>Ga0209692_10000934_pt1 | contig 48233 bp, 38 predicted proteins | sample tdDd472_FD_187129 | JGI IMG/M metagenome (GOLD analysis project Ga0209692, IMG submission 187129) | Marine sediment microbial communities from the Atlantic coast under amendment with organic carbon and nitrate - tdDd47.2 (SPAdes)... | ecosystem: Environmental > Aquatic > Marine > Coastal >... | reverse complement strand
GTAATTTTTTGCAAATATTTAAGCCAAGTCCCGATCCTCGGTAAAGAACTGTATTGTCAATTTCGATCTTACGGAATCGGTCAAAAATAAAATTAAGGGCCGATTCCTCTATACCAATTCCTGAGTCCTCCACACAAAATATTACTTCTGAATTACTGTTGAAACTAGCATAAATCCGAATGTATCCGTTTTCGGTAAATTTAATGCCATTTTCAATCAGGTTATTTAAAACCTGTTTAAACCGAAAAGGGTCAGATATCAAATGGAAGGATTCAGACTGTAACTGATTTACAAACTGAATGATAATCTTTTTATGCGAAGGAATATTTTGTTGTTGTATGCTTATTATCTCATTTATGGATGTGATAAGTTCAAATTTCTGATCAATTAGTTTTATCTGACCCGATTCAATTTTTGATAAATCTAATATTTCATCAATTAAATGAGTTAAGGATTGACAGTTGGTATTTATGATATTGGCAAATTTTTCCTTTTTTGTCAGATCTAAATCTTTGGAACTTATAAGTTCTGAAAACCCTTGAATTGCATTTAAAGGAGTTCTGATTTCGTGAGACATGTTGGCTAGAAAAGAGCTTTTTAATTGATTGCTTTCTTCTGCTTTATTTTTCGCTTCGGTTAATTCCTTAGTTTTTAAACTTACTCTTTTTCTGAGCGTTTTGTTCCAGATAGAAACTACTAATGTACTTAGTACTAAACCAAGCATTACTGAAATAAGTACAATCCAAAATACAGCTTTTTGCCAAAATGGACGTACTTGTATAGGTATATACTGATTGTAAATTGCATTTTGCTCTTTAGGACTTATTTGTGCAAGACCTTTATCCAATATTCTGGTCAAAATAGGCCAATCTTTTCTGGATCCTATTCCTAAAATATTATCATATCCTACATCACCAACTATTTTAAGGTTGGGAATTATTTCTTTGTGAATTAGGTAAATAGCATATCCTTGTTGGGTGATGACAGCATCGATATTTTTAGAATATAACTCTCTAAGGCAGGTCAAATCATCGGCTAATGCAACCAATTTTAGTTCAGGATAAAGAAGTTTTATATGCTCATGAACCGCGTAGTTTTGAACAACACCAATTTTAAGATTTTCCATCTCATCTAAAGAAATATGATCTTCTGCATCATCTCTCATTAGAATGGAGTGGGGAAGAGTGATAAATGGATGTGTAAAATGAAAATACTTTCTCCTATCCATTGTCTCCTGAATTTCTAGTATTGCATCTACTTTGCCAGCTTTACCAGCTTCTAGTATGTTAGACCAATTGTCGAAATAGATTTTATCAAATTGATAATTGATATTTTCTTCTATCTGATTTAGAATGTCAACAGATATACCAATTGATTTATTGTTTTTATCAAGATATTGAAATGGAGCAAATGTTGTACTTACAGCAATCTTAATATTTGGATGTTTTTTTAACCATTCTTTTTCTTTTGTGGTTAAAATATCTTCATTTTTCGGAGCACATGATAGAATGAACAATTGAGCGAGCAAAAATATTAAAAACCACCTTGTTCGTATCATGGGACAATATGAATTTGAATAAGCTAAAAGAGTACTGTATTTACACTTTCGTTGATATAATTACTAAAGAAGGCAAAAGTTACTAATTTTGAGAGAAAAATAAAACGGAAACCTTTTGAGTTTCCGTTTTATTTTAAAATTTATTAATGTGAATTTTATCTTTCTTGAGGAATGATTCTTCTCGTCTATCTTTAGTTCCGTCTTTATTGCCTAAGGCTATAATTGCTAAAATTCGTTGCGATTTAGGAATCTCTAAAAGGTTTTTAATGTATTCCTCAGCATCTATTGTATCATTGTGAGGACGTTCTCTTACTTGAATCCAGCATGCTCCAATGCCTTCTTTTTCTGCTTGCAATAGCATGAATCCAGCTGCAATAGAGCAATCTTCTATCCAAACATCACTTAACGATTCATCCCCGGTAATCACTATTGATGCTGGGGCGTGTTTAAGAAAACTTGCGCCATGAGGTTTGCACTCCGAAAGTTTCTGATTAAGTTCTGGCTTATTGCATAAAATAAATTCCCAAGGATATTTACTTTTTGATGATGGAGCCAATAGTCCAGCTTTTAGTATTCTGTCTATTTTATCCTGATCGATGGATGTGTTAGTATATCTTCTTACGCTTCTTCTCTTAAATAATATATCAAGCATGATAGTTGAATTTTGAATTAGCTTTTAAAATTAAAACAATACAATTAATTATTAAATTATTTAGGTAGGAACTAAACCTGTTTAGTAGTATGTTTCCAAAGAATTTCTTCGTATTTCTCCCATCTTACGAGGGGTTCAGAGTGAATTAATACAAAATTTTATCATTAGATTAGCCAAATAGAAACTCAAACAATCTTAAAATAAAATGAAGAAATTACTTACGGTATTGATTGCAATATATTGCTTTGGGAATTTGTTTGCTCAATCTTATCCCGAGTCGTACATGTGTTACAAATCAGCGGAATCGATAAATGTTGATGGAATTATTAGTGAGCAGGAATGGGAGAACGCTCCGTGGACCAATTATTTTGTAGATATAGAAGGTGATAAGAAACCTAAACCTGAATATAAGACTCGCGCCAAAATGCTATGGGATGAAAATTATTTTTATGTAGCAGCAGAAATTGAAGAGCCACATATTTGGGCAAAACTCAAACAGCGTGATACGGTGATCTTCTATGATAACGATTTTGAGGTCTTTATTGATCCGCAAGGAGATAATCATCGGTATTATGAATTTGAAATGAATGCTTTAAATACGGTGTGGGATTTGTTAATTGCAAAACCATACCGAGATGGCGCTCCAGCGATCAATGCATGGGATATACAAGGGGTAAAATCTGCAGTTAAGATCTATGGGACACTAAACAATCCAAATGATAAAGATGAAAAATGGACTCTGGAAATTGCTTTTCCTTGGCAGGTTTTAAAGGAATGTGCTCCTGAAGGAAGAAAGCCAAAAGATGGTGAGCAATGGAGAGTGAATTTTTCAAGAGTCAATTGGAAAATGAAAGTAAAGGATGGAAAATACAAGAAAAAGATTAACCCTAAAACGAATAAAGCATTTCCTGAAAGCAATTGGGTTTGGTCTCCTCAAGGTGTGATAGCTATGCACCAACCAGAAACTTGGGCATTTGTTGAGTTTTCTGAAAAAGTTAAAGGAAATTTGTTGCCTAAAAAGGATTTGGATTATCCTTTAAAAATGGAACTGATGAAAGTGTACAATCAACAAAAACAATACTATTCTAAGAATTTTATTTATTCAAATAGCTTAAATTTTAATGGAATAACCATCGAAACAACATCGAAACAGTTTATTGCTTTTGGTAAGGGAAAATCAGGAAAGATTTGGTATATCAATCAGGAAAGTAAAATATGGAGTGAGTAAGAAGATTTCACTTTATTAATGAAGGGTATCCAATTAGGATACCCTTTTTAATTGCCCTAATTATTTTTGATGTGAACATCTCTTTGTGGAAAAGGTATGGTGATGTTATTTTTTTCAAATTCCTTATTGATTGCAAATCGCAAATCACTTTTTATAAATTCAACCATGAAGCTTTTTTTAGACCAGAAAAACAATTTAAAATCGAGAGATGAATCACCAAAATTGATAAATCGAACAAATGGGTTTCTTTTCTTAGCTATATCCGGATGTTCTTCTGCTACTTTCAAAAGCACCTTTTCAACCATTTCTACATTTGATCCATAAGCAACACCTACTTGTACATTAAACCGGGTTATGGTTTCATTGTGACTCCAATTAATTACATTGTCACTAATTAATTTCGAGTTAGGTATAATCATGATAATGTTATCACGTGTCAGAATTTTTGAAGTTCTAAGTCCAATTTCTGCAACTTTTCCTACAATTTCGTTTTCTAACTCAATAATATCATTCACTTTAAGGTTTCTTTCAAAAAGTAAGATGATGCCGGAAGCAATATCATGAAAGATTTGTTGGATACCTAAACCAACACCTACAAGTAGGGCAGCCGAACTTGCAATAAGCAGAGTAAGTTTAACACCAATAGTGTCAAGACTAAAAGCAATAATGCAAACCCATGTTATGTATTTAATTATTAGATAAATTGAGGTCCCACTTCCCTGATCAATTTTATCTTCATCCACTAATCTTTTAAAGATCCTTTTAATTAGCCTAAGAATAAAAATAGTGGTAAAAAGCAACGCAATTATTATCAATAGATGATAAAGATTAATATTGATTGATTTTGAGGTAATTAAAGGATGGTTGATGAATTGGTTTATCTTTTCCATTTGTTGTGGGTTTATAGGTATTATAACTTATTCTTGCGTGAAATTATAATTTTTTCGCAATTCTGTAATCTTCTTCAAAAAATTAGAACAAATTTTTTATCCAACTGATTAGTAAAAAACAATTTATTATAAGTAAAGATATGAATTGTAAAAGTATGATAAACAATAAGTTGTGTGAGTACTGCTTTTTAAAGCTTGTGAGGATATGTAATTTCTGTTGAATTCAATATAGGTTAACAGTAGTAGTGTTTGATTATGATGGTAAGGTGTTGGTAGTAAGTAATATCGAAATGGTGGAGTGCGGGTTTGTTTTTGTTTTTTTTGTATTTTAATATCACCTAATTATAATCTAATCTTTATACTATGAACAAATTTAAATTATTGTTGCTCTTTGCAATTGTGGCATTTTTAATGCCTGATGCTTTTTCACAAGGGGTTACTACCTCGTCTATGCGTGGTAAAATTGTAGATCCAAACAACACTCCTGTTTTTGCAGCCACTGTGGTAGCTACTCACACTCCAACAGGAACTCAATATGGAACCATTACTCAGGATGATGGACGTTATGACATTAGAAATATGAAAATTGGAGGTCCTTATACGGTTACCGTTACTTTTATTGGATATAAGGAATCGAAGCAGGAAAATATTTATTTGCAGTTAAATAAATCTGCCGAAATTAATCTGATTTTGCACGAAGACAATGTGCAAATTGATGAAATTACAGTCGTTTACGATAAGAATGATGTGATAAGTCAGGATAGAACGGGAGCTCAAACCAATGTAAATAGAGAGAGAATTGCTGCCTTGCCAACAATTTCAAGAAGTCAGTCGGATATGACAAGATTAACTCCAGAATCTGATGGCAATAGTTTTGGTGGACGAAACAATTTGTATAACAACTTTTCTCTTGACGGTTCTATTTTTAATAATTCATTTGGTCTTGATGTTTCAACTCCTGGAGGACAGGCTGATGCACAGCCGGTTTCGCTCGATGCTATTGATCAGATTCAGGTATCTTTGGCACCTTTTGATGTTCGAGAGGGAGGGTTTACCGGAGCTGGTGTAAATGCAGTTACCAAATCGGGTACAAATGATTTTAAAGGATCCACTTATTACTATTTTCGAAACGAAAATATGATTGGTGATAAAGTGAGTGGTCTTAAGGTTAAGAATCTGGATTTTAGTACAAAGCAATATGGCATTAGTCTTGGTGGACCGATTATAAAAAATAAGCTGTTTTTCTTTATTAACTATGAGCAGGAAAGAAGAGATCAGTTGGCTCATGGATTTGTTGCAGATAATGGTTCAAATACTGGAAATTCGAATACAACAAGTGTTTCAGAAGCTGATGCAATGGCAGTTCAACAGCATTTAATTAATCGATGGGGCTACGATCCTGGAAAATATCAGGGATACAATCATGAAACCTCTAATGATAAATTTTTGATTAAGCTGGATGCAAATCTTTCTAGAAATCACAATTTAGTTTTACGTTACAATATGCTTGATGCCTGGAAAGATATTCTTCCTCACCCGGAAGCAGTCGGAGGTCGCGGACCAACAAGTTTTCGTCAGCCTTTCCAAAATTCATCTTACCGAATTTTTAATGAAATTCATTCTGTTGTTGGAGAGCTTCATTCCATGTTCTCAAGCAAAATTTCTAATAAATTATTAATAGGATATACAGCTTTTCGCGATAAGCGTAATCCACATTCCGAGCCATTCCCAGTTGTTGATATTATGGATTTAAATGGTAATGTAGCATTAACGGCAGGTTCCGAAATGTTCTCTACTAATAATCGCTTAAATCAGGATGTGTTTCAGATTTCAGATAATTTAACGTATTATTCAGATCGTCACGCAATTACAGTTGGATTTAACTATGAAAGATTCAAATTTGAGAATTCATTCAATTTATTTTATTACCCTTGGGTGAACGCTTTTAGCGTCCAGAATTTTTTAAATGATGACTTTGCTTACTTTGTTGGAAATGCTACTAACGATTTGAATCAAGATGTGACGGATGCTCAGCAAAATGCATTTGCATGGTCTGATGTTGATGTTGCACAGATCGCTTTTTATGCTCAGGATGAATTTCAGTTTAACGATGATTTAAAACTTACCTTTGGTCTTCGTATTGATTTTCCTAAGTATTATAATAATATACCGCAAGATGAAGCAACTAATAGAGGTCGTGATTTTGACGGCTGGGTTGACGAAAATGGAAATTCTGTGAGACTTGATCCTGCTCAGTGGCCAGATTCAAAATTAATGTGGTCGCCTCGTTTTGGTTTTAATTGGGATATTAAAGGGGATAATACAATGCAACTTAGAGGAGGTTCTGGTATTTTTACCGGTCGTATCCCTTTTGTATGGCTAGGCAATCAATCAACCAATGCAAGAATTGATGCAGGATATGAATTTCAGTTAAATGCAACGGCTGACGATTTCAAATTCCCACAAGTCTGGAAAAACAATTTGGCGTTGGATGTTAAGTTTGGTGATGGATGGTTGGCAACTGTTGAGGGTATTTATTCGAAAGATGTAAATGCTGTGGTACATAGAAATTATAATATGTTACCTCCATCGGGACAATTGTCTGGAACTGGCGATAATAGAGCTAGATTTGCAGGATTTAATGAGGTGAATATTTATTCTGCTTCTGCAGAATCAGAGGCATTTTTAGATGCCGGAGCAATTGTAATGGACAATACAAGTAAAGGATATCAATTCACAGCAACGGGTAAACTTGCTAAAAAATGGGATTGTGGTTTAACTACAGATATTGCTTATACATATTTAAATGCTAAAGATTTAACATCAATTCCAGCAGAAATTGCAGCTGATGCATTTCAACGAAATCCGGTTGTAGGAAATCCTAATAGCCCAGAATATTCATGGTCCAGATATGGTTTGAAGCATAGAGTAATTGCTTCTGCACTTTATAAAATTAAGTATGGAAAATTTGCTTCTTCTTTTGCTATGTTCTACGAAGCAGGTAAAGGGAATCGTTATTCCTACTCATACACAGGAGATATAAATGGAGATGCTATTGCTAATAACGACCTAATTTATGTGCCGAGAAATTCTAATGATATAAATTTTGGTATTGTTGATGGCAGTGGCAATGGTATTGCTGCAGCTGATGCAGCTCAACAATGGATTGCTTTAGATGCATTCATAAGTCAGGATGATTATCTGAAAGACAGAAGAGGCAAGTTCGCAGAACGTAATGGTGCAATGTTGCCATGGTACGGTCAAATGGATTTTAGATTTATGCAGGATTATAATTTTGATGTAGGAGGAAAGAAAAACACCTTGCAATTTTCGATTGATGTATTAAATATTGGGAATATGATTAGTTCTAACTGGGGAGTTCGTCAGTTTGCAACAACAACACGACCAATAACTGTTAATGGAGTGGATAATAATGGTATTCCTTGGTTACAATTCGATCCTAACCTAAAAGAATCTTATATTGATGATGTATCGGTAAATTCTAAATGGCAATTGCAAATAGGGATACGTTATATTTTTAATTAATAAATAAAATTCATAAAAGTTAGAGCTGTTGCAATTGCAACAGCTCTTTTTATTCAATATAAATCAGACTATTTCTACATTATTTTTTTGAAGTAGCTTAATGTTCATAGTAAACAGTATTATCTTTAGGAATTCAACCTGAAAAATCAATTTTAATGATGAAAAAAGCATATTCGATACTGTTAATTTTGTGCTTGTTAATTGGGCAATCTTCTTGTGATCAAAAAGAAACGATTTCCAAAGGCAGTGATGGAATGGTAGTGACAGCACATTTTCTGGCTTCGGAAGTAGGTGCAGATATTTTAAAACAGGGAGGTAATGCTTTTGATGCTGCTGTTGCTGTTCAGTTTGCTCTTGCGGTTGTTTACCCTAGAGCTGGCAACATTGCAGGTGGAGGATTTGCAGTTATTAGAACTGCTGATGGAAAATACAATACTCTTGATTTTCGCGAAAAGGCTCCCTTAGCCGCATATGAAAATATGTATGTTGATAGCTCTGGAAATGCGCTTACAAACCTTGGTCAAAAGGGACATTTGGCTGTTGGTGTTCCGGGTAGTGTAGATGGAATGTGCGAATTGCATAAAAAATATGGAAGCATACAATGGGAGAAATTACTGCAACCAGCTATTGATTTTGCAGGCAATGGAATTAAATTGACTGAACTTGAAGCGAATAAGTTAAATGATTATCGCGAAAGAATATTAACACAGAATCCAGGAAAAAAAGAAATTAGATATGTAAAGGATACTCTGTTTTTAAAAGGAGATATTCTTTTGCAACCAGAATTGAAGGAAACTTTAAAGCGAATACAGCTTGATGAAAGAGAGGGGTTTTACGGTGGTAAAACTGCGGAGTTGTTAATAAGTGAAATTCAAAATGGAAATGGAATTATTACAAATGAAGATTTAAAGAACTATAAAGCCGTTTGGCGAGAGGCACTTGTCGGGAAATATCGTGATTGTAAAATTATTTCTATGCCACCTCCTTCAAGTGGTGGAATTGCATTGATTCAATTGTTAAAGGGCGCAGAAAAATTTGAATTAAGGAATTATGGATTTGGATCTTTTGAACACTTTCATATCATGACGGAGTTGGAAAGAAGAGTGTATGCGGATAGAGCAACTTGGTTGGGTGATCCTGATTTTTATGATGTTCCAACAGCTCGATTGATTAGTGATGAATACCTGCAAGAGAGGTTCTCAGATATAAAATTAGATGAAAAATCAGATTCTCAGGAAATTAAAGCTGGAGAAGTAAATGTAATTGAGAGTTTTGAAACCACACATTTTTCTATAGCAGATAAAGCTGGGAATGCGATAGCTATCACCACAACACTGAATGGCAACTATGGTTGTAAGGTGGTGGTTGATGGAGCAGGATTTTTGTTGAATAATGAAATGGATGATTTTAGTATTAAACCCGGAGTTCCGAATCAGTTTGGTTTAGTGGGAGGAATGGCAAATGCGATTCAGCCTGAGAAAAGAATGCTTAGTAGTATGACTCCTACCATAGTTGAAAAAGATGGAGAATTGCGAATGGTACTTGGTACTCCTGGAGGATCTACAATTATCACATCAGTTTTTCAAAATATTATTAATGCAATAGAATTTGAAATGAGGCCACAGGAATGTGTAAATGCACCAAGAATGCATTCTCAATGGCTTCCAGATGAAATCTATATCGAACCTAAGGCAATTGATAATGTAACTCGAAAGAGATTAGAGAAAATGGGACATGTGATAAAAGATCAGTATGAAATAGGAATGATGGCGAATATTTTTGTACAGGAGAATGGTACTTTAATTGGTTGCGCCGATACTCTCAGGCATAAGGATAGTAAAGCTGTTGGTTATTAAAAAATAAAAAAGGCAGAACTTTAAAGAAGTTTTGCCTTTTTTGGGTTTATGGTATTTGGGTTAGTTGCTTACATAATGGGCGGTCTGAATATCTTGTCCAATTAAAATTAGCGACTATTCAATTTGAATAAGATACAACCCCGAAATTAATGTCAGGATATAAAATAAAAATGAGGTTGACCGTCCCCATTTGTTACTTGCTTCTTGCTAAAAGTAGTAACTTTTTAAAATAATCACTATAAATGCAGCATAGATTACCTAGTTTGATTTCAATCCAAATAAGAAACTTACTAGCATAATGGAATAGTAGAATTCTTGTTTTAAATGTACGAAATTAAGAATTGAACAATTGCAATGAAAAAACATTCGGTTTGTTGGTTAACAGAAATCATTCCTTTAGATTTGTTATTCTTCAAAAAAATCAATGTTTATGAATCCTGTTAATAAAGGTACACTTCCGGAAAATGTTATTGCTTTTTGCCCGAAGTGTGGAAGTGCAAATTTCAAATATCGAGAGGATAACTCATTTCTTTGCGAAAACTGTAAATTTCATTTGTACATAAATTCAGCGGCTGCTGTGGCGGCGTTAATTGTAAATGATAAAGGGGAAATACTACTCACCAAAAGAGCCATTGAACCTCAAAAAGGAATGCTTGATTTACCAGGTGGTTTTGTGGATGTAATGGAAACGGCAGAACATGCTGTCTCCAGAGAAATTAAGGAAGAGTTGAATTTAGATGTGAAAAGCATGAAGTATTTTATGTCTTATCCTAATGAGTATGTTTTTGGGGGAATTTCGGTTTTTACAATTGATTTAGCGTACATTTGTCGCGTTGATTCATTTGATGGAATTACTGCCATGGATGATATCTCTGGTTTTGAATTTTATTATCCCAATAATGTACCTTTAGAAGAAATTGGGTCAATTTCGATGCGAAAAATTGTAAATACATTTATATAAGTAAAATGAAAAAAAAACATCTTTGTTTGCTGATATTTCTTTTTGTATCAGCTCATATTTTATTTGGACAAAAGAAAAAAGTGAATTACGAAGCTGAAATATCAGCTCATGTTTCTTCAAAAAGTACCCTTCCATTTTGGATGGTAGCAAATAAGTATGGTATTGTTCCTGAAGAGAATAATGGATTGCTACAATACCGAATTTATACTAAAGTTGATACAAATAAGCAATTGAATTTTGATTTTGGTTCATCTGTAGTTGCATCACAAGGTGATAAAACCGAGCTGTTTGTTAATGAATTATATGGAAATTTACAATGGAGATTTATTAATACTTATATAGGAATTAAAAATAGAGAAGTACGTTATGATGGTTTATCTGTTATCAATGGGGATTTATTGTTTTCGAATAATGCTCGATCTTATCCCGAAATAAGAATAGAGTCTAAAGATTTTATTAGTCTCAGGGGACTGGAAAATATTATTTCATTAAAGGGGAGCTTTGCCAATGGAGTGATGTTGGATAAGCGCTATGTAAACAATGCAAATGTACATCACAAAAACCTATTTGTAAAGTTTGGTGAATATAAAGGTTTTAGTTTAATTGTAGGAATGGACCACTATGTGCAATGGGGAGGGAAATCACCCATTTGGGGAAACATGGGAGGATTTGATGCATTTGTTGATGCAGTGTGTGTTCAAAGCGGTCAAGTTTTAATAGATAAGGATGGAAACTCTTCCAATACAGAGAGTCTGAATAAAGGGGGTAACCATTTGGTTCAAAACTCTTTTCAGTTAAATTATTCTCATTCAAAAATTTCGATAAATACCTATTTAAGAAATATTACAGAAGATAATTCAGGTGATTTTATGCATTTACCTGACGTAAGGGACTGGAATTTTGGGTTGTTTGTAAAATTAAAAAAATGTAAAATAGTTTCTTCATTTATGTATGAGCACTTTTATTCCAAACATCAGGATGATGAAATAATAAGACCATGGCACAAAGACGAACCTGTTATTGGCTATGATAATTATTTTAATAATAGTGTTTACAGGTCTGGCTGGACTAGTTATGGAAGAACAATAGGTAATCCTTTATTCACACCAAAGAATAAAGAAAACGGAATCACTTTGGGAGTGTATAATAATGCCATTAAAGCTCATCATTTTGGTGTAACCGGAAGTATTGCAGGTTTTAACTATAAGTTAAAGACAACCTTTTCGAAAAACTATGGGAGAGCTTTTCTAACAAATGATGGTGTAGGAAATAATCCTGAAAACTATTATCGAGAATATACAATAACACCACCCAATAAGCAACAATCCTACAGTTTAGAATTGGAAATGACAAAAATAAAAAAAATTCCATTCGAGGTTGTTATGGGATTAACTTATGATAATGGGGAGCATTTAAAAGATAATAATTTTGGTGCCTTTATTAGCATTTCAAAGAAAGGCATATTTTAATATATGAATATGAGATTGAGAATTAATTCAGAGTATCAAAAATATGAGACATTTGTTAGGGAACTTGAAGATAATTTTTCTAATGGTGGAATAACAGTATATGAGGGACGAAATACAATAAAGGTATTTAATATGGGAGATGGTGTTGAATTAAATGTTAAATTATTTAAAGTGCCACACCTAATAAATAAATTCGCTTACGCTTGGTTAAGGGGTTCAAAAGCCAAACATTCATATGAATATGGAATGGAGATGTTACGTCGTGGTGCAAATACACCTGAACCGGTAGCAGTTTTAGAAACTTTAAAAAAGGGTCTTTTTGATAGAAGTTATTATGTCTCGGTTCATTACAAATATGATTTTACGATTCGTGATTTGATTGGCTTCAATTTTTCAGATAAAGAAAATATTCTAAGGCAATTTACAAGATTTACTTTCGAGAAATTGCATAAAAATGGCATACATCATTTAGATTATTCAAGAGGAAATATATTGATCTCAAAATTGGATGAATGTAAATATGATTTTTCTATTGTAGATATTAATCGTTTAAGGTTTGAGCAAATGCCATATTTAAAAGGTTTAAAGAATTTTTCTCAGCTTTGGGCAAACGATGATGAGTTGGAAATTGTGGCAAGAGAGTATGCTAGAATTAATGATAAAGATGAGCGGGGAGCGATAAAGTTGTTGATTCAGTGGGATAAGGAGCACAAATATAAAATAAACGAAAAACTCAAGTTTAAAGCTCGTTTAAGAGGAAAATAGAGGATATTAATACTAATTGTTAGGGCTTACTGAAAAACATTATTTTAAATAGTAGTATCCCATAAAGTGTGTAATTAAAGTTATTCTGATTTTTTCGGAGCCCTAAATTAGGCTCAAGAGAAAATTGGAAATAACTTTATAGTGAAAGTCAAACTTTTAAATCACACATTATGGATGCAAAAGATTTTATGTCGGATGAATTTTTAACGCAATTCAAAACAGGCAAAGAGCTAAATGACTTTTTAAAGCAGATTCAGAAACTAGGAATCGAAAAGATGCTCGAAGGAGAACTTGATGATCATCTGGGCTATGAAAAGAATCAGAAATCAGAAGAAAGCAACTTTCGTAACGGTTATTCAAGGAAGAAGATAAAAACCAGCTACGGAGAATCAGAAATTGAAGTTCCCAGGGATCGGGATGCCAGCTTTAATCCCATGATTATTCCCAAACGGGGAAATATGGTTGAAGGACTTGAGAATATCATTGTATCCTTTTACGCTAAAGGGATGAGCAATAGTGATATTCAGCAACAGATTCTGGAATTGTACGACTTTGATATTTCCACCAGTGCCATTTCCCGTATTACCAATAAAATAACAGATGATATTGTTCTTTGGCAAAACAGACTATTGGAACCCGTCTATTTGATCGTCTGGATGGATGGTATGGTTTTTAAGGTTCGGGAGAACTCAAAGGTGGTAAATAAAACCATATACATTGCCGTAGGGCTTCGCAGAGATGGTAAAAAAGAAGTTCTGGGACTATGGTTAGGAAAGAATGAATCATCTTCTTATTGGATGAGTGTGCTTACTGATATGAAGGCTCGTGGAGTCCGGATATCCTAATTATAGCAACAGATAATCTAAATGGTTTTACCGATACTATCAAAAATGTTTTTCCTCAGGCAACTACGCAGATTTGTGTGGTGCATCAAATCAGGAACTCCAGCAGATATGTGGTTTGGAAAGACAAAAAGGAGTTCACAAAAGACATGAAATGTATTTATGGATAAATCGCTCGAACATGTGCCACTCATATCGGAGCAAAGTGTGCCACTAATTTCGGTCTAAGTTGTGCCACTTTTTGTTATAAGTATTTCGGAGCAAGTTGTGCCACTCATCGACTAAAAAAAAGAATGATTTCTATCTTGTCTGTGTACCTATACACAGAGATTTATGGCTGCAAAAAGGATAGATATCATGGATATACAACAATTAATCCAACTAAAACTCAGGGGTGAAAGCAATCGCTCCTGTTCGGATATTTTAGCAATTCATCGCAATACAGTTAACTACTACGTTCGCCAATTAAAGGCTATTGGTCTTCAGTTCTCAGAACTACTGAAGCTAAGTGATGTTGAGCTAATGGAGCTTTTCCCAACCCGCAACACAACAGATGTCAATCGATACAAAGAGTTATCTGCTTATTTTCCATACTTTAAAAAGCAAATGTTATTGCCAGGTTGTACTCGGGAAGCACTTTGGCGTGATTATCTTCAAAAACACCCTGAAGGATATGGATATACGCAATTTAACGAACATTTGAATAATTGGCTTAACAAAGCTAAAATCAGCGGAAAACTCAACCACAAAGCAGGTGAAAAAGTATTTGTAGACTATTGTGGTAAAAAGCTTCAAATCGTTGACAAAGAAAGCGGGGAGCTTCGGGATGTAGAGGTCTTTGTTGGGATCCTGCCCTGTAGTGGGTATACCTTTGTAGAAGCAAGCTACTCTCAAAAAAGAGAAGATTTTATTAGCTCAATGAATAACTGTCTGCAATATTTTGGAGGTAGTCCCAAAGCAATAGTAACGGACAATTTAAAATCAGCAGTAAGCAAAGCCAGCAAGTACGAGGCTGTTTTAAACAAAAGTTTAAAAGCTTTGGCACTTCATTATAACTCTGTAATTAACCCAACTCGTACCTATTCCCCTCAGGATAAGGCTTTGGTTGAAGGAGCTGTAAAACTGGTTTATCAGCGTATTTATTATCCATTACGCAATATGATTTTCTTTAGCCTGGAAGATCTTAATATGCAACTTAAAACAGAGCTTGAGAAGTACAATGACTACCTAATGAAGACTTATCAGGCAAGCAGGAAAAAGTTGTTTTTGGATCAGGAACAGGTTTATTTGCAAGATTTACCATCAGAACCCTACAGGATAAGACATTACAAACGAGCTAAGGTGCAAAAGATGGGGTATGTATATTTATCTGACAATAAAAACTATTACAGTGTACCTTATCGTTATATCGGTAAAATGGTAGAGCTCCAATACAACTCACAGGTAGTTGAGATTTATTATCAAGGAGAGAGAATATCTGCTCACAAGCGCAGTCAAAAGGCAGGATATTACAGTACCATAAAAGAACATCTAAGCAGTTCTCATCAGTTCTACAGTGAGTGGAGTCCGCAGTATTTTCAAAAGCTGTCAGCCGATATTGGTCCCGGTACAAGTAATTATATCGGTAAGCTAATAGAACAACAAGATTATCCAGAGTTGGGTTACAAACAGGCTTTGGGCATTATCGCTTTAAAAAAGGCATTTAGCCGATCCAGAATAGAAACTGCCTGTAATATGGCACTATCTCATGACAGATACTCTTATCGAACCGTAAAGCGAATACTGGAAAACAATATGGATAAGGCTCTTCAAACTCAGTTACAGGAAACATCGATTCCGATACATATAAATATCAGAGGTCCCAAAGCTTATTGTTAACACATAAAAAATGAAAATAGATGAATAATCAGACTACCATTGAAAAAATGAAACAAATGAGACTTTCAGCTATGGCTGAGACTTATCACAACTCATTGCAGAACAACATGCATAAAGATTATACCTTGGATCAGTATATTGCATTACTGGTTGATCAGGAATGGGAACACCGACATAACAAACGGATTAAAAACCTGATTTCTTCTGCATGCTTTAGACAGTCAGCTTCCATTCAAGATATTGATTACACAGTCAATCGTTCTTTGGACAAAACTGTGTTTGAAAGACTGGCACAGATGGATTTTATTAAAAGTAAGGAGAATGTAATTATTACCGGTGCTACGGGAACAGGTAAAAGTTACCTCGCTCAGGCGTTAGGTCACAATGCTTGTTTGTTACAACACAAAACCATGTACTTTAATTTTGCTCGCCTGACAGATCAAATTAAGTTGGCAAAACTGGAAGGTACTTACCTGAAGTTAATGAAGAAGATCGAAAAGACTGATTTGCTCATACTTGATGATTTTGGATTAACTAGTTTTGATGAGCAAATCCGAAATGCTCTAATGGATATTGTAGAAATGAAATACGATAAGTCATCTATGATTATAGCAGCTCAAATCCCTGTAAAATGTTGGCATGAGACAATCGGAGAAGGAACAATTGCTGATGCAATTTTGGATCGTTTGGTGCACTCATCACACCGTATCGAACTTACAGGACAATCTATGAGAAAAAATAAAATGGAGAAAACTCAAAACAATTTATAATTTTAGCCTGGAAAACATTCTTTTTTTACTGGCACAACATCACCGAAATAGTTGGCACAATTATGCCGAAATATCCAATTTATGATGCACCTACCAAACCAGCTGCAGAAGCTGCTTTAGAAGACTTTGCTAACAAGTGGAACTCCAAGTACTCCTATGCTGTTAAAAGCTGGAGAGACAACTGGGAAGAATTAACAGTGTTTTTTGAATTTCCTATCGAAATCAGGAAAATCATCTATACCAATCCGATTGAGAACTTGAACGGGAAAATTAGAAAATACACGAAAAACAAGCTCTCTTTTCCTTCTGATGAAGCGGTGATGAATTCTGTTTACCTGGCTACCAGGGAAGCTTACACATGCCAATCAGAAACTGGGGAGTGATCTTAAAGCAGTTTTTAACTATATTTGAAGAAAGGGTTAGACTGAACGTCTAACCCTCTAAATTTCATTTACACACTTTGTGGGACAGTGTCCATTAAATATTCAATAAACTCTATTTATTTTTAACATTGTTTTATTGCTGATTCAAGATAATAACCGCTACCAATTTTCTTACTAATAATCTTAGAGTTATTTATCATTTCTTGATACTGTTCCCGATCAATATTTTTTAATATCTTATCAAGATCTTTTAGTGAAGAAATAGCTATACCCACTTTGTTATCTGTTATAAATTTTGCCAATGCCGCTTTATCCCAGATGATTATTGGTAATCCTGCTCTTAAATATAAAGATGTTTTATGTGGGTTGTTGATTTTTAAATATTCGCCAAAATTACCACTACACTCTTCAATTGATTGTCCGTCCCATACCAAACCAAAACTACCTTGTAATTCATTAACAACTTCATCAGCACGGAAAAACCCTTTGTAATTGATAATACTATTTTTTTGTAGTTCATTTTTGTCGAATCCAACACCATACAAATTAATAGCATAATTTTTGGGATGTATTGCATCTAAATCATAAATGAAACCATTCTTTCCTATACCTAATGCTCCAGCAAATACAAGTTCAAATTTATTTAATTTTTTTTCTGCCTTGTCACTATTAACACTTAAGTAATCAAATATATTCAGATTAAGAATTTTGCTTTTTAGCTTATTTTCAATTAGCCATTTACTCATGAATTCGTTGTGGGAGATAATTACATGGTTTCTGTTGAATGATTTAATTTCTGTTATTGTACTTAAACGCTTATTTCTATGAGATCTTAAATCATGAATAACAGTAATTACTTTACATTCTTTAATAATAGCGACTTTTACAATTAAATTGTAGTATTTTTTTATTGGGTATTGAATGCAAATTGTACTTTTTCTTTTTAATCGAATAAGTCCTATTATTGTACTAAAAAATGTAAGTATGGCTCCAATTATTGAGTTGGGCAAGGTTGTTCTTGGTAAACCTATGTTTTTAAAACCAATGCGTTCTAAGGTTCTTTCACAATCAATTTTAGCTTTACCAGCAGCAGTAAATTGAGCTTTGTAATTTTTTGTAATAAAAAATTTATTCTTGTTCATGGGATATATTAAAATAATTTCTGTTTTGAATTGCCGAAGATGATAAATAGTTTTTAATAATCCTAGTTCAGTTATAAATAGTGATACATTATAAAAAAAATGGATACATTTCTCTTCTTATCCTTTTTCAAAAAAATATCGTTTATGTATATTTGTCGCAACAGGTATAACTTTAAAATATAATAATGAGTAAATATCAATATGATTATTTAATTGTAGGATCAGGTTTATTTGGATCTGTTTTTGCTAAGGAAGCTACAAAATCAGGAAAAAAAGTTCTTATTATTGACAAACGTGATCATGTAGGGGGAAATATTTATTGTGAAAATATAGAAGGAATCAATGTACATAAATATGGGGCTCATATTTTTCATACAAGTAATAAAGAAGTTTGGGATTACGTCAATCAATTTGTAGAGTTTAATAGGTTCACAAACTCACCTGTAGCAAATTATAAAGATAAATTGTATAATTTACCTTTTAATATGAATACATTTTATCAGCTTTGGGGCGTAAAAACGCCATCAGAGGCCAAAAGTAAAATAGAAGAACAAAGAAAAGAATACGCAAATATTATTCCTAAAAACCTTGAAGAACAAGCTTTATTTTTGGGCGGTAAAGATATTTATGAAACGTTAATAAAAGGTTACACGGAAAAGCAATGGGGTAGATCAGCGACCCAAATACCTGCGTTTATAATTAGAAGGTTACCATTTAGGTATACATTTGATAATAATTATTTCAATGATCTTTATCAAGGTATTCCAGTTGGTGGTTATAATACACTTATTAAGGGATTGCTTGAAGGAATTGAATTTCGAGGAAATATAAATTATTTTGCACAAAAGGAGAAATTGGATGCTCTTGCAGAAAAGGTTTTATACACGGGAAAAATTGATGAGTTTTTTGAATGTAAACTAGGGAATTTGGAATATAGAAGTTTACATTTTGAAACAGAAGTTTTAGATGAAGAAAATTATCAGGGAAATGCAGTTGTAAATTATACCGATAAAGAGATCCCTTTTACTAGAATATTGGAACATAAACATTTTGAATTTGGAACTCAATCAAAAACTGTTGTCACGAAAGAGTATCCTCATGAATTTAGTAAAGATAATGAGCCTTATTATCCGATCAATGACGAGAAAAATAATAATTTACTGATGGATTATCAGAAATTGGCAAAATCTGTTTCTAAAAAATATATCTTTGGTGGGCGTTTGGCTGATTATAAATATTATGATATGGATGATACTATAGAGGCAGCTTTGGCTTTAGTAAAGGATGAAATATAAAAATTTAATATGAATATTCTATTAGTTTGTGATCAAAAAATTCCTGCTTTGCTATATGGCGGTACTGAGCGTATTGTATGGTGGCTTGGTGAAGAATTGATAAGAAGAGGTCATCAAGTTAGCTTTCTTGCTGGGGAAGGTTCAACTTGTGATTTTGCAAATGTTTATACATTAGATCCACATAAAACAATTAATGAGCAAATTCCAGAAGGAACTGACATCGTTCATATTCATTTTCCTATAGAAGAAGAATTATCTATTCCTCATATTGCAACTTTGCATGGCAATAGTAAGCCTAATCAGGAGTATAATATTAATACAGTTTTTATATCAAAAAATCATGCGGAGCGTCATGGAAGCTCTGCTTTTGTATATAATGGTTTGGATTTTAATGAATATGGACCAGTTGACTGGAATATTAAAAGAGAGCATATGCTTTTTTTAGGGAAAGCTAGCCGAAGCAAAAAGAATTTAAAAGGATGCGTCAGAATCTCAAAAGCTTTAAATGAAAAATTGGCAGTTATAGGAGGGCGAGGCTTGCCTCTTTCGAGAACTGTTCGCTATAAAGGATTTCTTGGAGGAGAGAAGAAAAACAAAGTTATTAATCAATCTAAAGCATTACTTTTTCCTGTAATTTGGCATGAACCGTTTGGTTTGGCTATTGTGGAAAGTTTGTATTTTGGTGGGCCAGTTTTTGGAAGCTCCTATGGTTCATTACCAGAATTAATCCCTACTGAAGTAGGCGTTACATCTAATTCATATTCAGAGCTAATTCAAGCTGCGGGTAATTACAGAGATTATAATAGAAAACATTGTCACGAATATGTGTGTGATAATTTTTCTGTCAGAAACATGTGTGATGGATATTTAAAAATGTATGAAAAAGTTTTAAATGGTCATCAGCTAAATGCAATAAATCCGGTCCATATCATTGATGCTGATATACGACATTATCCAATGCAAGATTAATATGTCAACCTATTTTTAGTACGGAGCATAAATAAAAAAAAGAGGCTGTCTTATGACAGCCTCTTTTTTATAGATATTTGTTTAATCCATTTTCACAATAGGAGATATCCTTTTTAACACATTCGTAGTACATATCTTTATTGTGTTGTGATCTGGCTCTATCACTTTTGGGATGCCATAAATGATATTGAATGGCCATGTAAAGTAATGTTGTCTTCTTTAAGCCTGAGTTCATTAATCGTTCTACCATTTCAATGTCCTCGTACCCCCAACCGGTGAAATCCTCATTGTATCCATTTACCTTAATCGCATCTTTTCTCCAGTAAGCAAAATTACAACCAATGGATCCTTTTCTAGATGTATCGTTTCTTCTATTTCTGAATAATTTAGACATAATTGGAATTCTAAAAAATCTTTTGCGTTTAAATATATTAAATAGGTTTAGGGAGCGATTTTCAGGTTGATTTATAAGTCTCTTTGTTCTTCCTTTTAAGACAAAACTTCGATTTCCACAGACAAATTGACCTACACTTGCTACAGAAAGATGATCCTCAATGAATCTTGGGTGAACCATCACATCACCATCTATTTGAATTATGTAATTTGAATTCATTTTGGCAATAGCTTTGTTCAGAATTTTACACTTTTCAAAACCATTGTCTTCGTGCCACACATGTATTACCTTACAATCAAATTTAGCTTTATATGAATCAATTAAATTTTTAGTTTCTACTGTTGAACCATCATCACCGATAACAATTTCATTTGGCAGAACCGTTTGATTAAGTATACTTCTAAATATTAGATCTAAAAAAATAGGGGTGTTGTAGGTAGTTATTAGTAGTGCTACCTTTATATTATTCATATGTAATGTTTATTATCAAGTTATTAAAATTGTTTTATAAAATAGTTTCCTATTCAGCAAAAAAAAAATATGTTTTTTTATGTTAATTAATTAGTTAGTTTTAGTATCTTATACGACCCTAAAGGTACACTATTTTAACAAAACTCCATTTTTACACAAGCTTGTTGTGAATATTTATAAATTTAATTTATTCTTTATTTAAAATTTGGGAGCCATGCAATAGATCCTGCTCAAAAGTAATTTTAATGTTAGATTCATCCCCATCAACAATAAAAATAGGCTCATTTGGAAGATACTTTAATACCACACCACAATCATCTGTTGCAGTAAAATTTGGATCTTCCATTGCTATATCGTAGGCTTTTTTAATGGTTGAATATTTGAATGCTTGTGGTGTTTGCGCACGTCTTAGATTTTGTCTTGGCGGAACCGACTCAATTGAATCATTCTCATTCAAACAGAATATTGTATCACTTGTTGGTATCGCAACAGCTACTGTTTTGCCATTTTCTAACTCTTTAATAACGTCGTTAATAATACGTTCCGAAACAAATGGACGAACCGCATCATGAAATATAAGGTAAACGTTTTGTTCACGTTCATATGCATCTATTGCAGCTAAACTCGAGTCACTTCTTTCTTTTCCACCACTAAGAACATGTTTAACTTTACTAAAGTTGTTAAGTGAAATTAGATCGTTTATTTCGGAATGATAATCGGCATTTATCACAACACAGATTTCGTCAATTTGCTTGTGATTTTCGAAGGCTTCAATACTATGTTGTATAATGGGTTTAGATCCTAAGGTCAGAAATTGCTTAGGAAGGCTGCTTCCCATTCTTTTTCCGCTTCCACCTGCAAGTAGAACAGCAACATTCTTCATGGTTTAATTTTTAAAGTGATAAGCTAAAGTAATACAAATAAACTCTACAGAAAAGAAAAAAAATAACCGTTCCAAAATTCAATTTGAAACGGCATATATTCTAATAAATGGGAATTTACTATCTGAAGATTTCGTAATCTCCAACATCAGTTAAAATATCATACCCATCTTTGGTAACCAATATAGTATGTTCAAATTGAGCAGATAACTTTTTGTCAACAGTTCTTGCTGTCCAACCATCATTTTCGTCTACTACTGCACGTGCTTTACCTAGGTTAATCATTGGCTCGATAGTGAAAATCATACCTTCTTTCATCTTAGGACCAGAATTTCGAGCTGCTATGTGCTCCACCTGTGGCTCTTCATGAAATTCCAATCCAATTCCGTGTCCACAAAACTCGTACACCACACTGTACTTTTTTGCTTGAGCAAATCGTCCTATTGCAAAACCAATATTTCCGAAATAGTTACCAGGTCTAACCTGTTCAATGCCCAAATACAAAGCATGTTCAGTATCTTCTACCAAACGCGCAGCCTCATCCGTAACGTCACCAATTGTGAACATTGTACTCGTATCACCAAAGTAACCATCTAAAATCGTGGTAACATCAATGTTTAATATATCACCTTCCTTTAAAATAGTTTTCTCATTTGGAATACCATGACAGATAACGTCGTTTAGTGAAATACAACTTGATTTTGGATAACCATGATAATCTAATGTTGCAGGAATTGCACCATTATCACGCATGTATTCTTCAATTAAATTGTCAAGATATAAAGTAGAAACGCCTTCTTTAACGTAGTTGCTTATATTTTTTAAAGTATTTCCGGCTAATTGAGAACTTTTTCTTATTCCCTCGATTTGTTCCGGAGTTTTGATAATTATTTTGCCCATAATTGAGTTCTGTTCAGAAATAATTTTACTGTTGTATATTAAGGAGGCAAAGGTCTGCATTGAAATTGAATTTTGCAAACCAAATTGATTGCTTTTGATATATTCATGTTAAAACAATCAATAACAGATTTTATGAAATAATTTAATTTTGCACTGCTAATAATAGTTTGGTAATTTAACGCGTTAAATAAGCTAAATTTATCTCTGAAATGAAGAAAATCCTTTTTTCAATGCTTTTGCTGATATCATGTTTATCAGCTAACTCACAATATTTTAATACAGGTCAAGATCCAGCATCGATTTCCTGGAAACAAATAAATACTGATCGGTTTCAAATTATTTTTCCTGCTGAAACAGAGGTTAAGGCAAGGTATATTGCGGCTCTATTCGAAGATCTAATTCAAAAAGGAGGGAAAGATTTAAATCACACTCCTAAAAAATTCTCAGTTGTTTTACATTCACGCAGTGCAACTACAAACGGAATGGTTGCCTGGGCTCCAAAGCGTATGGAGTTATTTACTACCTCGGGACAGGATAATGATGCACAGTTATGGTTGGATCATGTAAGTGTACATGAATATCGACATGTAATTCAATTGGATAAAATAGAACAAGGATTTACTCGCTTTTTAAATTATATATTCGGACAACAGGCAACTGCTGTTGTTGTAGGCTTGTATATTCCACCTTGGTTTCTCGAAGGTGATGCCGTTTGTTTGGAAACTGCATTAGGAAAATCGGGTAGAGGGCGTTATCCTGAATTTAAACAGGAGTTGCGAGCTCAATTACTTGAAAAAGGGATCTTTTCCTACGATAAGGCAATTAATGGATCTTATCAAGATTTTATTACTGATAGGTACAAGTTAGGCTACTATTTAGTAGGTAAGGCTCGTGCGACTTACGGGAATGATCTTTGGGATAATGCCTTGAATAAGGTAGCACAAAAGCCATATGGAATTACCAGTTTTGCTGATGGAATAATGTCTGCAATGCATCAGGAAAGAGACAATCATTTTAAGAATTTATCAGCAATTCAAGATCGTAGTGCTATAAATTTATCTGTAGAGAAGATTGATTGGGAAGAGGTGAAAAATAAGAATGCTTACTCCGATGGAAAACTATTGCTTTATTACGATAGCATGAAGGAATTGTTGTGGGAATGGCAAGTTGAAGATGCAAAGACCAGTAAATCGGAATTTGTGAAATTATCTGATAGAGAAAAGTTCTTTACTAATAAAAGAGTATTGCAACAGATTGAAGATGGAAGATTAATTTATCTGAAACAAGGTTTGGCAGATAAATTGCAATTCGAGCTACTTCAACAGGATGGAACAGAAAAGGAATTGTTTACTCCTGGTTATATGAGCCATATAGATTTTGATTATCAGCATGGGAAATTGATTTGGTCAGAAAGAAAAGAAAATCTAAGATGGGAAAAAGGAGATAGAAGCATTCTTGTTTCGTATGATATCAACAAAAAGAAAAGAAGAACTTACAAGCACAAACAATCATTGTTTGCTCCTAGTTTTAATAAGAAAGCATCGAAAATTGTAGCTGTTGAAACGGATAATAAAGGTGATAATAAATTGATAATATTAGATGCGATTAGTGGAAAAGTACTAAATCAATTCTCCGCATCAAAACAAGAATATTTCATGTCTCCACGTTGGGAAAATGAAAATTCTATTATTATGATTCTGTTGAATAAAAATGGGAAACACTTGGTTCGTATAGATGTTGACACAAATAATCAAGAGATATTGTTTAGTTCGGGATCACATGATATGTCTAGACCTACTCCTGGTGAACGATACATTTATTTTAACGGAGCATTTAGCGGAATTGATAATCTATTCGCTTTTGATAAGGAAACGGATAAAATTTATCAGGTAACTTCATCGCGTTTTGGTGCTAAAGATGCGTTGATTGATGCGGATATTCAATTGTATTATTCAGATTATACTTCGGATGGTTATCTTCCTGTACGTACAAAAACAGATCCTAAGAAATGGGTAGAATGGAAAGGTGAATATTTTACTTATCCACTTGCCGAAGATTTATCAGAACAGCTGGGAGAGAAAATTGAACCTGATACTGCAAATTTGGATCGATTTCCAGTGAAAAATTACTCGAAACTTACGCATTTATTTAATTTTCATTCCTGGGCACCTGCTTTTGTGGATGGACTTGACGGTAAGGCTGATGTTGGAATATCATTTGCAAGTCAGAACCAATTAAGTACATTAATGACTACCGTTGGATATAAAAAAGAGGAAGGCTATGATAATGGTCAGTTTTATGCAAACTTGTCGTATCGTGGATGGTTTCCTATTATTGATTCAAAACTAACAGTTGGAGATAGAGATAGTGAGTATGCAACAATTGCAGAAAGAATTTTTCCTAAACAACAAGACACCATTTTGGTGAATACAACCTGGCGACAGTGGGAGTGGGAGAATAGCATTAGTCTGCCATTTAATATTTCATCGGGGCAGTATACCCGAAAAATAATTCCTAAAGTGACCTACAATATTGCAAAACTAGCCGATTTGAATACTATAGCTTTGGCAACAACGCAAACCAACCCTTTGGGTTTAGGTAAGTACAATTTTGCCGATGAGTCGATCTCACAAGAGATTATGGAATATCAATTATTTGCATACAATATTGCCAGAACCGCTCCTCGCGATATACAATATCAATGGGCGCAAATTCTGGAATTTAACTACAGAAATACACCATTCGGAGATAGTGAATTGGGAGAAACCTATTCGTTAGAAGGGGATCTGTATTTCCCAGGTTTCATTAAACACCACGGATTGAAATTATATGCTGGTTACCAGTATCGATCACTCAATAATTCTTTGTTCTCAAACATGATTAAGAGTCCAAGAGGTATGAGCGATTTGTATGGAAAACACGTGATGTCTTCTAGTATAGATTATGCTTTGCCACTATTCTATCCTGATTGGAATTTGGGACCACTGACTTATTTTAAAAGAATTAAGCTGAATGCTTTTGCTGATTTCGGGCATCAGGATTTAAGATCGGTAACTGATGCAGGAGTTTTTAAATTTAAAGACAATTATACCTCGGGAGGAATTGAGTTGACAAGTGATTTACATGTTTTACGATTTTCGGCTCCTGTAAATGTTGGTGTGCGTTTGGGCTATGAAAACAAAACCAATGCTATGTTTGCTGATTTCTTGATTTCGTTTTCGCTAACTGGCTATTAATATTAGATACATATAATAGAATTGAAGAGCTGCAAAATATGCGGCTCTTCATTTTTTACAGATTTAACAATTTCCCAAATATTTCATAAAACGGATCACGATTTAAAACCGTGTAATAGAATAGAGCACCCAACCAACCGTGGAATATGCCCAGAATATAAAGGTTTTTCTCTTTTAAATAGATATAGCCGTAAAAAATAGCCAACACAAAAGTCCCACCAATTAACCAGAAGGAGGGATAATGAACCACAGCAAACAAAATTGCTGTAAATAGTACAATAAGATGTTTGTTGAGCTTGTTTTTGCTTTCGTTTAAATTACCGGCTACCAAAGCAATTAATAGAAATTGTTGAATGGTACCCCATAAAGGGTAGAAGAGCAAAACTGGAAGTATATGCCAGGTAATATTCAAAGTGCCTTGCCAAGCGCCTATAGAAAAAAAAGCAATTACAGCTGCTACACCAAAAGGCAATACCATTTTTAAGACCTTTATAAAATTATTTTTTCTAAAACCCCAATGTTGTATTATACCTGGCATTTTCTTTCTGCGATAAACAATATATGCCATCCATAATGCACTTGCCGATAATACAAAGGGAAAACGCCAGTTTAGGTAATCCATAAACAGGAATTTGCCCAATACAGTTAGAATTATTGCAAATATTTCTATGTGATGAGCTCTGATTCTATTCATATATAATAATTTTATATTGTTACTCATCTAATCCAATATTTATTTGGTGATACTCTCCTTTTTTGTTGAGGGGATTGATATCTCCCTTTTTAAAATTAATAGAACCATTTTGAGCTTGTCGCTTAATGATGATTTTTGTTGAAATCTTATGAGTTCTATTATTTTCCTTAATTAAAACAATTGCCTTTTTATTTTTCAATTGATTAGTAATGTAACAACATTGTCCGTATTCCTTACCGCTGTTACAGTAACATTTAGCTTTCTTACCCAATATATTGTAATTCACTTTATAATTTGAAAATAAATTATAGAGTGAATGTATCAGTGTCATTATGGTTTTTGTTAACCAAATATCGTTTTTATACTTACTCATGAATGGTTATTAAATGATTTTTTTAATAACATTGGAAATTCCAACGATTATTAGATTTAGCAAGTTACAAATGACAATCATTACGAAAAGTACAGGTTCTGTTATTCTATTGTCCTTAATTTCTCCACTAAATTCCCAATCTATTTTAAAAATGAAAATAGAGATTAAAGAGAGTAATAAGCTTGCAATCAATATTTGATAGTTTTTAAAAATCGTTACTTTTTTAAATCGCCATAGAAATACTTTAATACACTGTATTATCAAAAACAACATTGTTATTCCTAGGAGATAGAATAAAAATTGATCAACAGTATTTAGAGTAATATTGCCCAATGTCATGAACTTATAATTTTGTTACCATTTGTTTTATCTCTTTTAATAAGTTACTCCTGTTTTCTTCTAAATTATTTGTGATTTCTGAAGAGGATAAGCTGTCTATTCTGATTTGAGAATCAAACTGTTTATTTGAATTCACATCGTAAATTTTAAATCGAACATTCCATAAATCTGTTGATATATTTCCTGTCTTTTTCACAAGTTCAAGTTTACTCATGATAATAATGTCACAATCAACATTATCGGTAATGGTCTTACAATATTTTTTATCAAATACATTTTGATAGGGCACATGCATCAGATCTTTACTTGGAAAATCTATTAGAATAAATTCATCACTTGTTTGTATTTGTGTTTCAATACTTTTTTGGATTTTAGGAGATATACCCCTGTTGGATATTTTATCATAAGCTGGTAATACAATAAGCTTGGGTTTGAAATTTGTTGATAAAGTAAAATTAGCTAGCTCTGAATGTTTAAGGTTCGATAACGTTTCTTTTGCAAATAATTCAAGCGCTAAAATTCTTTGCAAAAAGTAATTATTATAATCTGGGTTATCATGCTCAAAACCTTTGGATAATCTAACCATATTGCACCATTTTGCCATTTCAATAAAGGTTAGATAGTTTTGGATTACAGTATCTTTGCAATGGATTCTAAGGCCTTCATAAAACCTACTGTGCTTGTTGAAAGCTAAGTGATTCTTGCTTTTAGTTATATATTCTTGAATGTTAAAATCAGAAGGCACTAGCATTTCGTCTCTAAGTAGAGAGGTGTCAATTTGTTTACTGGGATTAAAAATGAAGGTTGAATCGATAACTGTTATACTGTCTTGATGATAAATGTCCCAATATTTATACGTGCTAATTACTATACCATCAATATATTCCACCTTGTAAATATCGAAGTAGATATCATTGCGAAGACCAGATTCTTTAATTCTACTCTTAATTGTAGCAGCTTCTATTGAATTTTTTAACCAGTCCTTTCTGGTAAGGGAATCTGTTATTGTTTTTTTAATAAAATATTCGAAATCATTAGAACCAATTGGTTGATCAACTACATGTTTAAATACAATTATCATCGAATCAAGCATGTTGCTATATGTTTCTCCGATATATTCTTCAAATTGACTTATCGAAGTTTCCTTTTTGGTAGAGCAAGAAGTTAGAATTGCAATTATTAGTAATATGACTGCAATTGAAGTAATTCCATTTCTTAAACTTTTTTTGTTTGTATCATAAGGACCTGACATTTGCTCAGACAGTTTGCCTTTAAAACCATTTAAAGTCCCAAAAATGAATGCTCCAATTATTTCAAAAATAAAACTTGAGACAATATCAAACATGATTATCAAAATTATCTATTAGCACTGTATATAAGTAATTATAATTACCAATAAATTTAATCATAAAACCATAATCGTAAAACAGGATATCTTAATTCATCATCTTTAAAAATAAGCAGTTGAAATGATCAATTTTACTTCTTTAGCTTACGTGCAAGCACTCCTGTCTAATTCGTGCTTTCGTTTTGGGCTTATTCATTCGGTTTATGCTATATCCGTGTTTTTGTTTTGCTTGTTTTTGTGTGCTTGGAATCCCTCAATGATTTCGCAACAGATATCTCAACTTTGTTGAGCTTATCTTCGAGAGATAAATTTGGATGTTTGAAGGTGCTTAGAGTCCTGTTCGCACGAACACGAAGCTATCTAGCAGCGGTGTTTGCCCTTTTCTTGCGCGTGAGTTGATACCTCGCAAGTTTGCGAGAAGCATTCTTGTGAGTGATTTGATGTCTTACAGTTTTGCAAGAGATATTCTTTCATGTGATTTGGTGTCTTGCAAGTCTGTTAGAAGCATTCTTGTGGGTGATGAAGTGTCTTACAGTTTTGCAAGAAGTATTCTTTCGTGTGATTTGATGTCTTGAAAAATTGTGAGAGGTAATCTTGTGAGTGATTTGGGGGCATTAACATGATAAAATACTACAGCGAGAAAGCATGAACATAGTATTATTCCCATTTTTTTATGCCTAGAGATACAAGGTCTTGTGTCTTTACAGTTCACATTCATAAAAAAGGGACATGCCATGGCATGTCCCTACAATATGTGTTTTTTATTTATGCCAATTCAATCACAGTTATTTCTGGTGGCATTCCAATTCTACCCGGGAATCCGATGTATCCAAATCCACGATTTACATACAGGTATTGTTCGCCTTCGCGATACAAGCCACCCCAACGTGGATATTTGTACTGTACCGGACTCCATTTAATGCCAGCTCGCTCAATTCCGAACTGCATACCATGCGTGTGCCCTGCAAAGGTAAGGTCAATATTACTGTTTTTGATTACCTCTTCGTCCCAATGCGAAGGATCGTGACTCATTAATATTTTAAAAGGCTGATTTGCTCCATTGGTAGCCTTATCTAAATCGCCATGTTGAGGGAAAGGAGGTTTACCCCAATTCTCAACACCAACAAGTGCAATTTCTTCTCCTTTAATGTTAATGGTTTCTGTTTCGTTCAGTAACAAACGAAATCCCATTTCTTTATGGAAATGTTTTATAGCTGCAAGGTTTTTGGCTTTATCCTCTGGCGATTTCCAATTGGAATAATCGCCATAATCGTGATTGCCCAGAACAGAATATTTACCAATATTGGCTTTCATTTTAGCCAAAACGGGAGCCCACCCATTGGTTTCTTCGGCAAAGTTATTTACCAAATCGCCTGTAAACAGAATCAAGTCTGGTTTCTGTTCATTTATCAGCTCGACTGCCTTTTCTATTTTTTCGAAATTTTTATTGAAACTGCCCAAATGCATATCTGATATTTGAACAATTTTTAATCCTTTGAACGATTTTGGTAGGTGATCAAAACGTATACTTTCACGCATCACCCTGTAATTAAACTTGCCTTTGGTTACTCCATATAAAATGGATGCAAATGGAATTGCTGCCAGGAACAAACCCATTTGATACAAAAATTCGGATCTCTCCATTTTTCTTGTCGCATTAAATTGTGGAACACTTTTGTTCTTTCTCTCACTGAACCATTTTGTGGTTCTCAATATCGCCCCTTGTATATCCCTTATTAAGACGAAAAGTATGAATACAAATTTTGGAAAATAAAATAAAGCAAAACCTGCTACCAGATAACCGGTATAGATGTATGCATCTGATTTTTGTACGTGCTTAATGCCAAACATGAAAACAGCAAAAGCCGCAAATATAAAAGCAGATATTCCCCAAAATGTAATTGTTAATGATTGTCTTGCAATAGAATTCTTAATTCTTGCAATCAGAGGTTTTACGCCACGATAGGTATAAATGTCTACCAGCAACATAAATAGTAACAGAGGTATCAATAAAAAAACACTCGCTCTCATTCTAATCTTTAAGTTTTGTATAATTGATTTAGAATCAGCCCCAAATATATAGAATAAAATACTAGTTAGTCCTTAATAATTGTTAAAAAAAAGCTATATTCATTAGCAAACTCAAAATCGCAATAGTCAAAACTTAAATTATTTGATTTTTGGAGATTGGAATTTGATATTTGTCTTATATACTTTAAACCAATACATATGTCACAAAAAATTCATGAACTAATCGAAAAAAGATGGAGTCCCAGAGCTTTTGCTGATAAAGAGATTGAAAAAGAGAAGGTAGAGAAGCTATTTTTGGCAGCATCATATGCGGCATCTTGTTTTAATGAACAGCCCTGGCGTTTTATTTACGGCACAAAAAGTTATCCCGAACGTTATGAGCAATTGTTGTCCTGTCTTGGTGAGTTCAACCAAATATGGGTGAAAACTGCTCCAATGATTATTTTGACTTTGGCAGCAAAGAATTTTGCAAAAAATGGTAAAGCGAATGCACATGCCAGACATGACTTAGGTCTGGCTATAGGAAATATGTCGGCACAAGCTGCAAGCATGAATTTGTACTTGCACCAAATGGCGGGTTTCTCGCCTGACAAAGCTAGAGAGTTATTTGAAGTTCCCGATGAATTTGATATTGTTACCATGATTGCAGTTGGTTATAAGGGGAATGCAGAAATATTGCCTGAAAGCATGCGTGAAATGGAAACGTCGGTACGAGATAGAAAAGATTTAGATTCCTTACTTTTCTGCGGAGATTGGAACAAAATGATGAAATAAATAAAAGAGGCTCCCGTTGTAATAAGAGCCTCTTTCTGATAATTAACGTGAAATCTAGTTGTGATATCTTTTTTAAACTAACGTGATGGTTTAAAAGAGGGCGCAAGATAATTAAAAAAGACACAATAGTCTTTTATTGTGTATCTTTTTTTATCACCACATTTTATTACTAAAGTAATCTGTTGAGATTCAATAATTAGACTAATAAGAAAAAAATAAACCAATGAAGAAGATTGTATTTATCCTATTCCTAATGTGTAGTGTTGTGACTGCTACTTTTGCACAAAATTTACCTGCAAGTCTTAATGTTAAAGGTGAAAGTAAACTGTTTCAGTTGCCTGATATCATGAATATTTCAATTACAGTTAGTAATAAGGCATCGGAATATGCTGATTGTATTGAAAAGAATTCGGACGCTGTTAATCGATTGAAAAAAGCTCTTAAAATGGCTACTATTCAAAGCCTGGAAATTCAGGATGTAGGTCAAAGAGTAAACGAAGAAAAAACTTATTCAGGTGGTAAATCAGTGCCTGATGGATATCGTGCAACGTATAATTTAAAGCTTCAGTTGAGTGCCAAACCTAAAATCATTCATGAATGTCTGAAAATATTAAAAACTGCCGACGTTGAAATAAATTATCAAGTATCTTATGGATTAAGTCCAGAATTGATTAAATCAGTAGAAAGTAAATTAATAAAAGCTGCAGTTGCCGATGCCAAATCTAAAGCTATAATGATTACTGAAGCTTCGGAAAGTAAGTTGGGACAGATTGTGAACATTAATTATGGGACTTCTGATTTTGTATCTGGACCAAAACAGTACATGACCGAAATGCGAGTTGCAAAAGCAGGCAGAGGAGGGGATCAATCTTTTACCAATCCTGATGCAATTGAATTGAATGACAGCGTTGAAATTAGCTTTAGAATACAACCATAACTAATTTTAATAGCAATTTCGATCGCTTGAATTTGAGTTAAACTTGTTGTAACTTGATTAGTGGATGAGCAAAGGAATAAGCCTTAACTAATAGAATGCACCTACTATGAAAGCAGTTATAATGAGAAAATATGGCGCTCCGGATGTTTTGGAGTTGATCAATTTGGATAGACCTAAAATAAAAGACAATCAAGTTCTGGTAGAAGTGTATGCTTCATCGGTGAATCCTGTTGATTGGAAAATCAGAAAAGGAATGTTGAAGCTGTTTATGCGTAAGAAGTTACCTTGCGTTTTAGGGGGTGATATTTCGGGTAGAATCCTCGAAGTAGGAAAAAAAGTTAAATTTTACCGTGTTGGCGATGAGGTATATGGTAAGGTTGATATTATAAAGAATGGCGCTTATGCCGAGTACGTTGCTACCTCGGAGGATCACATTGCCTTAAAGCCGCAGAAAATGAATTTCGAGGAAGCGGCAACTTTGCCATTAGCTGGATTAACAGCTTTGCAAGCCCTTCGAAATATGGGACAGATAAAAAAGGGCATGAATGTTCTGATTAATGGATGTTCTGGTGGAGTAGGTTCTTTTGCTTTGCAATTGGCTAAGGCTTTTGATTGCAAAGTAACTGGTGTTTGCAGCGAAAGAAATGTTGAATTTGCCAATGAATTGGGTGCCGATAGAGTAATTGATTACAAAAAGGAAAATATTCTTGATATTCAGGAAGAGTTTGATATTTTTTTCGATGTGGTTGGTAATTCAGAATATTCTAATGTAAAACACCTTTTACAGCGTGGAGGTGTGTATGTGACTACTTTACCATCCTTTAATATCCTTTTGCTAGGATCGATTCATAATATGGTGAGTTCACGAAAAATGAAGAAAATATTTGTTCAGGAAAGTAAGAAAGATTTGGAACTACTTGCTAATTTAGTTGATGATGGTTTGATAAAAACTCATATTGATAAAACTTATGATATTGCCAAAGTTGCTGAAGCCCATCAATACAGTGAGTCGGGTAGAGTGGTTGGTAAGCTGTCCTTAAAAATTGCAGAATAAAAACTCTTATCTTACAAATCAAAGGCTCCAGGAATCATTTGATACTTGGAGCTTTTAATTTGATATTTAATTTATCCTTTTGTTTTAATTGAACATCCAATTGCCTTAGTATATGTAACTGTAGGCTTTTTATTATTCATTAAGGCTTTAATTGCATCTTCAACATAGCGTGTGCTTACTTTCGATTCATCTTTGTAATTGTTATCAATGGTACCAATATACTCTACTGTAAGATAAGTACCTTTTTTACTTAAAATGTAGACATGTGGAGTTTTAGTGGCTCCAAAGTTTTTGTAAACTTCTTGTTTTGCATCAAAAAGATATGGGAAGGTGAAGCCTTTTTCTTCTGCACGCTTTTTCATTCCATCGAACGAATCTCCAAGAACAATTACTGGATCATTTGGATTAATGGCAATTACAGGGAAACCCATTTTTTTGTATTTCTTGTCTATCTCTATAATTCTGTCTTCGTATGCTACAGCATAGGGACAATGGTTACAGGTAAAAATAACTACAAATCCTTTGGCGTCTTTGTAATCAGCCAATGAAACTTGTTTACCATCTATATTTTTCAGATTAAAATCGAAGGCAGTATCGCCCACCTTGTATCCTTGCGCCTGAATGGCAAGAACGCTTAGCATTATAAATGCAATAGATAACAACTTTTTCATCTTTTTAAGATTTAATTACTTATTTGATCAATAGTTTCTGTAAGCTCAGAATAGCTTACCTTACGAGCAAAGAATTTTTCTTTGCCTTTTTTGTAGATTACGGTAGCGGGTAAAGCTCCGTCCCAGTCATCGTTTACTTTGCCAATCCAACTATTGGCGTCAGGATCATCGAGTAAAATTACTTCAGCAAGTATTCCTTTTTTATCGAGGAATTTAAGCAGGCGCTTTTCTACATTCGAACCAAAATCAAGACTTACCAGCAAAACTTTCACTTTTTTATTCTGATAAGCTTTACGGATATGTTCAAATTCGGGTAGTTCTTCAACGCAAGGTTTGCACCACATCGCCCAAAAATTAATCACGTAAGTAGAATCATTTGTGTAATGAAATCTGGGTTCTAATTCCTTAAAATCAACTGTTTTGATTTCCTGAGAAAATAGAATATTCGTGGCGAATATTATAAGGGAAAGTGCAATTAAACGTTTTACAGTCATGATGTTGTGTGTAAAAGACTAATGAGTATTAAATATACCACTATTGATCGAAAAAGGAATGAAGATCTTGTTATTGATTTGTTAAATGAAAAAAGCGGAATACAATAAATGTATTCCGCTTTTGATAAAGAAATAAGCTTTTATTATTCTTCAAGTAAGCTTTCGTTGAATTGATAACCTTTATAGTTCACTTTATAGAAAACGCTGTACAGTGCAGGGATAAACACCAAAGTAATAATAGTACCAAATAATAATCCTATCATGATTGATGCTGCCATTGGTTCCCACATTAAGCCACCTCCTAAATATAGAGGCAAAAGTCCTAAGGAAGTGGTAAATGTTGTAAGCAATATAGGTCTGAAACGTTGTAAGCAGGCTGCAATAACTGCATCTTGAGGAGTTCGTTTCAACTCATTGATCTCAATTTCTATTCGGTCTATGAGGACTATGGCATTGTTAATTACAATCCCGGCTAGCGAAATTACACCTAGAAATGCCATAAAACCAAAATAGGAGCGAAGTACTATTAAACCAATAACTACACCAATTACACCTAATGGAATTGTACTAACAACCATAATTGTTTTTCTGAACGAATTGAATTGGATTACCAATAAAAGGAGGATTAAAAATCCTGATAATGGTAAATAAGCAATTACGGCTCCCATGTTTTCCGCAGTGTTTTTATCATCACCACCTAGCTCATAGGTATAACCAACTGGCCATTTTTTCGTTTGTTCATCAAGCCATGGTAGCACCTCACTCATTATCTCAGAGGCATTTCCTTCTTCTGATAATTCGCTTGATACATTAATACTTCTAGCCAAATCCAATCGTTTGATTTTTGCATATTGCCACTGAGGAACAATGCTAGCCACCTGCGATAGAGGAACACTTTTACCAGAATTTTGCGAGAAAACATTCATAGTTTCTATAGTCTCGTAACTTTGATCCTGACTGGTAAAGCTACGTAGTAACATTGGTATGTTTTTGTCATCTTCGCGATATTCACCAGTTTTAAACCCATCTAAAACTGTTTTAAGAGAAGTTGCAATATCTTGATTGGTAATTCCAGCCAATTGTGCATTGTTTTGATTGATATCAATAACAAACTTTTTGGTTTTTGGACCCCAGTCATCTTTCACATTTTTTGTTCCAGTTACGTTTGATAGTTTGGATTTTATCTGCTCAGACAACTTTGAAAGTATATCGGGATTATTCCCGGAAACTTTAATTTCAATAGGTGTTCCAGATCCTCCTTGTCCTAATAATGATACTTTAATATCGGCATTAGGAAAATTAGAGAAGCAAAAATCATCTAAAAGGCGAACCATTTCATTATTCTCTTCAAAGGAACTGGTGTTCACTAAAATATGTGCATATCCAGAGTTTGCTTCATCCTGAGAATATCCAAGATCGTAGGAACTTGGTCCCTGACCAACAAATGATGACCAGTCTACAATTCCATTCTCACGCGATTCTGTAACGAGTAATTCATCGGAGATGTATTTTTCGATCTGTAAAACTACATTTTCGGTTTGTTCAATTTTTGTTCCTAATGGTAAGTTGATATCAACTGTAATCATATTTCTATCACTATCTGGGAAGAAGATAAATGGAATCAAACCAAATCCTTTTAATGATATAAAGAACAATAGCAGAATACCAATGATTACATATCCTTTTACATTTAAGGCAGCAAGGATTACCGATTTGTAATAAACTTTTAATTGATCGAAAATCTTATCCATTAAGCCAGGTTTCTTTTCTTCTTTTGGTTTTACTTTTAAGAAGTAGAAACACAGCATGGTTATAATGGTTAGCGAAACAATCCAGGAAGATACTAAGGCAAGTGTAATCACCACGAAAATAGGACCAACAATGTCACCCATTGTCGATTCTGCCAAGTAAAATGAAAGAAAAGCTACCGAGGTGGTTAAAGTTGATATCAGCAATGGAACAATTAATTCAGAACATGAAGAAACAGCGGCTTCTTTCACATTCATGCCTTTTTCCATTTTTACCATTATCGATTCGGAAACTACAATGGCATTATCCACCATCATACCCAAAGCCATAATCAATGCAGCCAAAGTTACTTGATTCAACCCCATATTTATAAGTCCCATCAACATTAGAGTCATAATGGTAACTATCGGAATTAAGCTTGAGATAATTAAACCAGTTCGTAAGCCAAGGAAAATAAGCATTACAACCAGTACAATAGCAATAGATTGAATAAGGTTGCCAATAAAATTACTGATACTGTTGTCTACATAGGTATCTAGTGATGTTAGACGTTTTACTTCTAAACCAATGGGTAGTCGACTGTTCCAATCTTCTATAACCTTATTAACGTCTTCACCCAATTTAATAATGTTGGCACCATCCATTAACGATATGGATAAAGAGATGGCTTGTTTACCGCTAACATGAACAATAGAACTGGCTGGCTCAATATAACCTTTTCTAATGTTGGTTATATCCCGCAATTGTACCACCTGACTTCCATCTCCAATAGGAATAAGTGTATTTCTGATATCCTCAAGAGATTCATAATTTCCAGTTGGTTCTAGAATTATTCTTTCGGATTCCAAATCTACTTCACCACCTGAATCTAAAATATTAGTTGAGGCAATGGTATTTTGAAGCATAGATGAGGTTAATCCATATTCTTTAAGCTGCGATTCGTCGAATTCAATAAATACCCGTTCATCCTGAACACCACCAAGTTCTACCTTAGCAGCATCGTCAAGTTTAATTAAAGCATCTCTCAAATCATCTGCAAACTCTTTCATTTCGGAATAAGAGTATCCATCACTTATTAAGCCTACCATTATACCATATACAACGCCAATGTCATCATCGTCCAGGTCAGGCACAACTCCCTGTGGTAGATCTCTTAAACCATCTAGTTTACGTCTTAATTTATCCCAAATGGCTTGAAGTTCTTCCGGATTGACTTCGTCTTTTAGCGTAACTGTAACTACCGATAAACCTGTTCTTGATGTGCTGTTTATCTCTTTTACTTCAGGAATTTCCTGAGCTTTCTTTTCAATTTTATCTGTTACTAAAAGTTCAACTCTTTCGGGACCTGCTCCAGGGAATGATGAAACAATGGTTGCAACTCGTACGGTGTAAGGAGGCATACTATCGCGTGGTAATGATGTGTAGAGAGCTAATCCTAATACCACTATCACTGCCAACAAAGTAAAAGTAATTCGACTTTTTTCTATTGCGAATTTTGTAAGATTCATATCTGTTGAATTAGGGAGTGAATATTATTGAATGCTAACTTTTTGTCCGTCGAGTAAGGTTTGCAGACCTGCTGTTGCAACTAACTGTCCAGGCTTGAGTCCTTTAATTACTTCAAAACCAACAGGAGAAAGCTCTCCAATTTCAAAATGTTGTTTTTTAATGATTCCGATTTTTTCTGATTGCTTTTCAATTACAAATACAAAATTCCCTTTGCTATCTTCTCCTACAGCTGAAATTGGAACGATTAAACTTTCCTGATTATCGGTTTTTGAAAATTTAAAAGTTACATGTGCCGCCATACCAGATTTTATGTTGGCAGTCTCTCCAGATAATTTAATACGAACAGGATAGGTTGCTGATCCTTCCAAAACAGAAGGTGAAATTTCATTTACGATTCCTTCATAAGCTTCTCCTTGCAGAGCTGGGAATTTAGCAACAACTTTCATGTTTTTATGGACACGATTGATTACATTTTCCGGAAGTCCAAGACTAATCTCCATAAAGCTACCAGCATTTAGGACTGCAATTATTTGTCCTGCACTTACATTTTCATTGTTCTCTACATTTTTTGCTGCAATAACACCATCAGCTGGAGAATAAATGATTCCATAACCAACTTGTTTTTGTTGAATTTCAACACTTCTTTTAGCTGATTCATAATTGGCTTCAGCGGTAGCAAAAGATGATTTTGCATTTTCGTAATCACTTAATGATGCACTTCCTTTCTCGAATAAAGTTTTTGTACGTTCAAGCGTTGAAGTTGCTGTATTTAAATTTGCTTTTGAACTGTTTAAGGATGAAAGTGATTGTTCCAGCGAAAGTTGAGCTTCTGAATTGTCAATTCTTGCTAACAGATCACCTTTATGAACAGCTTGCCCGGTTGCAATATTTAGTGTAGTCAGAATACCGGTGGTTCTAAAACTAAGGTTGATCTCCTTATCGGATCTTGCCGTACCGTTAAATGATCTTACTTGACCAATTCCAGAATAATTAACAGCTTGATATTTTACAGGTCGATATTTTTCTGCTTTTTTTTGTTCTTTTTTGCCACATGAAGAAAGAATCAGAAGGGATAAGGCTATGGTAATTAAATATATGTGTTTCATAATTGTCGGATGTTATATGCTTAATTAGTTGGTTTCAATAAATAGTTTTGCAGATTAGAAATAAAATTTTGATTGTCAACATCTGCATTTAAAAAGAAGTAGTAGGAAAGAATTCTTTCCATCTGTAATAGTGTTAGGTAGAAATTATACCCGGCACTTGCTTGTTGTTGCTGAGCTTGAAAATATGCTTGCTGAGCATCAATTAAACTGGTAATTCCTATGGCTCCGTTAGAGTATGATATTTGCATCAATTCTAAACTTTCCTTAGCTGCTTCGGTCGATAGTTTCGACAATTCAATATTGGTGTATAAGCTTAATAAAGAGTAAACAATGTCATTTACATTTTGTCGAATTATACTTTCGGTATTTTCTTTTCGTTTGAGAAGTTGATCTTTTTGGATAAAGGATTTTTGACGATTTAAATTTCTTTGATTTTTATTAAATATCGGAAGGCTTACCTGCAATCCTACATTGTAATAACCATCGGGTGGTGTAGCAAAACCTGTTGGATAGGAACTACCTTTTCCATCACGAGTAAATGTGTGATTGTATCCACCTTGTAATGCAACAGTAGGAAGAAATTTACTTCGCTGATACAACTTTTGTGTACGCTCGCTTGCCGCAATATTGTATTGCAAAGATTTCAATTCATGTGCATTTTCAATGGCAACTTTTTCAAGGTATCTTAGAAGTTTGCTTCTAAGTATTGGGTCGTCTATAAGTTGTATTAATCCTTTGTAATTAAACTCATCCTTGACATTTTCATCTACCAAAGAATGTTTGATATCAATTTTATATTCGATAGGATTATTTAAGGTTTGATTTAAAGAATTTATACTTTGCTTAAAGTTTGTGAATGTACTTACAAGATTTTGGGTAGCAACAGCCAGTTCACTTTTCCATCTTAAAACATCCGATTTTCCTGTTTCACCTGCAGAATAATTTTGCTGCGCAATTTCATAATTCTTCCTGGTAACTCGAAGATTTTCATCATTAATCAAATAGTTGGCTTTGGCAATTAGGGAATTATAGAAAATGATACCCGCATCAAGTATCGCGTCTTTTTCAACTGCATTGTAATTTTCCTTACTAGCATTCTCCAATTCTTTCTGAATTTTAATATTGCCACTTGCTTGCTCCGAGAATAAAACTTGTTCAACATTTATATTGCCACTCGTTGAAAATTCTGGATTAGAACCATTTGATACTTCAGCTAAATCAGGATCAATATGAGTTCCACTTACCGAAGTGGTTACATTTGGAAGATACTCGCTTTTAGCTAACTTAACTTCCTGTGTTGCTAGGCTTACATCTAATTTATCGGCTTTCAAATTGATATTTTCTTCCAATAACTGATATATCACATCGTTAATGTAGTATTTCTTTTGAAATGGAATTTTATCTGCATCGCCAATAATATTGGTATTAATAAGAGAACTGTATTTTAATGGAAAATCAATACTAAAAGCAGTTTCAATATTTAGCAATAATTTAGTGTCAATATCTAAATATATAGGCAATTCAGATAAATTGCTTCCAGTTACAGCTGCTTCAATGTTTAGTGCAATTCTTCTAAAAAACTGATCTAAATTATTTACGGGTACTGAAGTTGCTAAGACTCCATATTCAGCAAATTTGTCATCAATAGACGAGAAAGAAGGAAGATTTTTATCGTTTATTTCTTGAATTAATTGTTTTTGGTCGTTTTGTGGAAGAAACATCCCTCCAGATACGTATACAGCATCAATTTCATCCAACATGCCATTTACATCGCTAAGAGTTGTAATTGGTATGAGTTTGTAATCAGCATTAATATTATTGAAAATCTTATCTAAAGTTGAATTAACAGGGTAGATTTCTGTAAGATACTTGTCCACTATAATACCAATTCTTTTATATGGATACAGTTCTCGAAATTCTTTTAAATCTTTTTCGTAAGATTTAGGAGTAAGAATATAGGTAAGATTTGAAATCTCTGATGTTGTTTGGTTTTCAGGAAATGAGATGAAATCATCATTAATAACCCCGAAAAGAATAACAGGTTTGCTAAACTCTTTGTTTTGTGCAATTACATAATTGTTGAGAGCCCCAAAAGAAAGTATCAAATCTACATTATTGTCATTTAATACAGTTTGAAAATTAGATTTGGCTTTATTCAAATCCAAATCATTTAGTAATAAGTTTTCTGAACTGAACACAATTTTAGCTTCCTGTGCAACTACTGACTTAATTTCACTTTTGAGACGTTCTAAAATGTGTTCTGTATCTGTAATATTTTTATCAGCTAGAATAGCGACTGAAAACTTCTTTGTGGATTGAGCATGGGCAATATTGAAGCCCATAACAATAAGAAACGCTAAAATTAGGTTTTTCATATAATGGTGCATTGTTGATTTTAAATTTATATCAAGATATTAAAAATAGGCGAAATTATTAGAAAATATCATGACTTCAGATAAAGAAGAGTAAATTGTTAAAATTAATTTTTACCTTTGAGATAGTTTAAACAAGTAATAATGATAAATAATACTCATACAAAACGATTTTTCTTTTTTAGCATGTAATGTTAGAAAAGGTTTTGTATGTGATAAAATATCTACTGAGCCTTTTATGAAGGCTCTTTTTTTTGATGATATGCAAACCGTATTTTTCCATAGCTTCTTTTTTAGCTTTTTCTTTTTTGGTAACGAGAAGGACAGGATTCTAGCGGTATAAATTTTTAAATATACAATAAAGAGTCCTGTTTTTAACAGGACTTTTTTTTTGAAAAAAAAATCTAACGAAATCAATATAACCATGGACAAAAGAAGAATTGTAATTCAAGGAGTAGAAGGTTGCTTTCACCATATTGCGGCAAATGCTTATTATGGTGAAGATGTTGAAATAATTCCAGCTGAGAATTTTGCCAAATTGGTAGATTTAGTGCAAGATGAAAATGTTTGCGATGGTGGTATTATGGCAATAGAAAATTCCATCGCAGGAAGTATTTTACAGAATTATGGATTATTACAAGATTCAGGTTTGGTAATAGAAGGTGAGATTTATCTTCGTATCAAGCAGAATTTAATGGTTTTACCGGGTCAGAAAATTGAAGATCTAACAGAGGTTCATTCTCACCCAATGGCAATTAATCAATGTAGAGCTTTCTTTCGTGAATATCCTAATATTAAGTTGGTTGAAACTGAGGATACTGCAATAAGTGCTAGAAATATTAGCGAAAATGGTTTGAAAGGAATTGGAGCCATAGCTGGCGACTTGCCTGCTGAGTTATATGGATTGCAAATAATTGCTCATGAAATTGAGAGCATAAAGAATAATCAGACACGTTTTTTTCTTTTAAAACGTAGCCAGGATGTAAAACCCAATGGTGGTTTTACAAAAGCGTCACTTTATTTTAGTACCAGCCACAAACCAGGAAGTTTATCACATATTTTGGATTGTTTTGCAAAAGAGAAAATAAACTTATCTAAGATACAATCGCTACCTATTCCAGGAGTAAATTGGGAATATTTTTTTCATGTAGATTTAGAATTTGAGTTACCAAGTCAATTTAAAAATGTAATGAATAAAATATCAGAATCAGCTAAGGAAATGACAATATTGGGAACTTACAATAAGGGTTTAATGATTCGATAATCTAATTCATTGAATCAAAAATTTTATCAATCTGCATGGCTAAAGAAATATCCTTTTTCGTGATTCTTCTTTTGGAATGTGTGGTTAGCGTAATCCGAACATTTTTGTATTTATAAAGCTTTATGTCTGGATGATGATCAGCTTTTTCTGCGTCGTTGGCAATTAAATTGATAAAATTAACAGCTTCAACAAAATTGGTTAAAATATAATTTTTAACCAATTTGCTGTCTATTTCACTCCAACCTTGTTCTAATAGTATATTCATTCTCTTTTATTTTTTATATTAAAGTTAAGGAAAGAAAAGCGAAAAGTAAATAATAAAGAAGGGGCAACAATTATGTTGCCCCGGGGTGAAATTTCCAAAACTAGAAGTGAATTCAGGATGGAAAAATCTTATAATGCAATTTCTCTATCAAGTTCTTCTCCCATAATTTTTGCACCGCTATACAGTACCGATCTTTCTTCAGCTTCCATAAAAACATCAAAAGGAAGAGATAGGTTGTAGGCAGATTGTACAATTAAGGCAATGTCGTCTTTAGCGCCTAATTGATTTCTCCAATTTATATCAGTCTCGTCAAGTAAGTACGCATAAACTGGACCAGAATAGTAGGCAAAACAATTAACAAATGATGGGGAGTTCCATAGACCATCTAATTTGCGTTGTAAATGTTCCTTGAAATTTGTTTTGGTACGGCAAATTTTATTTGCAGTATATTCCGCCATTCCTTCATGAATCTCGAATCGATTTTCGCAACCGTTGCAATTGGAAAAAATAGCTCTTCTGTATTTTCTAAAACAAATTGCATCAACAATTGCTTGTTTGCGATTGTCACCTTCCGATTCCAAAGCTAAATTAAGTGCTCTCCATTCCAGTTTCAACCATACTCTTGCTTCCATTTCATCCATATGGTTGTTTTGATATGGCATTGGTTTCAGCTCAAGCTGAGGCTGTAAACAATGAAAAGCTTCGTGAAGTATGATACACTGTCTTTCAATCTTATCTTCAGGAAGTGGCAGAGGAATCAAAGCCCAGTTTCTTTCTCCAATTTTAACAGGTCCTTTTTTTACTTGAATAAATTCAGGAAGTTCACCTTTGAAAATATCTTTATCCATTTCAAGTTTTAAAGAAGTTGAATTTTTGTTTGAATAGATAATTCCATTTAATTCATCAACAAAAAGTATTGGAACATCCAAACTACATCCCCAAAGTAGTCCGTTGTCATTATTACAAATTTCTGTGGTTTCGTCCAATATTTTTTTAATCTCATCGGATGTATAGATCTGATTTGCTCCGATGGACATTTGAAAACTCGCTATTATTACAGAGAGTATCATCAGCAAATTTTTTGTGGTCTTCATCTCGTTTTGGTTATTAATTCAATTCGTTACACGTATCTGTGATTATTATCACTTGTTTGTAATATTGTTAGTAGGTTCAATGGTTATTAATCAGTTTTCATGCCAACAAGCGCAATGTGTTAATTAAGAAGAACTTAGTGGGGTGGCGGATTGGATGTTTGATATTTTTATTGTTGTGTATCGTACAGTTTGTGTTCGCTTGTGAACATGAGAAGCAATCGGTAATTGAAAAGTATGAAATATTGCAAGAATTCAGATTATTCAGTATCTTAAAATATATTCATTATTAAATATGATGAATATTCGAAATGATGATATCTAAATTTAATAAACTATACATTGTAAAGAAATGGGTGAATCTGTGGAAATATTGATGGTTTTGACTGGATTTATTATTGTAGCTGTTGCTGCTAATAGAATTGCTACATATTTTCCTAAGGTGAAATTGCCTGTTATTACAGGATTACTTTTTATTGGAATTTTATCAGGACCTTATATCTTGAATTTAATTCCATCGGAGTCAATTCCCAAATTGTATTTTTTAAATGAGATATCGCTTTCATTTATTGCTTTTGCAGCTGGTGCTGAATTGTATTTGAAAGATTTAAAGGGAAGAATGAGGAGTATCAAATGGATGACAATAGGACAGTTAGTGTTTACATTTGGTATAAGTGTTGCAGTCGTACTTTTAATTTCGGAGCGTATACAGTTTATGTCCGACATGTCATTTGAATTTAAAATGGCAATTGCATTGTTGATGGGAACTGTTTTTGTAACTCGTTCACCAGCATCGGCAATAGCGGTTATTAATGAGTTGAGAGCCAAAGGGCCATTTACGCAAACAGCAATTGGGGTTACTGTGATTAAGGATGTTTTGGTTATCATATTATTTACCATTTGTTTTGCTGTAGCCGATGCTCTGATAACCAATGTGCCTTTTGATGTTTGGTTGGTTATTATTTTAATGGGTGAACTTTGTTTATCTATTTTTTTAGGTTTTGTATTAGGACAGCTGATGAACTTTATTCTAGCTGTAAATATGATTACCAAACTTAAGGCATTGTTTATAGTTCTTTCAGGTTACAGTATCTATTTACTGGCGGCTTTAGTGCATAATAAAAGTTTGTTATGGTTTGGTTTTGATATTTATATTGAACCTCTTTTAATTTGTATTCTTGGTAGTTTTGTTGTAGTGAATTTTGGAAAAAACAGACGTGAATTCAATAAGATTATTGAAATGATAGTCCCATTAATTTACGTTTTGTTTTATACCTTAACAGGTGCTTCGGTTAAATTAGATATCTTACAAAATACATGGGCAGTTGCATTAATCTTTTTTGTAATAAGACTTGTAAGTATTGCAATTGGAGCCTATGTAGGAGGTGCTTTAGGAGGTAATCCTAATTATTATAATAAGATTTTTTGGATGCCATTTGTAACTCAAGCTGGTGTTGCCATAGGATTGGTTTCTGTTATTGCTGCAAAGTATCCAGTTTGGGGAGCTCAGTTTTCTACCATTTTAATTGCAGTTATTGTGTTGAATGAAATAGTTGGACCACCTTTATTTAAATGGTCTATATTACTGGTGGGCGAGAGTCATAAACAAAGAGAGTTGCAACACGAAAACAGGGTGAAAAAAGCATTGATTTTTGGATTGGAAGGCCAGTCGCTGGCACTAGCCAGGCAACTAACAGATCATGATTGGAAAGTGAAGTTGGTAACGCGGAGTAAAGATAAAGCCAATTTGGAATATCAAGGTGTTAGGGTGATTCATATTGAGGATTTTTCACTAAAATATTTGCAATCAATTGGTGCAGAAAGTGCGGATGCTCTGGTGCTTTTAAATCAGGATGAGGACAACTTAAAAATTTGTGAATTGGCTTATGAACATTTCGGAACAAGAGATGTTGTGGTAAGAGTTAATGAGCGTAATTTCATTAATAAATTTCATGAATTGGGTGCTTTAATCGTTGAGCCCTCTACGGTTATGGTAAGTCTAATGGACCATTTGGTTCGTTCGCCAATAGCAACATCATTACTTTTAGGAATGGAAGAAAATCAGGATACAATTGATGTAGAAATGCAAAATCATGAACTGCATGGCACAGCGATTAGAGATTTACAAATTCCGACAGATCTCATAATTTTAGCAACAAAGAGAAATCAGAACACTTTAATTTCAACAGGATATACTCGTTTGCGTCTAGGCGATGTTCTTACTGTTGTTGGTTCTATTTCTAGCATTGAAAAGTTTAGATTGAAAATGGAAAATAACGAGGCTTCCGATTATAAGAAAATACGGTTTGCGGGTAAAACAATTTCTTTTAAGCGAAAGCCATTTCAATCTGACTCGGAATCACCAGGTTAAGAAAACGGTAGTCCAAAATGCTAAAGGAACAACAGTATTCCAAATCACCTCTTCTCTATGACGTGCTCGCATTATTCTTTCATTTTCAACACGATATCTTAATTCCATCAGTTTTTCTTGATTTCTTTCAAATGCGATATCTCTTTCTATTTGTATGTTGTCAAGGTAAATTATTGCTTCTCTGCTTTTGGATGGATTGGAGTTCATGACTTCGACTAAATCATATTCCGATTCATCTAACCTGTTGATGTGATAATATGCCATTCCTCGTTGTAAACGAGCTTCAGTTAAATATGGCTTCTTATTTAAAACATGGGTAAAATCCAGTATCGCTTCATTGTATTTTTTCAATTGCATTTTGGCATAACCTCTATCCTGAAATATGGTTGGGTAGTAAGGCATGATATGAATTGCAGTATCTAAGTGAGGTATTGCTTGTTCATATTTTCCTTCAAGAATTAGCATTCTCCCTTTATCATGATATTTCATGTATCGCTCTACATTTTGTGCAAATATCGCGTAACAAAATAACAGGCTGAATATGAATAGAAATGATTTTTTCATTGGTGTATTATTTACTGGTTAAACGATAAGGGGTATGCATAAATTGTACCAAAAGTGCGCAAAAAAACCCTTCGATATAAATTCGAAGGGTTTTGCAAGTTATTTTGTTATCCTTATGATTTCTTACAACATTCTTTCTGACAGTTTGCGTCACATTTTTTCTTTGCACTTGCTTCTTTAGTACAAGCTTCTTTTTTGCACTCAGAACCGCATTTTTTTGCTTTAGCAGTTTTCGAACACTCTTTTTTCGAGCAATCCTTTTTAGCTTTTTTACAACAAGCTTTTTTCTCTGCTTTTGCTTCTTTTTTTACTTTTTTATCTTTCTTTTGTTCTTGATCCTGATCGTTATCCTGAACTAAAACAACATCGTTATCAGTGGTAATGGTAACAGGTTGAATAGCAATACTCACTGCACTAATCGCAAAAACAAATACAAGGCTAAATAATAATTTTTTCATTGTTATAATTTTTAAATGTTAATTAATCCGTTTAGTTTTTTATTGAATTGTTTAGTAAAGAACGTAAAAGATCTTTTTATCTCTTGTTAATGAATTGTTAAAGCATAATTAACTTTTAAAAAATAAGCTAACTTTGAATTGTTAAAAATACCATAAAATATAGACATTCAGACGATAATACATGATTAGTTCATTTGGAAATATAATTGACAAAATAAGTACTTATAGAATACAGATATTCATTGGAGTATCAGTTATTGTTCTCATTTTATTGCTTTTAATTCAAATTAGATGGATTAGTAGAGCCAGAAGCTTAAATGAAGAACAGTTTAATCATAGAGTAGGTATGGCATTGCACGAGTCGGTTGACGAATTCACGAAAGATCGTCAAAGTTGTGAAGCCATGAGAGCATACATGAATAAATCAAAGTTTGATGCTAACGACAGTGCTTTGCTTGAATCTGAAGTGGATAGATTGGATTCTATTATTAAGGAACAATTTCAAAATTATCAAATTCAATCGCCATATAATATTGAGGTTTTAACAACTGCAGATGAACAACCAAGAAGCAAGTGTTTTTATTATAGTTTAAGAAAAGCATTGAGTCATGATAAAGCTGTTCTTAATGTGTATTTTCAAAAGCGTGAACAAAGTTTGATGGATAGCATGGGCAGTATGTTTA
>Ga0209692_10000932_pt1 | contig 48272 bp, 38 predicted proteins | sample tdDd472_FD_187129 | JGI IMG/M metagenome (GOLD analysis project Ga0209692, IMG submission 187129) | Marine sediment microbial communities from the Atlantic coast under amendment with organic carbon and nitrate - tdDd47.2 (SPAdes)... | ecosystem: Environmental > Aquatic > Marine > Coastal >... | reverse complement strand
ATCTTCTAAAAATGATGTTAACGGACTACTCGCATTGGCTTCTATTGATTTTTCTGCCAACCTTGCTTCGAAAGCCATGCGTCCGGCTTCAACTGCCATTTTAAATGCTTTTGCCATTTCAATAGGATTTGGCGAAACTGCAATTGCTGTATTTACCAAAACAGCATCGGCACCAATTTCCATAGCAGCGGCTGCATGAGATGGTGCTCCAATACCAGCATCAACTACCACAGGAATATTGCTTTGCTCAATAATGATTTTTAAGAAATCGATGGTTTGCAACCCACTATTTGAACCAATTGGTGAGCCTAAAGGCATAACAGCTGCAGTTCCAACATCTTCTAATTTCTTACAAAGGACCGGATCGGCTTGGATGTATGGCAAAACATGAAATCCAAGTTTTACCAATTCTTCTGCTGCTTTTAGAGTTTCTTCTCCGTCAGGTAATAAGTATTTTGGGTCAGGATGAATTTCTAGTTTTAGCCAGTTGGTTTCGAGAGCTTCTCTTGCCAATTGTGCTGCAAAGATGGCTTCCTGAGCATTACGAACTCCAGATGTATTTGGTAATAGATTAACGCCAGGAATATTCAAGTGTTGTAACATGTTGTCATTTTCATCTTGAATGTCAACACGTTTTAATGCCATGGTAACCAGTTCGGATCCTGATTCTATTATGGCATTTCTCATTATCTCGTTAGAACTGAATTTTCCTGTTCCTGTAAATAAACGAGATGTAAATATTTTATCTCCTATTTTTAATTCTTGCATTTTATACCGTTTTACTTATTAAATAATTTAGGTATAATGCCGATCGATATTTGACATGCATTAATAAACTTGTGCAATTAATGTATTAATCAAATACTAATCGGTATTATGGTTGTTTAGTGTTTGTAATAATGCTCCAGATAGCGCTACTCCATATAATCCTGTTTGAGTAAGAGTTTCAATATCGTTTAATTGGATGCCTCCGACAGCAATTATTGGAATATCAAGCTTTAGATTTTTCATTTGAAATAGAATTTCCTTATAGCCATTTAGACCAATAATCGGACTAATATTTTTCTTAGTAGTAGTATGTTTAAAAGGTCCAAGTCCTACATAATTTGCTCCTCGTGATTGCTGCAATTGAATATCTTCTATTGTATTGGTAGTTCCACCAATTATAAATTCATCACCTAAAAAATCTCTGGCTTCATTTATTGGAGTATCTGATAATCCCAAATGCACGCCATGTGCACCAATTTCTTTAGCAATTTCTATTGAATCGTTAATAATAAGAGTTTTATCATATTTTTTTGCAGATTGTAGTGCTTGCTTGGCTTGAGTTAAAATTTCTTCCTCGGTGGAGTTTTTCATTCTGATTTGTACACACTCAATTCCTTTTTCAAACATCAATCGGGCTTGTTCCGAATGAGAGAAACGAGCAGAATCTTGGGTTATGTATTGTATTTTGGGTATGTTTTTTCTCATTGGTAAACTTCTAAAAATTGCAGGTAGATGTATTTAAAATTCTTCTCAATTTCTTGATAATTGTTGTGTGGAATTTCATTCCAAATTGTTCCTAAAATGGCTATCCCATCAAATTCGATAGTTTTTAGTTTTTTCAATTTGTTAGTTTCTATTCCGCCTAATGCAAAAACTTTGATCTTTCTATCTTTCCTGAGGTACTTCTTAAGTTCCTTCAAATCCAAATTTCCCGTATATCCTTTTTTTGATATGCTGGGAAATATGGGACTTAAATACGCATAGTCAAATTTTCCATCAAGGTCTTTTATCTCCTGAAGTGAATGACAAGAAGTTCCTTTCCTGATAGTTGGAGATATTTTGGATGCATAACTCCTATTGTTTGAAGAAAAGTGAATTCCTTTTAATTCGAATTGTTTATTAATCACTACCTGATTGTGAATTATTATTCTGTTATGAAAATGATAAGGTATTGCCTCCAGGAATTGAGTATATTCAATGGTTGTTGCATTTGGTTTTCGCAGATGAAAGGTAAATTCAAATTGTTCTAGTAAAGAGGAAACAATAGTTGTTTCCCCTTTAAAAAACTCAGGATAAGATATAAGGATGAATTCCATTATAGTTTTAGCTATAAATTTCACTTCCGCTGTTTTGAAATTCTTCAGCCTTTTGCTTCGCTTTTTCTGCTAAATCTCTTACTTCCATTGAAGCTCTCATGGAACAGAAATTCTCTCCACACATGGAGCAGAAGTGGGTTGATTTGTAACCTTCATCGGGCAAAGTTTCATCGTGGAATTTCATTGCTTTTTCGCTATCTAAGGCAAGAGAAAATTGATCTTTCCAACGGAATTCAAAACGAGCTTTACTCATGGCGTTATCGCGATATTGGGCACCTGGAAATCCTTTTGCAAGGTCGGCTGCATGAGCTGCTAATTTAAAGGTGATTACACCTTCTTTTACATCATCGCGATTAGGCAATCCTAAATGCTCTTTTTGTGTAACGTAGCAAAGCATCGCTGTTCCATACCAGGCAATCATGGCTCCACCAATTGCTGAGGTAATGTGATCGTAACCAGGCGCAATATCGGTTACCAAAGGTCCTAAGGTGTAGAATGGTGCTTCATCACAATGCTTCAATTGCTCATCCATATTCTCTTTTACCATGTGCATAGGAACATGACCCGGTCCTTCAATGATTACTTGTACAAAGTTTTCACGAGCAATTTTGGTTAAATGTCCTAATGCTTCTAATTCTCCAAATTGAGCTTTATCGTTGGCGTCAGCTAAACAACCAGGGCGTAATCCATCTCCCAAAGAAACAGCAACATCATACTTGGCAAGAATCTTACAAATATCTTCGAAATGAGTGAATAGAAAGTTTTCTTTATGATGTTGTAGAATCCATTTGGCAAGGATAGATCCACCACGTGATACAATGCCAGTTGTGCGGTGAACGGTAAGAGGAATGTGTTTCCAAAGCAAACCGGCATGAATGGTGAAATAATCAACCCCTTGTTCGCATTGTTCAATTAAAGTATCGCGATAAATTTCCCATGACAGATCTTCAACCTTGCCATCTACCTTTTCTAATGCCTGATATAAAGGTACTGTTCCTACAGGAACTGGACTGTTTCTGACGATCCACTCTCTGGTTTCATGAATGTTTTCACCTGTTGATAAATCCATAATGGAATCTGCACCCCAACGAAATGCCCAAACGGCTTTGTCCACTTCTTCTTCAATACTCGATGTAGTAGGGGAGTTACCAATGTTCCCATTGATTTTCACCAAGAAATTTCGACCAATTATCATTGGTTCCGCTTCGGGATGGTTGATATTTGCTGGAAGAATAGCTCTGCCTTTGGCAATTTCGTCACGAACAAATTCAGCTGTGATATGAGTCGAAGGAATTTGTGCACCCATAGGACAGCCTTTATGTTGAGAAAATTTTTCTTTCAATTCATCAATTCGCTGATTCTCACGAATGGCAACATATTCCATTTCTGGCGTTACAATTCCTTTTTTTGCATAGTAATACTGCGAAATGTATTTTCCCTTTTTTGCCTTTAATGGCTTGGTGTTTACATGATCGAATCGAAGATGATCCAAATCAGTATCTGCTTGACGCATGCGACCGTAATCAGAAGATAGACCTTCTAATTCGTCAACATCATTTCTGTCTAGAATCCACTCTTTTCGAAGTTTAGGCAATCCTTTTTCCAAATCAACCAAAACCTTATCATCGGTATACGGACCGGATGTGTCGTAAACGGTTACAGAGAGATTTTTCAGGATATTTCCATCTTTATCGGTGGTATCTGCAAGCTCAATTTCTCGCATAGCCACATCAATATTGTGAATTTTTCCTTTTACGTAAACTTTTTTTGAGTTAGGGAATCCTCCCTGTGTAATGTTTTTTGTTTTCAATTTCTTGTGAATTTAATTGATACTTCCAGAAATAAGGAGGAGCAATTAAGCGACAAAAGAATATTGAATGAGCAAGTTATAGAATCATCCTCCTTTGGTTGCCGATACAATTAAAACTTTGTCGTTTTCCTGAAGTTGATGAGATTTCCAATCCTGTTTTTTTACTACATTGTTGTTTACAGCTACTGCAATTCCTTTCTGATTCACATATTCTGTGACAGACAAAAGTGAAAAAAGTGTAGCACTATCATCCAAGGTAATAGAATTACCATTGCAAAAAATGTTCATATTAAAAATATTGCAGGAGTAGAAACAGGAGATACATACAATCCCTTAGCAGCATTACCTGCCCAGGTTCATAGGGTCTAATCTCAGCCGTTACAGGCACCCCTTGTTAATAATGTTGACAAACTTACAGCTAATTTTTTAATATGCAACTGTTCCTTGAATAAAAATATGAAAAGTAAAAAATGAAACTTTACAAATGCAAATTAATCAGTTTTTTAGGTTGGTAAATTATTTTTTTTGCGTTCCTCTTCTTCAATTTCTCTGGCTTTCGATAAAGAAGTAGCTACTAATCCAGCAGGAACAGTGACAATTCCAACACCAACAAGAAGAACAAAAAATGTGAAAATTTTACCTCCAACCGTAATAGGGTACACATCTCCATAGCCAACTGTAGTTAAGGTAACAATTGACCACCATAAGCTGTGAAATACAGACGCAAATACCTTTGGTTGTGCCTCGTTTTCGAAGAAATAAATTCCAGCAGCAGAAAGAAATATTAATATTCCTGTAACGATAAAAAATAGAATTACTTCTTCGCGAACAATGCGAGCAGCTATGTGAAAACGATGTAAGGCTCTGTTGTATCGAATTAGTTTTAAGGTTCTGAATACTCTGAAAATTCGAAATGCTCTAAGAGCTCTAAAATCCAGAGTTCCTCTTAGATAGAATGGCAGAATAGCAAGTAAATCGATGATGCCATAAAAACTGAATATGTAGGAGAATGGTTTTTTTGAAACATAAATGCGTAATACATATTCAATGGAGAAAATGATAATGCAAAAAATCTCGAAATATTCTAAGAACAAGATAGTATTTGGAGAATTATTGGGTAAAGTTTCTACAGAAAAGGAGATCAATGACAACATGATCAGTCCCTGAATGATATAATCAAATATTTTTCCTTTTTTACTGGTATTATCTTCAACAATATTTCGAATATACTCCCTCATTTTTAAGATATTATTTTTTAGCTATCCAATCTTTCTTTGTAATCTCATAAACAAATACATTCAATCCATGATATTTTATTTGTGTTTTTCTTTTCATACCATTCTTTTCGGCTACTTTTTGCGATGCAATGTTTCTTATATCAATAATGGATACCAACCGATCACACAAATTGGTTTCAAAAGCAAAATCCCTGAATTTTAGTGCCGCTTCTGTAGCATACCCATTTCCCCAATATTTAGGTAGAATATGATAGCCAACTTCCAGCACTTCAACTCCGTTAATTTCCTGAGTAAGAAGTCCGCACTGTCCAATAAATTCATTTGAGCTTTTATCCCAAAGAGCATGATGTCCGAACCTTCCAGATTTGTATCGGTCCAATTGGAATTGAATCCAGCTAGTGGCTTGTTCTTCATTGGAAAGACTTAAATCTATTCCCAAATAGGGAAGAAGTGGATTGTTTTCAAAAAAACACTCCCAGTTAGAGCTATCATTAATGGTAAGTGCTTGTATTTTTAATCGGTTTGTTGAGGCATTGTTTAAATACATAAAGGCAATATATTGAATATCTTAATGAGAGTTTTTAATCTTTAATCTTTACAAAAATATGTTTGATATTTCGTTTCCCACTCTCTCTCTCATCTATTTCAAAATGTTTCTGTAATGATTTAATTAAAGGAGTTAACTTGTTAAAGCCATAATTTCGGGGATCAAAATCTGGTTTCTTTTTATTGATAAGAGAACCAAGTTCTGCAAGAAATGCCCATCCATCATCATCAGCTATATCATCAATCGAATTTTTAAGTAGATTGATAAATTTTCGATCAATCTTATCGAATTTTTGCTGCTCAATTTGAGTATCATTTTTCTTTTTTTCAGCTATTTGTTTGCCTCCAATAATCTCTATGTAAATAAATTTATCACAAGCTACAATAAATGGATTTGGTGTTTTCTTTTCGCCTATTCCAATTACCAATTTGCTTGATTCTCTTAATCGGGTTGCAAGACGAGTGAAATCACTATCGCTGGAAACCAGACAAAAACCATCTATTTTATCGCTGTGCAAAATGTCCATAGCATCTATAATCATTGCAGAATCGGTTGCATTTTTACCTGTTGTGTAGGAGTATTGTTGGATGGGAGTAATGGCATGCTCTAAAAGTGCAGGTTTCCAACCCGAAACAGTTGGTCTTGTCCAATCACCATAAATACGTTTAATACTTGGCGTTCCAAATTTGGCTATTTCGTCAAGCATTCCTTTTATATTCGAATAGGGGATATTATCTGCATCAATTAAAACGGCAAGATTTAAATCATTTTGTTCTTTCATTGTTATAAACTCTTTTGTATTTAACTAAGTTAGGCAATTGTTAAGAAATACGAAGCAAATATTGGATTAATAAAAACTATTTAATTGGCTATTATTAGTTGAATTATTAGATTAAGAACAGTAAACTGTTGATGATAAGATAACATCTTATCTTAAAGTATTTGTATCTTTAGTTGAGAAGCCTCATCAATTTTGCTATTAACCAAAAGATAAACACATGTCAGAATTAATTCATATTGTATATGTCAGTACTTCTACTCATGATCTTTCACAATTAGAATTGGATGAACTACTCAAGAGTATCAGAGCCAAGAATAAGAAAAACAATATTACAGGATTATTGTTATACAACGATGGTATGTTTATTCAGGTAATTGAAGGTGATGTTAAGCGTATTATTGATTTATTTGAATTGGTAAAATCTGATGCAAGACATAAGAATATTATTGAACTTTTAAAGGAACCAATTAAGAAGAGATCATTTCCAGATTGGTCTATGGGATTTAAGCGAATTACCAATGAGGACCTGAAATCGATTCAAGGTTTCTCTAATTTTATGAGTGAGAATACTGATTGGGAGCCTGACCCAGGCATTGCTGAGCAAGTGCTTTTTTTATTAAATAGCTTTCGAAAATACACTTAGATTGTTTTGAAAATGGAATCTAAATTCTGAATTTATGAATAAAGTAGCCTTAATTACAGGAGCGGCGAGTGGAATTGGTTTGGAGATTTCTAAATTAATGTTTCGCGAAAATTATTCATTAATATTGATTGATAAGGATGCTAGTGGATTAACTCAAGTTCAATCAAGTTTTCATCATCATACTAATAATAACAAAGTGCGCATTTTAGTTAAGGATTTATGTAAGCCTAATACAGCTGAGGAGATTTATAATGAACTTTATGAGCAGGGCGTTGTTATAGATGTATTGGTTAATAATGCAGGTTTTGGAATTTTGGGAAAGTTTGAGGAAACGGATTGGCAACAAGAATCTCAAATGATCAATTTACATGTGCATACCGTAACGCATTTGTGTAAATTGTTTTTGCCTGGAATGATATCTAGAAAAAAGGGAAAGATTTTAAATGTTGCTTCTTTAGCGTCTTATTATTGTGGTCCTTTAATGTCGGTTTATTACGCGAGTAAAGCATATATATTATCATTTAGTGTAGCATTAAGTAATGAATTAAAAGGAACGGGAGTTGGTATAACAGTATTGTGTCCTGGTTTAACGCGTACTGCCTTTCAGAAAAGTATGTGCGAAGAAAAGGCACTTATACGTTGGAATATTGGATCTGCAAGGGAGGTTGCGAAATATGCATATCGATCAATGAATAATAACAAATTGATTGCTATTCCAGGTTTCTTTAATCAGTTTTTGGCTGCATTATCCAGAATTCTTCCATTAAAAGTGTCCGCCTGGATGATAAGAAAATTACAACTGAAGAATAGAGTAAATAAATTTGAAAAGGAGAGAAAAGAAGAGGAAATTTTCCAGTGAGATTTCTGAGTTTTCAAAAAGAAACGAAAAGTATATTTTTATTACTAAGTGAATTATTCTACTTGTTTTATTTTAAAAAATAGGTTTATTTTAAGTTGTGTAACAATACAAATATCACTACCTACCTAAATTGAAGATCTTGAAAAAAACATATTTACTCCTAATTATTATATTTTGTTGGCAAAGTATTGTATTTGCAAAGATTAAGAATAATGGAATTCCATTTATAAAGAATTATTACAAAAACGAGTACAAGGGAGGAACACAGAACTGGGATGTTGTTCAAACTCCCAATGGTTTAATGTATTTTGCCAATAACGATGGAGTTCTCGAATTTGATGGAAACAATTGGCGATTAATCCAGATGCCAAACAAATCAATCGTACGTTCTTTAGCTATCGATTCATTAAATAGAATTTTTGTTGGAGCCTATAATGACTTTGGATTTCTAAAGCCTGATAAATCGGGTAAATTAAGTTACCATTCTCTTGTGAACTTGTTACCTGATTCTGAACGAGATTTTCGAGAAGTATGGAATATTTATCCGTTTAAAAAAGGAATGCTTATACACTCCTTTGGATCGGTATTTTATTATAAGAATGGTAAAATTTCACAAATAAAAGCAAAGAATGAATTTCATTTCAGTTTTATGGTGAATGATCAATTTTTTGTTCGTGAAAAAGGAATTGGATTGTGTAAGTTGGATGGTAGAAGTATTCAATTAATAAAGGAAGGTAGTTTTTTTAAAGATCTGGAAATAGTTGGAATGACTCCATTTTCTGATGGCGCAATTTTAATTGCTACAGCATTGGATGGTTTGTTTCTATACAAGGAAAATCGTATCGAAACTTGGGATATCAGTCTGAATTCAGATTTTAAGACAAAACAGATATTTTGTATGGCAAGGCTTAATGGTGAATACCTTGCTGTTGGAACGGTTCGCGATGGTTTGTATGTTTTTAATACTAAAGGAGAATTTGTTCAAAAGGTAAATACAAAAACGGGTTTACAAAACAATACAATTTTAAGTTTGCATTTGGATAGAGATGAGAATCTATGGTTAGGATTGGATAATGGGATTGATTTATTGGAAATTAGTTCGCCTTTATCAACTTTCCCAAGAAACAATGAAATTGGTTCGGGTTATGCTTCGATATACCATAAAGGGCATCTTTATTTGGGAACAAATATGGGTTTATTTGTCAAAAAGCATGATTTCTCGAATCGCTCGAGAAATGAGTTTGAATTGGTAAAAAATACATCAGGTCAGGTTTGGTCATTGCAAGTGATTGGAGGTGAATTGATATGTGGTCATAATAAGGGAACGTTTAGAATTGAAAAAAACAGAGGTGAATTACTATCGGATGTTGAAGGAGGTTGGACTTATTTGTACAAGGAAGAATTTCCGGATATATTGATTGGAGGTACGTATTCTGGCTTAATTTTATTAAAAAAATCAGAAGGGAACTGGAAGTTTGTAAAGCGAATTGATGGTTTTTTAGAATCATCAAAAGAGTTGCTTTGGGACAAAGACAATAGTATTTGGATGTGCCATGGATATAAAGGTGTTTACCGTATATATTTAAATGAAGATTTTACAAAATGTACCCATTCTCGATTTTATGGTACAAATGATGGATTACCTTCAAATTTGAATATCAATATTCATAAAATTAGAAATGAGAAGGTGTTTTCGACGGATAGTGGTTTTTATAAATACATACCAGAAGTTGATCGTTTTGAAAAGCATCAATATCTAAACAATTTATTTGGTAAGAACGAAAGTGTAAATAAGTTAATAGAGGAATCTAACGGCGATGTATGGTTTTTTGAAGGGAATAAAGCAGGAATATTAAAATCTCAGCTAGATAACAGTTATGAGATTCACAAAAAAACATTTTCTTCTATTCAGGGAAAGTTTATCAATGCTTTTGAGAATGTGAGTGTTATTGATAGCGAAAATGTTCTCATAGGCACTGAGAGAGGTTTTGTTCATTACGATCCAAGTATTGTGTCCAGATTTGATAAATCTTATTCAACCTTTATTCGTAATGTTTATTTAACCAATGCGGGAGATTCTATTATTTATCATGGAAATTATTCAAACACTTTAAGACCAAATGTTAAAGCTGAAAGTAAGGTTTCCTTAGCTTATAAAAACAATGCTTTGAGATTCGAATATTCTGCTCCGATATATAACTCATCTGAATTTGTACAATATAAATATCAGTTAATAGGTTTTGAACCGAATTCATCGGTATGGACAAAAAAGTTGCAAAAAGAATATACGAATCTACCTGAGGGTGATTATGTATTTAAAGTGTTGTCGGAAAATCAATATGGATTGAACTCCCGAGCGGATGAATTTCAATTCACCATATTGCCTCCATGGTATAGATCCTATTTAGCTTACTTCTTTTATGCTGTGTTATTTGTATTTAGCCTTTATGGGATAGTGTATTTAATTCGCAGAAGAGTTAAACGAATGCAATATTTAATGGAGAAAAAGCAGAAAGAAGAGATTAAAATTAAAGAACAAAAATTCAGGGAGGAAGCATTAATTGCTGAGCGTGAAATCGTTCAATTGCGTAATGAAAAATTAAGAGGAGAGGTAGATTTTAAAAATAAAGAACTGGCAAGTTCAACCATGAATATTATCCACAAAAATGAGGTTTTATCTTATTCTGTAGGAGAATTAAAAAAAGCACTTCGCAAAATTAAAGATCCAACCGCTCTTGTTCAAGTTCGTCAGTTAATGAAAACGATAGATTCCGAATTTAATAGCGAACATGATTGGGAGCAATTCGAAATCCATTTCGACAAAGTTCACGAAAATTTTATAAAACGACTTCGAAACGACTATCCACAATTAACTCCAAAAGATCTGCGTTTGTGTGCCTATTTGAGAATGAATTTATCTACGAAAGAAATTGCTCCATTAATGAATATTTCGGTACGAGGTGTTGAAATAAGTCGTTATCGTTTGCGTAAAAAGTTTGACTTAACTCGAGAAGAAAATCTAATTGATTTTATATTGAACGTATAATAACACCAAAACAACAAAGCCAAAAAGGGAGTTGATGACATAGTTCATTAACTCCCTTTTTATTTTTTGATGTACTTCTATTTGTAATGATGTGTAAATGTTAAGGAGTGTTAAGTGTTACGTTATTAAAACATTACATGTGTAAATATTGTTATTGATGTAGTAATGATGTATAGCTTTTTTCTAGCTGTAGGGTTCGTGATGTAGTTGATTTCTTGAAATTAGACTTGTAAGAGTGGATATTGCAAACGATTTAGTTGTGGACTTTGCAATTATATCAAGTGAACTAATTTTTCTAATCTTAACTAACTAATTTATGAAAAAAACAGTAATGTTTTTAGTTCTGGCAATGTTTTGTTTGCAAACATTTGCACAGCAACATTCAGTTAGCGGTACAGTGCGTTCATCGGAAGATGGTCTTGCTTTACCCTTTGCATCCGTAGTGATAAAAGGCACTACAATAGGAACTTCTACCGATTTTGATGGGAAGTTCAGTATCATGGCATCGAATGAAGATGTTCTTTTGTTTTCGTTAATTGGATTTACTACTCAAGAAATTACAGTAGGAGATAAAACAGAAATCAATGTTATCTTGGATACCGAAACAACAGGTTTAGATGAAGTTGTTGTTATTGGTTATGGTGTTCAGAAAAAAAGTGTCGTTACTGCTTCTATTAGTAGTGTTGATGCTGAAGATCTTGAAAAGTCAACTCCTTCTCGTATTGAAAATGTACTGAAAGGACGTGTTTCAGGTGTTCAAATTACACAAAGTTCTGGTCAACCAGGTGCAGATTCAAAAGTTAGAATCCGTGGTATTGGTACAATTAACAATAGTGATCCTTTATACATTGTAGATGGAATGGCAGTTGATGGAGGTATCAATTATCTTAACCCATCAGATATTCTATCTGTTGAGGTATTGAAAGATGCTGCTTCTTCGGCAATTTATGGTGCCAGAGGTGCGAATGGTGTTATTTTGGTAACAACAAAATCTGGTAAACAGGGAAAAGCAACTGTTAGCTACGATTTTTCTTATGGTTTCCAGAATCCATGGACTAAAAAATCGGTTTTAAATGCACAGGAATACATGGTTATCATGAATGAAATGCAATTAAACGATGGTAATTCTGCAACTTATACTCCAGAGCAAGTTGCTAATGCAGGTGAAGGAACTGATTGGCAAGATGAGACGTTTAATTATGATGCGCCAGTTCAAAATCATCAAGTTAGTATAAGTGGAGGAACAGATAAGTCTAATTATTTTGTGTCTTTTGGTTATTTCAATCAAGAAGGTATTGTTGGAGGTAATTTTGATAAATCAAACTTTGAGCGTTATAGTTTACGTGTAAATAATACATATAATATTTTTGATGAGGATCGTCAACTTTTTAAGAGTTTAAAAGTTGGAATCAACTCAGGTTATACAAGAATAAAATCCACAGGAATTGAAACCAACTCCGAGTATGGTTCAGTTTTGGGAAGTGCATTGGCATTCGATCCAAGTGTATCTGTATATGCTGCCGATCCTGATGCTGTTTTAGCTGCTCACCCAACAGCAGTAACCGATTCAAAAGGAAGAGTATTTTCACTTCCTCCATCAGGTTTTCAGGAAATTGCTAACCCTGTTGCAATGTTAAATGCTCCTGATAATTCAGAAGATAATTCCGATAAATTCGTAGCTACACTTTGGGCTGAATTGGAAATCATTAAGGACTTAAAATTCAAATCCAGTTATGGTGTTGATTTAGCTTTTTGGGGAAATGATGGATATAGATTTGCTTACTATCTAACTTCACAAGGAAAAAATTACGATCGTAGTTCAGTTTGGTCTAGTATGAATAGAGGTTACAACTGGCAGATCGAGAATACATTGCATTATACAAAAACAATTAATGAGAAGCATAACTTCTCAGCTTTGTTGGGGCAATCTTCTAAGGAATATACCTATAGAAACTTGTCGGGAACCGATTATGATTTATTAGAAGAGAATCCTTCTAAGGCAGTAATTGATTATGCAATTGCTGATCAGGATGATGAAACTGTTTCAGGTGGAACTGGTGGCTATACTTCTAAAACCTTGGCATCTTATTTTGCACGTGTAGATTATAACTTCGATGAAAAATACATGTTTCAGGCAACTGTTCGTCGCGATGGTTCTTCTAATTTTGGTCCAAACAACAAGTGGGCAACTTTCCCGTCATTCTCGGCAGGTTGGAATGTAACCAATGAATCCTTTATGGATGGAATGCCAGAATGGTTAGATTATTTGAAAGTACGTGCCAGCTGGGGTAGAAATGGTAATGAAAATATTGATGCTTTTTCATACACAAGTTTGATGGATGGTGGAACTAACTATTACTTTGGTTCTGGTGATTATTCAACTATGCAGTATGGGTCTAATGCTTCAAGAATTGCGAATCCTGATGTGAAATGGGAAGAGTCAGAACAAATTGATGTTGGATTTGATTTGAGATTATTCAATCATGCATTATCGATTGGTTTCGATTATTTTAAGAAAGATACTGAAGGAATGTTAATTGCTCAGCCGATTCCTAGCTACGTTGGAAAAGGTGCTCCTATTGCCAATGCAGGTGATATGGAAAATCAAGGAATTGAATTTGAAGTTACTTGGAAAGACAATATCGGAGACTTGAATTATTCAGTTAGTGCACAGGCATCATATATCAAGAATGAGTTGGTTGATATGGGTAATGACTCAGGAGAAGCCATTTATGAGAGTAATAGTACATCAGGTATTGGTAGCTACGTAAAAGGTCAGAACGGTGAAGTTTTCCCATATTTCTATGGTTTTAAAACAGATGGACTAATTCAGAATGATGCAGAAGCTGCTCTATATAACAGCGCTTTTGGTGAATCTGCAATGCCAGGTGATGTTCGTTTTGTTGATTACAACAATGATGGTTTAATTAATGATGACGACAGAACTAAAATTGGTAAAGGAATGGCAGATTGGACATTCGGTTTAAACATTACTGCTGACTATAAAAATTTCGATTTTGCAGCTTTCTTCCAGGGAAGTTACGGTAATGATATCTACGATTTTTCTCAAAGAGCGGATATTCCAAATATGAACCGTGCATCTTGGATTCTAAATCGTTGGAGAGGAGAAGGAACATCTAATTCTATTCCAAGGGTAACTTCTGAAGATCCAAATAATAACTCACGTTCTTCTGACCTGTATGTAAAAGATGGATCATATATCAGATTAAAGACTATTCAGTTAGGATATACAATTCCTTCTTCAATAATAAGTAAAGATATTATTAAAAAATTCAGAGTTTATGTAGCAGCGGAGAACTTGTTTACATTAACTGATTATGAAGGATTTGAGCCGGAAGTTGCTTCTGGAAGTTATACTACTATTGGTGTTGATAAAGGAGTTTATCCACAATCACGCACCATTACATTTGGAGCAAACATTACTTTCTAACTCAAAAATGAAAAACATTATGAATAAATATATAAAAACATTATTCTTTGCTGCTTTGATAGGATTTACATCCTGCAGCGACGACTTTTTAACCGTGGAGCCTACCTCTTCGCAAGAAGCGGGAGGAGATGCAACTGATGGTGCTATCTTATCTAACTTAGGGGCTGCTTATCAGATTTTACTATTCGATAGTTATGCTGATTTTCAGTACAACAGTGTAACGTTGATGTCAGATTTAATGTCTGATGATATTTATAAAGGAGGTGGATCTGCAGGAGACCAGCAGGTACTATATAATATGTCTCAGTATAATTTAAATGGTGATTTAACTGCCAGCGGTCTTTGGAACATTTATTTTGCTGGTTTAAGCCGCTGTAATGGTGTGATTATAGCTTGTGAAAATGCAATTGGTGTCAATGAAGAAAGTTTGAATCAATATAAAGCTGAGGCACATTTTTTAAGAGCATATTATGTGCATTGGTTGTGGAAATTTTGGGGTAATATTCCATATTTTGAAGAAGAATTGGAAGCACCTTATTTCGCTCCTCAGTTAACTGCAGATCAGATTTATGCGGAGTTGATTGAAGATGTAGACTTTGCCATTGCTGGGGATAAGTTGCCATTGCAAACAACTGCTTCTAATGACGGTAGAGCTACTAAAGCTGCCGCAATGATGCTAAAAGCTCGAATCGTGATGTACCAAAAAGATCAAAGTAAATATGCTGAGGTTTTGGCTGATATGGAAGCGATTTATAATAGTTCTGAATTCCAATTGGAAGATTATGCTTCTATTTGGGATAGAAGTGGTGAATTTGGTTCAGGATCTATATTTGAAGCAAATCATCTAGCTGAAGGTAAAGATTGGGGTGCTGCATGGACAGGTTATGGAACCAATTTACCTACATTTATCTCTCCTAACGAACTTGGAGGAACAGATTTATTAAGTGGATCTACAGATTATCAGGGTGGATGGGGATTTGCTCCCGTACGTTCTGAAACACCAGGGATTTTCGAAGATGGAGATACAAGATTGGCTGCCTCAGTTAATCAGTTCGAAGATGGTACTTACACTGCTCGTTTCCAGAACACAGGTTACTTTATGGCAAAATATGCTGCTCGTAAGGAGTACAACGATGCACCATATACTGGGGATTTGAACTATGAGAATAACGTACGTATTTTCCGTTATGCTGAAACATTATTAAATGCTGCAGAGCTAATTGTTATTCACGGACAAGCCGCTACTACTGGGCTTACTGCAGAAATTTGCTTAGATGCTGTTCGAGCCAGAGCTGGGGTAGCTTCTATTCCTGCAACAGCTGAGAATATTAAGCTAGAGCGTAGAAGAGAGTTTATTGGAGAAGGAATGCGTTACTGGGATTTGGTACGATGGGGAGATACAAATGTATTAACTGAGAGTAATCCTGACTTTTCGTCAGAAAGAACGTGGGATGAAACTAGAAAATACTTTCCAATTCCTCAGTCTGAGATCGATAAAACTTACGGTGAATACAAGTTGGTACAAAACTCAGGTTACTAATCACAAATAAATTAAAAAATCATGAAAAATATTATAAAATCAGGATTTGGAATTGCATTGGCAATGCTGATGATGTTGGTTGCCTGTGATCCAAATGAATTTGATAAATCGGAATTAAATGTTGGTACAGCTCCAACTGCCGATGAAATGAGCTTTACAGTGACTCAAGGTGAGGATGCTTTTCACTATAAACTGGAAAATTTAACTAACGTTTCGGGAGTTGCTACAGTGAAGTGGGATTTCGGAAATGGTTCTAGTGGAGAGGGAAATAATGTAATTGCATATTATCCTTTACCAGGAGATTATGAAATAACACTAACTATTTCGGCTACCGATGGAACTTCAGGGGTAAAAACAATGAGCTTGGAGCAAACCGAAACGGATTATGCATTTCTGGATAGCCCAGTGTTGACAATGATTTCTGGTGGAGCTTCTGTAACAGAAGGAAAGACTTGGGTAGTTGATAGTTTGGCTTCGGCACATTATGGAATTGGACCAGCAAGTGGAAATTGGCCGGAATGGTGGGCTGCATCTCCTTTGCAGAAAACGGGTTCAGGATCTTATGATGACGAATTTACATTTAAAATGGTTGATTTTATTTTTGACTATGTAAACAATGGAAATTCGTATGCAAAAGACTACCGTTTAGATGACCCTAATTATTCTAACCCTGTAGAAGTTGATGGTACTGATGCAAAAGTTGATTTTACGCCAGCCGCTGCAAACTGGTCGTTTTCAGAAACAGATGGTACATATTACATTACACTTTCATCAGATAAACCTTCGTTTTTCGGATTTGATTACGGTGCAGTAAACAATGAATATAGAATTGAATCGATTACTGAAACTAACATTACCTTAAGTTGTATTGGCGGGGATGGTAACAGGTGGTATAATGGTTTAGTTTTAAAAGGATATGTGAAGCCAACTGTAACTTTTAATGTTGATGTTCAAGCAACAGGTGAAGAAAATACATGGGCTGTTAGTTTAACAGATCTTGTAATTCCTGATGGATTATTTGTAAATAGTTTCTCTGTTGATTTTGGTGACGGTAGTGAAGTTATGGAATCGGATGATGCGACAGCATCTCTTGAGAATACCTACATGAGAAAAGGTACTTACCCGATAAGCGTTACTGTTAAGGCATCTAATGAAGATTTAGCATCTACAAGTTCGATAACTGTTGACAATCATCATTCTGCTTATGTACCATTTTTACTAGATATGATGGTAATGTATGTTGATAATAGTGAAGTTGAATTATCTCCAATTTTAGGACAAGATTGCGGTGTAAATCTTGTTGATAATCCAGATCGAATTTATCCGAATAAAGGTGCAAAAGTACTTCATTATTCTAAGGAAAATCAACAATGGGCAAATGCTTACATGCAATTACCAGCAGGTTACCGTTTCGATATCGGTAACAACAGTGTATTTAAAATTATGGTATTTGGGAAAGCTGGACAAGAAGTATTGTTGAAGCTTGAGAATACTGATAAAGGTGGTAATGCGTGGCAAACTGGAACTTATGATGTGATTTATACCATCCAGGAAGATGATACCTGGGAAGTTGCAGAATTTGATTTTGCAGGAGTTGCAGCAGGATATGATTGGACTGGAGATCAGTTTACTTCTGATGTTACCACGGATACTCGATTTAGTCAAGATTTCTACAATGTTGTCAGAATCATGCTAAATCCAGGTAACGGAGATGGTGCTCATGAATTTTATTTCGATGATTTAGCAGGTCCTCACGTAGAGGGAGTTAAGTCTGGAAGATCAAATTAATTTGAATAATAAAGAGGGTTTTGAGGAAACTCAAAACTCTCTTTATAAATAAAATGAACTTGTTAATATCGAAGTAGATGATTCAGTATAAAAGTTATTTAATGACACTTATTTTTGTTGTCTTCACAGTAATAAGTATGTCATCTTGCTCAAGTAGTAGCGATGAAGGTGAGGAATATACAGCAGGTTTTGAACTTGAAATTGATCAGGACAATCCAAACTTGGTAAACCTAACGAATACATCAGAAGGAGAATATCTATACCTACAATGGAATTATGGAAATGGTAATTCTAGCTCAAAAGAAACTGATAAAACCTCGGTGAGAAGTATTCATTATCCACAAAAAGGCACTTATGAAATTACCTTAACGGTTTGGGGGTTAAGAAATAGTTTAACTGATACAAAAACGATTACCAAAACTGTAAGTATAGAAAATGATGATCCTGATTATGTACAAGGAGAAACCTTAGTTTGGTCTGATGAATTTAATGGTACAAGTATTAGTTCTGATAATTGGACATTTGAAACAGGTGACGGAGGCTGGGGAAACCAAGAACTTCAAAATTATACCAATGGAGATAATGCAGAAATAGTTGATGGTAAACTAATTATTACAGTACGTAAAGTGAATGATAATAAGCTTGCCGGATCATATACTTCAACCAGAATGATTACCTGGGGTAAGCAAGAATTCACTTATGGTAGAATGGAAATTCGTGCTAAATTACCTTCAGGAACCGGCGTTTGGCCAGCAATATGGATGCTTGGAGCTAATTTAGATCAAGTCGGATGGCCGGCATGTGGTGAAATTGACATTATGGAATATGTAGGTTTTGAACCCAATGTAATACATGCTACAGTTCATACTCCATCCGGATATGCTGGAGATGGTAATGGTAATTCAAAAACATTGGAAACTTGTGAGGAAGAATTTCATACTTATGGTATGATTTGGGATAAAGATAAAATTCAGTTTTACACAGATTCTCAAGAGAATGTTACTCATACCTATTCACCAGCAAATAAAACGGCTAATAACTGGCCATTTAATAAACCACATTTTTTTATTCTAAACATTGCTGTAGGTGGTACCTGGGGAGGACTTCAGGGTATAGATAATTCAATTTTTCCTCAAACTATGGAGGTAGATTACCTTAGAGTTTATCAATAAAATATTGTTGGATTTTAAATTGCTGTAAAAGTGAATATTATGCTGCTAAAAAATATAAATCTATTAGTAGGTATCCTACTTCTTATATCTGCTTGTGATTCAAGGAAGGTAAATAAATTTATTCAAAATAAGGAAAAGGAAGAGTATCATTTGGTTTGGTCGGATGAATTTGATTACACGGGCTTACCTGATTCGACCAAATGGACTTACGATACAGAAGGCAATGCTGATGGATGGGGAAATAGGGAAGCCCAATATTATACAAAGGCAAAAAAGGAAAACGGTTGGGTTGAAAATGGTGTGCTAACTATTACTGCGCTAAAAGAGCAATTTGGAGGAAAAGAATATACTTCAGCACGTTTGAATTCAAAAGCAAACTGGTTGCACGGACGAATTGAGGTAAATGCCAAACTTCCTAAGGGAAGAGGTACTTGGTCTGCAATTTGGATGATGCCGAAGGATTGGACTTACAATGATGGAAACTGGCCTAATATTGGAGAAATCGATATTATGGAACATGTAGGACATAATTTAGGAACCATTCATGCATCTGCTCATTCTAAAGATTACCAATGGCAAAAGAATACACAACAAACAAGTACCATTAAAATTGCTGGTGTTGATGAAAAATTCCATTCCTACATATTAGAATGGACACCGGAGTTGATGAAAGCCTATGTGGATGATCAACTTTATTTCGAATATAAAAATGAAGGCTTGGGAAAATCAAAATGGCCATACGTTAAGCCATTCTATCTTATTCTAAACCTCGCGATAGGCGGTGCCTGGGGTAGCGGAGAAGGAATCGATGATAGTGTATTTCCTCAAACAATGGAAATTGATTATGTAAGAATCTATCAAAAAAAATAAAGTATTAAAATTTACCTACTGCTTAAATTACTTCCAAAAAAATCATTCGATGAACCTAAAATATAGTGTCTTTGTATCTTTAATTGTTGCCTTAGGTGGTTTCCTTATGGGTTTCGATGCATCTGTAATATCAGGTGTTGTGAAGTTTATCGAACCGCAATTTAATTTAACGAAAATTCAATTAGGATGGGCAGTTAGCTGCTTAACTCTTACCGCAACCCTGGCAATGTTATTGGCTGGACCATTGAGTGATAAATTCGGAAGAAGAACCATTTTAAAATACGCAGCTGCACTTTATTTTATATCCGCTATTGGATCGGCAATTGCACCAAGTTTTTGGTTTTTGGTCATAGCAAGAATGATTGGTGGATTTGGTGTTGGTGCATCCTTGATTATCGCACCAATTTACATTGCTGAAATTTCCCCAGCCAAATTAAGAGGCACCATGGTTTCTTTTAACCAGCTGAATATTGTTTTAGGTATTTCCATTGCATTTTTCACCAATTATTTGATTTTGCAGCTGGGAAAATCAAACGCTGAATGGATCAATTTATTACAGTTTAAAGCATACAATTGGCGATGGATGCTTGGCTTAGAAGCCATTCCGGCAATACTTTACTTTATTCTTTTGTTTTTTGTGCCGCGCAGTCCGCGTTGGCTGGCAATGAATGGAATGGATGATGAGGCTCTTGAGGTAATGAGTAAATCATTAGGTAATGATGAGGCAAAACTTCAGTTAAAATCTATCTCTCAAAGTATAAATTCATCTCAAAAGGATGAAAAGATTTCAATTAAAGAATTATTCAAATCCTCTTTAAAATTGGTTCTTATTATTGGAGTTGTAATTGCAATTACTCAGCAAATAACGGGAATCAATTCTGTATTTTTTTATGCACCAATGATTTTTGAACAAACAGGTATCGGCACCGATGCTTCATTTTCTCAAGCAATATTAGTTGGTGTAATAAATTTAGTATTTACTCTCTTCGCCATTTGGTTAGTCGATCGAATTGGCAGAAAGCCTCTTCTAATTTTTGGCTTAACAGGAATAGCCATCTCAATGTTTATTCTCTCAACAGGATTTGGAAGAGCCACTTACCGGTTAAGTGAAAAAAGCATTCAGGAATGCATAGCATTTGCAAATACGAATGACTTGGAAGCAATGAAAAATATAGTCTTCCAAAGTGATTTAGAATTTAATAAAGCATTGGAAAATTCAATAGGGTCAAAAGCATTTAAAGAACACCAATCAGATTTCATTTCGAAAGCAATTAGTATTAATCCATGGATGGTTTTGGTTGGTATTCTTGGTTTTGTAGCATCTTTTGCAATTTCCATTGGACCCGTTATGTGGGTTTTGTTTTCAGAACTTTTTCCGAATCAAATTCGGGGTTTAGCAATATCATTTGTTGGTTTAATTAATTCAGGAATTAGTTTTCTGGTTCAACTGGTTTTCCCTTGGGAACAGTTGAATTTTGGTAACGCAACAACATTTTTAATATATGGAATTTTTGGAGCATTAGGACTTGTGTTTGTCATTTTCATGTTACCGGAAACCAAAGGAAAATCTTTAGAAGAATTAGAACTTATTCTGGTAAAGGAATAATCTAAATATAGTATCAAATGAAATTCAATTAGGATTTTATGGTACAATCAGAATTTTTAAAAGAAATAATTGAAGTAGAATCAATTAAGATTAAAATGAAGAAGAAAAACATTTATTTGGGAGACACGAATTTGAATTGCAGCGAGGCTGAAGTTGAGGGGAAGTTCGTAGAACTACATAATGAAAAGTTTTACAAGATCAGCAATTCTGATCAAATGTCAGACTTCTTTATGAGTATAGTTAGTGATTCGGATCACTGGATGTTCATATCGAGCAATGGATCTTTATCTGCAGGAAGAAAGGATAGAAACAATGCATTGTTTCCATATTATACAGTTGACAAAATTCACGATTTTCGTGATAAAACTGGTAGTAAAACCATAATGTTGGTTGAGAAAGGAGATAAAACATTGTTGTGGAAGCCATTCTCGAACGGACTAAGAAAAATATATAAGATTGAAAGAAACCTGTACAAAAGTATCTATGGTAACAAGATAATTTTTGAAGAGGTCAATTTCGATTTGGGAATGAGTTTTCAATACTCATGGAGCAATACGGAGAAGTATGGTTTTGTAAAAACATCTCAGGTAAGCAATTTTAGAGAGGAATCGGTAAAGTTCGAAATTCTTGATGGATTGGAAAACATTCTACCAAGTGGTGTAGATTATGATTTTCAGAACGAATACAGCAATTTACTTGATGCATATAAGAAAAGTGAATTATTGGAAGAATCTGGATTGGGTTTGTACATGCTAAGTTCAATTCCTGTGGATAGAGCTGAACCAAGTGAATCTTTAAATGCAACAACCGTTTGGTCTTATGGATTAAATGGAAGTAAGATTTTACTATCAACCAAACAAGTTGATAAGTTTAAAGAGGGACAGAATCTTTCAACTGAGATTGATGTAAGAGCTGCTAAAGGTGCATATCTTTTGCATAAAGAGTTGAATCTGGCAAAGGGTGAATCCAAAGAGTGGATGTTTGTAATTGAGTTGAATCAGGACAGTGTTGCTGTTGCCAATTTGAATGAATTCATTAAAACAGAAAAGCATATTGCTTCAGCCTTAAAAGAAGATATTGATTTAGGGACTACAAATCTGATTAAGATTGTTGCTGATGCTGATGGTTTGCAAATGGGAAATGATAATTTAAGCTATGCTCGTCATTTTTCAAATACCCTGTTCAATGTGATGCGCGGTGGAATTTTTAATGATAATTACCTTATTGATGTTGTTGATTTTAAGTTGTTTGTTCAGCAAACCAACAAACCATTGGCTAAGGAATTTGAGCAATGGATTGGGAAGTTACCTGTACAAATCTCTTATACGGAATTGAGTGATCTTGCCAAGCAAACCAATCATGCTGATTTAATAAGAATTTGCAGCGAATATCTTCCTTTAACTTTCAGTCGAAGACATGGAGATCCAAGTCGTCCATGGAATCAGTTTGCTATTGAAACTAAAAATGAAGATGGTTCGCCAAAATTAAATTATCAGGGAAACTGGCGTGATATTTTTCAAAATTGGGAAGCGCTGGCATTATCGTACCCTGAGTTTTTGGAAGGTATGATCAGTAAGTTTGTGAATGCTTCAACTGCTGATGGTTACAATCCCTACAGAATAACCCGAGAGGGAATCGATTGGGAATGTCCAGATCCGCATGATCCTTGGGCTTATATCGGATATTGGGGTGATCATCAGATTATCTATTTGCAAAAATTCCTTGAGTTATCGAATGAATTTCATCCAGGTAAACTGAACGATTTGTTGACAAAAGAGAATTTTGTGTATGCAAATGTGCCTTACAGAATTAAACCTTACCAGGATATTATTAAAAATCCTCAGGATACTATTGAATTTGATTATGAATTGAATGATCAGATTGTAAGTATGGTGAGTGAGATTGGTGCTGATGCCAGGTTGTTGAGAAAAGGGGATAATCTTTATCAGGTGAATCTTACCGAAAAGATATTGGTAACACTTTTAACAAAGCTAAGCAATTTTATTCCTGAAGCAGGGATTTGGTTGAACACTCAACGACCAGAATGGAATGATGCAAATAATGCTTTGGTTGGAAATGGTGTTTCAATGGTTACACTATGTTACCTAAGAAGATTCCTTCAATTTTGGTCAGAGAAATTCAATAATATTTCTGTTGATGAAATAAGCATTTCTGAGGAAGTAGTAACACTATTGGAGAGTATCCAGTCATTATTTGCAGAAAATGTTCAACTATTGGAAACTGGTTTTTTAGATAAAAATAGACGTCATTTTGCTGATGTATTGGGAGAAGCTGGTACAAAATACAGAAATGGTATTTACGCTGAATCATTCACAGGTGTTAAAAGAACCATTCGAGTAAATGAGCTGAAAGAGTTCGTCGATCTGGCATTGGATTATATGGATCAGTCGATAAGAGTAAATAAGCGTGAAGACGGTCTTTACCATGCTTACAATTTGATTTCATTTGCAAATCAAGATATATCGATTCGTTACTTGTACGAAATGCTTGAAGGACAGGTGGCTGTATTAAGTTCTGGTCTTTTAAATGCTGAAGAGAGCTTGTCTGTGCTAAATAGCTTGAAAAGCAGTCAGATGTTTAGACAAGATCAATACAGTTATTTTCTATATCCTGATAGACAATTGCCTCGATTTACAGAAAAAAATAACATTCCTGAAGTACGAGTTAAAGAATCTGAACTTTTGACAAAGCTAATTCAGAATAATGACACAACAATTCTAGGAGTTGATCAGGCTGGAGGCTATCACTTTAATGGTTCGTTTAGAAATGCGGAAGTTTTAAAGAATGCTTTAGAGAATCTTGCTAATGCTGATTATAAGTCATTAGTTGATAAAGAAAAAGCTAAGGTGCTGGATATTTTCGAGGAGATGTTCGATCATCAATCTTTTACTGGTCGATCGGGTACTTTTTATGGTTTTGAAGGCTTAGGAAGTATTTATTGGCACATGGTTTCTAAACTATTACTTGCTGCACAAGAGAGTTATTTCCATGCAATTGAAGAAGGAGCTAATCCGATTACTCTTGGAAAAATAAAGGATCATTATTTTGAGATTAAAGCAGGAATTGGCTTGTACAAATCTCCTGAATTGTATGGTGCTTTTCCAACTGATGCCTACTCACATACACCATCAACTGCTGGTGCACAGCAACCAGGTATGACAGGTCAGGTGAAAGAGGATTTCATTTCAAGAATTGGAGAATTGGGCGTTCATGTAAAAAATGGACAAATCGTTTTTTCAACATCCCTGTTGAATGATCTTGAATTACTTAATCAGGAAGATCAGTTTGCATACTTCGATGTGTTTGGCAATAAGCAACAAATAAAATTAGGCAAGGGACAATTGGCTTTTACCTTTTGTAAAGTGCCTGTAATTTATTCTGTTTCCGATGAAAGTCAAATCTCTATTTCGTTTAAAAATGGAGAAACAAAACTGATAAAATCCAATGCAATTGATCAGGAAATCAGTGCAAAGATCTTCAATAGAAACGGAGAAATTGATAGAATCGATTATTCAATCAGAAAAAAATAAAATAAACCATATCTGTGTGAGATTATCCGCAATGATATCTCATACAGATTAGCTTAAACTTTAACCTATTAAACCTATGTCTGTACGAAGTGAATATCTCTTGTCTTTAGCAGGAGTCGACCTAAATGGTAAAAGCGAAGATGAATTGAGATCTATATATTATCAGTATCTGAATAGTGGAATGCATGGAATCTGTTTTAGTCCATATATGGATGAGCAAGAGCCTGGTGATCAGATTGGTGAGGGTCAAATTCGACGAAGAATGGAAATAATTAATCCACATACCAAATGGATTCGATCATTTTCATGTACCGAAGGAAACGAATTGATACCGAAAATAGCTAAGGAGAATGGTTTAAAAACTTTGGTTGGAGCTTGGTTAGGAAAATACAAGAGTATTAACGATAAAGAAATCGAAGGACTAATTGAAGTTGCAAAAGCCGGACATGCAGATATCGTGGCTGTTGGTAATGAAGTATTATATCGTGAGGATTTAAGTGAAGATGAATTGTTGGATTACATCTACAAGGTAAAGGAAGCTCTTCCTGGCATTCCTGTTGGTTATGTTGATGCTTATTATGAATTCGGAAATCGCCCTCGAATAACTGAAGCATGCGATGTAATCCTCGCGAATTGCTATCCTTTTTGGGAAGGTTGTAGTCTTGAGCATTCCTATCTCTATATGAAAGATATGTATAATAGAGCATTGCGAGCTGGTAATGGGAAAAAAGTAATCATTACGGAAACTGGATGGCCGAATGTTGGTGAACCATTCCATGGTGCAGAGCCATCAGTAGAAAATGCATTGAAATATTTTATTCAAACACAATCATGGTCAAAGGAAGAAGATATTGATATTTTCTATTTCTCTTCATTCGACGAAGGATGGAAAACTACTGATGAAGGAGATGTAGGTGCTTATTGGGGAATTTGGGATAAGAATGAGAAGTTGAAGTATTAATCTTACGATTGATATTAAGAAAAAGCTAGAAACCAATTGAAATTTAATGAAACTAGAAGATCAAATTAATATACAGGTAGAGAATGCTATTTGCTATTCAGGATTTAGAGAAGGACAGAGTCCGCATACTGGAGTATTTCCAACTTATGATCAGATTAAAGAAGATTTATTGATACTTCATGATCACTGGAAATTTCTTCGTTTGTATGCCTGCGATCAGCAAACAGATACCATTTTAGAGGTAATAGAAAAAGAAGGTTTTGACTTTAAAATAATGCTTGGAGCATATATTGGTGCCGAAATGAACAATTTCGGTTGTCCTTGGGGAGGTTCTTATTCCGAAGAGGAATTATTAGACAACAAAGAGCACAATCTAAAGGAAATTTCAAAATTAATTCTTCTGGCAAATCGATATCCAGAGATTGTTTTTTCATTATCAGCAGGAAATGAAGCTACAGTCCACTGGACAGATCATTACGTACCGGTAGAAAATGTGATTAATTACGTTCGAATTATTAAAAAATCTTGCAAACAACCTGTTACGTTTTGTGAAAACTATGTGCCATGGCTGGATAAACTAAAGGACTTGGTAGAAGAGGTTGATTTTATTTCCATTCATACCTATCCGGTTTGGGAGTATAAAAATATTCATGAAGCATTAGAATACACCAAGCAAAACTACTACAGTGTTGCAGACAGATATCCGCATAAACCTGTTGTGATTACTGAAGCTGGTTGGGCAACCAATTCAAATGGACGAGGAATTTGTCCTGCAAATGTAAGTCAGGATCTTCAGAAGATATACTATAACGATTTGGTGAACTGGAGTAAGGAAGAGGAGATTCTCACTTTTGTTTTTGAAGCTTTTGATGAACCATGGAAAGGATCGGCTGAACCATTGGAGCCTGAAAAACATTGGGGTTTGTTTACGGTTGATCGTAAACCAAAGAAAGTAACTCAAGAATTATTTAATAGCGTAATAACTCAATCTTAAATTTTTGAAACATGAAAAGCTCAAATCTTAAACATACACTGCTAACATTTTTAGCAATTGCTTCAGTTGTATTTGTATCATGTAAGAATGAAAATAAAAAATCAGGAGAAGAGACAATTGTGAAGAAATCTGATAAAATTGAAATTAAACAAAACGAGAAAGACCTACTAAATGGGATGTCCAGAGCTGTTTGTTACTCTGGATTTAGAAGTGGTCAGCATCCCGATAGAGGAAGTGGCGCAATAAATCCGAGCGATGCGGAAATATTGGAAGATCTTCGAATCATTTCAAAAGATTCATTGTTCAATTTGATTCGCCTTTATGATTGTGGAGAAAACTCCGAAGCTGTTCTTAGGATTATTGAAGAACAAAAATTAGATATCAAGGTGATGCTAGGAATTTGGCTTAAGGCAGAATTAAGTGCTCACGAAACCTGCGCTTGGCTTACAGAACCAATTGCACAGAATGTTTTAGATGAAAACAGACATTTAAATCACAAGGAAATCCAAAAAGGAATTCAACTGGCGAATAAATATTCTGAAATAGTGCTTGCTGTGAATGTGGGTAACGAGGCTTTGGTGGAATGGAACGACCATAAAGTGGATACCGATACTATTATCTCTTATGTGAAACAAGTACAGGCAGCTATCAAACAACCGGTAACAGTTGCCGATAATTACGATTGGTGGGCTTTAAAAGGTCAAAAATTGGCAAAGGCAGTTGATTTTGTTTCCATTCATGTTTATCCGGTTTGGGAAGGGAAGGATATTGATGAAGCAATGTCTTATACCATCGAAAATGTTCAGAAAGTGCGCAATGCAATACCAGATAGCAAACTTGTAATTACCGAAGCAGGATGGGCAACTGTAGCATCTGAATTTGGTGATAGAGCTAATGAAGAAAAGCAAGAGAAATATTACCATGAATTGATGAAATGGACGAAAGCAATGAATATAACCACTTTCTTTTTCGAAGCTTTTGATGAGGATTGGAAAGGGGAAACCGCTAATCCTCTCGGAGCTGAAAAGCATTGGGGATTATTTACAGTGGACAGAAAACCAAAAAAGGTAATGCAAAATCTATTTCCAGAACTCTAGAATCATAACTATAACATCTCAAATCTTAAAACTATGACACATTATAAAACGGCAAAGGAAGACATTGTCCCGTTTGGGCAAAAACTAGCATTTGGATCGGGACATTTGGCAAATCAGTTGTTTCCTGCTGCTCTGGGTGTGTTTATGGTTGTGTTGGTGATGTCCTTAAATATGAATCCTGTTTTAGCTGGGATACTTGGCGCTTTACCTAGATTATTAGATGCATTAACTGATCCTATAATGGGGTTCATATCGGATAATACCAAATCGAAGTGGGGAAGAAGAAAGCCATATATTTTATTGGGAAGTGCTATTACAGGTGTTGCTTTTATGGTAATGTGGCAATTAAATCCAGAAGATTCTCAAACCTATAATTTCGTCTACTTCCTAATTGTTTCTGTATTTTTCTATATAGGTTATACCATTTTTGCTACTCCTTTAATTGGTTTGGGTTACGAAATGACTTCCGATTACAATGAGCGTACCCGTTTGATGGCAGTATCTCAATGGATGGGACAGGTTGCCTGGATGATTGCTCCTTGGTTTTGGGTGATCATATATGATCCATCCATTTTTGCATCGGCTCCCGAAGGTGCAAGAATTTTAGCGATTTGGGTAGGAGGAATTTGTATGGTGCTTGGAATTTTACCAGCCATTTTCAACAAAGAGATGATTGTTCCTGATAAGAGTAAAATGGCTGATTTAAGTATGAAGGATTTGGCCGTGAATGCTAAAGAATTTGTTAGAGGAATTAAGCTGACTATTAAAAATAAGCAGTTCATGAAACTTTGTGGTTCTACTTTTTTCATATTTAATGGTTTTCAAACCATCGCGCAATTTGCGATGTTCATTATTGTTTATTATTTATTTCAGGGCGATAAAGTTGCTGCAGGTTCCTGGCCAGCATGGTTTGGAACAATAAGTGCAATGGCTACAGCCTTTCTTGTTATTCCTATTGTAACAAAATTGTCAGAAAGAGTGGGTAAGAAAAATGCTTTTGTAATAGCAACTTTTGTTTCCATTGTTGGATATGCATTAAAATGGTGGGGATTCAATCCAGCTAATCCATGGTTGATGTTCATGCCAATTCCATTTTTGTCGTTCGGGATCGGTGGTTTATTCACATTAATGATGTCGATGACAGCTGATGTTTGTGATTTAGATGAACTGAACAATGGAGAACGAAGAGAGGGAATGTTTGGAGCCGTTTACTGGTGGATGGTGAAGTTAGGAACCGCTTTGGCATTGCTTACTAGTGGAATTGTGTTGCAAATGGTTGGTTTTAACGAATCTGTAGATCAGCAAAGTGTTGAAACATTAACCAATTTGAGAATTGCAGATATCGTAATTCCTATAGTAACTGCATTAATGGCTATTCTACTAGTATGGAAATATGATATCACTGAAAGTAGAGCGCTGGAAATTCGTGAAGCCTTAATCGCAAAAAGAGGAAGAGTAAAACATTAAAGAACTTTTTAATTGAAAATGATGAAATTAAAATATAGTATCGGAATTCTTTTAAGTCTTGTTGTTATGGCTTGTAATACAAAAGAAAAAAACTTGTTGGTTGATGTTTACGAAACATCTGCAAGTGGCAATAAACTAACAAAAATTACTGAGTTTGAATCAGGAGATGAGCTTGTAGCCATTCAAATTCTACCTGAAGAAAAATATCAGGAGATCATAGGGTTTGGAGGTTCATTTACCGAGTCATCGGCTTATTTGTTGAATCAAATGAGTAAAGAAAATAGGAAATTGATCTTGGATGCCTATTTCGCTGAAGAGGGCGCAAAATACTCACTAACCCGAACACATATTAATTCTTGTGACTTCTCGCTTAGCAATTATTCTTACGCTCCGGTGGAAGGGGATAAAGAATTAAAGCACTTTTCTATCGATGAAGATCGTGATGATATCATTCCAATGATAAAAGAGGCTATGGAAGCATCTAAGGATGGCTTTAAAATACTTTCATCTCCATGGACAGCATCACCTTGGATGAAAGATAATAACAAGTATGTAGGTGGAAAATTGTTGCCAGAATACTATGATACTTGGGCGCTATTTTTTTCAAAATACATTCAGGAGTACAAAAAAGAAGGAATTGATATTTGGGGACTGACTGTAGAAAATGAGCCATTGGGAAATGGAAACAATTGGGAAAGTATGCATTTTTCTCCTGAGGAAATGGTAGAATTTGTGAGCAAACACATGGGACCAAAACTAAAGGAAGATGGTCATGATGTTAAGATTTTGGGATATGATCAAAACAGGGATGAATTGGAAGAATGGGCTGATATCATGTACAAGGATGAGGAATCATCTAAATATTTTGATGGTATGGCAATTCATTGGTATGCCAGTACATACGATTATATGCCTGAAGTTTTGCAATATACTTTCAAAAAGGCACCAAATAAACTGATGATTCAGTCTGAAGCTTGCGTTGATGCAGAAGTTCCTCATTGGAATGATGATGCCTGGTACTGGAAAAAAGAGGCAACTGATTGGGGCTTTGATTGGGCTCCGGATGATCAAAAACATTTGCATCCAAAGTATGTACCAGTATATCGTTATGCAAGAGATATTATTGGCTGCTTAAACAATTACGTACAAGCTTGGATCGACTGGAATATGGTATTGGATACTAAAGGCGGACCAAACTGGGCAAATAACTGGTGTTTGGCTCCTGTTATTGTCGACCCTGAAAAAGATGAGGTGTATTTTACTCCAATGTACTACACTTTAGCTCATTTTAGCAAGTACATTCGTCCTGACGCTGTTCGTATTGGTTTTAAGATATCTGATAAAGATGTAATGATGACAGCCGCAAAAAATCCTGATGGAACCATAGCTATTGTGATTTTAAATATGAATGAGAAAATAAAGAATTTAGAAATTTCATTAGGCGATCGTTCGGTTAAATTTCAGATTAATGCACAAGCAATTCAAACTGTGATTGTTCCAGCTTAAGTTATTGTAATTAGAAACAAATTAATATCCTTTCCATGATTAAAAATATTGTGTTGATTTTTATGCTGAGTATACTGCTCATTTCATGTAAACAAGCTAATACAGATGCCATTTCTATTAATGGACGGGATATTTTAGTAAACGATTCTGTTTATACAATTAGGGGGATATGTTATCATCCTGTGCCAAAAGGGAGCGATCAAAGAAGTTTTGATAATTTGAAGGAAGATTTGGCTTTAATGAAAGAGGCAGGAATCAATACGATTCGTGTGTATGAACCAATTACAGAACTTTCTGTTCTTGATAAAATACATGAATCTGGTTTGAAAGTGATCATTGGCTTTGGCTACAATCAAGGGGGAGAGAATGATATTCTATCCGGAACTTTTATCGATTACGTAAATACGTTCAAAAACCACGAGGCAATTTTGATGTGGGAATTGGGCAATGAATACAATTATCATCCAGAGTGGTTTCAGGGAGATATGAAAAATTGGTATACAGCTATGAATAATGCGGCAAAACTAATCCATGAGCAAGATCCATTACATCCTGTTGCAACAGCACATGGGGAATTGCCAGATGCTTTAGCTTTAAGCATGTGCCCTAATATTGATGTTTGGGGGATGAATGTGTACAGGTGGGATAATCCGGAAGAGATTTTTTTACAATGGACAGCTGTTAGCGACAAACCAATGTACTTATCGGAAGCTGGCGCAGACAGTTATATGACCATCGAAAAAAGTGGTTACAGCAAAGGCGCAAACGAGTTGGCTCAAGCCGATGCTACAACTAACATTTTAGATGCCACATTTCGAAATCAGGAAATTTGTTCGGGTGTAACTCTTTTTGCTTTTGTAGATGAATTGTGGAAAGCAGGTAATAATGATGTTTTAGATACAGGTGGATGGGCTCCAAATAGTAGTGGCGTGCCTTACGATGGAGCTCCTAATGAAGAGTATTGGGGAATTGTAGATATAGATCGGAACAAGAAAAAGGCTTTTCAGATCGTCAAAGAGAAGTACACCAATTTATCGAAGTCAAACTAGTTTTTCAAATTCCAAAGAATGAAAAATATACTATTGATTTTACTGATCATTTTTGCCTTTAATAGTTCAGCTCAGCAAAGAAAAGACGCAAATATGAAATACATTCTTAAAAATAGCAATCTTGAAATTTGTATTGATTTTCCCTTAAAGAATTATCAGTTTTCAAGATTCGATTGGACGGGTAAAATCGCAGCCGTAAAATTTAAAGGCATTCCTGTTTCCACTCAAGAAAAAATAAGTGGAGATAAAGAGAATATTTATGGCAAAGGTTTTTACAATGAGTTTGGTATTGAAATGCCCATTGGTTTTGATGATATAAAAGAGGGTGAGTATTTTCCTAAAATCGGGATAGGATCCTTAAAAAAGGAGGGAAAGAATTACGCTTTTAGCAAGAATTATGAAATTCTACCAGCCAATTTTAAGGTGACAACAGAAAAGAATAAGCTAATTGTAGAATGTGAATCAAAAAGTATGAATGGTTATTCCTATGTTCTGAGAAAAGAAACAGAACTACTGGAAAGTAGTTTTATAATTCGATACAGCCTACGAAATACAGGAGTAAAAACCATTACAACCAATGAATACTGTCACAATTTTTTAGCCATCAATAAAGAGTTAATGGGAAGTGATTACATATTAAAATTTCCATTCGATCTCAATGCGGAATTATTTGATGCAGCACTAAATCCAGAAGGAAAAGTATTGGTTGAAAAGGAGAAAATTACTTTCAATAGCACGCCTGAAGAACAATTCTTTTATGGAAATCTTACAGGTAATAAAATGGTTGATGCAAGTTGGGAGTTAATCAATACGAAGAGCAAGATTGGAATAAGGGAAACAGGAAGCTTTAAAACAAACAAAGTAAACCTATGGGGATGGAAACATGTGATAAGTCCGGAGTTGTTTTTCGATTTAAGCGTGGAACCCGGAAAGACCATCGAATGGTCTCGAACCTATGCCGTTTATGAAGTTGAATAGTAATAGATTTCTATAAAAGTTAATGGGGAGTAATTAAAGAGATGAAAATACATATAAAAGACAGACTTGAATTATCCTTATCTGAGATTCGTAAAATATTAGAATTCCTTACCTCCATTTGGCCTCCACAAGTGGGTTTCGTTGATACTGAAAAAATGATTCAGGATTATTCACGTAAGAATTTAAGTTCATTTAATAAGGTTCTCTTGTATTTTAAAGGAGAAGAGTTGATTGGTCATACCGAAATATTTAATCGGGAAATTATTGTTGATTCTGAGAGAAAGGAAATATTGGCCTTGGCTGGGGTTTGTGTTAAGCCAGAATACCGAGGTAAAGATATTGGATATAGTCTGGTGGAGAATGCATTCAGATACGTAGACAATGGACAATTTTCTTGTTCAATATTTCAAACTAATGTGCCGGGATTTTATGAGAGATTCGATTGCAAACAAATCCAGAATAAATTTATTAATGGAAAAAGTACTATTGGAATAAATATAAATCCTTGGAGGGATCCGTACGTTATGGTTTATCCTGAAACCTGTATTGTAGGAGATAATGATATAGATTTAAATGGAGAAGGTTATTAATTAAAGAAAAGTATTCAATACTAAGTATTAATATCCAACACCGCAATTAGAATTATATAGAAAGGATTTATAGCACTTAAATTAAAGAAAATGAAAATAACAGCTCTAAGTTCCTGTTGTGTAGATTTTTTTCCGGAATTAGAAAAAGTATATGTTGGAGGAAATTCCCTGAATTTCGCAACCCAATGCAAACTTTCTAATATAACTGATATATCGGTAATGGGTGCAGTTGGTGAAGATTGGTATGGAGATCTTATCGAACAACATTTAGATAAAAATAATATTGACCGATCCAGATTGTATCGCTTAAATGTTCCCACAGCTTCCAATCGAATTTACATTAATGAGCAAGGAGATCGTTATTTTAAGGAGAATAGTTGGAATGGAGGTGCTTTTGATAAATTTCGTTTGTCTGAAGAAGACTGGTTGTATATGGAAAATAGGGACATTATCGCAATGCCTGCAGGCGATCCTAATTTAGATTCGCTATTGGAGAGAAGGACCCAAAACCAGCTTGTGGTAATTGATTTTCTGGATTACCATAGCATTGAATTCATTGAAAAACGAATTGAGCATATTGATATTGTATTTTTAAGTGCCAATGAAAATAGGTTTGATAGTTTGAAAAAGTTGGCATTTAAATCAGGTAAGATGATTGTGGTTACTATAGGAAGCGAGGGAAGTGTGGCATTCTATAAAGATTCAATTTTTCGTCAGGAAGCTATCCATGTAGATAAAATTATTGATACTACAGGGTGTGGTGATGCATATCAAGCAGCATTTATGATTGAATGGTTTACATCGAAAGATGTGAAAAAAGCTATGCTAGAGGGAAGTTTGGCGGCAAGTAAAGTCCTGTCTTTCATAGGAGGAGTTGAGTAATATCACAAGAAAACAAAATTAAGTATACCCTTAATATAACAAATAGAACATGACTAAAATAGAATCAAAACTATCATTAAAAGAAAAAATAGGATACAGTTTAGGCGATACTGCCTCTCATTTCGTATGGGATATGGTAGGCTTTTGGATTCTGATATTTTATACTGATACATTTGGAATTTCAGCAGCTGCAGCAGGAACCATCATGTTAATTGCTCGTTTTTGGGATATGATTAGTGATCCAATTATGGGTATTATTGCCGACCGTACCAAAACTCGATGGGGAAAGTTTCGACCTTATATTTTATGGATGGCTTTACCGTATAGCGTGCTGGCTGTTCTTACTTTTACAACACCCGATTTAGGAGCGACAGGTAAGGTGATCTACGCAGGAGTTACATACATCTTGTTGATGTCTGTTTTTACAGCTATAAACCTTCCATATTCCTCTTTAGGAGCCGTTATGACATCTGATTCTTATGAACGTGCAGGCTTAAACTCATACCGATTTATATTTGCTTTTATTGGGCAGTTTATTGTCTCGGGAACGGCTCTAAGTTTGGCTTTGTATTTTGGTGGAGGTGACAATGCAAAAGGATATCAGTACACTTTAATTCTATTTTCGATTATCAGTTTTGCCTTGTTCATGATTACTTTCAAAACCACAAAAGAAAGAGTTCAGCCCCCTAAAAAACAAAAAGAAAACTTAAAAGAAGATTTTAAAAACCTATTTAAAAACAAGCCCTGGGTAATTCTGTTTTTTGTGGGTATTATTTCGTTTATCATGTTTGCAATGCAAAATTTATCCATTGCTTACTACTTTAAATATTACATAGGAAATGAAGAAAATGTTCAGTTGTTTAATGTAATTGGAACTATTGCTTTAATTGTGGCGATTCCTTTCTCTAAACCATTGGCAAAACGATTCGGAAAACGTAATGTGTTTTTGGCTAGTTCATTACTTTCCGGATTTTTCTTCATCTGCCTATACATTCCCAATGCAGAGAATACTGCAATGATATATGCCTTTAATATTTTGGCAAAAATGGCATACGCACCTGCCGTTCCATTACTATGGACCATGCTTGCCGATACAGCTGATTATTCGGAGTGGAAAACAGGAAGAAGATCAACCGGATTGGTATTTTCTGCAGCCACTTTTGCACAAAAAGCTGGTTGGGGAATAGGTGGAGCATTGGCAGGTTGGTTATTGGCAATTTTCGAATTTGCACCCAATGTAGAACAAACAGAAACGGCAATTACAGGCATTAAGTTGATGATTTCGGTAATTCCAGGAATTTTATACATGTCTTGTGCCATTCTCTTGTATTTCTATACCATCGATCATGAAACTTGTGTAGTAATGAAAACCGATTTGGATAAAAGGAGATTGGCGGAAGCTTCTCTATGAAAATAATGTGATAGGTAGTGCTTACCTTCATTTGGTTTGGTTAAGCCCACTTCGGAAACGGAGTGGGCTTTTGTTGTTTTTGGGAGTGTATCATTCTGGAATGAATATCTCACATAAGGAAGCAAATTGCTATTTTTAATTTAACATCTCAAATCTTTTGTTCTTGCTTGGTTTTTCATAAATTCAAATTTGATTTAAACTTGAATTTATGACCTCAGAGACATTAGAAAAAGAAAAAAATGATTTGATTGTTCCAATAGCCAAACCTTTAGAACAATTTGATAAACATCTTGATATACCAGAGAATAATAGGATTTTATTCTCAGCTCCCTTCGGTACAGGCAAGACTACTTTTTTGAAAGAATTCTTTAAGGGGAAAGAAGATAAATATCAAGTATTTCACCTTTATCCTGTAAATTATCAAGTAGCCAATAACAAGGATATATTCGAACTATTAAAGTTTGATATTCTAACTGAATTAATCCCATCTATTGATTTTACCACTCCAGAATATAATTTGAAGGATAAAATTTTGGCCTCTCAGTATTATTTAATGAATGATGGTGCAAACTTAGCTTTAGATATCCTTAAAGGGATCCCCAAACTGGGTAAGGCTGTAAGTTCATTTGAGAGTATAATAAAATTTTGTTCTAATTTGAATTCGTCTTTTAAGCAGCCAGAAAATGAAATGTTCGCTACACTAGAGGAATATTCTAGGAATTTTCAATCGTGCAAAGGCTCTATTTACGAAATGGATTCATTATCTCATTTTATTTCAGAGGAAATTCATAAGCTGAACGATGAAAATAAAGGGAAAAAAGAAACAGTTCTCATTATCGATGATTTAGATCGCGTTGACCCTAATCATATTTTTCGTTTGTTAAATGTGTTCTCAGCTCATTTCGACCAACAGCAATTTGAATCAATTGAGTTGGATAATAAATTTGGGTTCTCTAAAATAATATTGGTCTGTGATCTTTATAATATTGAAAAAATCTTCATTAATAAATTCGGTAATAATGTTGATTTTAAGGGCTACATCGATAAGTTTCGATCTGTTGAAATATTTTATTTTAACAATATTTATAATTGGCATAATCATTTAAAAGAACTGACTCAGAAATTCATAGCTATGAATTCATTTTGCGCAAATTGTAATGAGCATTTTACTAAGTTTATAGATCTTATAATATATGATTTGTTACAAAATGGACTTTTGAATATTCGACAATTATTGAAACTTTATAATTTTCCAATTTCACTAAGTGAGTCTTTAAGGGTAAAATCAGATTGCTACTACAGGATTGAAGAAAAATCGATTGGATGGAGTTATAAAGTGTTACTTTTTTTATATGATGGAAATAATGAAATGTTGTTTAATTCTCTAAAAATGATGAAATCCCTTGCGGAGACAAGATTTGCTAGTCGTTTGGATGAATTTCATTTAGTTGAGTTGATAGAGGTATTGGGTTATAGAAATAATTTTTCGAGAATGGATGGTAATTATTCTATTATGGTTGATAATTTGGAATTTAAATATGAAATTAAAGATCAGAAAGTAATTATTGGTAAAAAGGAACTGAGTTTGTTTAGAAAAGAGGTAAATAGATACGCTCTATGTATCCAAGGATTTTCAATAATGGATGAATTAATATAACTATAAGTTCCTGGAAGGCTGAGCGAGAGCTCAGCCTTTTCTTTTTCCAAAGTCTATTAATGTCTCATCATTCCTAATTTCAACCCTTCAAACCAATCCAAAACCCCACTTAAGCAAAATACAGAATCGCCACACTAATATAAAATCCTCCAAAGTAAGGGGAGAAGCCCCAAGCCTAAGGAAAATACAACCCAAATGTAATAAAATGCATCCTAAGTGAGGGGAACTCACCCAAAGTATGGGAAAATCATTCCAAAGCGACGGAAAGTCAGTGAAAAGTGAGGGGAATCGCTAAAAAGCTGGGGGAATTGCTCAAAAATGACAGAAAGTCACAAAAAAATGAATGGCAGACTGTGTTTTGTTAAAAAAGGTGATGAATATCACAAAAAAAGTACAGTACACTTGTTGACTTTCACATAATACTCTTCTAATTTTATTATAGATAATTAAGAATTGATTACTGTAATCAATTCATCCTCTAATATGTAGGGCAAGTATTCTGTTTTGTATCTCTATCAATTGTAGCAATATAGGGTCTATTTCGGCAGTTACTTATTCTTGCTTTCCTTATTAAAACGAAGTAATTACTACAATTTACATTTCAAAAAGAACAATTAAAATTTAATCTTATGAAACATCCATGATTCAGTAATTATTAATTCACATTCGTGAAGAATTATTGAATCAAGCTTAGTTTCATCTAATCTTACATTTAAAAATTGAAACAGATGAAAGAAAGTTATTTGAAAGAACTCGAAAAAGGAAGACTATTGGTTTATGGAGTTTCCAATGATGCCTCTATTAAAGAACGGATAGCACTTATCTATCCCGAAGAGCGTATCGAATTGGGAAAAACCCTTTATACCAAAACCAAAATTGCTTTCGAGGTTCAAAATACCGAACGTATTGAATCGAGCGAGGCAACTCGTGTATTTAACGATTCTTATACCACGATTCACGATAAGTTGATTCATATTCGTAAGGTGGGTCGTTATTTCTTTAAAAATGATCTTGAATTGTCAACTCTTCTGCGTTTAAACAGGGAAGTTCCAACTGCATATACTGAGTGGAAAGCATTGGCTGATGATACTGTAAATGCAATTATTACTCATGAAGCAATTCAGGAAAAATTGACATTGGTTGCTTTAACTCCTGAGGTAATAACAGCTCTTCAAGGAGATTTGATTGCCGTAGATGAATTAAAACTGAATGCCGAGAAAGAAGATGGTGAAGCTCAACAAGCCACCACTAAGAAACAAGAATACTATGGCGAATTTATGGCCTACTGTTCCGATTTGCGTGCCTGTCTCGATTTATTTTACGAAGGCAATGAGCGCCAAAAATTGGAAGTTTTAGGTGTAATCGTTAAATAAATAGAATTCTAGTTATTCTGAAATGCCACTTGATTTTTCGGGTGGTATTTTTTTTCAATGTTAATTAAAGCATATAAACAAAAAAATCGTCACCGGATGAAGGGTGACGATTTCTTAGCTTAGAAGGGTGGAAGCCCCTATAGTCTAAACAAGCTCTTTAATGTGAACACGGAGGGAGTCGAACCCCCAACCTCCTCGGCCGTAACGAGGTGCACTATCCAGTTATGCTACGCGTCCTTATCTTATAAGATTCTTCCAATAAAAATAAAAAATCGTCACCGGATGAAGGGTGACGATCTCTTAACTTAGAGGGTGGAAGCCCCTTTAATCTAAGCAAGATTTTTAATGTGAACACGGAGGGAGTCGAACCCCCAACCTCCACGGCCGTAACGTGGTGCACTATCCAGTTATGCTACGCGTCCATATCTCTTTAAGACGCTGCAAATATAGGGGTTTTACTGTGTGAACTGCAAATGTTTTTTTGTTTTTTTTGTAAATAATTTGAGGGGTTTAAGCTAAGGTCTTTATTGGTAGAAAATTAGATTAACAAAAAAATGCGATATCTTTTTAAAAATTCATTCCTGGTAAGGAAATCCGGACAAAAAGCGATTTTAACAATCGATTAACAGCTTCGCTAAGGTATAGTGTAGCTTTTTATTTAAATTTGATTTAAATAAAACCAATTGATAAAAATGGAAAGAGATCCTGCAGAGCTATTTCAAGAAAAAGATGAATCGAAAGCCTTATTTCACATTCATAAAATACAAAATATGTGCGAAGAGGTAAGAAAGCAGAACGATGTTCCTCACATGCATAATTATTACACAATAACCTGGATTAAGGAAGGAGAGGCTATTCATTCTGCCAAATATGTTGATTACACTCTAAGAGCAAATTCAATATTATTTGTGCCACCAGGATTGATGCATCGATTTATAATGAATGAGCATTGCAATGGATATACAATCACTTTCGATGAAACTTTTTTTTCAATTAAGGAAAATGGAGAGGGATCAGTATCTGATTCTACTCTTTTTAGCAATCCCGATTTCAAATCCATTATTCATTTGGATGAAGTGCAAGTCCAAATTTTTCAAAGTATTGCAGGACTAATGGAGCGTGAATTTAATGGTGAGAGTAAATATCGTCATGATATGCTTTATCATCAGTTGAAGATGTTTTTGTTGGAGTCCAGAAGAATTTATGAAGATCAGCATGATTTGGATCAGTCGTTGAATGATGAGCATCCTGGATCTGTTATCATTAAATTTAAACAACTGATTGATGAAAATTATCGTGATAAAAAGAATGTCTCATCGTACGCGGATATGCTCAATTTAAATCCAAGTTGTTTAAACGAGATTAGTAAGAAGACAACAGGAGTTACTGCAGGAGAATTGATTCGTGGCAGAGTGATAAAAGAAGCAAAGAAAATGTTGTTTGGATCGGATTTACATACCAAAGAGATTGCTTATGATTTGGGATTTCAGGATCCGGCTTATTTTAGCCGTTTTTTCAAAAAATATACGAATCAAACATTAAGTGATTTTCGGAGTCTGGTTCGGAAATAATACAAGAATAACGGAGAATTGTCCATTTACCCAAATACAAACTAAAGCTAGTTTTGTAAGTAAGTATTTAAAGAAAGAAATTAATATTTAACGATTTATAAAATTTAAAACTTATGAAAAGAAATGTTTTAAAAAGCGGAATTGCAATGTTGGCTGGTATTTTTTTATTTGTTGGTATGGCTAATGCAAAAAATGGAACCTATAAAGTAGACACTCAAAAGAGTAAAGTGGAGTGGTTAGGTAAAAAGGTAACTGGAGAACATTCCGGAACAATAATGATATCCGATGGAAGCATTATACTGAATGGAGATGATCTTAAATCAGGAAGTTTTGTAGTAGATATGAACTCGATTAAATGTACGGATATTAAAGACGAAGGATACAGAGCGAAATTGGAAGGTCATTTAAAATCGGATGATTTTTTTGGAATAGAAAAGTTTCCAAAATCAAAATTTGAAATTGTCGAAAGCAAGTATTTGGGCGAGGGCAATTATAAAGTGAAAGGAAATATCACGATTAAAGAGATTACAAAACCAATTGAATTTACTGTGAATTTGCATAAACATGGCGAAGATATTCATGTTAGTGGAAAAGTAGTTATCGATAGAAGTAAGTTTAATATTCGTTATGGTTCTGGAAGCTTTTTCGATAATTTGGGAGATAAAACCATATATGACGATTTTGAATTAACACTTGATTTGTATTTACGTTAAATCTTACATATTGTATTTTAAGCCGGATATTAATTTAATCCGGCTTTATTATTTTTAATATCATGAAATATAAGAATGTTTAACCGCCTGCTAATAAAGGATTTTTTTGATTTTATTGTAAATAATTGTATTTTAACAGTACTTTAAATCCTAAACCAAGAATTATATGAAGCGAAGCCTTTTAACTGCTTTATTTGTTTTTTTTACAATTGGTATTTTATTGGCGGAGGTAAACCCTAAAAATTTACGAAGTACCAGTGTATATTCTACTATACTAAAGGAGAATAGAGAACTTCAGATTCTTCTACCTACCGAATTTGATAATACTTATTTTTCTTATCCTGTAATTTATCTGCTAGATGCAGAAACAAATTTTAGTACTAGCATTGAAGTCCTGAGTTTTTTAATGGACAATCATTTTATACCTCCACATGTGGTGGTTGGAATTCCTAATACAGATCGTTTTCGGGATATGACTCCTGTGGATAGTTTATTGAATAAGACTATTTTTCCAACAAGAGGAGGAGCAAACACATTCTTAGAGGTTCTTAATACGGATATTTTTCCATATGTTTCCAAAAATTACAGAACTAATAATCGTAGATTGGTTATGGGGCATAATTATAGCGGACTGTTCGTAATCAATGCTTTTATTAACGGAACGGATTTATTTGATCGATATATGGCATTTAGCCCAATTTTATGGTGGAACGGCAATTCTGTTGTGAAGGATACCGAAAAATTTTTAACTAATAAATCTACAGTAAGAAAGCATTTGTTCGTAAGTTTTGCCGAAGAGGCAAAGAACATGCTCGAAGAATGTAAGAAACTCACTAAAGTACTTGAAACATCTTCGCCAGGGGATTTAAATTGGAAATGCGATTGGATGCCCGATGAAAATCATTATAGTTTGTATCGAAAGAGTTTAATGAACGGTATGGAGCATCTGTTTAAGGATTACAAATATCCGGATGTTAATGATTTAGCTGTGGGTGGTGTGGCTAAAGCAAAAGAATATCAGAAAGACATCATGCTAAATTATGGCAGAAACGAGAAATTACCTTATTCTTTATTAGAGAGTGTTTGCTTGCAACTTAAACAGGAGAAAAAGTATCAGGAAGCTTTACTATTTTTAAAGTATACCGTGTATAATTATCCGCATAAGGCAGAGCCGTATTTTTATGTGGGAGAAATATATGAAACAACGAATAAACCTGATATGGCGATTAAGTTTTATGAGGTTGCTCACAATAAGGATAAGGGACGTTGGGATTATGAGCAGAAATATCTTGCCATGCAAAAATTACTCGCAGAATTGAAAAATTCTCAGCTAAACCAAACAAAATTGTAAATGTCGGAATTTTTAATGTTGCACTATTATAAACTATTACTTTGATAAAATCATTTAAAATTTACAGTAGATGAAAGGGATTTTTTTTACAGAAATTTTAGAGATGTCGGAAAGTGAATTTGGATGTGAAACAGTTGAGAAAGTTGTTTCTCTTTTGGGAGCAGGGAATAATGGAGTTTATGATTCTATGCAAGATTATTCTTACAAGCAATTCAACGAGCTGGTTACATTATTAAGTGAGGAAACGCGACTTTCAAAATCAGATTTATCTAAAAATTTTGGTGAATATTTATTTAGTAGACTGGTAATTTTGTACCGACCAGAATTTGCTGGGAATAGTGATGTGTTCGAATTTTTAGAACAAATAGATTATTTTATTCATGTAAAAATGCAGGAACGTTTTCCGCATAAAGGATTGAAAGGTTTTAAGGCAGAAAGAATTGACGACAGTACTTTTATAATTTCTTATGAGTCAAAAAAGATTTTTGTTGATTTGGCTATCGGGATGTTTATGGGATGTCAGCGATTTTTTAATGAGGATTTGACCTTAAGTTGTGAATATATTGCTAATGTTGATAAGGATGTGGTACGGTTTATATTATCAAAAAACAGCGTTCTAATTTGATTCCATACTGTGAAAGCTAAAAAAGCTGGTTTGTCCTGCCTTTATCGTAAACTTCAAATTTTGATTATTTGATGTTCCATTTGGAGACTGCACTTTTAAATTAATATTGTTTTCTCCTTCTTTTAAATGCAATCTCGTGTAGTGAATAGAATGAGGTAGGGTTTGCCAGTTTCTTGTATCAGCTTTTTCTGTAACGGCATTAAAAATTCCTATAATAGCACCAATATTATCATCTTTGCTGCGAGCATAATTTTCCAAAGCTTTTTTAGTAGCTAATCTGAGTAATGAATTCGCCATTTCTCTAAGCATTCTATCTTTTAGAGATTTAAAAGCAATAGCATTTAAGTCTTGCGCTTTATCTAAATTGTAATGAACAGAATCTACTTGTATTGAAGCTGAATTGTAAAAAGGCATTCTTTCCTGATACTTAGGAAAGGCTACTCTCACAAAATCTAGATCGCTAAATGAATTTCGAGTTCTGCTATCCATATCACCTACATAAAAAGGAAAGTTAGCACCTTCACCTTCGTTTACAAGTGTTAAATAACCATCGCGACCATTGAGAGCACTAAAATTAATACTCCATTCGTCTTTAACAGGTCCTAATCCTGTCATCCATATCATTATTAAATCACCTTGATTTTTTTCTCTTTTAGTAAAATCAAATCCAAATTTATTTTTGTAAAATTCATACTCCTGATTCAATCCAGTTTGATATGCTGTACGCAGAAGATCATCTTTAAGTTGTCTAGGAGCGGGTGTGTTAAAATTTTTGGTGTAATTACCTTCGTAAATTTTATATGCATTCCTGTAAGCGATAAATGCATTATTTGAATCGCCAGTAGAATCATAAATTAAGCCCATTATGGTGTGAGCAAATGCATCGTCACTATATCTGTTTTTATAGTTTTTCGGATACTTATCATTAAGTGCATATAGTTTTTCATTCACTCTTCTACACTCGACCAAAGCTTCCTGACTTTTGCCCATTTCCAAAAAGCTTAAAGCCTTATAAAAGTTAAGCATTACATTTTCGAAATCTTCTGGAACATATGGTTTTGTCGCAGGATTTGTTAGTAATGCTAGGGCTTCGTTAGCGATGTTTTTTCTCTGATCTTCAATAAATAAATCGGCTTCGTTAAAATAAGCAGTTGCTCTTTCGTAATCTTGTTGCATCCATGCTAGTGTACCTTTATTTAAAAGATATAAGGATTTATTCTTTTTACGCTGATTTTTAGCATCACCATCCAATGTTTTTTCGGCATTCGCAATATCTCCATTAAGAAAATACTGATTGAACGCTTCATTTTGAGCATAGTATGTAGCACAACTTGAAAATAGAATACTTGACAAAATTGCAAGCAAGAAAATGATCTTATTTGCGAAGAGCTTTTTGTTCATTTGGTAAATGATAAGAGAAAGGAGGGAAGCCATCAGACTTCCCTAATATGGATTTATCTGTTAACGTATTTCTTGATTTTTTTGTCACCTAACCAAACCAATTCGTTGGTTTCAAGATTGGTTAATTCAAGGTTTAGCTGATAATATCTTACTTTTTCTTTTTTGTAGCTATCAATTATCGATGTGATATCTCCTTGAAGGATAAAATCAGCACCAAGTTCGCGTCCCCATTTCTTAATGGTTTCTTTTGAGGCAAAATCTTGTTGATCTGCTCTTTCCTGGCGCAATTCTTCACGCTTAGCTCCAGCTTGAACCAATCTAACACGACCATCATTTAATATCGCTTTTTCAATATCTTTAATATAAGTGTCAGAATCGATATGTTCAGAACTTTTGTTAGTTACTAAACCAACTGTTACAACTGGTTTACGATTGAATTCTTCTTTGAAATTGCCAATCCAACCTTGATTTAATACCTGATCGATTAATGCTTCAGCAGCTAATCTAGAGTCAGTGTCGTTCCAGCGTCCACTTAAATCAATTTGCTGATCAGGGGAAACTCTGGTTATTTGTCGTGAGCAAGATGCAAAACTCATTACAGCAAGTGCGAAAACAAATAGGCGAAATGAATACTTCATATTTTTAATCATTTTTTGTTTATTAATTTCAAAAATAAAGTGTAAAATAACACTTGTATCTGTGGACAATATTTATGCCATTTTATTGTATAGCATTTTTAATTTTTCGTAATGTGATGAACTTACAGGCACAAGAGGTAGTCTTAAGTCGTTTGAGATAAGTTCTTTTTGATGCAGAATGGCTTTGATTCCAGCAGGATTTCCTTCGGTAAAAATATTTTGAATTAAATCGAGTAATCGGTAGTGTGTGGTAAGAGCGTCTTTATTATTACCCCGTATAGCATTTTTAACCATTGAACTAAATTCCTTTGGAAAAGCATTTCCAATTACAGAAATTACTCCTGAAGCTCCTAACTGTATCATAGGAAATGTCAAGGCATCGTCTCCAGAAATTACCATGAAATTGGCAGGCTTATTTTTTAATATCTGCATAATTTGTTCCATGTCACCCGATGCTTCTTTAACTGCAATAACATTCTCAATTTCGTTGGCAATTCGAACAGTAGTTTCGGCGCTTATATTTACACTTGTTCTTCCCGGAACATTATATATAATTACAGGAACAGGACTGTTGTCTGCAATAAATTTATAATGTTGGAATATTCCTTCCTGACTAGGCTTATTGTAATAAGGTGCAACAGATAAAATAGCATCAACTTCTGAAAAAGAGTCGAAATCATTAATTTGTTCAACTACTTCGCTAGTGTTATTGCCTCCAAAACCAACTACAATTGGCACGCGTTTAGCATTTGTTGTGCAAACATGCTTTATTACTTCGTTTTTTTCTGCTTTTGATAAGGTAGCTGCTTCTCCGGTTGTTCCCATAACAACCAAATAATCCACACCATTGGTAATTTGATAATTTACAAGTTTTTCAAGTGCATTGTAATCTACACTCTTGTCATCTTTAAAGGGTGTAATTATTGCGATTCCTGTACCTGAAAATTGATTTATAGTCATTTTATTATTTTTTTATTAGAGTTAAGTAGTTTAAGCTTTCTTCAATTAAATTTTCGAGTGTTTTATTCTTACTCTGATCAATCATTAAATCCAAATGTTCGTTATTCTCGGATAATGAACCTACTTTACAAGAAGCTTGTGATAGTTTAGAAATGTATTGAACCGAAATATGATCTGCATCGGTTAAGACAAACAAGAGATCAAATTTTTGATCAACAAATTCCAATAATTCTGGAATTATTGGTTCACCATTCCATTTTACATCTTTATTAGTGTAAAATATTATTTTTTGCCCCACACCATAATCAGGTAATTCATCTGCATTAACCCAGGCTATGGTTTTTACACGATACCCTTTCTGGCTTAAATTTTCAGAGAATTTTTTTACCGTTGAGTGGTTTTTATCATTTTGAGTGTCGAAAATAATACCAATGTTTTTAGCACTTTCCAGATTATGGAATTCCTTTTTTCTAGGATTTTTATTTTGCTTTCCATTAATTATACGATCGGCAAGTTGTTTTTTTAGATTTTGGAAAAAACTCATTTCAATATTCTATAGTTAAATTACAGGCTAGTAAATGACTAGCTGAATGGGCTTGACTGTTTGAAATCACAAGTTAGGAAAAATTTCATTTTTGATATTCAATTTAAGCTTATTTAAGTTTTTTTGGTGCTTTATAGCCTCCTGAAAAAACTTTTCCTGGTGATATTTTAATATTATTTGCCAATTCGTTAAGATTCGAAACACTCATCACCTCACAAGCTTTTATGGCAATTTTTGCGCAAGCTAAAGTATCTTCTAAAGCATCATGATGTTTTAATGGAATATCAAAAAGATGTGCCATTGTATTTAATTTATGGTTTGGCATATTGGGCCAAATGTTTCGACCAATCTGAACAGTACACATATAATCAAATTCAGGCAGTGGAATTCCATAAGTTTCAAGACAGGCTCTCAATACCGACACATCAAAGCTAGCATTATGAGCAATTACCATATTCCCTTGGATATAATCTTCTACTTCGTCCCAAATGTAATTAAAACTGGGTTGGTTGGCTACATCATCTTCCGTAATGCCATGTATGCTAACATTCATTGGATGAAAATACATTTCAGGTGGAGAAATTAACCATTCTTTACTATCGACTATAACTCCATTTGTAACACGAACCAATCCTAAAGAACAAGCCGAATTGCGTTTACCATTTGCTGTTTCAAAATCTATTGCTGTGAAATTCATTTGCTATTTTTAAAGGATCAAGAATGATGAAAAATGAATTACAAGCCAATCAATTCTAGAAATTGATCTTCATTTTTTAGGTCGATACCAAGTTTTTCTACTTTTGCTAATTTACTCGGACCAATCTTTTCTCCAGCAAGTAAAAAGCTGGTTTTTTTGGAAATAGAGCCTACGTTTTTACCGCCATGAAGTTCAATTAAAGCTTTGAGTTCATCTCGAGAGTATTTGGAAAAGCTTCCTGAAATTACAATTGATAATCCTTCAAGTATGTTACTTCCACCTTCTTTTTCTTCCTCAATTCTTTCTAATTGAAGACCATGTTCTTTGAGCTTGGAAATTAATTCTTTATGTGAATTTACAGAGAAATATTCTACAATGCTTTCGGCAATTTTACCTCCAATTTCATCAACTTCAATTAATTCTTCGATGCTTGAGGACGCCAATTGTTCTATGGATGGAATTGCTTTAGCCAATTTTTTTGCGACCGTAGCACCAACGTATCTAATACCTAAGGCATACAACACTCTTTCGTAAGGAATTTGTAAAGAATTCTGAAGGCTATTTAATATTCTTTCTGCTGATTTATCTCCCATTCTCTCCAATGGAGTTATGTTGTCTTTTTGAAGAGAATACAAGTCAGAAACATTATTTAAAAGATTTTCCTTGAATAAAAGATCTATTGTTTCTTCACCTAAACCATCAATGTCCATGGCACGGCGACTAATGAAATGTTCAATTTTTCCTTTAATTTGAGGAGGACATTCCATATCGTTTGGACAATAATGATTGGCTTCCCCTTCTTTTCTTACAAGTTTAGTTTT
>Ga0209692_10000931_pt1 | contig 48282 bp, 42 predicted proteins | sample tdDd472_FD_187129 | JGI IMG/M metagenome (GOLD analysis project Ga0209692, IMG submission 187129) | Marine sediment microbial communities from the Atlantic coast under amendment with organic carbon and nitrate - tdDd47.2 (SPAdes)... | ecosystem: Environmental > Aquatic > Marine > Coastal >... | reverse complement strand
TTTGTTTATTGGTTTAACCATTATATATGCTGTGTCGGGTATTTTAATTCTTTTAAAAAAGGATGGACAAAATCCTTCGTACAGGGAAATTGTGACAGAGAAGAAGGTAAAGACAGATCTATCGCCTGATGATTTAAAAGCTTACTGGCAAAGTAATTTTACAGATTTGCCCGAATTGAAAAGAGTAATTCCCGTGGATGAAACTTATAAAATATACGTGAAGGGTGGTTTGGGTGAATATGAACCTTACTCAGGGAAAGTAATCGTAAAAACCTTTAAAAAGATATTGGTATTTAAATTCGTAAATGATATTCACTACAATTCAGGAAATAGATTTACTATTATGGGTGTTGTTTATGCCTTAGTACTTATATTTTTTGCCATTTCAGGTGCAATAATGGCTAAGGGTAAGAAAGGATTTATGAAACGAGGTGTATGGTTCATGATAGTTGGCCTTATCATACCTGTTCTTCTCTTTCTTTTTGCATAGTTCAGACTAAGGATATTTATACATTACCATAGAGATCTTCCAATTTGGGAGATCTCTTACATTGATTTAAAACACATGCCTAGCATCTCTAAGATGCTAGGCATGTGTTTTCATTTCCTATTTATTTCACAGCCATACAAATGTCCGAAATCAAATCTTTGGGTTCCTTTTCCATTGGGCTGTTGCGGTAGAATTCCATTGGTGGAATCTTTTTGTTTTGTTTAAATTCTTTGGCTCTTTCCATTGCCATAATAGCGCTCCAGCCGTTACCCGATAATTCGTAAGGACCAATGTGGCGAACCGTATATACTTTGCTAGCAGGAAGATTCCCTTTAAACATTCCGGTTGGTATACGATCAGGATCAGCTTTCACGCCAACACCACTGGTATAAATCACTCTGTTTTTATTGAAATCGAACTTGTGATAAACGGAGAACCAGTCGCAGGTCACAAGCTCTTCATTGTCTTTGGCAAAGTCAGCGATTTTTTTGAAATCTTCCGTCATTACTTCGCCAATAGTTTCCATGGTACATTCGCTTTTTACCCCAACGAATTGGATGCCTTCAAATTGAGATTCTCCTAAGAATTCCAATTTGGCTTCCACATGTCCTTTTTCGATGTAATCTTTCAGCATCAGCAAGCCTCGATCGTAGTCCATGCCAATTAGGCGTTCCATCATGTTTTTCATCCAAAACATGAAAAATGGGAGAGAACCATCCATGGTCCAAGTCAATTTGGTGCTGTTTTCATCTAACTTTTCCAGAACAAAATCGGTCTTGGCTTCCGATTTCCATGGTTTTAGGAATTTCAGATCATACTGTACCAGTCCTTCTTTTTCAGCTATAATGCTAATAATTCCTGATCCAATACGTTTTCCATCCCATTCATGGCTTTTTCCATCTTCAGAAACAGATTCCTTGGCGTCAGGCTCTAAAATAAACCATGGTGACCAGGCTTTCCACTGGTGAAAATCGGTGATAATACTTTTTACTTTATCAATGCTAGCAGCAATTGCAATTGATTTTTCAACGTGAGTTTTAGGCATATATTTGAGTATTTAGGTGAAATAGTTTTGAATTTTAAATAACAATAGAACTAGGGTTCTAAAGTGCTTCTTAAAGTTAAAAATAATAAAGTCTTATTTCAAGTAATATTAATTAAGATCTTATGAGTTAGTCGTTTTGATATTTTTGAAAGAGTTGTTGAACCATTTCGTGCAGCATGCTTTTTAGACGAAGAGGAGCTACTATATCAACCTTATCAGTCATACTTAAAATCCATCGGGCAAATCCATTTAAATCAGGATTTAAGAATTTCATGTTGACGAACTCATCATTTTCCTGTTCACTTAAAAAGCCATACCAGTATTTCGATTCATGAAGCCAGAGTGCGAGTTCCTTTTTAACTTGCAACTCTATTTCGAAGCATTGGTATTGTTCCTTTTCCCTTTCCAGATATTCTTCAAAAGCTTCGTCTAATTTTCGATTGTAACAGGTCTTACTAATTTCCAGTTTCCTGATTCTATCGAGTCGAAAATCGCGGTATTCACCTCGTAACTTACAATAGGCTATCAAATGCCAATTTAAAGCATAAAACAGCAAACCAATGGGTTCCACTTCCCTTTGTGAAAGTTCTTGTTTGTAATGAGCGAAATATTGTAGATGTACCACTTTTGATTGGATCAGGGCTTGCTGAATATCCTGAAGATAGATACTGTCTTTTTTAGGAGCAGAAGACATGCCGGAAAATACTTTAACCGAGTGATCCAGTTTTTCAAGAACTGCTTTGTCTTCGGCATTCATCACCGACTTAATTTTGTACAGAGCATCCTGAAAGGCATGATTCACATTCTTATCTGATAAATGTGGAATGATCTTGCCAGCCATTAGTATTGCTGATGCCTCCTCTGTTGTAAACATGATTGGTGGTAATGTGTAATTATCATCCAAAAAATAGCCAACACCGGCTTCCGCACCGATAGGAATTCCTCCTTCTTCCAATGCTCGTATATCCCGATAGACGGTTCTTAAGCTTATTCCAAATCGGTCTGCAATTTCCTGTGCTTTTACTATTTTTTTGCTTTGTAATTGCGTTAATATTGCTTGCAATCTGTCTAATCTGTTCAAAACTATTACTTGCTTTTGTTTTATATTTATGGGATAAGAACCCGGAATATCAATTCCTCCGAAAGGGTTTTAACTACTCCGGGATATCTTTTACTTCTCTTCTAATTCAATCTAGTTCACCTGAAATTGAATTTCGGTAATGTTGTTTTCAGGAGCTTCAAAATCACAATTGATATACAATTCACGGCAGGTTTTACCGGCTTCTATATTTTCAGCTTTCATTTCTTCTGTTATTGCTTCATAAGAGGTCATCATCTGATCCCAGGGACCCAAATGAGTTTTCTTCACGTGTACATATTCTTCTAACTTCTCCAATTTGAATTTATCACTTGTAAACGAATTGCCGAATGTTGCAACGGGCAAACAAATTTTCAACTCAAATTCTTCTACGGTAACACAAGTCTCCCATTTGTAGATCCAGTATTGTGGACCTGAAGGATGTAATCCCGCATTCACAGCTTCCTGTACAATTTCCTTTGGAAAGTTTTCAATGTTTTTAATTAAATCTTCTAAAGTTGTTCTCACTACTTTGGACAATACTGTCATTGCTGGTGCTGTTTGCTTCTTCATAATTTCATTTTTTAAATTAACAATACAACAAATCTAAGTGACACTTGTGACAGCAGTATGTCAGTAGGATTTAAATTTCAGTGTTTTTTTGTCATAATTAGAAAAAAGTGTTCAGCTACCAGTTATCAGCTAAAAGTTAGTATATCATGAAATTTTATTGTGAATTCCAACCTTAGTTGGAGATCCAAAGTATTCATCTTTTTGCTTATCTACCATTTCCCATTCTACTTTTTAACCTTTTGACTTTTCAACTTTTCTACTATACTACCACAAAGGCTTCCTGGCTTCACATCCGATATCAATCTGATGGCAAACGTGATTTGCAAAACCATATCCAGCTTCTGAATAGATGTCGTAAACTGCATCAACATTCATTTTTTCGAGCTGTTTGCGTTCATCCTCGTAACGGGCAATGGCTGCAATGCTTCCATTATAAGAGGTTTTCTGGAGACGTTCTATGGCAAATAGGTTTGATTTGTGATCGTTCATGCAGAGCATTACTAAATGCACCTTGTGATGATTAGGTTTCTCAAAGATATTTTCCCAAAATTCACTATCCGCAGCATCATCCTGTTGAATGTTTCTGCCTTCTTTTTTAAGCTGTTGTACTACATCGTAATTGTAGTCCAATCCCAATACTTTACGCCCATAGATGTGGTTGAGCTGATTGTAAACCGAAACGCCTAATTTACCCATTCCAAACACCAGAATTTCAGCATTGCCAATATCGAAAGCTTTATCGTAAATCAAACGCTTTTGTGTTTCGAATTTGCGTAGGCGATCTTTAACCGAGTAGTAAATTTTATGTGCTTTGGCATTTAAAGGGGAGGATATGATAAAGGTAATGGCTACAGCAATAGCTATAGATACCAGCCAATCAGAAGGAAGTAAACCCTTAGCTACCGCAATTGAGGCAACAATCAATCCAAACTCACTGAAATTGGCTAAGGCAAAAGAGGTGAATACCGATGTTCTGGCACGAACCCTAAACCTTGTTAGCACTAAAAAGTAAAGAATGACTTTAAAATTGATCGCAATCGCTAGTAGTACAGCAAGAATCAACATTTCCAGACTTGGCAATCCAATCAATCCGATGGATAAAAAGAAACCTATTAAAAAGATGTCTTTGAAATTCATTAAAGAATCAGCCAATTCCTTTGCCTTTTTGTGATTGGAAATCAGTATTCCGACAACTAAAGCACCCAAATCCGCTTTTAAACCCACAAATTTGAACAGCTCAGCACCTACAACAAAAGCCAGAAAAAAACCATAAAGTACCAATACTTCACCATGACCTATTTTATCGAGAATGAGAAGTAATAATGGACGTATGATTACAAAGAGTACTGGCAGACCTATAGCCCAAAGGGTAGGCAATTTACCCGCTACTAATACAATGTAGAATACAGCAAAAATATCCTGAATAATTAGAATTCCGATTGAAAGAATACCATAAGCTGATTTCATTTCACTTTTTTCTTCCAATATTTTAACCGCATAAATGGTACTGGAAAAGCTTAAAGCAAATCCAATGATGAAGGCTTGTTGCCAGGTAAAATTGGTAAATATACTTAGCGAAGTGTAACTCAATCCAAATAGAATAACAGCCATAAGCAGAGTAACCAATAGCATGTGTATGGAGGCTCCTCCCCAAACTTCGCGATGCAATAAGTCTTTTATTCTAAGTTTGAGTCCAATGGTGAAAAGGAGTAGGGTAATACCCAGTTCTGATATACTTTCGATCAAATTATCAGATTCAACACCAAAGTATTTCAGGGTAAAACCGGCTAATAAATAGCCAATTAATGGTGGTAATCCAACCAATTTTACAACAAGTCCTAATGCAAATGCAATAGCTAGCCAAAGAGGGTCCATAGTAGTTCTATTTTGTAGTTCATCCGCATTTTCCTGCGGAATATTAAAAATAGAGATAAAAATTAAGAGATAGTGACCTATTGCGCTCTATTTTGGGGAAATATTTTAAAATAACGTGAGACATCCATTGAAACAAAAAAATTTTTCAAGACCTAATTACTAATTAGGAAGTCTTATCAAACAAGTAGTCAACTATTAGGTAAAGGCAGGTCAGTTGCAATTTCAACATCTCACTATTGTAATTCCTATAGCTATTGATACATATGAATCAAGATCTAAAATATAATAAGTTAGCTTTATCCCCACAAATAAAGCCATTCCGATTACTAATCAGTTATATTCTTAGGTTCGATATTTAGTATCACTATGGAATTGGTTTACAACCAACCTGTCTTAAATTCAATATTTTCAAATTAATCTACGCTAGCGTAGATTAGTTTGGACCTAATACAATAATTTTCTTTTAACATCCTAAATTTTTAAGGTGCCAATTGATTTGTAGTATTTAGCTTCGCTTGTTTTTACATTTGTTTTGGCATTTATAAAATCAGCATGCGATTGTTGCCACTGCAATTGTGCATTTAGCAGTTCCCTGGTTGTTGAAACGCCTTGTTTTAATCTGTTACGTTCCAATTTCAAATTCTCGTTGGCTTGTTCCAAAGAGGTTTGCGTAAAATCCAATTTGATCAGAGATTCTTTAAGCTTAAATATTGCCTGTCGAATTTCCAGGGACATTAATTCTGAACTTTGATCCAATTCATATTCAGCTTTCTCAATATTTCTTTGTTCAATGCTTTTCTTTAATTTTTTTTCACCCCAATGAAAAATGGGAATATTTAATGACACCCCCGCATTAAACGTAAAATCATTCTTCTGTTTTCCGTAGTGATCTGGGTTTTGAGAGACATAGTTTGCAAATGAAACCAATTGGGGCAAATAATCAGCAGTTACCAATTTTTTCTGAGCTTTTGTCATTTCCAATTGACTGTTGAGCATTTTAATCTCAGGTCTGTTTAAAAGCTGTGTTCCATCAAATGATACGTCCGATAAACGATTTGGAATGATAATGATGGAATCTTGTATTTGAATGGCAGACATGATGCCATTTCCAATACTTTGATTCAGACTCATTTTGGCAAGTTCTACATTATCGGCTAATTCGATTAAGGACAATTTCGCATTATTCAGTTCTACCTTTGTTTTCAAAACCTCATTTTTAGTTACAATGCCGGTTTTGTGCCTATTGCTCACCTCTTTTAGTACATCCGTTAAAAGCTCAATTGACTTTTGAACGACCATTTTTTGCTCTTGCAAAGCTACTAGCCCCCAATATTTCGTTTCAACATCCAGAAACAAATCAGACTTTGTTCTGTCTACATTATCATCAGCTAATTGTACACCCAGTTTCGAAAGGGTTTTAGCGTGTTGCAATTTGCCACCCATGTAAATTGGCAAACTCATTCCCAGGCTGGCAGAATAAGAGTTTGTATAGGCTAAATCAGTTACACTACCCGGGGCATATACACCACTGGGCTGACCATTTACGGTAGGCAATTCATATCCGGGAATCACCATTTGATTGGGATCACTCAAATAAGTATAGCTTGAGGATAAATCAAATGTAGGTAACATAGCACGCTTACTTAATTTTAGCGAGGCTTCATTCGATTTAAAATCGGATACCGCAGATTTAACAGTTTGGTTGTGCTCCAGAGCCTTTACTTTGCAATCCTGCAAGGATAAAACCTCCTGTGCAGTAATTTGCTTTGTAACAGTTAATACTATTGCAAATAGGATAGCTGTTTTAAATATATTGTGTCTCATTATTTATTCTTATTTTTCATTTTCCGAATACAAGTCAATAGAAACTCATCCTCTTTTTGCAAGGCAAGTTCAAACTTTCTCTGTTTTTTGTGTTCAAAGATTTTAACAGCTTCTATCTCTATATAATCGAACCTATTGTATCGGCTCGCAATTGAAAGTACCTTATCCTTCAGCTCTTCTTTATCGAATACTCCATCGATAATATGCTTATTATAGAGCTCTTTCGGGAAGACCTTATCCGTGTAAAAAAGTAATTTTAAAGGATTCAGATACATTAAGTTATACTCTGTAAAAATTGCTCCTCCTTTAGGGATATTGAGCATATTGCAGTTGTCATTATTCAGATAAAACTCTTGTGACACAAATCTTAAATCAGCCACCATGCTAAAACAAAATAGCATGGGAGGAACTGGTTGTGAATTGACTGAAATAATCACTTTCTCGAGAGATTTAAGTCGTAGGAATACTTGATTGTAAGAACGAAATACGCGAAGTACTGCACTTTCATAATCACTTTCTTCGAATATGGAATTCCACTTGCTTTTAAATTGATCAAAGGAAAATCCAGAATGTTCATTGCAGATCACTAAAGTTTTAATCTCTTTTTGAGAGTCTATTTTATCAAGGAATTCTAACAATTCATTTTTATATACGAAGGTTTCTTTCTCTAAGAAAATAGAGTAGTCCAGGTATAGCATCATTACGCCCTGGATACATTCCGTTTTAAAGTATTTATTGCTACTATTTTCAATCATGGTGTTTAGTTTAGTTCAGTTACTTTAATTCGGTAAAAAATCACATAAAGTAGAGGGACTACAATCAGGGTAAGAACTGTTGCGAATAACAATCCAAATATGATGGTTACCGCCATCGATCCGTACATAGGATCAGTTACGATTGGTAACATTCCAAGAATTGTGGTTAAGGCAGCTAAAAATACCGGTCTTAAACGACTGATAGAGGCGTTTACTACAGCTGGAAATGCTTGCATTCCTTCTGTATTCAGGTTAATGTTGATTTGATCCATCAACACAATTGCATTTTTAAGAACCATACCAATAAGTCCCAGAAAACCAACAATTGCCATAAAACCAAATGCGTTATCGGTGATAAATAAGCCAATACCTACACCAATAATCGATAAGGGGATAATGGCGATAACAACAAGAGATTGTCTGACACTATTGAATAGCATAATGATGATAAAGACCATTAACAATAGGGATACTGGCATAAATTGACGAGTACCTTCCTGCGATTCCTGCGATGGCTTTAACTCTCCATCCCACATAAAAGAATAACCTTCGGGTAGAGGAATAGCCTCTATTTCCTCTTTCATATAACTTAAAAGAGTAGCACCAGTAACATTTGGATCTGCAGGATCACATTTAATGGTAATGGCTCTTTGGCGATTGAATCTTTTAATAACGCTATCTTCCCATTTGATTTCTATGCTATCAACGACCTCTTTTAAAGGAACAGAATACGCTCCCTGTTGCGACCATACTCCCGTATTTTCGATGCTGGAAATACTGTTTTGCGCATTTTGATTTACCTTTAGCATCACAGGCATCTGTTCTTCGTTTTCACGGTATACACCTATGCCTAAGCCGGTACTTGTCAATTGTTGAATTGCATTCCCCAGATCATTTCTGGAAATCCCTGCTCGAGCTGCTTTTACCTGCGAATATTGTGGAACCCAGGTCAACACTTTATTTCTCCAATCATCACAAATGTCTCCGCACAAGGCTTCATTCTGCATAATGATTTTAGTTTGCTCGGCTAAGTCTCTCAATACTGCTGGATCAGGACCCATAAATCGTGCTTCTACCTTGTACTTAATCGGTGGACCAGCTACGTAATCTTTCACTCTGCATCGGGCTTGAGAATAATTGTCAGCGAAAAATTCCCTTAAGCCTGGCTTCATGGCGTCGGCTTCTTCCGAGCTATTTGTTTCAATCATCAATTGACCAAAACTTGTGTTGTAACTTTCGTTATGTGCTACCAATATATAGCGAGGTGGCGTTTGACTAATGCTACTTACAATATTGACAATTTCAGGATATTTCTTGAATAGCTCTTTTTCTGCTGTTGCTAAGTCTTCCTCCACCTTGTTGATAGAACTTCCTTCTGGCAACCAGTAGTCAACCTCTACATACGATTTTTCAAGAGGCATAAAGAAAGCCTGCTTTAAATTGGAAAATGCTACAATAGATACAATCAAAAACAAAATCACTGAAGCCAAAGAAATCCAGCGGTAACGCAAGCATTTAATTAAAAATGTTTTAAACTGAAGATACATTTTATTCGCGTAGGGATCTTTTATCTCCTTTGGTGCTTTTAGAAATCTTTCGTTGGTTAAGGCTGTTTGTGTCATGGCAAACAACCAGCTTAATGTTAAGGATATTGCCAAAACTAAGAATAAGTCTCTGCAAATTTCACCTGCCGAATTGGGAGCCAGGAATACGGGCAGAAATGCCAGAATTGCTATAAATGTTGCACCCAATAATGGGAGTGAGGTAGAGCTTGAAATGTTAACAATAGCCTTCCGTCTGTTTAAGCCTCTTTGCAAAGAAACAAGAGCTCCATCGGTAACTACAATGGCATTATCAACCAACATGCCCATGGCAATAATAATAGCTGCCAATGAAGTTCTGTGAAGACTGATATCCATTGCATTCATAACAATTAAGGTTCCTAAAATGGAAAAGATCAGACCACTTCCAATTAAGATACCAGACTGAAATCCCATAAATAGTAAAAGAACCAACACCACAATACCCACCGACATGATTAGGTTTGTAATAAAGGCATCATTGGCAACCTCTACTTCATGTGCTTCGTTATAAACGGTATTAATTTCCAAGCCTAGGGGAAGGTTTGCTTGAATGAGTTCCAATTTAGCTTTTAAGTTTTCTGCTAAAGAAAGTACATTGCCTCCTTTGGTAGTAGAGATCGCCAAACCAATGGCATCTGAACCATTTCGTTTGAATAAACCAATGGCAGGTTCCAGATAGGATTTCCTGATTTCTGCTATGTCTTTTAAATAAAACTGCTCCTTGCCAACCTGAACGATTGTATTTTTGATCTCATCGAGATTTTTAAATGCATTGTTTCCGGAAACTCTTACGTAGCGATCTTGTAATTCTATTTGACCTGCCGCAGCGATACTGGCTTGCGAGTTGAATACCTGAGCAATGATGCCAGGATTAATTCCCAATTCAGATTTTTTAGCATCGTCAAGAATTACATCTACGCATTCAATTCGATTGCCAAATAGGGTGATTTTACCAACCTGTTTAACGGGTAACAACTCACGCTTAAGGTATTGTGCGTAATCATTCAACTCTTCACGAGAAAAACCATCACCAGTTATGGCATAGAACATTCCATACACATCACCAAAGTCATCAATTACACTTGGAGCTTTTGCTCCTGAAGGTAAGTTGGGGGAGGCATCCTTGATTTTTTTTCGCAGGATATCCCAGACCTGAGGCATTTCACTTGTGCGGAGTTTCTCCTCGAGATCGATATCTACAATAGAGAGTCCGGCATAGGAGCTGGAAGAAATTTCTTTAATATTATCCATACTTTGAGCAGCTCGCTCAATTACTTCGGTAACCTCTTGTTCTACCTCATGAGCCGATGCTCCGGGATATTGTGTAATTACCAATGCTGTTTTAATGGTAAACAAGGAGTCTTCAAGCTTACCCATACTAAAGTAAGATGATATTCCTCCAACCATCACAATTAACAAGAAAAAGTAGATTACTATCTTATTCTTTAGTGAATATTCTGTTAAACTCATTATGCTACAATTTATTACCTATGTTTGTTTTTGAGAATGCTTCCAATTTTTTAACCTTTTGTCCTTCTGTTAAGAAATTGACTCCTGTTTTAACAATGAATTCACCACCTTTTAAACCATTTTCAATTTGAATCAGATTCTCAGGTACTATTTTCCCCTTACGAACTTCTTTAGAAGAGACCTGCTGGGTTTTCTCATTGTAAATCCAGACAAATGTTTTGTTGTTTTTCGAGAACACACAGGATATAGGTACCTGAATTATGGCATTGGAATCGGAATTGCTTTCACAAATTTCCAAATGGGTTGTCATTCCTGCTCGTAGCTTCAATTTTTCAGGAACATCAATTAAAATGGAAATAGGATAGGATTGCTTCGAAGAGCTGGTTTTTTGCCCCACTTCTTTTAATTTACCTGGCAGACGAATAGTTTGACCTTCGAGTTCAATAAGACAGTTAAACTGAGTATCCTCCTTTACTTTTGATAAATCTTTTGATGAAACCCAGGCTTTAACCTCGAATTTAGAAAGGTCGATTAAAGAAACAATAGCTTGTCCAGGGTTCACCTCCTCATAATTGTTGACAAAGGTATTGTTGATATATCCCGCAAAAGGAGCTCTTAAATCGGTGTCAATTAGTGCATTTTTAGCAGCTTCATAAGCTGTTTTAGCCGCGGTATAGTTCGATTCAATTTGATCGAATGTGCTCTCGGCAACACTTTCCTGTTCCAGCAATATTTTATAACGTTCGTATTCAGCACTGGCCAATTTGAATGCTGCCTGTGTTGCTTCCAGGGCAATTTTGTAATCTCGTGGATCAATTTTGGCAATTACCTGACCTTTTGAAACGTAATCGCCAATAATGTCATTCAATTTAACAAGGGGACCTTTAACACGAAAAGCAAGTTTGGTTTCTCTCTTTTCATGTATACTCGCCGGAACAAGGGTATTGTTATTTTGCTTATTCTGCAGACTTGTTTCAATCACCTTCACCGATCGGATGTATGTTTTTTTCTTTACTTCTTCTTTACAACTAAGCATACTCAATAGTAGGATTAGAAGGCAAGTGGCATTTCTGAATTGTTTCATTTTTAATTTATGGTTTAAAATATTTGTTACACATTTGTGTTCGTGGTAAACTAATAAGGTGTATGTAGTTTACCTGTGAGCGAAAAAAATAGGGAACATGCAGTGTTTTACTTCTTACTTGCTTCCTAATTCTCATATTTACTATGCTCTACACTATTTCTTCTGAATAGAGGAGAAGATGTAGTCTAATTCTTCCTTTATTTTGGATTCGAATTCTCGTTTCGTTTTACACATATTGATATTAAACTCCATTAATGCACTGATAATGTTATTGATCACTCTTGGGTCAACCTTTTCATTCAAATAACCTAATGCTTTACCTTCTTCTAGAAAAGCCATAAAATCATTTTTACGAGTGACTAACTTTTCATGTATCATTGCATCTATCCTGGGATATTCGGTTTTAATTGTTTTATGATTGACAATGATATACTCTTCCACATGTTCTACTTGCTGATCTGCCATGTTTTCGATTAATGTACTGTAATCTTTATCTTGCGAAGAGAAGATTTTAAAGGATTGAATTACTTTATCCATACTGTTTGAATAACATTGGTACAATAATTCTTCCTTGTTGCCAATAATCTTGTAAAGAGTTCGTTTAGACATCCCACATTCTTTGGCAAGATCATCCATATTCCAACCTTTAACTCCAGATTGCAGAAGGAGAGTCTTCGTACTATCCAATACTATTTTCTCGATATTTTTATCACCTATCTTCATAAAAGTATACTAAATGATCAAAATCAGTTTACAGTGGGCAAACCTAAGCTAGTTTTTTGAACTAAGCAAGAGAATAGAGCAGAAAAATGCCCTTATGTAATGATCTTAACATTTTTTAGCAATTGAGGATAGAATCTATTAGGACAGGTAGGAACAAAAAAGGAAGCATTTTAATTGCGATTTCGAAACTGCAATGCCGTGACGCCAAATTTGCGTTTAAAAGCCTTGCAAAAATGGGAGGAATGCTCATATCCGCATTCCATCCCAACTTCTAAAATGCTTAGTTCGCTGTTTTGTAGCAAATGACGGGCTTTGTTCATTCTATAAATCAGCAAATGACCAAAAACCGTGTTGCTATAAACCAATTTGAAACCATTTTTCAGTTTGTAAGAGTTTAAACCAACCATAGCGGCAAGGGCAGGTACAGAAGGTGGCTTGCCTACACTGGAGATGAGTATGTACTCCGCTTTTCGAATTTTCTCCAGTTCATCACTTGGGATTTTAGAGGAATTGTGACAGGAGTGCCAATAGTTAATTTGCAGAGAGAGCAGCTCCAATATTTTTCCCTCGATGTACATGTTTTTGGTTTTGCCCAATTCAAAGGCTTGATCAATCTGGGAGATGATCATCAGCATTTCACTGGTAACAATCAAATTGTTTTTACTCAGAAAAGTCAGGTGTTCTTTCTTGTATTCAGAATACAACTCGCCCAACTGATCGGGGTAACGAAGAACCAAATTTTCCAAATAATCCTGCTTTAGCACACAACTTCGATAGGAATAGGGGGCATTCGCTGCAAATTGAAGCACATGCGCGGTATTTTTTGGCATAATCAACACATTGTTTTCTCCCTCCTTTATTTCAGAATTCTTCTCTTCAAGTGAATATTTCAAATCCCCTTTTAGCATAAAATTCATGCTGAACAGCGCTTCCTCAATCCTGCTTTTCCAACTGATATCGTAAGGAAATACATTCTGAACTTGTATCAAGGATAAGCCGGGCAAGCACTTTCTCTCCATGTACAGATGTGGATTCTGCTTACCCTTTATGCAACATGGGGTATTGCTATCGGAATAAAACTCATGTAAAAGTTGATTCCATTCCTCTTTAGAATTCGGATAAAAATAGCTCATACGTCCTTAAGTATAATTTTTAATCCCTTAGGTATAACAATCAATCCATTTTCCATATTTAACTTCATACTAGTTATTTTATTGTGATAAGTGATAGAATAAGAGTTTAAAAGGAAAATTGAAGGCTCACAATAACAGTTCATGAGCCATAGTACTTATAAAATCCAAATTAATTATGGAGGTAAAAGAAAAGAACAGTGTAATGGTTGAATTGCACGATTTATCAATCACCGAACAAAAAGACGATCGATTTGGTAGGGTAATTACCGCTAAATCTTTGGGTATAGACGATTTGGTGAACATCGCCATTGCGCGTGGTACCAACTATAGTGCTACCGACCTGCGGTCTGCCAATGAAATATTGCAGAATATTGCCATTGAGCAGATCTCGAATGGGGCTTCGGTACATTTTGGCTTGGGCTACTACCATCTTAGCGTGAATGGTGTATTTATTGGTGACAACGCCAAATGGGATAGCGAAAAGCATTCTTTATCGGCTCACGTTACGCCAACCGCCGAATTGCGAAATGCCATTAAAAATTGTATTGTCGATGTAAGAGGTATGGCAGCATCGCCAATGGCTATCAACTCGGTAACAGATGTAGCTTCGGGCGAAGTGAATAGCAAGCTGACTCCTGGCGGAGGAGTAAATGTTACAGGTAACAGAATAAAAATAGAAGGGGAAGAGGCTAGTGTAGGTATTAAGCTGGTGAACGAAGAGACTAAGGAGGAAACCTCGATTCCTATAACTTCTATACTTACCAACACTCCTTCAAAACTGACATTTATTGTGCCCGTAGGTTTGGTGGCAGGAGATTATAAGTTAGTGGTAACCACCCAATACAGCAACTCAGGAACTCTACTGAAGGAGGCAAGAGCATTTGTGCTTGAATATCTTTTAAATGTAGAGGTATAAACTACATACAATTAGTTCAAGAGTTGCTACAAGCCTTCCTTTTTTTGGAAGGCTTTTTTATGAATTGAAAATATGGAGCCTCTCCACATTAGGCTGTTGAGACCTTCCACACTAGGCTATGGAAGCTCTCCACATTAAGGTGTTGAAGGTTTCCACATTAGGCTGTGACATGTTTTCATATTCAGAGTAGGATTAGGTGCTAGGCGTAATACTGCCTTTGTGCCGACTATTTTTTATCTAGTTGGCAGGTTTTGTCTGTTGAGCAGAATACATGACTAGCATCTTGAAGATGCTTGTCATGTTAGGGAATCATCAAGTATAAGCTTTGCGAATGGGCTAGTAAGCTTGGTATAATTTAGTACATTTAACATCAGAATATTTACTATTTTAAATATCGAAAATGAAATACATTCCCATTCTATTCATTCTTTTTCTATTAGGATGTCAACAGAACCCTAACATTCAAAAGCAGATTGAACTGCAAGAAAGTTTGCTTGATAGCAAGTACCGTATGATGTTAGCTGATCTTGATCTGAAGTATACTATGAATCCTGCAAAATATATGGGATTGTTTGAATACATAAGAAATTTAGATCAGCGTTTTGATGAAGTACAAAAAGAAGTATTGGTTACCGATGGATATGGTGATAAAAGCAAGGAAATTGTGTTTAATTATTATAAGATGGTAGAATCAGGTCTTACGCATGGATACCTGGAAGATGAGTTTAAAAAGTGTAGAGAATGTATTAATGATATTCTTTTAGGAAAATCAAAGAGTATGGAAGAGAGAAAAATGACAGTTCTTTTCTTAAAAACATGTCATACCTCATTTATAGAAGAAATTATTGGAGAAGTTACTAATCATGATTTTAAGTTTAATAAAATTCGTCCGGTTGTGGTTGAAAAAAGCAATAAGGTAAAACTGGGAGAGGAATATGAGGCTAGGATTTTTTTAATAGCTATAGATACAACAAAAATTCCTTTGTATAAAATTGAGAATTGTGAGGTGTTTTTAGGAACACAAGGAGAGGGGATTGTAAGGTATAAGGCGAATAGTAAAGGAAACCACGTCTGGGGTGGAACAGTTTCCTGGGTTAGTGATCAAGGTGTAGAAGTAGTTATGGATTTAGAAGAGAGTTTTATTGTAGAATAAAGATTAATAATGAAAAGACTATTCAATAAAATATCAGGAATAATTAGGGTTTTAATAGGTGGTATGGCGTGTTTTGCTGGGATTTGGCTAATTAATAATCTTAAGTCTGGTGATCTAGGTAATATTATTGGATTTGTAATTGTTTTGTCGATTATGGAATATTATAGTTTGTTTTTGATTATTAGCGGTTGGAAGCAAATTGTGAATCAAACAATAAAAAATAGGATACCTATCTATATTTTCTTAATCGTCAATACTTTTGTTTTAATTGGATTTATTTGGGCGTTTATCGATAAAGAATCAATAGAAAACCCTGATATTATGGCAATTGTAGCTATTATTTCACTTTGTGTTTTATTTGGTGTAGAGGAAATTTACAAGTTGATGTATTTATCCAAATGATTGAATGTGAATAATGTAAAGTAAGACAATAAAACTTTAAGTATATGTAGAAGCCTCCCATACCAGGAGGCTTTTCTGTTCCCTAACTATTATACCACAAGGACCAATTTGTGATGAAATGCTAGCCTATCTTAAATTAGTACTTCCAGACCAGACAACAGGTTTGTCTGTTGAGCAGAATACATGACAAGCATCTTCAAGATGCTAGTCATGTTAGGGAATCATAAAGTTGCGAGGAGGAAGGATGAAGTGATCTGTTCAATATGTGATGCGAATAGAATTCAATAAACAGAGATAACAAGAAAGCCCGAAACTCTAAAACCTCTGGTTTATCAATTCAAATCAAAAATACTCCATACCTCACAAATCATAACAAATAGTGATTGACAGGCATGTCTTGCGCTCTTACTTTTGTGTCTGTAATCAATCTAAATAAAAACAAGATGCAAAACATAGGAATTTTTTACGGTTCGTCAACCGGTAATACAGAAGCAGTGGCAAAGCAATTGCAAAAGGAGTTGGGCGAAGACAAGGTGGAGACATTTGATGTGGCGGAAGCCAAATTAGCTGACCTTGAAAACTTCTCGAATATTATTCTAGGAACATCAACCTGGGGTATTGGAGATCTGCAAGACGATTTTGAAGACTTTTTATCTGAACTATCAAATGCCAATTTGAGTGGTAAAAAACTGGCTATTTACGGTTTGGGTGATCAGTATTCCTACTCCGATTCTTTTGTGGATGGTATGGGTGAGATTTACGAATTGCTGAAGGACAAATCCTGTGAGTTAATTGGTGAGATACCAACAGAAGGATACGAGTACGACAGCAGTAGAGCGGAGAAAGAAGGTCAGCTGGTAGGTTTGGCTCTCGATGCCGATAATCAGGACGAACTTACTGCTTCAAGATTAAAATCGTGGGCAGAACAAATCAGAAATCAGTTTAATTAGGTTTGGTGAAAGAGCAGGTAAATTTCGATGCTGTAGCCTGTGTTTTGTTTGTTTCAATTCAGGACCAGAGTGAAAAATTTACTTGCCACTTTCCAATTTACAAGCTATTTAAATTATAGACAATCCGAAGAAAATACAAACAGATGAAACTAACTTGCGCCGACTATAAAACTGCTGACATGCAGATACTGATTCACCACGTTTACGAGTACAATAAAGGCTTAAGAAGCTTGGTTTTGCACACCATGAATAGTAATGAAAGAGATAAAACCGAGAACTTGCTGAAACGAAAGGGGATCAGCTATTTTCTACAGAATGTGAGTGCGAATAAGATCAATGTGTTTTTTGGTAAGGACGAGTGCATTCAAATCGTTCAATCTTTTGGAGATAAATCCTTATCCCATTTTAGCGATGAACAGGATTTTATTCTGGGCATTATGCTTGGCTATGATAGAAGCCAGCAATACGATAGATACATGAAACGAAAAGGAATCGGTTTAGAAGTAGTGGAATCGCAACTTGCTGGATAGATAAAATCAGGATTTTTTCTTTTGCTATTAATTCTATACTCACCTTAGCTAGCTCTGCTATTCTTTGGTGAGTATTTTTTTGCTAAAAGCTTAAATTAGATTCAATGAATTTCGCTGAGTGCAAACTTTTATACGATTCATTTGTTTTGAACACAGAAGCTTGTATTATGCTATTTCTATCTCAGTATTTAGTTTCAGTTTAAATAAGCATAAAATTGATGGGTAAAAAATAAGGAATACTAGATTTCTTGTATTTTTGAAGGAAATTAGAACACACAAAAAAAGATTATACATTATGGCTATCAATAAAAATGTAGAGAAGATTTTGAATGAGCAGATCAATGCTGAATTTTGGTCGGCGTATTTTTACCTTTCAATGTCGAACTATTTTAATGCGAACGGAATGCCAGGTTTCGCTAACTGGATGAAAGTTCAGTTCGAAGAAGAAACTTTCCACGCAATGAAGATGTTGGATTATGTGAACGAGCGTGGTGGAAGAGTAATTTTGGAGCCAATTGCTGAGGTTCCTTCTGAGTGGGATGGTGTTTTAAATATTTATGAAGAGACATTGGCACACGAAGAAAAGGTAACAAGTTTAATCAACGGATGCATGAATGTTGCTATTCAGGAGAAAGATCACGCTACAGTTAATTTCTTACAGTGGTTCGTTGATGAGCAGGTGGAAGAAGAAGCTGGTGTTGGTGAAATCCTTGATCAGTTGAAGATGTTCAAAGGCGAAGGTCATGGTCTTTACATGATGGACAAAGAGTTTAAAACAAGAACTTTTGTAGCACCAGCAAACGCATAAGTTCTGTACTTAGGATATTGGAAAGCCTCACATTTTGTGGGGCTTTTGTTTTTTACGATTAATTGTTTTCATCTTACCAGGTAAATTGGATAGAGGATAAAAAAGAGTTTATCTTTAGCAGAAAACTTTAGTTTATGAGAACAATTGCCATTGTAGTATTCCTGTTATCTTCAATGATCACATCAGCTCAAACCAATATGGAAAGTATACAAACGGAAATCGACAATAAAGTGTGGCATGAATTCAAAGCTGCATTTGAAACCATTGATGCGAAGTCTTTAAATGCAATTTATGCAGATGAAAGCTTACGTGTAACTCCCAATGGAATTGATACTCAAAATTTATTCAAAGCGAAGAACATTGAAAGATTTCAAATGCTAAGAGAGAAGTCTGCGAAGGTAAAGCTCGATTTTTGGTTTGAAAGCAGACATACCAATGCGGATACATCATATGAGGTGGGCTTTTATAGAATTTCAACCACTTTAAAAGATGAAACTTCCATTCATTATGGGCAATTTCATATTGTTTTGAAGAAGATATCTGGAACTTGGAAAATTGTTCAGGATTGGGATACAACCAGTATTAATGGACAGATTATAGGGCAAGAAGAGTTTGATCGAAATGGTCAGAACAAGTTATATTAAACGCAAGTGTGCTTTTGGTAAAATTATTTTCATAAAATAAGGCTTCAAACAAATAAAAATTTCTACTTTTGGTGTCGATGGATATGAATAGATACCTCATAGTAGTTTTTTGTGTGCTCACAGGTTGTGCAGCCGCTGTGCCTACCGCCAATGGTCAGGAGTTTGCAGTGGATCAGCAACTGTTTGCAGAATGGTACGCAAATCATATTCAGGACTTCGATGAATCTTTTTCTTCACCAATATTGGTGCAAGTGGAGCAGGAGCAAATTGCCGGAACATGTTTTTCGAATACCGAAGAACTATCAGTTCTGGATAATTTACCTAAAATTCCTGCCTTAAATCAAAAGAAATTCTTGCTCAATCATCCTTTACCTGAGGAGTATAGAGGAGTGAGTGCTTATTCCGAAGTTTACTACAATCAAATACCTGAGGGCGATACTCATATTCGTGCTCCCGGCATTCTTTGCTAACATTTCAAAAGCCCAAATTCGGGCAATTTTATTAGTTAACGTACAAATACCTTGCATCTCAATGCTTTTGGGTGCATTTACATATTGAAATCAATACATCAAGATGAGTTTTATAAATAAAACATTAGGCAAACTGTTTGGGAACAAATCAGACAGAGACTTAAAAGAGTTGTCTCCTTATTTGGGGAAAATTACCGCAGAATACGACAGAGTGAAGCAATTGAGTCACGATGGTATTCGTGAGGAATCTGAGAAGTTAAAGCAGCGCATTAAAGATTACGTGCAGGCTGAAGCAGATCAGGTAACTGCTTTAAAAGATAAGATCGAGAATGGTGGTCTTACTGTAAATGAGAAAGAAGAAACTTACGATCAAATCGATAAGATAGAAGAGCAGATTGATGGGAAAATAGAAGAGGTTTTGGAAGAGATTCTTCCTACTGCCTTTGCTGTTGTTAAAGATACTGCTCGAAGATTAACCGAGAATGAAGAAATTGAAGTTACAGCAACTCAATTCGACCGCGATTTGGCTCCACATTTCGACAATGTACAAATTGATGGCGATAAGGCTGTGTTCTTCAATTCATGGACTGCTGGTGGTACAGAAGTGACCTGGAACATGATTCACTATGATGTACAGTTGATTGGTGGTACTGTTCTTCATCAGGGTAAAATTGCCGAGATGGCAACAGGTGAGGGTAAAACCTTAGTGGCAACCTTACCAGTATTCCTAAACGCCTTAACCGGTCGTGGTGTTCACGTAGTAACTGTGAATGATTACCTGGCTAAGCGTGACTCGGAATGGATGGGACCATTGTATCAATTCCACGGTTTATCTGTGGACTGTATCGATAAGCACTCTCCAAATTCAGACGAGCGTAGAAAAGCTTATGCTTCGGATATTACTTTTGGTACCAATAACGAATTTGGTTTCGACTACTTGCGTGATAATATGGCTACCAATCCTAAGGATTTGGTTCAGCGTCGTCACAACTATTCAATTGTCGACGAGGTTGACTCGGTATTGGTTGATGATGCTCGTACACCTTTGATTATTTCAGGTCCTATTCCAAGAGGAGATGATCAGCAGTTTGATTCTTTAAAACCTCAGATTCAGAAAATCGTGAAAGCTCAGAACGATTTGGTAATGAAAATTTTTACCGATGCAAAACGTTTATTGAATAGCGAAGATAAGAAGGAGCATGAAGAAGGAGCGAAGCTATTGCTAAGAACTTTTAAAGGTTTACCAAAAATGAAACCTTTAATTAAGTATTTAAGTGAGCAGGGGAATAAGGCTACCTTATTAAAGACTGAGAACTTCTACATGCAGGAGAACAACAAAAACATGCACATTATTACTGATGAGCTGTTTTTTGTGATTGATGAGAAACAAAACTCAATTGAATTAACAGATAAAGGTATTGATTTATTAAGTGCTGATACTGATGATACAGGATTCTTTGTATTGCCGGATATTGGAACAGAAATCAATGATATTGAAAAGTCAGATCTTCCTGATGAAGAAAAATTGAGAAAAAAGGATGAGATGATCCAGTCTTATTCTGTTAAAACAGAACGTGTACACACGGTAAATCAGCTGTTGAAAGCATATACCTTATTCGAGAAAGATGTAGAGTATGTGTTGATGGATGGTAAGGTGAAGATTGTTGACGAGCAGACCGGTCGTATTATGGAAGGTCGTCGTTATTCTGATGGTTTACACCAGGCAATTGAAGCTAAGGAGAGTGTGAAGATTGAGGCAGCTACTCAAACATTCGCTACCATTACCTTGCAGAACTACTTTAGAATGTATAGCAAGCTTTCGGGTATGACCGGTACTGCGGAAACCGAAGCTGGTGAATTATGGGATATTTATAAATTAGAGGTGGTTGTAATTCCAACCAACCGTCCTATCGCTCGTGATGACCGTGATGATTTGGTGTACAAAACAAAGCGTGAGAAATATGCTGCGGTTATCGATGAGATTGTTGATCTGGTTAATGCTGGTCGTCCGGTATTGGTAGGTACAACTTCAGTTGAGATTTCAGAATTGTTAGGTAGAATGCTTAAGATTCGCGGAATTAAACACAACGTACTGAATGCGAAATTGCACCAGCGTGAGGCTGATATTGTAGCTGAAGCAGGTCAGGCAGGAACCGTAACCATTGCAACCAATATGGCTGGTCGTGGTACCGATATTAAATTATCTGATGAAGTGAAAGCTGCAGGTGGTTTGGCAATTATTGGTACCGAGCGTCACGATTCTCGTCGTGTCGACCGTCAGTTACGTGGTCGTGCAGGTCGTCAGGGAGATGTAGGTTCTTCTCAGTTCTTTGTATCTCTTGAAGATGATTTGATGCGTCTGTTTAGCTCCGATCGTATTGTGAAGTTAATGGACCGTATGGGTCTTCAGGAAGGTGAGGTAATTCAGCATAGCATGATTACCAAATCTATCGAGCGTGCTCAGAAGAAAGTGGAAGAGAATAACTTTGGTATTCGTAAGCGTTTATTGGAGTACGATGATGTAATGAACTCACAGCGTGAGGTAATTTACAAGCGTCGTCGTCATGCCTTATTCGGAGAGCGTATTCAGGTTGATATTGCCAATATGATGTACGATGTATCTGAAGTAATTGCCAATGAAAATCATGGTGGCGATTTCGAAGAGTTCAAAATGGACTTGATTCGTACCTTCTCTATTGAATCTCCAGTTACTGAAGAGGAATTCTTAAAAGAAACTCCTGAGGTAATTGCTGAGAAGATCAATGAAGTTGTACGTGATTCATATATTAGAAAAACAGAAGCTATTGCCAAGCAAGCATATCCGGTGATCAAGAATGTTTACGAGTCGAAAGCGGAAATGTACGAGAACATTGTGGTTCCATTTACCGATGGTTCTAAAATGTTTAATGTAGTTACTCACTTGAAGAAAGCTTACGAAACAGAAGCGGAAGATGTTATGAGATCCTTCGAGAAGGTTTCTATTTTGGCTACGATTGATGATTCATGGAAAGAACACTTGCGTGAGATGGATGATTTGAAGCAATCGGTACAGAATGCATCATACGAGCAAAAAGATCCACTTTTGATTTACAAGTTCGAGTCGTTCAACCTATTTAAAGTAATGGTTGAAGATGTGAACAAGAAAGTGGTTGCCAGCTTAATGAAAGGTCATATTCCATTGCAGGATCCTGAAGAAGTTCGTCAGGCTGAAGAACGCAAGCGTGATATGAGTAACTTAAAAACTTCTAAGGAAGAGTTAGGTTCCGACGGGAGAAAAGAAGCTCCTAAAAAAGCGGAACCAGTTCGTAATGTTCAGAAAGTGGGACGTAACGAGCCTTGTCCTTGCGGAAGCGGTAAGAAGTTTAAGCAGTGTCACGGAAAAGGTGTTCCGGCTTAATTATTGTCAAAAGAATCAGCACCCCTCTGTTTTGTCAGACATCTCCCCTGAGAAGGGGAGATCATCAAATAGAATTTTTCCCTTTTAGGGAAAATGTCGATAGACAAAAGGGTGTACTTACAGAATTCAGATTGTTTTGTAACAATCTACACATTGTATGTTTTTGTTTTCTGTTGGTATAATTAAAATATTAATATTATTTTCACATGGATTGTTCCGATAATCGGGACAATCCATTTAGTTTTAACTCACCGAACTTTAAAAATAACAGATATGTTACTATCAATCCTTTGGGATGTTGATCCAGAGATTTTTAATCTACCTATAAACTGGTGGATATTTGGTACTATCTCAGTCCGTTGGTACGGATTACTTTTCGCACTTGGCTTTTTGTTAGGCTACTATATTGTAGAAAAGATGTTCAAGAAGGATGGCATTAAGCTGGAATGGCTTGATAAATTGTTCTTGTATACCATGATTGCTACAGTAGTAGGAGCTCGTTTAGGACATGTATTCTTTTATGGTTGGGAATTCTATTCTCAGCATCCAGCTGAAATCTTCAAGGTTTGGCGTGGAGGATTGGCATCTCATGGAGCAGCAATTGGTATTATTGCCGCTTTGTGGTTCTACTCTAAAAAAGTGAGTAAGAAATCTATCTTATGGATTTTAGATTACGTTGTAATTCCAGTTGCTTTAGCAGGATGTTTCATCCGATTGGGAAATTTAATGAATTCTGAAATTATTGGTGTAAAATCAAGTGTTTCATGGGCATTTGAATTTGTAAGAGCATCTATTGGAGATAATGAAGCTCCACGTCACCCGGCACAGTTGTACGAAGCAATTTGCTACTTATTTTCTTTTGGTGTATTGATGTTCATGTATTGGAAAACAGATGCCAAACAGCGTTCCGGTATGATTTTCGGAGCCTTTTTGGTAATGATCTTCACAGCTCGTTTCTTTATCGAGTTTATCAAAGAAAATCAGGAAGCATTCGAAGAAGGAATGTCTTTAAATATGGGACAATGGTTAAGTATTCCGTTTGTATTAATGGGAGCTTATTTTGTTATAACCAATTTGAAGAAGAAAATAGCATAAATCTTAATCAAGAGATCATTGAAAAAATCTGAGCCAATTTGGTTCGGATTTTTTTTGTTCCTATTGCAGATAAAGATTGCCGAATAATTTAAGTATACTAAAAATGAAGAATTCAAGAATGAAAATAAAATACTCATTACAATTATTTGCATTTGCTCTTATTGCATTCGTACTGCAATCATGTTCTACATTAAAAATATCAGAGAGTAAGTACTCCGATAATTGCAGTACAGTATATGTTTTTCAGAACGGTATTGAAGTGCCAATACATTCCAATAGCGACACCATACAAATAACTAAAAGTAAATTTACTCTTCGTTTTTACAATAAACGCTATGATTCTGAAAACAAATCATTTTACGCTACTCGCATTGCAGCTTTTTATGATACATCTAACATTCCTGAAATGAAAACTGTTATGACAATCGACTCACTAGATTGTTTTAAACCGGTTACAGGATTGGCCGCAACGAAAAATGGAGGCTACGAATCTTTACACTTTAATTCTAATGCTCATCACTATCTGTACTATCAAAATGAGGATAGCAAAAGGGTAAATTCAATCGCTTTATCAGGTGATTTGCATAAGTTGGAATTCGAAATTGATTCATTGAACTTTATGGGGCATTTTACTGCCATGTCCGAAATACAAGTAGGCGAATTCTATTTACTACTATTTTCCGATAGAAATAACAATAGAATTGTAGACGAGGGAGAGTATAAACGACTTACTATTCGCGTTAAAGAGAACTATAATGGATGGACTGTTCCTTATTGGAATAGGCAGGATACATTGGGTCAAACTCCTTTGCATAGGTTGTTTTTAGGTAAACATTGGCAGGATATCAGCAACAAACAAACGTTAACACTTTTACAAGAAGCTCTTTCGTTGGATAGTACAAATCCTAATATTCAGGATGCCAAGGGAAATACTGCCTTGCATTATGCGTTAGACATGCATTATATGGGAAAGAATAAAAGATATGTAGAGCATCCGATTGAATTGATAAAAACCTTGTTGACCAATAGGAAGTGCGATGTAAACATCCGAAACTATTATTATAACAATAACCCATTGCAGCAGTATTTAATGAGTGGAAATATTGGCGTAAATAGTATAAATGCGAGAGGTATGGAACTAATTAGATTGTTTTTAACACGAGACGATCTGCAATTGAATAGCTTAAATAATGTAAATTTTACTGCCTTTGATTATGCAAGTAAAATAAACTGGTTAGAGAACGAGAATACAGCGATTATTAACAAGTTAAAATCCGCTGAAGTGTACAATTACGGAGCTTCTCAGGAGTTATCGAAATTTATTTGCAGGATCGATTTTAATGCTACTATAAAAGACCTTGATTTTTATAAAGAAAACATCAAATTATGCTTCGATTACAATGCAAATCCGAATGTTATTGAATATCAGGTGGCAAGAACACCTTTAGGCTATCTGTGTTATTCAAAGAGCAGACCCTATGGCTATTCTGATGAAGAAATTCAATCGAATTTGATATTAAAAGCAGAATTAATTAAACAATTAATGCAAACACCCGGCATTAATATAAATCTACCTGACTGTAATGGTGCAACAGCTTTACATTATGCGCTTGATGATTATGCAACGGTTTTGGTAAAAACATTACTAAGTAATCCGAACACCAATATAAACAGCCAAAATTCTTTTGGTAACACTCCTTTAATGCAAATGATACAAAACCTTAAATACCTGCGTTCTCGCTCTAAAAAGGAAGCTTATTTTTGCTTAAAGGTATTGACATCGGATATCAATAGGATTGATTTTAAGGTGCTGAATTACCAAGGCGCATCTACTCTCGATTTAATTAATGCCTGGCTGTATCATAAGGAGAGAGGAGATAGAAATAAAAGATTGTATCCTGAAATTTATACTTGTCTTGAAGAGTTGAAAGTGAGAATTGAAAACAAAGTAAAGTAGTTGAAATAGATAGTTCATATTCTTAATAATAATTTCTATCTGATTTCATTTACTAAAAATATCAAGCATTTCACGAATAAAAATAAGCTGCTCACTCATTTTAAATTGATCTAACAATAATATTGTTCATATTCATTTTGTAAATCTGATTTTATCAGAACATAAACTATTAAAATTTACATTATGGAACAAGCAGTAAAAAATGAAATCAAGACGATTCAGTTAAACAATTTAGAAAGATTTTATCCAGAGTTTGTTGGTGGTGGTGATCGTGAATTGGATGGACATGGTCCAAAAATAATGGTGAATGTGATTATTTATCCAGATGAGTATACCATTCGAGCAAGAATGAATGTGTTTATTCAAGAGACTAAATCTGATTGGTCAACTGGATTTGGCTATATCGATAAGGAAGTGTATCGAAATGACAAGCCGATTCTTCGAATTGTTGGAAGTACAGAAAGTCATTATGCAATTGATATGGGCGGAACTCATGATAGTAGAGTTGTGGCTATGAAGGATGGAGTTGTAAAAAACTACATCTTCTGGGGAGATAGAAAAGGTGATGATATTGGCTCTTATTCTTCTGTTGCTTTGGAGTTTGATCCAAACATTAAGATTGAAGAATTTTAAGATAATAGTAAACTCCGTTATTATCAAATAACGGAGTTATTTATTTATGCTTTGTTTAGAATTTCCATTTCAATACCCATTTTCTTCATTAAAATAGGAGCATTAAAGGTTTTGCAGAAACCATTTTGAACCTTATAATCGAAATACAGTTCTTCTCCATCAATTTTAATATCGAAGAATCTGTTTTCTACCTGTCCTGGCAATTCATTTTCCAATATTGACAACTCCAAATCGTGAGTGGCTACCAATCCAACTGCATTGTATTTTACCAATTGCTTGATTAAGGCTTTAGAACCGGTGTGTTTGTCTTTTGAATTGGTTCCTCTTAAAATTTCATCCAAAAGTAAGAGTGTATTTTCCTGTTTGTTTACTTTTTCGATAACCTGCTGTATTCTTTTCAGTTCAGCGTAAAAAGAAGATTCGTTTTCTTCAATAGAATCCTTAATTCTCATTGAAGTATTTACCTCAACATTAGAAGTGAGCATAGATTTCGCACAAACAGGAGCACCGGAAAGAGCCAAAACCACATTGACACCAATGGTTCTTAGAAATGTACTTTTCCCAGCCATATTTGAACCAGTAACAATATGAATCACACCAGGTCCGTTTAGTTGGTAATCATTGTTCACTCGCACTTTCTCATCTATCATTGGATGTCCTGTATCCTGCATGTCCAACTTAAAATGCTCAGAAGTTATCTTAGGGAATGTCCAATCCGGATGATTATAACTTAGATTGGCAAAGCTAGATAGAGCCTCAATTTCTCCGATAGTATCAAACCAGTTTTTAATTTCATGTCCATAGCTTACCTTCCATTTGTCAATTCTGTACAATAAATGTAGCTCGTAGAAGAAAAGGGCATTAAAAATGATCTGTACCAGCATATTGTATCGCTGATCCAGAAGTTCGATTAGTTTAGAGAGTCTTCTTATCTTTTTAGAGGCACTTAGATCTCTACTTTCCAAATTTTTCTTTAAACCTGATAGTTTTTCCGATTCCCAGTCATTTTTCTCGAAATTGTGAATGATTTGAGCATAAATTTTAAGCATATCGGCTCTTTTGGAAGTGTTGTTGTGCGCTTTTCCTACATTCCTAAAGTTTCGGTAATGTATTGTAATGCTCACCATTAAAAGCACCAGGATAGGTATTGTAGATCCTATAAAGGAATAGATTAAGGCAGCCAGGGAAAATATAGGTAGTATACTTATGACGGCAAATAAAATTTTATTGCCATGAAAGGGAGAATCTTGTTTTCCCCAATTACTCACGAAGTCAGGATCATCATTCTTTAACTTCTTAGACAATCCATATTGAATGATATCCTGTCTCCAGTCAATTTTATCGTTTAACTCTTTAACAGCTTTCTGTCTCGATTCAATTTCTTTATTGTCTGCCGGTTGATTAAGCCACTTTCCAAGAGTATCATTCCCAATTTTACTTACGCATCGGTTAATCAATTGAAATAAGGAGTGAGCTCCGTAAACATCCAAATCTGAAGCATAGGCATGGTTTGCTTTCAGATATTCTTCTCCATTGTAAAATAATTTGCTGTGTCTGGTTTTTAGGCATGAAATTTCATTTTCATTGATCTCAATTAATCCCTTTAATTTTTTGATTCTTTTATCATTTCTACCATATCGTCTAACGAAATAAACTAAGGAGGCAATTAATGCCAAGGCTGTGAGACTAGCCAAAAGCATGGAATAGGGTAAAATAACATAGAATAAAACAAAGGCAGAGATTGCACTTAAAAGGCGAAATGCAGATAGTGTTTTATTTGTTTTTTGCAACTGAAGAACTTCTTTCTGGAATTTCTTTATGCGTTCAGAGTAAAAGTTGAGTTTCATAATTAAATTTTGCTTTGAGAAGCTAAAATTACGAAAACTCTACATACAATTAGTGAAGGAATTGTAATTAATATGTGGTGGGCAAAGATCTAGCAAAGATCCAGAATTAGTGAAGAAGAAATGCCATTATATCCATTAAATAGATAAACCTTTGAAACGAATAGCTTCAAAGGTTTGATGTGTGTGAAAAAGGCAATAAGTTGTCTTATTACCAAAAAAACATGGTGCAATTTATTTCTCCTTTCGAAGAAAAATATCACCACTAATAGTTTTGAGAGATATTTCCTCGCCACCACCGTTTAAATCTTTTGAAAATTTGCTTTTGATGTATTGGTATAAACCATCTGAGTTTTTCAGGTTTAGATCGAAATCGGTATACATTTTACCTGTAATGGTATTTAAAACTAAATCGGCTTGATGTTTCGAAGGTAAACTCAAATCAATAAATCCACTTATGGTTTTAATTTCCATTTCATCTCTTAAGCCTTCAATGGTAATGTTACCATTTATGGTATTGATAGAAAGTTTTGCATTTCTGGGAAGCTTCACCTCAAAGAAAAGTTCCATGTCAATGGAGTTTGTGGTAATGGTCTCGGTTTTACCATCTTTGTTTTTACTTTTTCTGATGATGCTTGTTTTGTGCAAGTCTTCCATGTTTTCGATTTCGGATTCGATTTCAATTCCACGAGAAAACGTGCTGGAATTAAGGCGAAAAGAGTCATTGTCTTCATTATTATTGATGTTTACATTAACTTTCACATAAACTTCATTCCTATCCCAGGTAGATACAGATATCTCATCGGCAAATTTAAATTCCAGAGAAACTTGCTCACCAGCTGACAATTTTGTTGTTTTCTCAACAAGCTTTTGGGAATGTGCGCTTGCAACTCCAAATAGTAGGAACAGAGCGATATGTATTATTTTTTTCATGATACTTATATTTTAACTGTTAACAAAAGAGCATAAAAATGGCTGCCAGGGAAATTTTCACTTCTTAAGTAAGATTCTGCCTTCTTGATACAAACAGAATGGAAAAGAGGATCCGAAGCAGCCTAAAGCTTTATTTTTTTCTTAGATAGATGTTGTTGTTGATGGTTTTTACAGCAAACTTAACACCTCCACCATTAATTTGTGTTTTAATTTTGTTGCCACCACCTGCATAGGATAAACCTTTCTTCTCTTTTTGATCCATTTTAACATCAAAATCGGTATAGAATTCACCATGAATACTGCTTAGCTCTAAATTTGCCGAAGTTTCTGAAGGCATGGTAATATCAACATTACCGTTGATGGCAGATATAGATACTGGACTTTTTTGATTTAGCTTACTAAAGACAATATCCACACTTCCATTAATTAAATCCAGAATTACAGGACCCGTAATTTGATCGAGTTTTACGCTAGGCATTAGGGTGTTGATTTCGATTTCGGAGCTGAAATTACGAACCACAATAGGGTTTGAAGAAGCAAAGGGACTCTTACAATCTATTTTTAGATTTACACCTTTAGGGATTTTAAAAAGATAATTTTTGTGCTTAGTCTCTTTCCCAAGTCCTGTTAAGGTCATCACTTTTCCTTCTTTAGACGAATGGATACCAAAGTTGGTATTATCATCCAATCCATTGCTATAGATCGCTTTTAAGCCTTTAGCTCTTGAAGGAATTTGTTTTTTATAGTTTGTTTCTACAATAATATCAGAACCACTGTGTTCTTCTACTTTTATTTCTCCTAAAACATTGGTGATACATACCTGATCTCCAGTTTTAACATCGAAATTGAGTTTTTGTGCGTTCAAATTTGACACTCCCGTAATTAGGAAGCAAATGATGAGTATTTTATTTAATGTATTCATAATTTGTATTTTTTTTGGATTCGTAATTAATAGTTCAGCCGGCTATTACTGTGTTATATAATTTTTAGATAAAAACTTTAATTCCTTCTTTCGCCAATTCTCTCACCACTGGCAGGTTATCTTCTTCAGTTAAAATATCCTGTAAAAGATCTTTGGCACGTTCATCTTGTAGGTTTACTAAAATATTGATTAGTGTTATTTGTAAGGAAGGTTCCTTTTGATTTTTTAGAGCTTCTAGAAAAGCATTTTTTACCAATGGATTATTTGCAAATTTCACAAGAGCATTTGCTGCAGCCATTCTAACATTTACATTGGCATCGCTTTGCAAAGTTTGTACGAGAATCGCTAAAACTTTATCATCTCCCTGGGAATGTTCCTCCAATTGGTTAACTGCCTTAAGTCTTTGGCTACTTGTTGGTTGTTTTAGTGTGGCAAGTGTAAGATTCTGATTCATCTTATTCAAATCATTCTGAAGCTTAGCGATCTCCAAAGACTGATCCGTTGATTGCCCCATGTTTTTACCAAGTAGTACACCAATTCCGAATATGATGATAATTAAGGCAGCATACTTTAGAAATTCACCGAATTTATAGCCATTATTTTTATTCTCAGTTTTGAAAGTGATCACATTTTGATGCATTTTCTCATCTTTCAAGATCTGATTAAAATTCTTTTTTAAATTAGAGGATGGCAATTCATCTTCAGTAGTGTTGATATCTGATAGGAATTGTTTGGTTAATTCGTATTCATTTCTACAATGTTCGCAAGAAGTAAGATGGTTTTCCACCTCTTTTGTTTGCGTCTCGTTAAGATCGTTTTCTATGTATTCGACCAAAAGGTCGTTGATATATTTGCATTCCATTTTATTATCTTTTAAGCAAGTTCGAAATAAAGTTTTCTTAGCTTATTTAAAGCCCGGTGTACTTTTACTTTAACCGCATTTTCCGAGAAGCCAGTAATTTCTGCAATTTCTCTGTATTTTAATCCTTGAAAGCGACTCAATTCAATGATTTCCTTTTGCTCAGCTTGTAATCCATTCAGAGCTTCGTATAAAGTCTTTTTTCTAGATTCTAACTCCATTTCTTCGACAGCCGAATCGCTTTCAACTTGAATATGTTCTGGATCATCATAGTCTGAAATTTGTATTTTGTTGTCGCGATAATGATTTGCGTGAGCATTTCTTGCAATTTGATACATCCAGGATTTGAATAGATGTTCTTCATTGTAACTCTTTCGGTAAGATAAAATCCTTCGAAATACCGACTGAACAAGATCTTCACTGACTGAACGATTTTTCGTAAGCCTCAGAAAGAAATTGTAAAGTTTAACATGGTATTTCTCGAACAAAGGTGACAATGCATTTAATTCACCTGATTTTACCAAAATCATTAATTGTTCATCATTTAGTTTCTTCACAATAAATTGAATTGTATAGTATTTTTTGTTTGTCCTTCTGTAATGGTTACCCGGGAATATTGGAATAGTTACAAGGCAAGTTAAATTTATTTTAAGATCTATAGAAAGATTGACAGAATAAATTTAAGGTTGATGGTGAATAGATAGTTTAGATTAGTAAAGTTAACTTTAACTTATATAGCCTATTAAGGTATTGATTTTGATTTATATTTCCACTTCTTCTTTTAAGGCTTTGGAATAGGTGTCAAGAGCTCTTTGTCTGGCAAATTTATGCTCTACCATTGCTTTTGGGTATTTGTTTGTATCTATTTCAGGAATCCACTTTCGTATGTATTCTTGTTTGGGATCAAATCGCCGGGCTTGTTCGTATGGATTAAAAATGCGAAAATAGGGTGCAGCATCGCATCCACAACCTGCTGCCCATTGCCAATTCCCATTGTTCGAAGATTGTTCATAGTCTAGAAGATGGTTTGCAAACCAGGCTTCACCCCAGCGCCAATCTATTAACAAGTGCTTGCATAAAAAACTAGCCACCACCATTCTTACTCTATTGTGCATAGTTCCGGTTGCTAATAGTTCTCGCATTCCTGCATCTACCATGGGATATCCAGTTTGTCCATTGCACCAAAGTTCAAACTCAGTTTCATTATTTCTCCATTTTATACTTTCGTATTTCTTTTTAAAACAAGAGGTTTCCACATACGGAAAATTAGCCAGGATTTGCATGAAGAATTCACGCCATATCAATTCATTTAAAAATTGATCGTTTCCGGATTTTGCTATTGATACAGCCTGACGAATACTAATAGTACCAAACCTAAGATGTATTCCTAGTTTAGATGTTGCATTTTTTGAGGGAAAATCACGTAATAATTTATAGTTGTAAAGCGTTTCAGCTGATAAATCATATTCGGGAATTGGCAATTCACTTTTAATAAAACCTATGGATTCAAGGTTTGGAATATCCATTGGTGGGAGAGGTGCAAAATTTTCTTTTTGCAATTGCACATCGTATTCTTTGCTTAACTCCGATGAGAAATTTTCCCTCCATTTTTTCATGTAAGGCGTATAAACAGTGTAAGGAAGACCATCTTTCTTAGTAACGTCCCCTTTTTCGAAGATTACATGATCTTTAAATTCATGATATCCAATATTCTGAGTTTTTAGATAATCAGAAATGAGTTGGTCTCGCGCAATAGCGAATGGCTCATAGTCTTTGTTAGTGTAGACATTCGCCATCGAATACTCTTGCGAGAATTCCTGAAAACAGGACAAAACCGCACCGTTTTTCACAATTAATCTACTACCCAAATTGATCAATTGTTGGTTAATTTTTTGGAGTTGTTTGTGAATAAAGCTTACTCGCGTATCATCATTGCGTTCTAATTGATCTAATATCTCAGTATCAAAAATGAACAGACATAAAACCCGTTTTCCAGATTTTATAGCATGATGTAATGCTGCATTATCCTTGAGTCTTAAATCACGTCTGAACCAAAATAGAGAGTACTTTTCTTTCATATAGGGAAAACAATCAATTGCAGCGATATGTTCAAATTTTTCCGCAAAAAAAGGAGATAAAGTATACTTCATCTCCTTTTTAAGCTATTAGCTGAATATATGATTTATTCTAGTCTCTGATTTGCCCATCTCCACTTATCAACCATTTGTAAGAGGTCAATTCTTCTAGTGCCATTGGACCTCTTGCATGCAATTTTTGCGTGCTTATACCAATTTCCGCACCTAATCCGAATTGAGCACCATCGGTAAAAGCAGTTGAAGTATTACAATAAATAGCTGCAGCATCAACTGCTGAATAGAAGGTGTTTATATTGTTTTCATCTTCGCTAATAATAGCTTCGCTGTGTTTTGAACTGTACTTGTAAATGTGATCTAATGCACCCTTTAAGTTGTCAACTGTTTTGATCGATATTTTATAACTTAAAAACTCGGTACCAAAGGATTCTGTATTTGCTTTCTCTAGAAATGATTCAGGATAAGTATTCTGAATAGCCTTGTAGGCTGATTCATCGGCGTAGATAGTAACTTCTTTATCTTGTAACTGATTTACAAGAGCGGGCAAGTCAGTTAGTCTGTCTTTATGGACGATAAGGCAATCCAAGGCATTACAAACGCTTACGCGGCGTGTTTTAGCATTAAAAACAATGTTTTTTCCTTTCTCCAAATCACCAAATTTATCGAAATACGTATGTACAATTCCAGCACCAGTTTCAATTACAGGAATCTTTGAATTTTCTCTAACTGAATTTATTAAATTCTGAGAACCTCGTGGAATTAAGACATCAACAAAGCCTATGGCATTCATTAGTTCATTTGTAGCTTCACGATCCGGATTTAACAATTGAATAATGTCAGGATTAATATCCATACCACTCAAAGTATCTCTAATTACCTTTGCTATTGCATTGTTCGAGTACATCGCATCGCTACCACCTTTTAATACGCAAGCATTGCCAGATTTAAAACACAGCGCAAAAACATCTAAAGTTACATTGGGTCTTGCTTCATAAATTACACCAACAACACCTAAAGCAACACTTACTTTTTTTATCAATAAGCCATTTTCCAAAGTTTTCTCAGATAAGATTTGTCCAATTGGAGATGGAAGTCTTGTTGTGTTTTCAATATCGGTGGCAATCCCATCAATTCGTTCCTTATTTAAAAGAAGACGATCGTATTTTGGATCATCAGGAGACATCCTATCCAAATCTTTTGTGTTTGCCTTTAAAATTTCTTCTGAGGCATTTTTTATAGCTTGTGCAATGGCTAAAAGTACTTTGTTTGTTGTTTCCTTGTCAATTGATGGCATGCTTCGAGCAGCTTCTTTTATTTTAAGGAGTTGATCTTGAGTAGTCATATTTCAGTTAATTTAAAAGATGAAGTAATTTGTTGTATTTATCATTCAATGTGATGGATAGATTACATTGATACTTCGTTAATACAAAAATAGATAATCGTAATGAACCAATGGTTTTGCCCCGGATTTACCAAGATATCCTTTTGCTTTGGTTTTATTGTATGAAGTTTTACCAAGCCCTAAAACATCACCTTTCGCATTTACTAATTTTACAATGTCACCTTTCTCAAAGCTGCCCTTTATATCAATAACTCCAATTGGCAACAGACTGCTTGCTTTATCTGAGGATAAAGCATCTTCAGCACCAGCATTTATTGTAATTTTAGCCTTCTCGAAGCCATCCGAACCTGCCAGCCATTGTTTTACAGTTGAAGCTTTTTTACTTGCGATAAATTTGGTATGTTTTACCCTATCAGGTGAATTTATAAGTTGAAGAACAATATTGTCAATCATACCATTAGCAATATGAACACCAATACCTGATTTTGCTACTCTTCCTGCGATACTGCACTTAGTAAGCATTCCACCTCTTCCAAAGTTTGATTTCTGAGTGGTAATGTATTGTTTTAATTTATTCACATTTCCGTTTACGGTACTAAGCAAAGTAGAATTAGCATCATCAGGATTTCCTGTATAGATTCCATTGATATTGCTGAGTAAGTATAAAGCTTCAGCATTCATCATGGATGCAATAAGACCTGATAGTTCATCATTATCCGTGAACATTAGTGCAGTTACCGACACTGCGTCATTTTCATTGATAATTGGCAAAATGCCGTTTTGCAATAAAGAGTCAATACAGTTTTTCATATTCAAGTAGTGTTCCCTGGTACGAAAATCTTCTTTCGTTACTAAAACCTGAGCACATTCGATGTTGTATTCTTTCAAAAATGAAGAATAAACATTCAGTAATTCCACCTGTCCAACAGAAGACCATATTTGTCGTGCTGATATAGTATCTGTTTTATCAGATAAATTAACTTTGCTTCTACCTGCAGCAACAGCGCCAGAAGACACTAAAATACATTGAACGTTTTTCTTTCGAAGTTCTGAAATCTGATAGACGATATTCTTGATTCTTTTTTTGTGTAGTTCGCCTGTTTTTGTTGTTAATACATTGGAACCTATTTTAATACAAATTTTCTTCATCTGATTTATTTGGGTATAGGAATTTAAGGATATATCCTGATGATTCACCTGAAATTTAATTACTAATAATTTGTTAGTTGCTCTTTTATAGAGATAAAGCCCCTGAGTTCTTTAGTACAACTTTAACTTGTACAATAATTAAGATACCCTAACGGGATGAAGTGTGATAAGCAAATAAGGATTAGAAGTGAAAGTACCTAACATTATATCGATAAAGCGGCATATCGAGTAATCTTTAGTTTTGCTAATGAATTTATACTTTCTTTTCATTGTATAAGGTTTGTTTCGTTAATTTCCCCCTTAACTAGTTTCAAATATAGCATATATTTCCGAAGTAATTTCGTTGAATGCTGATATTGTGTTGGTTGAAGATCTTTCGGAAAGGTTTTCGGTGAGAAAAATCAGGATTCTTAAAACATGACAAATGTCATGTAATCAATATACTTGTGTGATATAGATGATAATTATTAAAATAAATCGTGCTTGATTGACTTTTTTTTATGTCATGGATTATAAAGAGTGTTTAATCATAGACGTTTTCTATATTTGTGTATAAATTATAAATAGAATCCTATTATGAGTACAAATCCTTTATTAAAAGATTTTACAACACCATACGAATCTGTTCCTTTTGAGAAGATTGAACTGGAGCATTACATGCCAGCTTTTAAAGAAAGCATTGAGAAGGCTAGAAAAGAGATCGATGTTATTGCAAATAGTAATGAGAATCCCGATTTTAAAAATACAATAGAAGCATTGGAATACTCGGGACATCAATTGGATCGGGTTGGATCAGTGTTTTTCAATTTAAATCATGCACATACCAATGATGAAATGCAGGCACTTGCCAGAGATATTTCACCAATGTTGACAGAGTTTTCGAATGATATCATCATGAATGAGAGCTTGTTCTTGCGAGTAAAATCGGTGTATGAAAATAAATCTAATTTCAATTTAAATGTAGAGCAGGAAAGACTGTTGACGGATCGTTATAAGTCATTTGTTAGATCTGGTGCAGATTTAGATAAAGATAAGAAAGAAAAGATTCGTGAAATCTCTAAAGAGTTATCAAAACTAACCCTTCAGTTTGGTGAAAATGTATTGGCTGCAACCAATAAGTATGAACTTCATTTAACGGATAAAAATGATGTTGCAGGGTTGCCGGAAGGGATTTTAGAAGGAGCACAAGGTCTGGCTAAAGAAAAAGAGAAGGATGGATGGCTATTTAATTTGCAATTTCCAAGTTATGTGCCGTTTATGCAATATGCGGATAGCCGCGAATTGAGAGAACAAATGTTTAGAGCCTATTCTTCGCGATGTTTCAATGATGAATTCGACAATCAAAAGGTGATTCAACGTATTGTTGAGTTGCGATTGGCTAAAGTGAAATTGTTGGGCTACGATAGTTATGCTGATTTTGTGTTAGAGGAAAGAATGGCTAAATCTGCTGACAAGGTACTTGGATTTTTGAATGAGCTTTTAGAGGCATCAATGCCAAAAGCAAAAGAGGAGTTTCAGGAGTTGCAAGATTACGCGAAATCACTTGGTGCCGATTTTAAATTGCAGCGATGGGATTGGGCTTATTATGCCGAAAAACTAAAAACGGAAAAATACGATATCAATGATGAGATTACACGTCCTTATTTTGAATTGAATCGTGTTAAGAAAGGCATATTTGACTTGGCAACGAAATTATATGGATTAGAGTTTAAATTGAATTCTAAAATTTCGAAATATCACAATGAGGTAGATGTATACGAAGTATTTGATCAGAAAGGAGAATTTATCTCCTTATTCTATACCGATTTTCATCCTAGAAGTACAAAACAGGGTGGTGCATGGATGACATCTTTTACTGATCAATACCTGAAAAACGGAAAAGATTATCGCCCTCACATTTCTATAGTTTGCAATTTTACGCGCCCTACAGAAACAAAACCTTCATTACTTACATTTAATGAGGTGACTACATTTTTGCATGAATTTGGTCATGCGCTACATGGTATGTTATCTAAGTGTACCTATAGTGCATTATCTGGAACCAATGTGTTTCGCGATTTTGTTGAGCTACCATCTCAGTTTATGGAAAATTATGCATTTCGAAAAGAATGGTTGGATGAAGTGGTGGAACATTATCAAACTGGCGAGAAGATTCCTGCAGAATTGGTACAAAAGATTATTGATAGCGGTAATTTCTTGAGTGGATATTCATTTGTTCGTCAGATTAGCTTCGGTTTGAATGACATGACCTGGCATAGTGTGACAGAACCGGTTACCAAAGCAGTTTCAGAATTTGAGGATGAAGCAATGGCATCTACCGAATTGTTTGATTTGGTTCAGGAGAGTTGCATGAGTACATCTTTTTCACATATATTCGCTGGAGGTTATGCTGCCGGATACTATGGTTACAAATGGGCAGAAGTGTTAGATGCTGATGCTTTTGAAGCTTTTAAAGAGAATGGCATTTATGATAAAAGCACAGCGAATTCATTCCGTGAGAATGTACTGGAAAGAGGAGGGAGTGAGCATCCAATGGATCTATATTTAAAGTTTAGAGGCAAAGAACCATCTATTGAGCCATTATTGGTAAGAAGCGGATTAAAATAAGACCGTATATATTATAGTGTAGCCGATTTCAATTTGAGATCGGCTTTTTTATTGGAGAAAATTCCTTTTGCAATTGATATTATCGATGTAGAATAAGTAAAAGCCTTTAATTTCACTGGAAATAATAGAAAATAAGCCGAAATAAACATAAGTGTTTTGATTGAACTACTTGAATGATTCATATAGTTTCATAAAAATCAAATGGAAAAATTCCTTTTCCATTTTCATAAGTGAAAAATTGACGTCTTTTAGGAGCAAATTTTATAAACCTGCTAAAAAAAATATGCCAAACTTTCTTTTTGTATAGATATTCAGACACTTACAATGGAGAGAAAAGTGAAGAAAAAACTTGGAATTAAAATGGGCGAATCTATTTTTGTCGGCGAAATTAAACACACTTAAACTAACATTTTAAAAATGGCTTTTATCACAAAAGAAAAGTTCTTATCAAACGAATGGATAAGCGCTTATGCATACCTAATTGTAGGTAGTATTATTTTTGCTGTTTCGGACATCTTATTTGTTGTTCCTTACAAATTGGCTCCGGGTGGGGTATACGGTATTGCAACAGTTTTAAACACTTTGTTTAGCTGGAAAATTAGTTATTGTACATTTGCCATGGAGATACCCTTGGTAATTATAGGTACTATAATCTTAGGTCCACGATTTGGAATAAAAACCATTGTAAGTATTGCAATAATTTTAGTTACGGTATGGATAATGGAAACTTACGTTGTTCCAGGTTACCCTAAAGTGATCGCTGACCCAATGCTTAATACTATTGTTGCAGGTGTTTTTTATGGTATTGCAATTGGTATGATTTTTAAATCAAGAGCAACATCAGGAGGTTCTGATATTATTGCAATGATTTTAGCCAAATTTACAAAATTGTCTTTGGGTAAATTGGTAATGATTGTTGATGGTATTATTGTACTTTTTACACTTGTTCAGCCAACTGAAACTGGAGCTATTGGATGGGAATTTGCAATTTATTCACTAATCATCATTTATATTGAAGGTAAAATTATTGATATGGTTGTTAGTGGAGCAAATTATCACAAAACTGTAATGATTGTATCTGATCATTATGATTCTATCTCAGATAAGATTAAAAACGATTTAAAAAGAGGTGTTACTATTTTAACTGGTACTGGAGGATATTCAGGAGAAGAGAAAAAAATGGTTTATTCTGTAATGAGTAGAAGAGAGCTTGAGATTTTAAAACTGCATGTTAAGAATGTTGATCCGGATGCATTTGTGAATGTGACGGAGGCAAACGAAATCATCGGTAAAGGTTTCAAATCTCTCAACGAAGAAGAAGAGTAAAGATATTTACAAGATATGTTTGAAATCCCTCCTGTTTTAGGAGGGATTTTTTTATTTTTGCACTGTTGAGACTGCGAGTTTAAGAGATAATCCGAAATGAGAACATATTATTTGTAAAAATGTAATTTTTGAAAATGAACTTTTCATTGATTTCATAAAGGATTAAGGATTTAATTCGCTCCGAAAATATATCTGCAAAAAGTTGTAATAATATTTGATTTTTTAGAAAATTATTACGTATTTTGCGACCTGTTTGAAAAGCGTTTAAGGAAAAAAATAATCTGGACTATGTCAAGAGTTTGTCAAATTACTGGAAAGAGCGTAATGGTTGGGAACAATGTTTCTCACTCAAAAAGAAGAACTAAGAGAAGATTCTATCCAAATCTTTTCGTGAAGAAGTTCTATCTTCCTGAAGAGGATCGCTGGATTGAGTTGAAAATTTCTGCTGCAGGAGTTCGTCTAATTAATAAATTAGGTGTAAAAGGTGCATTGCAAAAAGCTCAAGAAAAAGGATTTATTAAAAATTATTAAAAAGGCATAGAAAATGGCTAAAAAAGGTAATAGAGTGCAAGTAATTCTTGAGTGCACCGAGCATAAAGAAAGCGGTATGCCAGGTACTTCAAGATACATCACTACTAAAAATAAGAAAAACACTCCAGATCGTATGGAGTTGAAGAAGTACAATCCTATTTTGAAGAAAGTAACTGTTCACAGAGAAATTAAATAATTGAGATATGGCTAAGAAAGTAGTAGCAACCCTACAGAAAGGTGAAGGCCGTGGTTACGCAAAAGTAATCAAAATGGTAAAATCACCTAAGACTGGTTCATACTCTTTTAAAGAAGAGATTGTTCCAAATGAGAATGTAAAGGATTTCTTTGCTAAAAAGTAAAGACAATTCATATAATACTGAATTTTAAAAGCTTCCTAATGTTTTAGGAAGCTTTTTTTATATCTTAAATTAAGACGATTAAAGTTTTAATTTAAATCATTTATTGTTAATTGCTTGTGTGTTCCTTTTTTTGTACTTTAGCAACCTAAAAAATTTAGAAGAATGGGATTATTTGGAAGTTTTTCGAAATCGAAAAAGGAAAATCTTAATAAAGGACTAGCCAAAACTAAGGAAAGTGTATTTAAAAAACTTTCCAGAGCTGTTGTTGGTAAATCTTCCGTTGATGATGATGTTCTGGACGAGTTAGAGGAGGTGTTGATTTCTTCTGATGTTGGAGTTGATACAACATTAAAAATCATTGAGCGTATTGAAGAACGTGTTGCAGAAGATAAATTCTTAGGTACATCGGAGTTGAATCGAATTCTTAAGGAAGAGATTGCCGGTTTACTTGAAGAAAATAATAAAGGAGATTACGAAGCTTATCAATTACCAAAATCTGATCATCCATATGTTATTATGGTAGTTGGAGTAAACGGTGTTGGGAAAACAACAACTATTGGTAAGTTAGCTCATCAGTTTAAGAATGCTGGAAAAAAGGTAATGCTTGGTGCCGCTGATACTTTTCGAGCAGCAGCAGTCGATCAACTAATTATTTGGTCGGAGCGTGTTGGTGTTCCTGTGGTAAATCAGGGAATGGGTGCTGATCCAGCGTCTGTTGCTTTTGAAACTCTTACAAAAGCTAAGGAAGAAGGTTCAGATGTTGTAATAATTGATACAGCCGGTCGTTTGCATAACAAAATCAACTTGATGAATGAGTTGAGTAAGATTAAGCGTGTTATGGATAGGGTTATTCCTGATGCACCAAATGAAATTCTTTTGGTTCTTGATGGATCGACTGGGCAGAATGCTTTCGAACAAGCTAAACAATTTACTAAGGCTACCGAAGTTAATGCACTTGCAATTACAAAGTTGGATGGAACGGCTAAAGGTGGTGTTGTGATTGGGGTGTCTGATCAATTTAAAGTTCCTGTAAAATATATCGGAATAGGAGAAGGCATGGAAGATCTACAAGTTTTTAATCGCAATGGATTTGTTGATTCATTATTTGACTAATACCATTTTGTGATAAAATATAAGAAAGGCTGTCAGATTTGGCAGCCTTTTCTGTTTTTAATATCCAGGCGAGAGTGGAATAAAGAGTAATTTATCTTATTTTTGCCAAAATTTAATTTGAGAAAGAAATCGTTATATGAGTCAAAATAAAATCAATATCGTAAGCCTTGGGTGTTCTAAAAATTTGGTGGATACAGAATTGTTGATGAAACAACTGGATGCAAATCAATTTGAAGTAACCTGTGAGGAGGAGAACAGTGATGCCAAAACAATTATTATCAATACCTGTGGATTTATTGGTGATGCAAAAGAGGAATCGGTTGATACCATTTTGCAATATGTAGAGGCGAAGAAGGATGGAAGAATTAATAAGCTGTTTGTAATGGGGTGTCTTTCGGAACGATATAGAGAACAATTGAAGGAAGAAATCCCGGAAGTTGATCATTACTTTGGAAAATTTGATTGGAAAGCCATGGTAAATGAGTTGAATAAGAATTATATTCCCGATTTTAAAAATTTAAGAGTAGTTACGACTCCAAAGCATTTTGCCTACCTAAAAATATCCGAAGGCTGTAACCGATCTTGTTCCTATTGTGCAATTCCTATCATAACGGGAAAACATACATCCCGACCAATTGAAGACATACTGGAAGAAGCAAGAAATCTAGTTTCAGAAGGAGTTAAAGAATTACTGGTTATCGCTCAGGATCTTTCTTATTACGGATACGATTTATACGAGGAATCGAAATTGGCAGAGCTTGTTGAAGAGCTTTCAAAAATTGAAGAATTGGAATGGATCAAACTTCATTATGCATATCCAACTCAGTTTCCTTTCGGGATATTGAAATTGATGCGTGAGAATCCAAAAGTTTGCCGCTATCTGGACATAGCCTTGCAACATTCCAGTGACAACATGTTAAAATTGATGCGAAGAGGTATTGATAGAGAGAAAACCATTGATCTTATCAAGCAAATAAGAGAAGAAGTTCCTGGAATTACACTAAGAACTACGATGTTAGTTGGGCATCCGGGTGAAACTGAGGCAGATATGGAAGATTTGAAAGATTTCGTACAAGAGATGAAATTTGAGCGTTTGGGCGTATTTCCATACTCTAACGAAGAAGATACTTATGCTGCTATAAACTACGAAGATAACATCCCAGAAGAAGAGAAGGAGAGAAGAAAAGAAGAGATCATGCTGATTCAGCAGGATATTAGCATGGAAGCAAACAAAAAGCGTTTGGGTGAAGAAATGAAGGTTGTAATAGACCGAAAAGAAGGTGACTACTATTACGGAAGAACAGAATTCGATTCCTATGAAGTTGATCCGGAGGTTTTAATTGCTGCAGAAAATGGAGAGTTGAAAATTGGCACATTCTACAATGTTGAAATCACCGATTGTGAAGATTACGATCTGTTTGGAATTGTGAAATAGCACTACATTAATTTAATTTATATAGAAGACCATTTGTATCAATTGCAAATGGTTTTTTTTGTTTTGTAAGTATGTTCTTTTACTTTCCTTCTTACTATTTTGTAAAAACTTAATATCCTTTTTAGGACTTAACCTATATAAAAAATACAATTTGATATAGGTTAAAATAAAATATCATCTATATAAAATAGATTTTTGATGTATATTAAAAAGCTATATCTTAAGTATAAAATTAAAAATAGGTACTTATATTTGAGTTAAAACCTAAAGACAATTGAAATAAATAATAAGGATATGACAGTTTATTATAAACCGGTAAAAATTAAAACCCCCTTAAAAAGGGATGGAAATACTGAAGCATATTATCCCCGAATTGCCAACAGACAAAAGAAAGATTTACGTGATGTTGCAGAAAAGATTTCGACAATGTCAACTTTTAGTACTACGGATGTGGTAGGTGTTTTAGAGGCATTTGTTACGCAAATTCCACATTTATTACTTGATAATTGTAGTGTGGAATTAGGCGATTTTGGAACTTTTTCCTTGCATGTTGGTGGAGAAGGAGTTGATGATCCGAAAGATCTTACTTCCAGAAAAATTAAAAGTGTAAAAATGGCATTTAGACCTGGAGTACGAGTAAAGTCGGAATTGAAAAATGTACAGTTTAAGAAGATACCAAAATAAAGAGCTTTTAGTATCAAACTAAAAGCTCTTTATTTGTCCGACTCTTAAAAAATATTTTAGTTCTAAAATAAACTTCCTTGTTGTTGATACATGCCTGCTTTTTTTAATTCAAAGAAGCAATCGGCACATGCTTTTACATCAGCCAATGCATCGTGAGCATCATCAAAACCCTTGTTGAAAAGATGATAATGCAATTCAGTTAAGTTAGGCCACTTGTATCCGTAACGACCAGGAATCTTACAAATATTGGTTGTAGTTTTCATGGTACATATTTTAGGTATATTGTTTAATCTATTTGAAATGTTCTTCCGAATAAATTCTGCGCCTGCAATTTTCTCATCAAAACTAATATTGTGAGCAATTAAAAAATTAGCTTCTTCAAGGGCTGAAGAGAATTCGTTGAGTGCATCAGTCAAATCAATACCTTCTTTATGAGCCCTTTCAGTGGAAATGCCATGAACATTAGATGCCTCGGTAGGAATGGTAAATCCTTCAGGTATTACGATTCTATTTGCACTTTTAATTTCCTGATTTTTACTATCGTATAGCAACCATGCCAATTGAACTAATCTTGGCCAATTGTCGATATCTGTAACCGGAGCACCCCAGTTTTTTGGCAAGCCTGTAGTTTCTGTATCAAAAAATAAATACATATAATTCTATTTGAAAAAAGCTCCCGAAGGAGCTTGTAAATATTATTTTAGCAATAAGATTATACCAAAGTTTTAGCAACTTCAAGAGCAGCTTCGTAGTTTGGTTCTTCAGTCATTTCAGCAACATACTCAACGTGCTTAACTTCGTTGTTTTTGTCGATAACCACTACACCTCTTGCTAATAAACGTAGCTCTTCAACAACAAAACCATATTTATAACCGAAATCACATTCTTTATGATCTGAAAGAGTTACCAGATTTTTAATACCTTCCGCGCCACAAAAACGACCTAATGCAAATGGTAAATCATTTGATAAGGTAATGATTTGAATGTCTTTATCAAGAGAAGCAGCTTCTTTGTTAAATCTGTGAGTTTGAGCAGAACAAACACCAGTATCAATAGAAGGAAAAATTGAAAGGATTTTAACTTTTCCATCAAAATCAGAAAGTTGAACAGGAGATAAGTCCTGACCTAAAGCTGTAAAATTTTCTGCCTTTGCACCTGTTTTGATTTCGTTTCCTACTAAAGTCATTGCATTTCCTGCGAATGTTACTTTGTTATTATTTTTTTGCATAATTATGTATTTTGTATTTTCAATCAAAGATAGAATTTGTTTTGATTCTTTCTAAATAAAAAATGTGAATTTAGATTAAAAAAGACATAAAAAAAACCGGAGAAAACTCCGGTTAATTTTTTACTCAAGTGCTTTTTGAGTTTTTAATATTTTGGTTGTTATTTTCTGCTTGGATTTATCTAAACCTACAGAAATTGTATCGCCTTCAGAGATGCTAGCTCTTATAATTACTTCAGCCATTTCATCTTCCAGGTACTTTTGAATTGCTCTTTTTAATGGTCTTGCACCAAATTGAACATCATATCCTTTTTCAGCAATGAAATCTTTTGCAGCTGTAGAAATTTTAATATTGAACCCTAGATCTTGAACTCTCTTGTATAAACCATTAAGTTCGATATCGATAATCTTGTGAATGTCTTTCTGAGTTAGAGAATTAAACATGATTAAATCATCGATTCTATTCAAGAATTCAGGAGCAAATGCTTTTTTCAAAGCCTTTTGAATAATACTACTTGCATAATCATTAGATTCATTTCCACCAGTTTGGAAGCCGATTCCTTTTCCAAAATCCTTAAGTTCACGACTTCCAATATTTGAAGTCATGATAATGATCGAGTTTTTGAAATCAACTCTTCGTCCTAAACTATCGGTAAGTTGTCCGTCATCTAATAATTGCAGTAAGATATTAAATACATCCGGGTGCGCTTTTTCAATCTCATCGAGTAGCACAACAGAATAAGGCTTTCTTCTAACTTTCTCAGTCAATTGTCCGCCTTCTTCGTAACCAACATATCCTGGAGGAGCTCCAACCAATCTCGATACGGCGAATTTTTCCATATATTCACTCATATCGATACGAATTAAAGCATCAGAACTATCAAATAAATATTCAGATAAAACTTTAGCTAGTTGAGTTTTTCCTACACCCGTTGGTCCTAGGAAGATGAAAGTTCCGATTGGCTTGTTAGGATCTTTAAGTCCGGCACGATTTCGCTGAATTGCTTTTACAATTTTTGCAATAGCATCATCTTGTCCAATTACTTTGCCTTGTAATTCTAGGTTCATTTGAAGTAGGCGAGAACCTTCAGCTTGTGCAATTCTCTTAACAGGAACACCTGTCATCATAGCAACAACTTCAGCAATATCTTCCTCAGAAACCTTTTCTTTTTTCTGACTCAATTCCTGTTCCCACTTGTCTTTTTCTTTTTCAAGATCTTCAGCAAAGTTTTTCTCTTTATCTCTAAAGCTGGCTGCCAACTCAAACTTTTGAGCTTTAACTGCTTTTATTTTACTTTGGCGTGTATCCTCAATTTTCTTTTCTAATTCCTCAATAATAACAGGAACATGAATGTTAGAAATATGAACTCTTGATCCAGCTTCATCTAACGCGTCAATGGCTTTGTCCGGAAGATATCTGTCACTTATATATCTTGAAGTTAATTTCACACAAGATTCAATTGCTTCGGGAGTATAAAAGACATTGTGATGATCTTCGTACCTTTCTTTAATGTTGTTTAGAATCACAACCGTTTCCTCAGGAGAAGTTGGTTCCACCATAATCTTTTGAAAGCGACGTTCTAATGCTCCATCTTTTTCAATATTTTGTCTGTACTCATCAAGAGTTGTAGCACCAATGCATTGAATTTCACCTCGTGCCAATGCAGGTTTAAGCATGTTGGCAGCATCAAGTGATCCGGTTGCACCACCTGCTCCTACAATGGTATGAATCTCATCGATAAACAAAATGATATCTGTAGTTTTTGATAGTTCATTTAAAATAGCCTTCATCCTTTCTTCGAATTGTCCTCGGTACTTAGTTCCCGCAACAATTGAAGCTAAATCAAGAGTAACGACGCGTTTCCCAAATAGAACACGCGACACTTTTTTCTGAACGATTCGTAAAGCCAAGCCTTCTGCAATAGCTGATTTACCAACTCCAGGTTCTCCAATTAGAATAGGATTGTTTTTTTTTCTTCGACTTAATATTTGCGCCAAACGTTCAATTTCTGTTTCGCGACCAACAATAGGATCCAAAGTTCCTTCTTCGGCAGATTTAGTAATGTCAATACCAAAATTATCAAGAACAGGAGTTTCAGATTTGCCCCTAGCGCTAGCACCTTTTGAGCTACTACCTCCAGATAAACCACCTTTTCCTTCTCCACGATCTTCTGGTGGATAATCAGCTTGTGCTTTAGGGAAAAGAGTTTTTAGATTTTCTTTAACCTTATTGTAATCAATGGTTTGATCATCTAATATTTGCGTTACCATACTCTTGTCATCTTTTAAAATGGCAAGTAGCAAATGACTTGTGTCTATTGTGTTATTCTTTAAAGCTTTTGCTTCAAGATAAATTAACTTTAGAACTCTTTCGGCAGATCTTTGAAGGGGGATGTTATTCTGATCTAAATCTGTGATAGTATCCGATTTGATCTCTTTTTCGATATTCTTTCGAATATCATAAAGGTCAACTCCTAAAGAAATAAGAATATCTACGGCAATTCCTTCACCTTCACGAAGGATTCCTAAAAATAAATGTTCAGTACCTATCGCACTATTACCAAGCCTTTCGGCTTCTTCTTTGCTATAGGATAGAACATCCTTTATACGAGGTGAAAATTTTGAATCCATATAGTAGGTCTTTAAATTTTTATTTTGTGATTATATTCAATTTTTAGGCTGAATAAATAAAAGCAACATTAAAATAAAGAAAATTTATTACATATAAGCCTAAAATATCAATCTATTTTTGAATAAGAATTCAAATAAAATAGGAATTAAACTAGTAATCAAGCTATAATACAAAAAGCTTTAATATTTATCTTAATCTGTCTTTAAATATAGCTCCTTTTCTTACGCAAAAATCACTTATTTTGTTACTTTTGTAGATCTGATAAAAGTGTAGAATTTTAAATTAAAAATAGATGACTACGGGAGAGAGAATTATACGTATCAATATAGAAGAGGAAATGAAGTCAGCCTATATCGATTATTCGATGTCGGTTATTGTTTCCAGAGCTCTACCAGATGTTAGAGACGGTCTAAAGCCTGTTCACCGAAGAGTTTTATTTGGAATGAACGAATTAGGCATTACAGCCAATAAACCATATAAAAAATCAGCAAGAATTGTTGGTGAGGTATTAGGTAAGTATCACCCACATGGAGATAGTTCTGTTTATATGACTATGGTTCGTATGGCTCAGCATTGGTCTTTGCGATATCCTTTAATTGATGGGCAAGGTAATTTCGGTTCTGTTGATGGAGATAGTCCT
>Ga0209692_10000930_pt1 | contig 48297 bp, 56 predicted proteins | sample tdDd472_FD_187129 | JGI IMG/M metagenome (GOLD analysis project Ga0209692, IMG submission 187129) | Marine sediment microbial communities from the Atlantic coast under amendment with organic carbon and nitrate - tdDd47.2 (SPAdes)... | ecosystem: Environmental > Aquatic > Marine > Coastal >... | reverse complement strand
CGGCGCGCAGCACGGAGGCGAAGACCAACTTCTTGCCCTCGAGCACCGGTGACTGCATCTCGGCGAGCGGCGTTTCGATGGTCTCCATCGTCGTCGGCAATTCGCGCGTGACCTCATAGCAGAGCAGCAGCGAGATCTCTCGCAGGAGCCGGCGGAAGCCGGCAGTGGAGGTCTCCTTCTTGCGCATGAAAGTGAGCTTGTGCTGCACAAGCGGGTGGTTGACGACGGTCACGCTGTCCATGGGATGCCTCGTTGAAGAATGTCGCCAGCACAGTAACCGCCTCGGCGGCGGGGGAAAAGCGGCAAGCGCCGCTATCCAAGGATCAGACGTCGCCCGAGAGGATCAGCCGAGCCGGGCGAGAAGGCGCGCGCGCGTTTCCTCGTCGACGAAGGCGGCCTCGATCGAAATGCGGGTCGTTTCTTGGAGCGCTTCGTCATTCATGCCGAACCATGTCCGCGCGGTTTCGTACTCCTGCGCCAGCGAGGTGTGAAAGAAGGGCGGATCGTCGGAGGAGAGTGTGACCTTGACGCCGGCATCGCGCAGTTTCGGGAAAGGATGCGCCGCATAGGAGGGGAACACACCCAGCGCAATATTGGAGCCCGGACAGACTTCCAGGACGACGCCCTCGGCGGCCAATCGTTCGACAAGGGCCGGATCCTCGATGGCGCGAACGCCATGGCCGATACGGGCCGGCTTCAGGTGATCGAGTGCTCCGCGGACGCTCTCCGCCCCGGACAGTTCGCCGGCATGGACGGTGATGTCGAGACCGGCGTCGCGGGCGATGTCGAAGGCTTTCGCGAAATCGGCCGGCCGGTGCATGCGTTCGTCGCCCGCCATGCCGAAGCCGGTGATCAGCGGGTGCGGATTGGCCGCGATGTAGCGCGCGGCGCGCTCAACGCCCTCCGGGCCCTCGTGGCGCAGGCCCGTGGCGATCATCCGGGACTCGATGCCGCTCTCCTTGCGGGCACGGCGCATGCCTTCGGCGAGGCCGGAAATATAGGCTTCCGGGGTCAGGCCGGCGGCGATGGCATGGTCGGTCGAGATAAAGAATTCGGAATAGATGGCGCCCTGCGCGGCGAGCTCCGCCAGATAGGTCTCGGCAAGCAGCGCGTAGTCGTCTTCGTCGCGGAACAGTCTCGAGGCGAGATCATAGGCGTGCAGGAAGGAGGTGAAATCCGACCAGACATAGGAATCGCCCTCGATGATGGCGGAAACGTCGGCACCGTATTTCGCGGCCTGCGTCTCGACCAGCGCCGGGCTTGCGGCGCCCTCGATATGACAGTGAAGTTCGGCTTTGACGACCATGGCTTGATCTCCGCAGCAAAGGGGCCATCTCCGTGACACGATGGCACGGCTTGCGCAATGGCCCCGTTTGCCTGCATAGGCTACGCTCCGACACGCAAGGCACCACGGGACAGGAACCCATGTCGCAATCCAGAACCACCGCGGGCGGCGGAATGAAGACGTCCTTCGGCTACACGCAAGTCGGAGAAGGCGAGAAGCAGGAGCGCGTCAATGACGTGTTCCACCAGGTTGCGCAGCGCTACGACGTGATGAACGACCTGATGTCGGGCGGCATGCACCGCCTCTGGAAGGATGCGATGGTGACCGCCGTCAATCCGCCGAAGGACCGGGCCTTCGCCTCCCTCGACGTCGCCGGCGGTACTGGTGATGTCGCCTTCCGCATCGTCGACGCCTCACGCGGCAACGCCCATGTGACGGTGCTCGATATCAATGGCTCGATGCTGCAGGTCGGCCGCGACCGCGCCGAGAAACGCGGGCTCGCCGAAAACCTGACCTTCGTGGAGGCCAATGCCGAGGAGCTTCCCTTCGAAGACAAGAGTTTCGACGCCTATACCGTCGCATTCGGCATCCGCAACGTACCGGACATCCAGAAGGCGCTCGGCGAGGCGTATCGCGTGTTGAAGCGCGGCGGCCGGTTCCTGTGCCTCGAATTTTCCGAGGTCGACGCGCCGCTGCTGGAGACCGTCTACGAGAAATGGTCGTTCAACGCGATCCCGCGCATCGGCCAGGCCGTAACCGGCGACGGCGAACCCTATCGCTACCTGGTCGAATCGATCCGCAAATTCCCCAACCAGGAGAATTTCGCCGCGATGATCCGCAAGGCCGGTTTCTCGCGCGTGACCTACAAGAACTACACCGGCGGTGTCGCCGCGCTGCATTCGGGCTGGAAGCTCTGATTTCATGAACACGGTGATGGCGACATTGCGGCTGATGCGGGCCGGCTGGGTGCTTGCCCGCGAGGGCGTCATTGCCGGCCTGCCGGCGCAGGGCCTCGTCGGCCCCGCTGCCACCGCGCATGGCATCGCAAGCGCCCTGGCGCGCCGGCGCAGCCAAAAGCTGGACGGCGCGGAGCGCATGTCGCGTGCGATCGCGCGGCTTGGTCCGTCCTACGCCAAGCTCGGCCAGTTCCTCGCCACGCGGCCGGACGTGATCGGCCTCGACCTGGCGCTCGATCTCGCCCATCTGCAGGACCGGATGGAGAGCTTTCCGATGGAGGAGTCGATCCGGCGGATCGAGGACTCACTCGGCAAGCCGGTCTCCGAACTGTATGTTGAGCTCGGCGAGCCTGTAGCCGCCGCCTCGATCGCGCAGGTGCATCCGGCCAAGGTGCGTGAACCCGACGGGACGATCCGCGACGTCGCGGTCAAGGTGATCCGGCCGGGCGTCCGGCAACGCTTCGCGCGCGATCTCGACACGTTCTTCCTGTTCGCGCAATTGCAGGAGAAGCATGTGCCTGCATCGCGCAGGCTGCGCCCTGTCGCGATTGCCGAAACGCTGGCCCAATCGACCAAGATCGAAATGGATCTCCGCCTCGAGGCCGCGGCGCTTTCCGAATTGCACGAGAATACAAAGGACGATCCGGGTTTCCGGGTGCCCAAGGTGGACTGGCAGCGCACAGGCCGCGATGTGCTGACGCTCGACTGGGTCGACGGCATAAAGATGTCGGAGATCGACAAGCTTCGCGAGGCCGGCCACGATTTGAACAAGCTGGCCGATGCCGTGGTGCAGAATTTCCTGCGTCACGCCATGCGCGACGGCTTCTTTCATGCCGACATGCATCCGGGCAATCTCTTCGTCGATCCGAAAGGCGACATCGTCGCGGTCGATCTCGGCATCGCCGGACGGATCGGCCTGAAGGAGCGGCGTTTCCTCGCCGAAATCCTCTATGGCTTCATAACGCGCGATTTCCGGCGCGTCGCGCGGGTGCATTTCGAGGCGGGCTATGTGCCGCCGCATCAGGATGTCGAGGCCTTTGCGCAGGCGATCCGCGCCATCGGCGAGCCGATCCACGGCCAGCCGGCCGAGACGATCTCAATGGCGAATTTGCTGACGCTGCTATTCGAGGTCACCGACATTTTCGACATGCAGACAAGGCCGGAACTGCTGCTGTTGCAGAAGACCATGGTGGTGGTCGAGGGCAATGCGCGCGCGCTCAATCCGCATTTCAACATGTGGAAGGCGTCCGAACCTGTCGTCGGCGACTGGATTGCGCGCAATCTCGGGCCGGGCGCTATCCTGTCGGACGCGAAGACCGGGCTCGAATCGCTTGGCCGCCTCGCCCGGTCGCTGCCGGAGCTTGCCGACCGAACGGAACGGCTATCACTGGAAGTCGAGGAGATGGCTGCGTCCGGCATGAAGCTCGCGCCGACGACGGTCGAGGCCATCGGCAAGGCGGAAGCGCGTGAATCGCGTTCGGGCCGGGTCGCGCTCTGGGTCATCGCACTGGCTGCTCTCTGGATCGCCTGGCAGGTGAGTTGAGGCTTTACCGAAATCGCGCTTTGTGATTGGATAATTCCAACTTCATTGGAATATTCCCATGTCAGAAATCGGAAAATTCGTCGAAGAGCGCCTTTTAGCCCTCAATAAGCGCCCTATCACGGCTGCCACGAAAGCCGGATTGGAGCGTTCCTATTTACGCGACCTGATTGTCGGCAAAAAGCAGACTATCCGCGCCGACATGATCGAAAAGGTGGCTGAGGCCATCGGAGCGACGCCACAACAGCTGATCGCGCTGCAATCCGGCGCAGCTCCCGCCATCTCGGCAGAGGCCGCTGTCGTCGGACAAAGCCCCGCCAAGGGCAAACGCTTGCTGCTGATCATCGGCGGCGGGATCGCCGCCTATAAGTGTCTCGACCTGATCCGCAGGCTGCGCGAACGCGGCGCTTCGGTGCGGCCGGTGATGACGCAGGCGGCGACCGAATTCGTGACACCGCTCTCGGTGGGCGCGCTCGCCGCGGACCGGGTGTTCAGCGAACTCTTCGACCGTGAGGACGAGCAGGATGTCGGTCATATAAGGCTGGCACGGGAAACTGACCTGATCGTTGTCGCGCCGGCAACAGCGGATCTGATGGCAAAGATGGCGACCGGGCTTGCCAGCGATCTCGCCTCGACCATCCTGCTGGCCGCCGGTTCACCGGTGCTGATTGCCCCGGCCATGAACCCGCATATGTGGAACCATCCGGCGACAAAGCGGAGCCGCGAGACGCTCGAGAGTGACGGGATCCATTTCATCGGACCGAATGCCGGGGAAATGGCGGAATCCGGCGAGGCCGGCGTCGGGCGAATGGCCGAGCCGCTGGAGATCGTCGCCGCCGTCGAGGCGTTGCTCGACACGACGCCGAAACCGCTGACCGGAAAGCGGATCGTGGTAACGTCCGGTCCGACGCATGAGCCGATCGACCCGGTGCGCTACATTGCCAACCGCTCCTCCGGCAAACAGGGCCATGCCATCGCGGCCGCCCTGGCGCGGCTCGGCGCCGATGTGCAACTCGTCTCCGGGCCGGTGACAATCGCCGATCCCGCAGGTGCGACGGTTACCCTTGTCGAGACAGCACGGCAGATGCAGGCAGCCGTCGAGACGCTGCTGCCCGCCGACGCGGCGATCTTCGCGGCCGCGGTCGCCGACTGGCGGTCGGCCACCGAGGCTGGCGAGAAGATGAAGAAGGAGGGCGGCAAGGGACCGTCCTCACTGCCGCTGACGGAGAATCCGGATATCCTCGCCGGCATCGGCAATCACGAGACGCTGAGGCCGCGGCTGGTCATCGGCTTCGCTGCAGAAACGGACAAGCTGATCGAGCACGGCACCGCGAAGCTGACGCGCAAGGGTGCCGACTATATCGTCGCCAACGACGTCTCTCCCGATAGCGGCATTGGCGGTTCCGGCGTGATGGGCGGCGACCGCAACCGCATCACGCTGATTTCACCGGACGGCGCACAGGAATGGCCGGAGATGGGCAAGGACGAGGTCGCCACCCGGATCGCCGCACTGGTGGCCGAGCGCCTGTCGGCGGGTTGACCGGTCAGGCGGCCTGCGCCTGCTCCAGCTCGAAAGGCCGGACCTCGATCCGTCCGTCTTCGACCGTGACGAGACTGGCGGGCGGCACCGGCTGCCAGTCGCGCGCTGCGTCCTCGAAAGGCTCGGAGACAAGACAGATCGAGCGGCAGGTCTCGAGCTTTGCCCAGAATAGCGTCGGCGCGTGTTCGTCGGATGCATACCGAATGGCAAAGAGCCGCTTGCCGCAGGAAAAGGCCGAGGTGAAGCGAATGAACGGCTTCAGGCCGCGCGACCGCGCCTCGTCCTCGACGAAGCGGATCGTCCGGGCAAACGCGCCATGCGGGTCCTGTTCGAGGCCGAAGCGCAAAGCCAGCAGGAACAGGATCTCGGAATCGGTCGATCCCGTCCGCATATTGTAGAGCTCGTCATCGAGCGCCAGCTCAAGCGGCCGGCGCAGGGCGGCGAAATCGCCGATCTGACCGTTATGCATGAAGGACCAGTTGCGCCAGACGAAGGGGTGGCAGTTGACCCGGCTCGTCTCGCCGATGGTCGAGGCACGGACATGGGCGAGAAACAGGCCCGAACGGATCTGCCTCGCGAGGCTGCGAAGGTTCAGATCCGCCCATGCCGGCAGGATGTCGCGATAGAGGCCGGGCTCGGCGCGGTCGCCATACCAGGCAACGCCGAACCCGTCGCCATTGATCGGCGTCTTGGCGTGGCGGGCGTGATGCGACTGCTCGATCAGAGAATGGGCCGGGGCGAGGATCATGTCCTCCAGATAGACGGCGTCGCCGCTATAGGCGGCCCATCGGCACATGCTCAGCGCGCTCCAAAACGATTGTGGATGCGGTGATGCATCCGGTTGATGGCCGAAGACGCGGTGCGCTCGAACAGGAAAGGCAGGACGGCATGCACCGCGGCGGCGAGCGCGGCGACGAACAGCGTGCCGGCGAACCAGCCCGCAAAGCGCATATGTTCGAAATAGGTCTCGTCGACCGATGCCGGGTGATCGAGAAAAAGCCTTGCCATCTGTTCGCGCATCTTCGCCTCCGGTTGGAATGGCGGGACAATAGATGCAGATCGTCGCGAAACTTTCCCAATTTTTCGTTTACTTTGCCCATGCGTGGGATATTTTCCCACAATGAGCGACATTGATGCGACAGACCGGAAGATCCTCGGGATTCTACAACGCGATTCGTCCGTTTCGATGGATGATCTGTCGGAACGGGTGAACCTGTCGCGCAATGCCTGCTGGCGCAGGGTGAAGAACCTGCAGGCCGCTGGTATCATCCGCGGCGAGATGGCGCTGCTGGATGCGGACAGGCTCGGCTGCGGGCTCGCGGCGCTGGTGTTCATCCGGGCAGCGAGCCATGATCCGGACTGGCTGGAGAAATTCCGCCGCGCGGTCGCGACGATCCCGCATGTGGTCGAGGCCTACAGGATGAGCGGCGATCTCGATTACATGCTGAAGGTGCGGGTCGCGGACATGCGCGCCTATGACCGCTTCTACCAGAAGCTGATCCGCGCGGTGCCGCTGGCCGATGTTTCGGCATCCTTCGTGATGGAAGAAATCAAGGAAAATCGCGGCCTGCCCCTGGAGGCGGTCTGACCCACCGACCGTCAGGCGTTCGGCATGCGGCCAAGCACCTCGCCGGCGTCATCGTCCGCCTGCTGGCGCTTGACCTTCGAGATGGCGGTGTTGATCGCGGCCATTTTCTCCTCGACGGCTTCAAGGCTTGCCGAGCCTTCATCCGCTGTGCGCCCGAGATCATGCTTCATATCCCGAAGGCGTCGAATCTTTTCCTCGCGCGAAAACATCTCGTCGGCAACCAGGGCTTCGGGGGTCAGGTCGGCCTCGGTGGACAGATCGGGCTTGTCGAACATCGTCTTCTCCCTTCTTCTTTCCAGGAAGGAAACGGACCAGGCGCGGGCGGGTTCCCCTTTTCGGCATCGTTTCAAAAAGCTGAACAATCCGTAGCCAATCGGGGAAACTGTGAACGGAGGCCGCGACGTACTATCTTCAGTCAAACGAAGGAGATTTTTCCCCATGTCCATTCGACCCGTAAAACACATATCCGGAACGCAAAGCGCGCTGGAAGGCGCGGGCGTGAAGCTGGAACGCGTCTTCGGCTTCGGCGACCCGTCCATGACCGATCCGTTCCTTATGATGGACGATTTCCGCAACGACCGTCCGCAGGACTACCAGGCCGGCTTTCCCTGGCATCCGCATCGCGGCATCGAAACGATCACCTATGTGCTCGAGGGCTCGGTCGACCATGCCGACAGTCTCGGCAATGCCGGGACGCTCGGCCCCGGCTCCGTGCAATGGATGACGGCCGGCTCGGGCATCATGCACCAGGAAATGCCGAAGGGCGATTTCCGCGGCAGGATGCACGGTTTCCAGCTGTGGGCCAACCTGCCGTCCAGCCTGAAAATGACGACGCCGCGCTACCAGGATATCGGCGCGACCGAGATCCCCGAGATCATCGACGACGACGGCACCAAGGTGCGCGTGGTGGTCGGCTCGTTCTGGGGCAAGAAGGGCCCGGTCGACGGCATCGCCGCCGATCCGCAATATCTCGATATCTCGGTTCCGCCGAACACCCGCAAGGTGCTGCCGATCGACACCTACCGCTCGGCCTTCGCCTATATCTTCGCGGGTTCCGCGACTTTCCGCGACGCGTCGAAACCATTCGGCGTGCTGGTGGAAAAGGAAATCGGCGGCGAGGAAGTGCATATGCGCGACATGTCGGGCAACCGCACGCTGGTGGTCTTCGGCACGGGCGACGAGATCGTCGTGCAGTCGGGTGACGAGGGCGTTCGCTTCCTGCTGGTCTCCGGCGCACCGATCAAGGAGCCGGTTGCCTGGCACGGGCCGATCGTCATGAACACCCGCGAGGAACTGGAACAGGCGTTCCGCGATCTTCGCAGCGGCTCCTTCATCAGAGAATCCGCGACCGTCTAGGTCTCATGGCCGCCGGCACTCCATCCGGCGGCCACTTCTTCCGGATCGACAATCGGTCCGCCAGTGTTATCGTCCGCCCATTGTTGAAATGAGGTGTGACGATGGCCCGTTCCGTTCTCGAAGACCTGCAGGCGCGGCTGAACGCCACACGCGAAGAGATCGAATCCGAATTCGAAACGGAGCTCGCAGAACAGCGCGAGCGTTTCCGCTACACGCTGCATCGCGGCAAGGTGCGTTTCGAACGCGATATCCGCGAATTGCAGCGGCGCTATCGCGTCGGCCTGGTGAAATATATCGTCGGCGCGCCGCTCGGCTTCATCCTGTCGGCGCCTCTGATCTACGGGCTCATCGTGCCGCTGGTCTTTCTCGACGCCGCGGTGACGCTCTACCAGCATGTCTGTTTCCGGATTTACGGGATCCCGCTTGTACGCAGGCGCGACCACATCATCGTCGACCGGCAGCATCTCGCCTATCTGAACGGGATCGAGAAGCTGAACTGCATCTATTGCGGCTACGCCAACGGGATGATCGCCTATGTGCGCGAGATCGCCGGGCGGACCGAACAATATTGGTGTCCGATCAAGCATGCCCGCCGCAGCGCCGATCCCCATGACTATGTCGATTCCTTCGTCGACTACGGCGATGCGGAGACCTATCGCGCGAACCTCAAGCAGATTCGAAGCGATCTGAACCGTTGAGGGGGTCCTATACGGCCTGTCCCGCCACCCAGCCGGACGACCAGGCCCACTGGAAATTGTAGCCGCCGAGCCAGCCGGTGACATCGACGGCCTCGCCGATGAAATAGAGGCCGGGAACGGCTTTCGCGGCCATGGTCTTCTGGTCGAGACCGGCGGTATCGATCCCGCCCAACGTGACTTCCGCCGTGCGATAGCCCTCCGAGCCCGCCGGCTTGACCTGCCAGCGATGGACCCGGTTAGCGAGGCGGCGAAGCGTCTGGTCGTTCATTTCGGCCAGCGGTCCAGCGATCGCCGCCTCGGTGCACAGGAACTGCGCGAGAGACTTCGGCAGCCGGCGAGCAAGGACCGTCTGCGCCTCCTGCTTTCCTGCCCACTGGCGCGTCTCGCGCAGTTCCGCGAAGACATCGCCACCCGGCGCAAGATCGATGCCTATCTCGTCTCCCTCGCGCCAGAAGCTCGAAATCTGCAGGATCGAGGGACCGGACAGGCCCCGATGGGTGAAGAGCAAGGCTTCATCGAAGGCGGTTTTGCCGTGGCTGACGCGCGCCTGCGTGGAGACCCCGGCCAAAGGCTTGATCCGCTCCAGCATGTTGGGCTCGAATGTCAAAGGCACGAGGCCCGGACGTGTTTCCGTCACGGCCAGTCCGAACTGTTCGGAGACGCGATAGGCTAAGCCGGTGGCGCCCATTTTGGGGATCGACTTGCCGCCGGTCGCCACGACCAGCGAGGAACAACGGACCGGCCCGGAGGAGAGGCGGATGTCGAAACCGGCGTCGGTTTGGGCAATCTCCTCTACCGCTGTCGACAATTCCAGCTTCCCGCGCGCTTCGGCGAGATCGTCGGTCAGCATGTCGACAATCTGTTTCGCCGAGTTGTCGCAAAAGAGCTGGCCCAGTGTCTTCTCGTGCCAGGCGATACCCTGCGCATCGACCCGCGCGACGAAGTCCGCCGCGGTGAACCGTTTCAGCGCCGACACGCAGAAATGCGGATTGGCCGACAGGTAGTTCGCGGGCGACGCGAAGATATTCGTGAAATTGCATCGGCCGCCGCCGGAAATGCGGATCTTTTCTCCGGGTGCCCGGGCGTGGTCGATCACCAGCACCGAACGTCCGCGCCGTCCCGCCTCGATCGCGCAGAAGAGGCCGGCGGCACCGGCACCCAGAACAATGACATCGAAACGGCGAGGATTCATCCTGTCTCTTTAGCCGGAAACAGGCAAACCGCCAGAGGCGCATGAAAAAACCGGCGACCGAAGCCGCCGGTTCTCAAATGGCAGAGGTTGCGGCGATCAGGCCGGCAGTTTCGCCTTGCGCAGATAGGGGAAGATGGTCTCGAACTCGCCAAACTTCTCTTTCGCCGCTTCGTTGTTGACCGAGGTCGGGATGATGATCGGCTCGCCAACTTTCCAGTCCGCCGGGGTGGCGACGGAGTTCGCGGTGGACGTCTGCAGCGCATCGAGCGCACGCAGGACCTCGGCGAAGTTGCGGCCGACGGTCATCGGATAGGTCATCGAAAGCTTAAGCTTCTTGTCCGGACCGATGATGAAGACCGAACGCACGGTCTGGCTGTCGGCCGGGGTCGCGTTGCCGGGCAGATAATATTCGGCGGGTAGCATGTCGAAGGCCTTGGATACCGCGAGATCGGTATCGGCGATGATCGGGAACTTCGCCGGAAGGCCGGCATAGGTCTCAATGTCGCCCTTCCACTTCTTGTGATCCTCGACGCCATCGACCGAAATGCCGATCACCTTGGTGTTGCGCTTCGTCCACTCATCGTCAAGGCGCGCCACGGCGCCGAATTCGGTGGTGCAGACCGGGGTAAAGTCCTTCGGATGAGAAAAAAGGATGGCCCAGGAATCGCCGATCCAGTCATGAAATTTGATGGTGCCCTCGGACGTCTCGGCAGTGAAATCCGGAACGACATCATTGATACGGAGGCTCATTTCATACTCCTGCTATTGGTTTTGAAAGCGTGATAACGCGAAAGGCGGCTACTGACGTCAGATAGTGTTCCAAAATGCCGGAAAAAATGAGTAATTTCTCGCGGTCGCGCGGCAGATTGGCGCACGGGCTTTCGCGGAGACCGTTTTCAGGCCGGTTCCGACGCAGCCAGTCCTGTCATGTAGTCATGCGCCGCCGTCATGATCGCGCGGCCTTCATCCGTGTAATCGGCATGCTCATCCAGGACGGCAAAGCCGTCCCAGAACAGCTTCAACGCTTCATCCGCTCGACTGCGCGCTTCCGCGCGAAGTGCGGGTTCCAGCGTCGGCGAGGCGGCGAATTCGCGCATGCCATAGCACATTCGGGCAAGTACGAATGTGGCGTGATAGATGCCGTCGAGCGGGCGCGGATCCACCCGCAGGGGCGATTTGCGCAGTTCGTCCGGTCCGTTTCTTATATGAAACTCGACCGGGGAAGTGCCGAACAGGACGTTGTGTGCGCCCTCATGGATCAGGGATTCGCACAGGACGATCGTGGTCGGTTGCGCGCTGGAATTGATGAGGATCGATCCCCACCGCTCGAGGCTGCTGCAACCGCCGAATTCCATTCCATCGGCTGAATCGCGTCCCTTCGCCGGCACAATCTCGCTGACGCAACATTCGAATTCCGAGAAGGTCTCCGGGGCGTGCTCGCGTATCAGCGCCACGGCTTGTCCGATCGTCTGCGCGAGTTCATCGGCCGCCATTTCGTCCAGCGTGACGATCTGTTCATCCAACAGTGATTCAGAGATGAAGTTGTCGCGCAGTTCCCGCTCGGCCTCGGTATCGAAATTTGCCGGCGACAACGGACGGACCGACACGCCGCTTTCGGCAACGAAAGGTGCGGCGAGCAGCGTCTTCAGCGCCGCCTCGATGCGGGTGCGACGGGCCTCCCAAGGCTCGTCGCCGGGATCCATGATCGCCCGCACCGCGCGGAAGTATCCGCTGAAAATTTCCGGGCGGACCGCTCGATCCGACCTGAGGACATCGAGCAGACTTTCGCCGGACGCCTCATCGAATGGCACCTTGCCGCGACATTGTTCGAGAACATGTCCTATGCTCTCGGCCAACCGGTCCTGTATCTGCCGACGGGCCAGATTGCCATTTTCGGCACTGGGAGAGAAAGCGCTGGTCATCGGAGCATCAGGATCGTCCCGGCGGCCATTCAGGCGGCCGCGCGCGATCGGCGACCACCTAATCGGGAACGACCGAAAGGGGCGCTGTCCCGATCAGCCCTTCCTGGACGGCTTGACCGCTTCCGGTTTCGGAACGCCGACCATCCTGACACCCTCGCGATTGTTGCCGAGAAGTTTCTCGGAAGAAAGCGAGACGGACGGGGAGGGTTTGGTCGCAACCGGTTTGACGGCAACAGGCTTAACCGAGACGGCTACGGTAATTCCGCAGCCCGTAACCCCGAGAAGACGCGACGGATCCAGTTCAATGCGGGTTTTCGGCTTTACACCCCCGGCCATGGTCACGCCTTTCCCGGTCTTGCCGAGAAGTTTCGTCATATCAAGCTTGATTTCCTGCGCCATGGCGAACCGCTCCAAGGATTTTCAAATTGCAAATGACCTTATCTGACGTTACGTCCGAAATCAATCGAGCCAAGAGATGTTGATGGCCCGACACCGATTTGGCGATTTTGGCCTGATATGATCCTCTTCGTAACGACCGCCGACCACACCTATACGCTCACTGAGGCTCTGCGGCTGGCAAGGGGCCGCCCGGCACGCGTCGTTACCTATGACTGGCTGTTTCGGCAGTCTGCGATACGCGCGGCCTGCGTGGTCTTCACCGATTTCGACCGGTTGCGGCATTACGAACTTGCGGCAGCGGGCAGATCATACCGGCAAATCCGCGACGCCGGCATCAGGGTCCTGAACGATCCGGCCAGAGCACGGCAGCGCTACGACCTGCTTCACCATCTCCATGCGGCGGGCCTGAACCGTTTCCGCGCCTACCGCGCGACTTCGCGGCCGGAGCCTGAGCGGTTTCCCGTCTTCATCAAAAGCGAGACGGACCACGGGCAGGATTTCGATTTCCTGATCGCAGACCAGACCGAACTCGACCGGACCCTCGATCGCATCCAGGCCGACGGTATTTCGCTTCGCAACCTTCTGGTTATCGAATTCGCCAACACGCCTCTGCGCGACACGATCTATCAGCGCCGGACGGTCTATCGGATCGGCGACACCCTGATTGCCGGAAATCCGGTGGGCGAGGACAGCCCGTTCGTCAAATACGGGACGCCTGGACTGACGAGCGATGAAGAGTTCGACGCCCTGGCCGAATGGATGCGCGCCAATCCCGATGCCGAAACGCTGAAGCGGGCTTTCGAGATCGCCCGAATCGATTACGGCCGCGCCGATTACGGAAATGACGACGGATCAATCGCAATCTACGAGATCAACACCAATCCGAAGATCGGCACCCGCCTGCCGGACAAACACGCGGATTTCCTGCGGGCTTCGCAGGAGAGCCTGCAAGCGGTGATCGACGCGATTGTCGCACTCGACGGCGAAGACAGGACCGTCCGATTGCGGCACGACAAGAAGTGGTTCTCCCGCCTGCGCTTCCGGGCGGGTTTCTTCCTGAAGATGCCCTGAGCGTCAGGCCGCCTTGGCGCGGACCTGGTAGTCCTTGATTTCCTTGAAGACCATGCCGGGCGCGCGATCCGCCTCGTAGTTCAGCGAGAACGCGTTCTCGGCGAGGAAGACCGGATCGCCGTCTAGGTCGCGGGCGATCGCCGAGCGCTGCTTCGTCATGAAGGCTTCCAGCTGGGCGCGGTCGTCATGCGAGATCCAGCGGCAGACATTGAAGCGGGCGGCCTCGAAATCGACCGGCAGGCCGTATTCCTGTTTCAGCCGCTCCTTCAACACGTCGAGCTGCAACGCGCCGACAACACCGACAATGGCCGGCGAGCCGTCTTCCGGCACGAAGAGCTGGACGACGCCCTCCTCGGCCATTTGCTGCAAGGCTTCCTTCAGCTTCTTGGCCTTCATCGCATCGCCGAGGCGGACGCGGCGCAGGATCTCGGGGGCGAAGTTCGGGACGCCGTGGAACACCAGCGGCTCTCCCTCGGTCAGCGTGTCGCCAATGCGCAGCGTCCCGTGGTTGGGAATGCCGACGACATCGCCTGCATAGGCCGTGTCGGCAATCTGGCGCTGCGACGCGAAGAAGAATTGCGGCGCGGTCAGACCAAGCTGCTTGCCGGTGCGCGAAAGCCTCGCCTTCATGCCGCGCTCCAGCTTGCCGGAACAGATGCGGGCAAAGGCGATGCGGTCGCGGTGGTTCGGGTCCATATTGGCCTGGATCTTGAAGACGAAGGCCGTCATCTTGTCTTCCGCGGCATGGACGACACGCGAATCCGCCTCCTGGTCGCGCGGCGGCGGCGCGAAGGCGCCGAGCGCGTTGATCAGGTCGCGGACGCCGAAATTGCGCAGCGCCGAGCCGAAGAAAACCGGAGTCAGGTGGCCTTCGAGGAAGGACTGCCTGTCGAAAGGCCGGCACGCCTCGCGAGCGAGCTCCAACTCTTCGATAAAGGTTTCGCGCTCGTTTTCCGGCAGGTGATCGGCGACGGCCTGCGGTCCGTTGACCGGGATCGCCTCGACCTGCGAGTCGCTGCCACGAAACGTGTTGGCCGCCAGATTATAGGCACCGCAGAAGGTCTTCGAACGGCCGACCGGCCAGGTGATCGGCGCGGTGTCGAGCGCGAGCTTCTCCTCCACCTCATCGAGGATCTCGAAAGGGTCGCGGCTTTCGCGGTCCATCTTATTGATGAAGGTGATGATCGGGATGTCGCGCATGCGGCACACTTCGAACAGCTTCAGCGTGCGCGGCTCGATGCCCTTGGCGGCGTCGATGACCATAACGGCGGCGTCGACCGCCGTCAGCGTCCGGTAGGTGTCGTCGGCGAAGTCTTCGTGGCCGGGCGTGTCGAGGATGTTGAAGACATTGCCGCCATACTCGAAGGTCATCACCGAGGTAACGACCGAGATGCCGCGCTCGCGCTCGATCTTCATCCAGTCGGAGCGTGTCTGGATGCGGTCCTTCTTCGCCTTGACCTCACCGGCGAGCTGAATCGCGCCGCCGAAAAGCAGCAGCTTCTCGGTCAGCGTGGTCTTGCCTGCGTCCGGGTGGGCGATAATCGCGAATGTACGGCGGCGCGCGACGGCATCCTTAAGGGTTTCGGCCATTGTCATGTCCTGAAAATGTGGGGCGCTAATGGCAGGCGCAAGGGCGGCTGTCAAACGAATGGCGCGTCCGCAAAGATTTTACGTTGATATCAATCTATTTGCACGCTACCGTGCCGCCATCGCATGGCGCGTCCCGCGCCGCGCTCCTCCGTTTCGAAAGGATCCGCCCATGGAGCCGACCATCTATCTCTATTTCGACGGCAACTGCCTCGAAGCCATGACATTCTATGCCGAAACGCTCGGCGGCGAGATCACCGGCGTGTTCAGGAATGGCGACGCTCCAGACCCGGAAAGCCGGATGCCCGGCGGCGACGATCTGGTGATGAACATGAACATGCGGCTCGGTTCGGCCAATATCATGGCCTCGGACGCGCCGGGCGAATGGTACACCAAGCCGCAAGGCTTCTCGATTTCGATCGCACCGCAAAGCGTCGAGAATTTCGACCGCATCCATGCCGTATTGGCAAAGGATGCTCAGGCCGTGTCGATGGGACCGGCCGAGACATTCTGGGCCGAGCGGTTCGCGATGTTCACCGACAAATACGGCACGCCCTGGATGCTGAATTTCGCCGGCTCCAAGGCTATGGGCTGAGGCACGAGAAGCGGAGAATTCGATGTCATTCCAGGCATATCTCGACAACATCCAGGCCAAGACCGGCAAATCCCCGGCGGACTTCAAGGCGATGGCCGCCGAAAAAGGATTCACCGACGGATCGGGAGTCGCGTCGGGTGTCAAGGCGACACAGATCACCGGTTGGCTGAAGCAGGATTTCGGCCTGGGCCATGGCCACGCCATGGCGATCGTCGCGCTTCTCAAGGGCGCAAAGAAGGAAGGCAGCCGATAGCGTCGGCAGCCACGGACTGAAGGACAAGTATCATGACCTATGTAGACGGAATGGTCGCCGCAGCGCCGGCGAATGGCAAAGAGGCATATCTCGAATATGCGAAACGCGCCGCCGAGGTCTTCAAGAGTCTCGGCGCGACTGCCGTTGTCGACTGCTGGGGCGAGACGGTGCCGGACGGCGAGGTCACGTCGTTTCCGATGGCCGTCAAGAAGAAGGATGACGAGGTCGTCGTTTTCTCCTGGGTCGAATGGCCCTCGAAGGAAGCGCGCGACGCGGGCTGGAAGAAATTCGAGGACGATCCCTCGATTTTCGAGCGGATCGGCGAGATGCCCTTCGACGGGAAGCGGATGATCTTCGGTGGCTTCGAGCAGATGGCCCGTTCCTGATCGACGGAGGACACCGAAATGACACGCAAGGTCAAGACCTGCCTGTGGTTCGATGACGGGGCGCTTCCCGCGGCGGAGTTCTACTGCTCCCTGATACCGGATTCGCGCATCGACCATGTGGCCCGGCATATCGAAAACGCGACGCATGGCGAGCCGGGGGCGGTGCTGGCCGTGGAGTTCACACTGGGCGGAGCGCCGTACCAGGCGATCAATGGCGGGCCGCATTTCACGCTGTCCGAAGCCGTGTCGATCTCGGTCAGCACCGAAGACCAGGCGGAGACCGACCGGCTGTGGCAGGCGCTCACCGCCGACGGCGGCGCGGAAAGCCGGTGCGGGTGGTGCAAGGACCGGTTCGGATTGTCCTGGCAGATCGTCCCGAAACGCGCGGTCGAGCTTTTCAGCGGCCCGCAGGCTTCGAAGGTCTGGCCGGTGCTGATGACAATGCAGAAGATCGATATCGCCGCGCTGGAAAAAGCGGCCGAGGAGTAAGACATGCTTTCCGTCGACAAGACCGCCAACGAGGGGGTTTCGCTCTCCATACCCGGCGTCGTCATGCGCGCGGCCGAGCCCTATCTGGCGATCCGGGCGCATGGCCCGATAACGAAGCTGCCGGAATTCGCGCCGCCGCTGTTCGCGCGGCTGCACGAGTGGATGAGAGACAATAACGTCGCGTCCGGCATGTCCGGTTTCTTCCGCTACCGCCGTTTCAGCGGAGCGGAAGTGGAACTGGAGGTCGGCACAACGACGCGCGGAGCCGCCGAAGGCGGCGGCGAGGTGATTTCCGGCGAATTGCCGGCCGGGCGCTACGCCCATGCGGTCCATACCGGACCCTATGACCGGCTTTACGACGCCTTCCTCATGCTGGAAGGCTGGATGGGCGGCCGGGGGCTCACCCCCGCTGGACGATACGGCCCGGACGGCGCGCGGCCGGAGTGCCAGGTCGAGATCTACCGGGTCACGCCGATGCAGACGGAGGATCCGCTGCAATGGAAGACGGATATGCTGATCAAGCTGGCCGACTGACCGGAATTCCGCACAGAAATGCTGCGAAGTCCGCTTGCAGAAGTCGGGCCGGCGCGGCAGATAGCCGCAATGACGTCTCTGACCCTCATCCGCCTGCCGCATGGCGACGGCATCGCGCTGCCCGGCTACGAAACGGCCGGGGCTGCCGGCATGGATCTGCGCGCCGCGGTGGCGGACGACGCGCCGCTGATCCTGCAGCCCGGCGCGCGCGCGCTGGTACCGACCGGCTTCATCTTCGAGATCCCCGCAGGCCATGAGGGGCAGGTGCGGCCGCGCTCCGGCCTCGCCTTCAAACACGGCGTCACCTGCCTGAACACGCCCGGCACAATCGACGCCGATTATCGCGGCGAGGTGCAGGTGCTTTTGATCAATCACGGCGCCGAGCCCTTCGAAATCACGCGCGGCATGCGCATTGCGCAGATGGTCATCGCACCGGTGACGCAAGTCAGCATTTCGGAAGGCGACCTTGCCTCCGAGACCGCGCGTGGCGGCGGCGGATTCGGTTCCACCGGAACGCATTAGAGACATCCAGACATGGCACCTCCCCAACTCGTCATTTTCGACTGCGACGGCGTGCTCGTCGACACGGAGAATACCGCCAATCGCCGGCTGGTAGAGATCCTTGCCGAACACGGAATCGAAACCACGCTGGCCGACTGCCGCAAGCGCTTCATGGGCCGCACCATGAAAAGCGTGCGCGAGATGCTGCTGGCCGAGAACGGGATCGATCTCGGCGCGGATTTCCCGGACCGCTGGCTCGCCGAACTGCCGGCGATGTTCGCCGACGGCGTTGAGGCGATCCCCTATGTGCGCGATGCGATCCTCTATCTGCAGGCGATCGACACGCCCTTTTGCGTCGCCTCCTCGGCCAAGGTCGAGAAGATGCACATGACGCTCGGCGCGTCGGGCCTGCTGCCGCTGCTCGAGGACGTGCTGTTCTCGGCCTGGATGGTCGACAAGGGCAAGCCGGCGCCCGATCTCTTCCTGCACGCCGCGGAAACGATGGGCTTCGACGCGGAGCGCTGCGCGGTGATCGAGGACAGCGTCGCCGGCGTCGTGGCCGGAAAGGCCGCCGGCATGGCGGTGCTCGGCTATGCGGCCGATCCGCTCACCGACCGGGAAGGTCTTGCCGAAGCGGGCGCGGTGCTGTTCGATGACATGCGGGCGCTCCCAGCCCTTCTCGGATTGCAGTGACATGACCATTACAGGTTTCCTGACCTACACGCTGGCGCTCGGCATCGCGGCGGCGATCCCCGGCCCCGGCGTCATCGCCCTGGTGGCGCGCGCGCTCGGCTCGGGCTTCCGCTCGACCGTGCCGATGCTGTTCGGTCTGGCGCTCGGCGATGTCGTCTACCTGTCGGCCGCCGTGCTCGGCCTTGCCTATATCGCCTCGACCTTCGGCACCGCCTTCATGGTGATCAAATATGCCGGCGTCGCCTATCTGCTCTGGATGGCCGTCTCGTTCTGGCGACAGGGCGTTACCACCGAGAAGGTCGCGGCGCAGAGCGCAGGCGACACGCTGTCGAGTTTCCTTGCCGGCTTCATGGTGACGCTCGGCAATCCGAAGGTGATCGTCTTCTACCTCGCTCTGCTTCCGACCTTCCTCGATCTCTCGACGGTCACGCCGGTGGATTTCGCCGTGCTGATCGTTCTGACCTTCGCGGTGCTCGTCGCGGTGATGATCCCCTATATCGGGCTCGCCGGCCGGGCCCGGCACATGCTGCAGTCGCCGCGCGCGCTGAAAGTGATGAACCGTATCGCGGCGAGTTTCCTTGCAGGGGCGGCGGCAGCGATCGCCGTTCGGGCGAATTGAGGGCACTGCCGGCTGGGGCTCGCGCTTAGCGACTAACATCGCGACCCCCCTCTTGCCTTTTCCAAGCACTTACACGGGCCTTGCCCGCGTAAATGCAGGAAAAGGCTTTCTCCCCCACAAGGGTGGAGAGTGGTGCGCGTCGCTTCGCACATCACCAAATCCTCGATCTTCATGGCTTCAAAGAACCCGGGCGTAAGCCCGCAAGCGCGACCGCGCGTCGGCCACTTTTGGCCGCCCATGCGGAGGCGTTCCCGCGCAGCGGGAACTGCCGTGAGCACGCAAGATTGGAAGACGGGCGGTCGAAGGATCGCTCTGTCTATTGTGTATATGCGGTCCTTCGACCGCCCCTCGGCTGCTTCCGGCTCCGGCCGCTCTACGCCCGGGACCCGCAAGGTCCCGACTGGCCGCCACATGGCCTTTGTCTCCCTCTTGCGGAGGGGCCGCTTGGCGGGGCGGTTTCCGAGAGAGTTTCCTGTTCGTAAGCGGCAAGCCGCTGTCCGAGCTCTCTCACGTCGCGTACCGTCTCCGGCCTGCCTCCGGGGCTGGTCCCCGATGCGGAAACCTCTTTCCGCACGGCAGGCGCCGGCCCTTTCCCCGTTCGCCGGTGTGCACCCGGGCTTCCAATGAAAGGGCACCGTCAGGGTAAGGGACGGTGGCGGGAGGTGGACAAGAATTGAGCGGATTGGCGGGATTTGGTCGGTTTGTCGCGAACTCTATCCCACCCTCCGTCATCCTCGGGCTTGACCCGAGGACCCACTCCGAAATGCTCGAGACCTCCTCGGCGGGGCAGAACGAGTTCAATTCTGCGGGCTTTTGCCGGTGTCGACTTCACGGAATGGGTCCTCGGGTCAAGCCCGAGGATGACGACCATGTTGGACGGCTAGGCTAGTCGCCACCACTGCACCGCTATACCCTTCATGCACCGGCGCTGCGCTATCGTTCCGGGAAGACAGGAGCCGTTATTCTTTCTGTCGCGTCAGGCAGCCGAGGCCAGGCGTTCGCCGGCGATGCGGTAGGAGATGGCTTCGGCGACGTGGATGCGGCCGGTTTGGGATGCGGCATCGAGATCGGCGAGGGTGCGGGCGACCTTCATGATGCGGTGATAGGCGCGGGCGGAGAATTTCATCTGGTCGGCGGCGTCGCTCAGGAGCTGCAGGCCGCCGGCATCGACATCGGCGATCTGTTCGATCAGCGCGGTCGGGCAATGCGCGTTAGTGGTGATGCCGGAGACGCCGAGCGATGCGTAACGCTCCGTCTGGAGCGCCCGCGCGGCGGCGACGCGTTCGGCGACGCTGGCGCTCGGCTCTCCCGGGCGGGAGCGGATCAGGTCTCCCGGCATGACAGCAGGGACTTCCACGCGCAAATCGATACGGTCCATCAGCGGGCCGGAGATTCGGGCCTGATAATCGGCGACGCAGCGCGGGCCGCGCGCGCATGTGTGGCCGGGCTCGCCGGCCATGCCGCAGCGGCAGGGATTCATCGCCGCGACGAGCTGGATGCGGGCGGGATAGGAAACGCGGTGATTGGCGCGCGCGATGACGCTTTCGCCCGTCTCCAACGGCTGGCGGAGCGAATCCAGCACCTGCGGGGTGAACTCCGGGAATTCATCGAGGAAGAGGACGCCGTTATGGGCGAGCGACACCTCGCCGGGTTTCACGCGCAGGCCGCCGCCGACCATCGCCGCCATGGAGGCGGAATGATGCGGCGCGCGGAAGGGACGGCGGTCGGACAATTTGCCGCCGGCCAGTTGCCCGGCGACGGAGGCGATCATCGACACGTCGAGCAATTCGGCGGGGGTCAGTGGCGGCAGGATCGAAGGCAGGCGCTGCGCCAGCATCGACTTGCCGGAGCCTGGCGGACCGACCATCAAAAGATTGTGGCCACCGGCCGCGGCGACTTCGAGCGCCCGCTTCGCCGTTTCCTGGCCCTTGATGTCGGCGAGATCGGGCAGGTTTGACGGCAGGTCGCGCCGGGCCGGCTGCGGGCGCGACAGGACCTGCGTGCCGCGGAAATGATTGGCGAGCGAGATCAGCGAGGCCGGGGCGACGATCTCGACATTTTCACCCGCCCATGCCGCTTCCGGCCCGCACGCCTTCGGACAAATCAACCCCCTGCCCATGGCGCTGGCCGCGATCGCCGCCGGCAGGACGCCCGCCACCGGGGCGATGGTGCCGTCCAGCGACAATTCGCCGAGGACGACATAATTCGATAGCGCATCGGCCGGCACGGCGCCGAGCGCCGCCATCAGGCCGAGCGCGATCGGCAGATCGAAATGGGAGCCTTCCTTCGGCAGATCGGCGGGGGCGAGATTGACGGTGACCTTCTTGGGCGGCATCGACAGGCCGGAGGCATGCAGCGCCGACTGGACGCGCTCGCGGCTCTCCGCGACCGCCTTGTCGGGCAGGCCGACGATATGCATGTTGACCTTGCCCGGCGCGATCATCACCTGGACATCGACCGGCACGGCCTCGATGCCCTGAAACGACACTGTCGCAATGCGCGAAACCATGAGCCCGCTCCCCTCTGGTTGAGGATATTAAGACTCAGTCACGCGAACGAAGCAAGAACAAATTTGCAACCTGTGCACGCAGGGCGGGATTTCGGGTTGCATGCGGTTGCAGGCATGGAACAAAGCTGACCTGACAGAGCGATCCGGCACCTTACACTTGCTTCCGCGCGTTTGCCGCCGCCATTCATCGCATTGACGCGGTCTTTTTCACGTTCCCGCAACGATTTTCCGATTTCCTTCGGGGCATGGTGGATCAGCAAGTCGACATTGCCGGACCGGATGCATCCCGCCCGTTTCGGAGATGGGGCCTCTGGGCCGTGCTCCTCGGCGCGCTGGCGCTGGCGCTCGTCTTTATCCAGATCGCCGCGCCCTCCTTCGAACCGAAACCGTCCGCCGGAGCGCAGATCGGCGAGATCGCCGGAGAGATCAAGCGATCGGCCTGGCGCACATTTCTCGGCCTGCCGAAACCGGAGGCGAAGGCGCAACCCGCCTCGCTGACATATTACCTCGCTGTCGCGGCGCCCATCCTCGGCATCGTCGCCATCGTCCTGTCGCTGGTCTCGGGCGTGCTGCGCGAAAACCGACGATATGCGGCCTATGGCGTCAGCCTCGGCGCCACCGCGATCGTCTTCCAGTTCTTCTGGTGGCTGGCGCTGATCGCCGTCGCCGTGGTCCTGCTGGTCGCGATCATCGAAAATATCGGCGACATCTTCAGCTTCTGACGGAGCGAAGAATCCCGCTCCGCCGAAATGCTTCAGCTCGCTCACGCCGGGTTGTCGTCGAAACCTCAGAGCTGTCGGCCTATATCCAATCCTCCTCGGCAGAGACCCAAGCATCGAAGCGGAATTCGCCTCCGGTACGATGAGTCTCCTTCAGCATCTCATCAATGTCCCGTTTCACCGCGACGATGCGGTTGGTCCAGGAAAGATCTGCGTAGGACTCATAGATTTCCGAAGGCGTGAAAGTGAGATGAACATGCGGAACCTCACATTCGCCCCTGATTTCATACGGTTCGACGCCGTCCAGTATCAAACTCCGCGCGGCCGCAAAATAATAGAGTTCCAGCAAGGTCTGTTCCGAAATCTGCCTCGCCCCACGCCCGCTACAGGCGGCGGCGAGATAGTCATTTAGTTCTTCTTCCGTGGCCATAAGCATCCAGTATGTTGGCCTGCGCTCAGTATCTCCGATATTACTTCGACAATTTTCCTGAACGACAAGGCTTCGAGCAAATGGATAAATCAATCCGGAGATTGATCAAGGAGACGACCGAAGATTCCGACATGCAGGATTTGGCCGTTAATATTCAGTCCTTTCTAGGACGTGAATCCGAAGACTTCACATCGGAGACGATCGGCCAGTATATCGATAGTGCGTTCGCGTATTTTGTCGACAACAAAGACCGCTATCCGCACATCTCCAAATCCGAGTTCGCTCAGATTCTATTCAGTTCACTCTTCTATGAGTGAGCGCGGGTTATCCTACCGCTTCGCCTCGACCGCGTCCCAGAACAGGGCGGCGATGTCGGCGCCGCCGAATTTCTTGACCTCGCGGACGCCGGTCGGAGAGGTGACGTTGATCTCGGTCATCAGGCCGCCGATCACGTCGATGCCGACAAGGACGAAGCCGCGTTCGCGCAGGGACGGGCCGATGCGGTCGCAGATCTCGCGCTCGCGCTCGGTCATCATCGTCTCGACCGCCTTGCCGCCGACATGCATGTTGGAGCGGGCGTCGCCCTCGTCGGGGACGCGGTTGATGGCGCCGACCGGCTCGCCGTCTATCAGGATGATGCGCTTGTCGCCGGCACGCACATCGTCGAGATAGCGCTGGGCGATGATCGGCTCGGGCCCGAGCTGGGCGAACATTTCCAGAAGCGAGGTCAGGTTGCGGTCGCCGTCGCGCAGATGGAAGACGCCGGCGCCGCCATTGCCGTAGAGGGGCTTGAGGATGATGTCGCCGAATTCGCGGCGGAACTCGCGGATCTCGGCGATGTCCTTGGTGATCAGCGTCTCCGGCATCAGGTCGGAGAATTCCATGACGAAGATCTTCTCCGGCGAATTGCGCACCCAGGCCGGGTCGTTGACGACCAGCGTCTTTGGGTGGATGCGCTCGAGAAGATGCGTCGTGGTGATGTAGTTCATGTCGAAGGGCGGGTCCTGGCGCAAAAGGACGACATCCATCTCCGCGAGATCGGTGCGGACAGCCTCGCCCAGCGTGTAGTGGTCGCCTTTCACGTCGCGCACCGAGAGCGGCTCGACGCGCGCCGAAACCGTATCGCCGCGCATGGAGAGCCGGTCCGGCGTGTAGTGGAACAGCTCGTGACCGCGCTTCTCAGCCTCGAGGCAAAGCGCGAAACTGGTGTCACCGGCGATCTGCACGGTGGAGATATGGTCCATCTGGACCGCGACCTTGAGAGGCATGAACGGGTTCCCCTTGAATTCGACCCGTTAAGTGGCGCGTACGGGCGCGAAAATCAATCAGGGATATATGCCGGGCACGTGAACCGGCCAGCGGCGCGGCAGGATCGCGACGAGATCGAAGCGCATCGACAGGCGGGCATGGTCCGGCTGGCGGGACAGCCAGAGATCGGCGGCGGCTTCGATGCGGCGCAGCGCACGGGGCGTGACGGCGTCCATGGCCTCGGTGAGCGTCGGTCGCGCCTTGACCTCGACAATGGCGACGAGATCGCCGCGACGCGCGATCAGGTCGATCTCGCCGGCGGGCGTGCGATAGCGGCGGGCGAGAATGCGGAAGCCCTTGAGGCGAAGGGCGAGGGCGGCCAGCGTTTCGCCGCGATGGCCGAGGCCATAGGCGGCGCGGCGCTTCTGTTTGGCCGGCTCAGTTTTCATCCTTCATGTCCAGAAGGCGGGCATAGAGGTCCGATTTCGACAGGCCGGTGACGGAGGCCGCCTCTTTGGCGGCTTTCGAGACAGACATGGAGGCGAGCAGGTCGCGCAGCAGCGCATCGGTCCTGTCTAGCGTCCATTCGGTTTCGCCGTCCGGCTGCGGCGCGATCAGCAGGACGATCTCGCCCCTGACCGTTTCGGGCGCGAATTGCCCGGCAATCTCGCCGGCCTTGCCGGTGCGGATCGTCTCGAAACGCTTGGTCAGCTCGCGGGCGACCGTGACCATGCGGTCGGGGCCGAATATCTCCGCCACGGCGGCGAGGGTCGCCTGCAGGCGGTTGGGCGATTCGAAGGCGATGAGGGTGGATGGCTCGTGGACGAGGTCCGCGAGACGGGTGCGGCGGGCCTGATCCTTTTGCGGCAGGAAGCCGATGAAGCGGAAATCGTCGCTCGGCAGGCCCGATGCGGCGAGCGCGGCGAGCGTCGCCGAGGCGCCGGGGATCGGGATGACACGGATGCCTTCATCGCGGGCCGTGGCGACGAGGCGATAGCCGGGGTCGGAGACCAGCGGCGTGCCGGCGTCGGAAACGAGGGCGACGGTCTTGCCTGCCTGCAGCGCGGCGATCAGCTTCGGGCCGGCGGCGTCGGCATTGTGCTCGTGATAGGCGACGGGTTTCGCCTTGATCGCGTAGCGGTCGAGCAGGCGGCGGGTGACGCGGGTGTCCTCGCAGGCGAGCACGTCGCAGGCGGCGAGCGTTTCGAGCGCGCGGATGGTGATGTCGCCGAGATTGCCGATCGGCGTTGCGACGATATAGAGGCCGGCATCCAGCGGCGGGGCGGCGATCTCGTGGCCGCCGACGACGAAGGAGCGGTCGCCGCTCATGCCGCGAGCTCCGCGACGAGGGCATTGAGGACGAGGCGGCCGGCTTGTGTAGCGCGGATGCGGCTGTTGGCGACCGGTTCGACCAGTTTCTCCGCCTGCAGCATGGCGAGGCGTGCGGGATCGAAGGCGCGGCCGGACAGCGCCTCGTAGCGGGCGAGATCGATGCCTTCGGCGAGGCGCAGGCCCATCAGCAGCATCTCGTCGCCCTGGGCTTGCGGGTCGAGCATTTCTTCCTCGACGACGCCGTGGCCCTCTCCGGCGATCTTCGCCGCCCAGTTCTCGGGATGGCGCTCGGCAATGGTGACGCGCTTTGCGCCACCCTCGACGGCGAAGCGGCCATGCGCGCCGGGGCCGGTGCCGACATAGTCGCCGTAACGCCAGTAAGTGAGGTTGTGGCGCGATTCTGCGCCGGGGACGGCGTGGTTGGAGACTTCGTAGGCCGGCAGGCCGAGTTCGGCGGTGACGGCGCTGGTCAGATCGTAGAGATCGGCGGCGCTGTCCGGATCGGGGATCGGGATCTTGCCGGCTTCGTAGAGCGCCTTGAAGGGCGTGCCGTCCTCGATGGTGAGCTGGTAGAGCGACAGATGGTCGGCGGCATAGCCGGCCGCCCGGCGCAGTTCCGCCTCCCAGCTCTCCAGCGTCTGGCCGGGGCGGGCATAGATCAGGTCGAAGGACAAGCGCGGGAAAGTGGCGCGGGCCATGGCGATGGCGCGCAGGGCCTCGTCGGCATTGTGCAGGCGGCCGAGGAATTTTAAATCGGCGTCATCGAGCGCCTGTACGCCGAGCGACAGGCGATTGACGCCCGCCGACCGGTAGCCGGCAAAACGTGCCGCATCGGCGGAGGAGGGATTGGCCTCCATGGTGATCTCGATGCCGGCGGGAAGGCCCCAGAGCCGGTCCGCCGCATCGAGCAGCGCGCCGACGGTCTCCGGCTGCATCAGCGAGGGCGTCCCGCCGCCGATGAAGACGGAGGTGACGGCGCGCGGACCGGTCCAGCCGCGCATGGCTTTCATCTCGCGGCGAAACGCCTCGACGAAGCGCGGCTGGTCGACGGGCCGATGGCGGACATGGGAATTGAAGTCGCAATAGGGGCACTTGGCCGCGCAGAACGGCCAGTGGATATAGACGCCGAAACCGGGTGTCCCGTCGTCGCCATTGACCCGGGTTGCGGCCTCAGGCAACGCCGAGGCAGTCATGGGCGAAGGCCTTGAAGGCGCGGGCGCGGTGCGACAGGGCGGTCGCATCGCCGGGCTTCCAGCCATGTTTTTCTTCAGCGCTCATCTCACCGAATGTAATGTCATAGCCTTCCGGCTTGAAGACCGGATCGTAGCCGAAGCCGAGCTTGCCGCGCGGCGGCCAGACCAGGGTGCCCTCGACCTCGCCGCGGAAATATTCGACCTGGCCGTCGGGAAAGGCGAGGCAGAGGACAGAAACGAAGCGGGCGGTCCGCTGCTCGGGCGCCGACGCGCCCTTTTCCGCCAGCTTCTCCTCGACATTGCGCATGGCCATGGCGAAATCGCGCGTGCCGTCCGGTGCTTCCGCCCAGTCGGCCGTGTAGACGCCCGGCTGACCGTCCAGCGCATCGACACAGATGCCGCTGTCATCCGACAGGGCGGGCAAGCCGGTCGCCTCCATCGCGGCGACGGCCTTGGTGCGGGCATTCTCCTCGAAGGTGGTGCCGTGTTCCGGCGGTTCGGCAAGACCCAGTTCGCCCGCCGAAGTGACCTCGAAACCGAAAGGACCGATCAGCTCGCGCATCTCGGCGAGCTTGCCGGCATTGTGGGTGGCGAGCACGAGCTTGCCGGGTTCGAGTTTGCGGGTCATTGCGACACTTGTCCTGAAGGATTCGATCGGAAGTGCGCTCCCTATAATGTTTCGGACGCCACGGCACAAACCCCGCTGACGTCATTCGCGCGAAAGAAGACGCGTGAGAATATGTCGCTGGTGATCCTGCCCGCCGAAAAAGACAGCAAGGATGTTCACTGTCATCGCGTCATTGTCCGCGACGAAATAGTAGATGGCCCGGTTTTTCGTCACATGCCGCAAACCGGGCATCAAATCGTTTCTTAAAGTGCCCTGAAACGGCGCTGCCCCGAGCGCTCTCATTTCCGCCTTGATGGCTTCGGCCCGCGCAACGGCCCTGTCAAACGCTTCCGCCGGATCATCGCCGAGGACTTGATAGCTTTCAACAAGATGGTCGAAAATCAGATCAACATCCCGGATGGCGGCACGCGACCACCGGACCCGGAAGGGTTTGCTCAAAGACCCAAATCCGCGCGTTTAGCCGCAATCATGCGGTCGATCGATGCGCTCGCTTCTTCCATGTCTTCGAACGGACCCTCCGCCCGTTCGCGCAGGAGGGCTTTCAGCGCCTCTGTTTCCGCGTCCATGAGTTCGACCTCGGCGCGCACCAGTTCGATGCCGCGCTGGACGACTGCCGAAATGCTTGCAAAGCGGCCTTCCCGCACGAGGCGGCGGGCAAAGTCGTCCTGCTGTTCGGAAATCGAAACGGATTCCTTGACCGACATATGGACTCTCCCGGAATACTACCCAGTAGTATAACCGGATCGCCATTGTCTTTCCAGCCCGGAAGGGTGGAGGCTCTCCGCTACAGTCCCCAGAGTTTCGGTTCGGCGATTTCGAGGCTGTTGCCGGCGGGATCGCGAAAATAGATGGAGCGGGCGCCGTTCGGCCAGCGGAAATCGGCCTCGATGGCGACGCCCGCCTCTTCGAGACGGGTGCGCCAAGCGTCGAGGTCGACCGGCTCCGCCCGGAAACAGGCGTGGCCCGGCCCGGTCGTGCCATGGGTCGGCACCGGCATGTCCGGGTTGGAAGACGGCTGGGCGGTCTTGTCAGGCCGGAAGAGGAGCAGCACGCCCTTGCCGCAGGCGAAGAAGACATGCCGTCCCTCAACCCTGGCAATGCGGTCCAGACCCATCACCTCGCCATAGAAGCGTTCGGCGGCGTCGAGATCGGCGACATAGAGCGCCGTCTCCAATATGCCATCGGGGCGCAGCATGGTCCGGCTCAGGCCCCGATCGCCTGTTTCTGCAGTTCGACGAGCTGGGCGATCGCCGCTTCGGCCTTGGCGAAGAGTGCGTCGAACTCGGCCCGGGAGAAAGGTGCGCCCTCGCCGGTGCCCTGGATCTCGATGATGCCGCCGGAGCCGGTCATGACGAAATTGGCGTCGGTCTCGGCCTGCGAATCCTCGGCATAGTCGAGATCGGTGACGGGCGTGCCCTGATAGACGCCGCAGGAAACGGCGGCGACATGCTCCTTCAGGACGCGGGTCTTCGACGCCATCTGACGGCTGTGCATCCAGTCGAGGCAGTCATGCAGCGCGATCCAGCCGCCGGTGATCGAGGCGGTGCGGGTGCCGCCATCGGCCTGGATGACGTCGCAATCGATGGTGATCTGGCGTTCGCCGAGCGCTTCGAGATCGACCGCGGCGCGCATGGAGCGTCCGATCAGGCGCTGGATCTCCAGCGTGCGACCGCCCTGCTTGCCGGACGAAGCCTCGCGGCGCATGCGGTCGCCGGTGGAACGCGGCAGCATGCCGTATTCGGCGGTGACCCAGCCGCGGCCGGAATTGCGCATCCATGGCGGCACGCGCTCTTCGAGGCTTGCGGTGCACAGAACATGGGTGTCGCCGAATTTCACCAGGCAGGAACCCTCGGCATGTTTGGAGACGCCGCGCTCGAAGGAGACGCTGCGCATCTGATCGGGCGTACGCCCGGACGGTCTCGTCATGAAAGAACCTCTCGTAATCGAATGTGCGGGCGTTCTAGAGGAATGGCCTATCCGTGCCTAGGGTGAAGACCATTTCGATACGCCAAAATATGCAAATGCCGGCGCCTGCCCCTAGGAAGCCGGCCGCGGAACTGGATTCCGCTACCTGCACCCTTCCAGCCACACATCGCCATTGTCGACGGGCGTGCAGGCGCCCGCGACGAGACGCGATATCCTGCGAACACGCTCCGCGAGTTCGGAATCCTCGGATAAGAGATCATATTTGCCCGGTGCGATGAGCACCGCCAGCAACCGGAAATACTGCTCGTCGGTCAATTGCGGCGGCGCTTTTCCATAGACGGCCTCACTGGCCTGGTAGAATCCCGTCATCCAGCCTTGCGGGCCCCGGCCCATTTCCAGGGTCTCCAGCCACAAGGCGAGAATCCGGTCTTTCGACAGCCTGCTTTCGAGACCGAATGCGTAACCGGTCTGCCTCAGTTTGGCGATGCCCGGTTTGAACTCTTCAAATGCCAGCCTTTTCGACACCGATTGCGAGATTGTCGTTATTCCGGCCCCAGGGGTGGTCAGGTCGATGCCCGAATGCGTTTCGAAGGCGGGGTCCTGAACAAGCAACAGCTGACGCAGACGCCCGTCACCCAGCCCGCTTCCGCCACGGCCCTCCGCGATAATCGCGTCCGCACGCTTCTCCAGCGCATCGGACGCGGCGACAGCATCGATATAGCCCTTGCCGCCATACAGGAGACCGGCCACGACCGGCGTGACGAGCAGGATGGCGATCGCGAGCGCAAGCTTTTTCATGGCCGCGATGTGGTCAGTCAATATGGCCCGAGTGTGTCGGCACTCCTCGAAAAAGGGTTTGCGCCGGCGGGCGAATCCGGATCTCCACAAAAGCCCCGGGCCGAATGATATTTTGGTTTCGTGCATCGCCTCTTATATTAGGGTCAGATCACCGAAACCCATGATGACCCCGACCATGCTGTCCAGGACCGAAATCTCCACCGAACTCGACGAACGGTCGCGCGAGATCTTCCGGCTGATCGTCGAGACCTACATGCAGGACGGCGAGCCGCTCGGTTCGCGCAACCTGTCGAAGAAGCTGCCGATGTCGCTGTCGCCGGCCTCAGTGCGCAATGTCATGAGCGATCTCGAAGCGCTCGGGCTGATCTATTCGCCGCATATCTCGGCGGGACGGTTGCCGACCGAGCAGGGGCTGCGCTTCTTCGTCGACGCCTTCATGGATACGGGCGAGGTGAGCGACGCGGAGCGCACGCTGATCGAGAGCCAGATCAAGGGCAACCGGGGCGACCATTCGATGGAACGGCTGCTAACGGATGCCAGCCAGATGCTGTCGGGCGTGTCACGCGGCGCGGGCCTCGTTCTCGCGACGAAGCGCGAAGGCATCCTCAAACATATCGAGTTCATCCGGCTGGAGGAGAACAAGGCGCTGGCCGTGCTGGTGTGGGAATCGGGCGACGTGGAAAACCGCGTCTTCGACCTGCCGCCGGGCACGACGGCGTCGCAGCTCGCCGAGGCGGCGAACTATCTCAACCATCACGGCCGCGACCGCAGCCTTGCCGATGCGCGGCGCAAGATCGAGGCACGGCAGGAAGTGCTGCGCTCGGAGGTCGACGCGGCCAGCGCCGACCTGATCGCGCGCGGGCTTGCCGTCTGGTCCGGCTCCGGGCAGGGCCAGCCGGCGCAGCTGATCGTGCGCGGCCGCTCCAACCTGATCGAGAACGTGCAGGACAAGGAGCAGATCGAGCGGCTGAAGCTGCTGTTCGACGAGCTGGAGCGCAAGGACGAGATCGTGCGCATGCTCGACCTGACCGAAACGGCTTCCGGCGTGAAGATCTTCATCGGTTCGGAGAACCGGCTGTTTTCCCTGTCCGGTTCCTCGCTGGTGGTGGCGCCCTATCGCGATTCCAGCCGCAGCGTCGTCGGGGCGATCGGCATCATCGGGCCGACACGGCTGAACTATGCGCGCATCGTGCCGGTGGTCGACTACACGGCACAGCTGATCGGCAAGCTGCTGGAAGAGGGCTGAGCGCCGTAACCGCGAAAGCCTGCCGCGAATCTCGGCCCCACCCTTGATTTTTCACGGGCAAACCTCGATATCGCCGTCAAAGAAAATCCCGAACATCACGGAAGACATCCAGATGGCTGACGAGAAAAAGACGGCTGCCGAAGACATGCACATCAATCCCCACGACCGCGATGCGCTGAAGCGCGCCGCCGACGACATTTTGAAGAAGGGCCGCAAGACAGAAGCGGCCGACAAATCGGCCTGGGCGAACGGCACGGAAGCCGATGACGGCGACACCTCTGAAGAGGACGCGAACACGATCGCCGACGAGATCGCGGCGATCCAGTCCGAAAACGCCGACATGAAGGACCGGCTGCTGCGGCTGGCCGCCGACATGGAGAATTTGCGCCGGCGCACGGAGCGCGAAGTGCGCGACGCGCGCAATTTCGCGATTTCGAAATTCGCCGCCGACATGCTGGGCGTCTCCGACAATCTGCGCCGCGCCCTCGACCATGTCACCGAGGAGCAGCGCCAGGCCGCCGACGAGACGCTGAAAAACCTGCTCGAAGGCGTGGAGCTGACCGAGCGCGCCATGCATGCGACCATGGAGCGCCATGGCGTAAGGAAGCTGGAGCCCGAGGGCCAGAAATTCGATCCGAATTTCCACCAGGCGATGTTCGAGGTTCCCAATCCGGAAGTGCCGAACAACACCGTCGTCCATGTGGTGCAGGCCGGTTACCAGATCGGCGACCGCGTGCTGCGGCCGGCCATGGTCGGCGTCGCCAAGGGCGGCCCGAAGCAGACCGCGGAGGCCGAGCCGGGCGCACCGAATCCCGAGGCGGAAAAAGACGCGTAAATTTTTCGCAAACGTGGCGGCGTTAACCATGCCGCTTTACGCGAAAACAACGAATTTTAAATAATTCGGTAGCCATCGCTTAACCACAAGCCAAGGAGCTACCGATGAAGAAGTACGCCATACTGACCACGGCAGCCGCTTTCGCCACGCTCAGCGTGACGGCGCAGGCCGCCGACACCACCTATTACGACCCGGCTCCGCAGCCGCAATATGACGCGCCTGCGTCAAGCCAGGCGCCGAACTGGCAGGGCGCCTATGCGGGCATCCATCTCGGCGGCGGGCAGATCCGCACCAATGCCGGAAACGACAGCGCGATGATCGCCGGCGGCCATGCCGGATACCTGATGCAGCGCGGCCAGTTCGTGGCCGGTCCGGAGGTCGAGATCAACTGGAACGGCTGGGAAGTCGGCGGCTCGGAAGTCGATGCGACCGCGCAGGCACGTATCCGTGCCGGCATGGCGGTGGACAATCTGCTGGTCACGGGTTCGGTGGGCTATAGCCGCATGTGGGCCGACGGCGACAGCGAAGGCGGGCTCGCGCTCGGCGCGGGCGCCGACATGGCGATCACCGACAAGATCATCGGCGGCGCCGAATATGTGCACACCAATATCGGTGGCGGCGCGGACATCACGACCCATGAGATCCGCGGCCGGCTGAGCTACAAGTTCAACTGAGTAACCGAAGACTTCTTCGGGGGACAAGGGAGGGGCCGCGCAAGCGGCCCCTTCTTCGTTTCAGCCCTTCACGAGGCCCGCATCGATGGCTGCCTGATGCAGCGAGGTCTGCGGGCGCGGGCCGATCTGCTGGATGACGACAGCGGCGGCGAGCGAGCCGAGATGGGCACAGTTTTCCAGAGAATGGCCCCTGGTGTAGCCATAGAGGAAGCCGGCGGCATAGAGATCGCCGGCACCGGTCGTATCGACCAGATTGTCGATCTCGCGCGCCGAGACGCTGGCCGTCTCTTCCGCGGTCATCGCGATGGAGCCCTTTTCCGACCGGGTTACGATGGCGACGCGGCAATCGGCGCGAAAAGCCTCGAGGGCCGTTTCGAAATCACCGGTCTGGTAAAGCGACTTCATTTCCTCCTCATTGGAGAAGACGATGTCGACCGTACCGGAGCGCATCAGGTCGAGGAATTCTTCACGATACCTGTCGACGCAGAACGGATCGGAGAGGGTCATCGACATCTGCCGGCCATGGGCGTGGGCGATTTCGGCAGCCTTGCGGATGGCGTCCTTCGCGCGCGGCGGATCCCACAGATAACCCTCGAAGAAGGTGACCTTCGAGCCGGCGACCTTGTCCTCCTCGATATCGTCGGGACCGAGCTCGACGCAGGCGCCAAGATAGGTGTTCATGGAGCGCTCGCCATCCGGCGTGACGAAGATCATCGACCGCGCGGTCGGCGGCGTGCCGGCCAGCGGCTTCGTGTCGAAAGCGACGCCCTGAGCGCGGATGTCGTGACGATAGATGCCACCCAGATGATCATCTGCGACCTTGCCGAAGAAGGCCGCCTTGCCGCCGAGCGAGGCGACGCCCGCGGCGGTGTTGCCGGCCGAGCCGCCGGAGGTCTCGACCGCCGGGCCCATGCGGTCATAGAGAAGCTCGGCGCGGTCGGCGTCGATCAGGTTCATCGCGCCCTTGATGATCGAATTGTCGTGCAGAAAATTGTCTTCGGCACGGGCGATGATGTCGACAATGGCATTGCCGATGCAAAGGACGTCGAATTCGGACATGGGTTCCCCAAAACTGTGGTTTTCCGGCGTTTAGCCGCTGGGGACGCGAAGGGGAAGAGCCGGGGCACAAAAGCAGCATCTTGCAGAGGGGACCAATCGTCGCCATCTGCCCGACATGATCTACTCCTCGCTCGTTCTCGCGCTGCAATCGCTCCTGCATCCCGGCATGCGCTCCACCTTCTGGAAGTCGATTGGCCTGACGATTCTGGCACTGGTCGGGGCATGGTTCGCGATCTCTTCGGGCTTCACCGAGCTCGCGATCCCCTGGGTGTCCGATTTTTTCCAACTTGACTACGAGCTGCCGAAATGGACCGGCTGGATCTCGTTCTTCGCGCTGATGGCGGCCGGGTTCGGGCTTGCCGCGGTGCTGGCCTTCCTGATCGGTCCGGTTAGCGCGCTGATCGCCGGTGTTTTCCTCGACGATGCCGCGGAGGCGCTGGAGGAAACCTATTATCCCGACGACCCGCCGGGCAAGGCGATGCCGATTGCCGAGGGCATCTGGCTGGCGATCAAGTTCACCGGCGTCGTCATTCTCGGCAACCTCTTCGCGCTGTTCCTGCTGCTGGTGCCGGGGATCAACCTGATCGCCTTCTTCGTCGTCAATGGCTACCTTCTGGGACGTGAATTCTTCGAATTCGCGGCGCGGCGCTTCGGGACGGACGACTATGCACGGATGACGCGCTCCAAGAACGGCGTGACGATCTTCGGAGCGGGGTTGGTCATCGCCGGGTTCATGGCGATCCCGATCCTCAACATCCTGACGCCGATGTTCGGCGCGGCGCTGATGGTGCATCTGCACAAGGCGATTGCCGCGCGCGAGGCGCGACGCGGCGGCCCGGTCAGTTCCCGCCCAGAAACAGCCTGAGGACGAGGCCGGCGGCTAGCCAGACGAAGGAGAGAAGCGCCAGCGATCGCAGGAGCTTTTCGCCCCATGACGAGCCGCCGTGATCGTGGTGATGGCCGCCGCCATCGCCGCGCGCGTGCCATATCAGCCAGCCGAAGGCCAGCGTGACCGCGCCGAAGGCAAGGTTGAGGACGAAGGTGTAGTCGATGCCGAATCGATCCGACGGCTCCGGCAGGCCCCCACTCGCGCCGATGTCGGGCGCAAGGCCGCTGAACGCGAAGCCGTAATGGATCGCAACGGCGGTGACGACGAGGGCGGCGAAGAACACACCGGCGATATAGAGCGCCATCTTCCAGCCGTAGAAACTCGCATTGACCCGCAGGACGGGGAAAACGATCAGGTCTGAGAAGATGAAGGCCATGATGCCGGCGACCGAGACGCCGTTGGCGAAGAGCAGGCTGGCCAGCGGAATGTTGCCCATCGAACCGATGAAGGTGAAGAACGCGGCGACCGGGCCGATGACGGCCTGGGCGAGGACCTGCAGGAAGGCCGGGTCACCCTCCTGCCCCGTGCCGGGGAACAACCAGGTGAAGAATTCCGCCGGGACGAAGGCCGCGATGATGCCGGCGAGCGTGAAGCCGACCGTCACATCCTTCCAGACCATCTGCCATTCCATCGCATAGGTCCGGGAGAGCTTTTCCCAGACCCGGCGGCTCTTCAGGAGGTCGGAGATGTCTTCCGGCTCGCCGCCTCCGTCCGTTTCGAGCTTCTCGCGCACGCGCTCGACCAGCCTTTCCGGCCGGGTCACGCGGACGATCAGCCACATCAGCAGGATCAGGATAACGCCGCCGACATATTCGCCGACGACGAACTGCCAGGACAGGAAGAGCGCGATGATGACGCCGAGTTCGACCACGAGATTGGTGGAGGCCAGCAGGAAGGCGAGCGCCGGAACGAGGCCGGCGCCCTTGGCGAGCAGGCTGCGGGTCGTCGCCAGCGCGGCGAAGGAACAGGAGGAGGACAGGAAGCCGAAGAAGCTCGCCAGCCCAACCGATTTCGGCCCGGCCTTGCCGATCGTCTCGCGCATGCGGTCTTCGGTGACGAAGACCTGAATGGCCGACGAGATGACATAGCCGAGGCAGAAGGCCCAGAACGCCGTCCAGAAGAAGCCGGCGGTGGTCAGCGCGGCGTCGGCCCAATTGGTGAGAAAGTCCTGCATCGCGGTCCCTTTCGGGGACCAACGACGGGGCGGCAAGCCGGTTCCGTCAGCCGATCACCTGAGCCGGCAGTTCGACGAGCGGCGCGGGGATGTCGCAGGTCTTTTCCTTCGACTTGCAAATGTCGGCGATGACGCAGATCTCGCATTCGGGCTTGCGCGCCTTGCAGGTATAGCGTCCATGCAGGATCAGCCAGTGATGGGCGTGAAAGAGATAGTCGTCGGGGATCGTCCGCATCAGGTTTTCCTCGACCTCGTCGGGCGTCTTGCCCGGTGCGAGGCCGATGCGGTTGGCGATGCGGAAGATGTGGGTGTCGACCGCCATGGTCGGGATGCCGAAGGCCATCGACATGACCACATTGGCGGTCTTGCGGCCGACGCCCGGCAGGGTAACCAGTTCCTCGCGCGTACGGGGTACCTCGCCGCCGAATTCGTCGACCAATTTCTGCGACAAGGCGATGACGTTCTTCGCCTTGTTGCGCCACAGCCCGATGGTTCGGATGTAGTCGCCGACCTTCGCCTCACCAAGCGCCAGCATCTTTTCCGGCGTGTCGGCGACCCTGAACAGTTCCTTCGTCGCCTTGTTGACGCCGACATCGGTCGCCTGGGCGGACAGCGCCACGGCGACGACCAGGGTGAACGGATTGACATGGGCGAGCTCGCCCTTCGGTTCCGGCCGCTGAATTGAAAACCGCCGGAAGATCTCACGGACCTCGTCCTTCGAATATTTCGTGCGCGGCAAGGCTTTCCGGCGCGGCTTCGGCTTAACTTTCGCGGGAGCCCGGGCACCTGCGGCATTTTTGGACTTTGGATTCTGCATTCGTCCCCTATAAATATCCGCCATGGCCGAGACAACGCATCTTGACGGAGCGCCCGAAGACCACGCGGAAAAGACGCTCTTTTCCGCTTTACTGACGCCGCACCGGTCCTTGTCCAAAAACGGTTTCACCGTGCTGATGATCCTCGCGGGCGGCGTGCTGCTGGTGCAGGGCTTCTTCTTCTTCGTCACCGGCGCCTGGCCGATCGCCACCTTCTGCGGCCTCGACCTGCTGGCGCTCTACGCGGCCTTCAAGCTGAACTACCGGGCGGCGCGGGCACGCGAGGAGGTTCGGGTGTCGCGACAGGAACTGCTGATCCGCAAGGTCGATCCGCGCGGCAAGGCCACCGATCACCGCTACAACCCGTTCTGGGCGCGGTTCATGATCGACCGGCACGATGAAATCGGCATCACCTCGATGAAGGTGACCGGCGAAGGCCGCACGACGCCGGTGGGGGCCTTCCTCAATCCCGACGACCGGGAGAGCTTCGCAGACGCGTTTTCGAATGCGCTGGCGACGGCGCGGCGTTAGCGCGGCACGATTGGAAAGGTAAGCGTGATTGCCGAGACGCGTGGAACTGGTGCCGCATAATCCTGGCTGGCGGCAACTTGCATATGAGGAAGCGCAAGTTCTTCGCAAGAGCGTCGGAGGCATCTTTCTTGCGATTCATCACATTGGCTCGACCGCAGTCCCAAGCGTACGGGCAAAGCCTGTTATCGACCTGATCGCCGAGGTCGCAAATCTCGATCTGCTGGATGAAAATCAGGCGGCAATTGAATCGGCTGGTTATGAATGGCGCGGGGAGAACGGAGTGCCCGCCCGTCGATATTGCATAAAGAACGATCCGCAGAGTGGGGTCCGCCTTGTCCATTTGCATTGTTTTGCAAGAGGCAATGCGGAGATCGACAGACATTTAGGGTTCCGCGATCTTCTGCGTGCAAATCCGCGGATCGCCCGCGCCTACGAGGCCGAAAAGCATCGTTGCAAAGAACTTCATCCTGACGACAGCAATGCCTATTCTCGTTGCAAGAGTGAGTGGATTCAGAATGTCGAGCGGGGAGCTGGCTTCGTCAAGAATCGGGTGGCGAGGCCCCTCGCTTCGTGGTGAATTCCACGAACACGAGGATTTCGCCATGAACGCCATGACACAAACCGAAATAACCCGGCCGCAGACCGTCCTGACCGACGAGATCACCTCCGGCGCCGACTACGAGATCGTGCGCAAGGTGATCGAGACGATTTCCGAGACCTATCAGGACCAGCCCTCGCTGGAGACACTCGCCGCCGAAGTCGGCATGGAGCCGACCGCGCTGCAGAAGCTGTTCACCCGCTGGGCCGGGTTGTCGCCGAAAGGGTTCCTGCAGGCGGTGACGCTGGACCATGCGCGCCGGCTACTGGCGAGCGACCTACCGCTGCTCGACACGGCCTATGAGCTGGGGCTTTCCGGGCCCGGCCGGCTGCACGACCTGTTCGTGACACATGAGGCGATGTCGCCGGGCGAATACAAGGCGAAGGGCCTGGGCCTGACGATGCGCTACGGCTTTCATGTCTGCCCGTTCGGGCTGGCGCTCGTCATGGTGACCGACCGCGGGCTTGCCGGCCTCGCCTTCTGCGATCCGGGCGGCGAGACCGCGGCGCTGGCGGACATGCAGGGCCGCTGGCCGAATGCCGCCTACATCGAGGATCTGACGGCGACCGCGCCCTATGCGGCGCGGATATTCAACCCGGCCAACTGGCGCTCCGACCAGCCGCTGAAGGTCGTGCTGATCGGTACGGATTTCCAGGTATCGGTCTGGAACGCGCTGCTGCAGATCCCGATGGGCAAGGCGCTCGCCTATTCCGACATCGCAGCGCGCATCGGCAGGCCCCAGGCACCGCGTGCGGTGGGCGCGGCGATCGGCGCCAATCCGGTCTCTTTCGTCGTGCCGTGTCATCGCGCCGTCGGCAAATCCGGCGCGCTGACCGGTTATCACTGGGGGCTGACCCGCAAGAAGGCCATTCTCGGATGGGAAGCCGGGCAGCTCGGCACAGCGTAAGCGACGCTCCTCGCACAGCGGAGGCCGAAACGGGCTTGCTACAGCGCCATGTCGAAGACCAGAAGGCCTTCGGTGCCGCCTTCGGTCATCTCGACCAGACGGGCGCCGAGCGCCTTGTGGTCCGAGTCTTCCAGATAGCGGTCGCGGGCCTCGGGGCTGTCGAAGCCGATGACGAAACCGTCGCGGAAGCCGTGATGGAGCCCCTCCGGGCTTTCGTTCGGCCCGGCGCGGAAATCCGACGCGCCGTCAAAGCCGTTCACGAAATGGTCGAAGGCGCCATAGAGCGCCAGAAGCGCCTTGTCGCCGACATCCGCCTTGCGGCGGAAAAAGACGCAGTGGAGGAGCGGATCGGCCAAGGATCGGCTCAATGCGCCCCGGACATGTCGCCGAGGATTTCCTTCGACGCGACGGTGGAATCCGGATTGAGCTTGTAGACCATCGGCACGCCGGTCGCGAGGTTCAGCTTGGTGATCTCGTCGTCGCCCATACGGTCGAGAATCTTGACGAGGGCGCGCAGCGAATTGCCGTGTGCGGCGATCAGCAGTTTCTCGCCGCGCAGCACGCGCGGCAGGATCTCGGTCATGTAATAGGGCCACACGCGCGCGCCGGTGTCCTTCAGGCTCTCGCCATCGTCGCCCGGCGGCGGCACGTCATAGGACCGGCGCCAGATATGCACCTGTTCCTCGCCCCATTTGGCGCGGGCGTCATCCTTGTTGAGGCCCGCGAGATCGCCGTAATTGCGCTCGTTGAGCGCCTGGTCGTGGATCGTTTCGAGATCGGACTGGCCGTTGATGTCGAGGATGATCTGGCAGGTCTTTTCGGCGCGCTTGAGGACCGAGGTGAAGGCGATGTCGAAGGTGATGCCGTAATCCCTGATGGCGCGGGCGCCCTCTTCCGCTTCCTGGACGCCGAGCTCGGTGAGGTCGGGATCCTTCCAGCCGGTGAACAGGTTGAGCTTGTTCCACTCGCTCTGGCCGTGGCGGACGAGAACCATGGTTCCTGACATGAATAACTCCCTCGATCGTGACTTTGCTGCTTACCGGGCGAGGCCCAGAACGTCATGCATGGAATAGAGGCCGGGCGCGCGGCCCTTTGCCCAAAGCGCTGCCTTGACCGCGCCGCGTGCGAAAATCATGCGGTCCTCGGCGTGATGCGACAGGGTCACCCTTTCGCCGGGACCGGCGAGGATGACCGAATGGTCGCCGACGACAGAGCCGCCGCGCAGGGTGGCAAAGCCGATCGAGCCGGTCTCGCGGGCGCCGGTGTGGCCGTCGCGGACGCGCACGGAATTCTTTTCGAGATCGATGCCCCTGCCCTTTGCAGCCGCCGCGCCGAGCAGCAGCGCCGTGCCCGACGGCGCATCGACCTTGTGGCGGTGATGCATTTCGAGGACCTCGATGTCCCAGTCGGCGGCTTCCAGGGCACGGGCGGCCTGTTCGACCAGCACGGAGAGCAGGATCACGCCCATGCTCATGTTTCCGGACCGGACGATCGCAGTTTTCTGCGCGGCGTCGGCGATCGCGTCACCGTCTCCCTCCGACAGGCCGGTCGTGCCGATGATGTGGGCGATGCCCTTGTTCGCCGCATAGCCGGCGACGGCGACTGTCGCCGCAGGTGCGGTGAAGTCGAGGATGGCGTCGGCGCCGGCGAAGGCCTCGTCCATTGACGCGCTGACAGAGACGCCGTTGGCTTTCAGGCCGGCGAGCATGCCGCAATCGGCGCCGACCGCGTCCGCGCCCTCGCGTTCCAGCGCGCCGGACAATTCGGCCGCGTCGCTCTCGCTGATCGCCCGAATGAGATTGCGGCCCATCCGGCCTCCCGCGCCGATCACGGCGATGCGCATGGTATCCATCGTTCCCGTCCCTCGCCCCGGCGCGTCAGCTCACGGCCGCGCTGGGCGTTTCTTCCCTGTGTTCGTTTGACGCCGGCTTCTCTTCAAGCAGATCAGCCTGCTCGCCGCCCTGAAGCGCGTAGAAACGCGCATAGACGCCGCCGGGCTTGCCGATGAGCGTCCGGTGATTGCCTTCCTCCACGACGCGGCCGGCTTCCATGACGACGATCCGGTCGGCATTGACCACGGTCGACAGCCGGTGGGCGATGACGATCGTCGTGCGCCCCTTCATGACCCTGTCCAGCGCGTCCTGGACCAGCTTCTCGGAATCGTTGTCGAGCGAGGAGGTGGCCTCGTCGAGCAGCAGGATCGGCGCGTTACGGACGATGGCGCGGGCAATCGAAACGCGCTGACGCTGGCCGCCCGAGAGCGTGATGCCGTTCTCGCCAACCTCGGTATCGTAACCCTGCGGCTGCGCGAGGATAAAGTCTTCTGCATTGGCGAGGCGCGCCGCTTCCTCGATCTCGGCATCCGTTGCGTCCGCCCGTCCATAGCGGATGTTGTCGCGAATGGTGCCCTCGAAGAGATAGGGCTGTTGCGAGACATAGGCGATACGGCCGCGCAGCGAACCCTTGGTGACGCCGCGAATGTCCTGCCCGTCGATCAGGATCTGGCCGCCCACCGGATCGTAGAAACGCTGCAGCAATGCAATGAGCGTCGACTTGCCGGCGCCGGACGCGCCGACGATGGCGGTGGTCTTGCCCTCCTCGGCGACGAGGGACAGGTCATGCAGGACCGGGACGCCTTCCTGATAGGCGAAATCGACATGGTCGAAGACGATACGGCCCTTCTTTACCTCAAGCGGGACGGCGTCGGGCGCGTCGTTCTGCTGAACCTCCATGTCGAGGAGGTGGTAGATCATGCGCGCATTGACCATTGCGCGCTCCATGTTGATGTGCAGGCGGGCCAGCCGCCGCGCGGGTTCGTATGCCAGCAGGAGCGCGGCGATGAAGGCCATGACCGCGCCCGGGGGCTCCTCGTTGACGACGGTATGATAGCCGCCATAGCCGATCACGCCGGCAATCGCCGCGCCGGCGAGGAATTCGGTCAGCGGGGTCATCCGCTCGGAAACGCTGGCAAGCTTGTTGGCGCGGACGAAGGCCTCATCGATGAGCCAGCCGATGCGCGCCGACAATTGCTGCTCCATGGTGAAGGCCTTGACCACGGTGATGCCCTGGGCGACCTCCTGCATGGTCCCGGCAACGCGGGCATTCAGCAGGACGGTCTCGCGCGTGACGGTGCGGATGCGCCGCGCGATATAGACGACGGCGAGGATCAGCGGCGGGCCGATCATCAGCGAGACGAGCGACAGGAACCAGTCGGTGAAGACCATCACGCCGATCAGGCCAAGCAGCGAGATCAGGTCGCGCGCCAGCGAGGTGATGGTGAGGTTGAGGACGTCGCGGATCGCGGAGATGTTGCCGTTGATGCGCGCCGCGAGCTCGCCGGAGCGCGACGACGAGAAGAAGTTGACGCCAAGCTCCATCAGCCGGGCGAAGACCCGCTTCTGGTAGCGGGCGACGATGTCGTTGCCGATCTTCGCCAGCAGGACGGCCTGGATGAAGCTGGCGACGCCGCGGATGGCGAAAGCGCCGAAGACGGCGGCGCAGATCCAGGGGATCAGTTCGGCGCGCCGCTTGACGAAAATCTCGTTGATGACGTCCTTGAGGATCCACGCCGAAAACGCGGTCGTCGCCGCGACCAGAACGAGGCAGATGACGGCGATCACATAGGAGCGCGTGTAGAGCCTCGCATTCTCGGAGAAAATGCGCTTGAGCAAAGCATAGACACCCTGGGACTCCAGGGACTCTTCGCTACGGTCCAGTGCCAATGTCATTTCCTTGCGATACGTCTTCGAGCTGCTCTCGGGCCCTTAAGATCGCGGGAGCTATACATGACGCAATTGCGAAATGATACCGGGCAAAACCAACGGTAGCCGCAAGGCGGTCAGGTTTCGCGCCACCAGCGGCCGGAGGTGTCGACGCCGAAGCGCGCCGGCATGCGCGCATAGGCGGAAAGCCCTTCCAGCGGCGCCTGATCATGCATGATCACATAGACAGGCGTCTGTTCCAGCAGGTTGCGATGCGGTTCCTTGTTGTCGAAAGCGGCGCGGAAATGCCCGGCATTGAGAACCGGGAGGATTTTCTGGGTGATGCCGCCGGTCAGATAGATGCCACCACGCGCCATGAAGACCAGCGCCATGTCGCCGGCGACGCGAGCCAGATATTCGATGAAAAGCTGGACGGTCTCGACGGCGACCGTGTCGCTGCCGTCGAAAGACGCGGAGGTGATGTCCTCGGGCTTGGACAGTGCCTTCGGGCGGCCGTCGGCCGTGGCGATGGCGTTGTAGAGATTGACGAGGCCGCGGCCGCACAGGATCTGCTCGCCTGAAACGCGCCCGCCGATCGTCTCCAGATGCGGGAATATCTCGTAATCGCGGTCGGTGCGCGGGCCGAGATCGACGTGGCCGCCCTCGCCGGCGACCGGAATCCAGCTGTTCGAGCCATGCACGATGCCGGCGACGCCGAGGCCGGTGCCGGGGCCGATGACGACGCGGTTCGAATATTCGACCTTCTTCCCGTTTCCGATCGGCTTGAGATATTCGGCGTCGAGCGCGACGACGGCCAGGGCCTGGGCCTCGTAGTCGTTCATGACGAGGACGTCGGTGAAACCGAGATCGGCGATCAGCGTCTTCGGGCGCACGATCCAGTGGCAATTGGTGAGGTCGATCTCGTCGCCGTCGGTCGGACCGGCGACGGCCAGCACCGCCGATTTCGGCACGACGGAGGTCTTGTCGAGGACGGTTTTCTGGATCGCGATGTCGAGCGTCTCGAACTCGGCCGTCTTGATCGGCGGGAAGCGCTTCGGCTCCGCATTGGAATCGATGACGATGGCGAAGCGCGCATTGGTTCCGCCAATATCGGCGATCAGCACCGGAAAGGGCATTCTCGTTTCAGAATCGGGGCGGCCGTTAGCCATGTGCCTCTCCTTGATCCGCATCCGGATCGGTGTTCGGCAGGACGGCAAGCAGCATGCTCGCCGTCTTCCGGTTTAACGCGATGGCGACGTCATAGACAATGGCGAGACGCATCAATGCCTTCACGTCGACGTCATGCGGCATGGATGTCAGCGGGTCGACGAAGAAGACGACCGCCTCGATCATGCCTTCGGCGATCATCGCGCCGATCTGCTGGTCGCCGCCGAGCGGACCGCTCTTCAGCCGCGTAACGGGAAGAGTCGGGCAGGCCTCGATGATGCGGCTGCCGGTGGTCCCCGTCGCTACAAGATCGTAGCGGGCAAAGGCAGCCTCGTGCTCACGCACGAAGGCGACCAGATCGTCCTTCTTCTGGTCGTGCGCTATTAAAGCGATCCTGCGCTCCGGCTTCATGACGACGGCCCTTTAAATCGTTTGAACCGCATAATCCAATTGAGACCGCGATGAAAGCCGAAATCGAATTCGCGCTCCTGCCTGCTCAGCTGCCCGGTTTGCGCGCCGGGATCGGGACAATGATCGGAACGCGATTGCCCGGAGCAGCCATCTCCCTGACCGGAATGGCGGTGGCGCGGGCAAGTTCCGGATCGTAGCCCGCCGTGAATGTGACGAGCGACTCGTCGGCGGGCGACTTGCCCTTAAGAGTGGCCGAGCAGGATTTCGGCAGATCGGCGAGCGTCACGACCTTCGGCTTGGCCGGCTTCTTTTTCGGATCCGGCTTGGCCGGCGCCCATGGCTCGTCGGTGAACCACCAGGCCAGAGACTTGTCGCAGCCATTGCCCGAGCCTGTCGACTGCTGCGGCTTGCAGTCCGGCGAGCCGTCCTGGCAGAACAGGCGGATATGGAAATGGTAATGGTGCCCGTAATAGGGCCTGAGCTTGTTCATCCACTTGTCGTTGGCATGCGACGATCCGTAGGTGTCGCACATCGCCTTCTTGATGCCGGGATGAATGAAGATGCGCTGGACCTCGTCATAGGAGGCGGCGCGCTTCAGGAGCTTTCCGTGAGCCGGCGTCCATTTCTTCGGATCGACATAGAGCGAATCCTTCTTGAGCATGGAAATCGCGCTCATATTGGCGCGTTCGCTGCGCGTCAGGATGCGGTTCGGCATGGGCGTCAGCCAGATATCGGCATCGAGGCCGATCTGGTGGGAGGCGTGGCCGGACAGCATGGGGCCGCCACGGGGCTGCGAGATGTCGCCGACCAAAAGGCCCGGCCAGCCATCCTGCACGGCCTCGCGGGAAAGGCGCTGCAGTAGCTCGATCGTCTTCGGGTGGCCCCAACGGCGGTTGCGTTCGAGGCGCATGGCCTGCCAGGTCGGCCCGTCCACCGGCATGGCGACAGCGCCGTCGATACAGCCCTTCGAGTAGAAGCCGTGCGAATCCGGCGCGTCGACCGTCGGCAGCTGCACGCGGCCGAAAAGCTGCTTTGCCGCGGTCTCGGCGGAAACCGGCGCGATGGCCATGCCGGACATGACCGCGACGAGAGCCAGACGGCGCGCGAAACCAGAAATTGAAGCCAAGGTCATGCAGCCCTCTTTGCCTGCAAAGATACCGATGCCTCGGGAACCTAAACTGATTTGCCTGCCCGACCAAGGGGCGATGCATGCCGGTCAGGGACGGACGCGGTAGAGGACCAGCGGCTCGCCGACAGTGTTTTGGACAGGCTCCAGCCAATCGGGCAGCGTGCCCGACCGCAGTGCCGCCTGAAGGCCGTTCGGGGCCGCTGCGATGAAGTCGAACCCGTCGGCCCCGTTCAGGCAATCGGCAATCAGCGTGACGCCCTGGGCGGCGAGCTTTGCGCGCGCGGCGTCCGGCTCTGACAACATGGAGTCGATCAGCAGCAGATTGCCGGCCGTGTCGCGGTGATAGGGCCCGGCGACGGCGCGGTGGCCCGTGTGGAGCAGGACCATGGCGCCGATATCCGTGGCGCCGAGGACGACGCCGGCCGGTTCGGCGGCGAGCGGCGCGTAGAGGTCGGCTGTGTAGCAATAGTCGCGCGCGGAGACGCTGGCCGCCTGTTGCTGCAGGGTTGGAGCCGAGGCGAAGAGATTGGCCGCCTGCGCGCCGGCCATCCACCAGACGAGGTTCAGCGAAACGGCCCAGACGGCGGCGAGGCGCAGTGAATCCGACAGGCCGCGCCGTGCCGGCATGGCGTCTCGCAGCCGGACAATCCAGAAACCGAGCGGCAAAATGGCGAAGGCCGCCGCGAAGATGAAGCCGCGCTGCTGCCACGCCGTGACCGCGATGCCCATGGCGAGGAACGACAGGAACACAACCGCCTGTCCGCGCGGCAGCGGCCTGCCGCGCCGGAGGCTCAAGGCCGAGACCGCGAAAGCGCAGAGCGCCATGCCGTAAAGGCCGACGATCTGGAACGGATCCGCCGCCCAGAGATCGGCGAGCGAGCGCGTCTCGATGACGCCCTCCAGCCAGAAGGTCTTGAGGCGCGGATCGAGGCCGGCGAGCGGATTGGCGAGGCAGTGCGGGAAGGCGAGGACGACGAGGCCGGCCACCGCGACGCCGAGCGCCGCCAACGCGGCGAAACGGGCAGCCATGCCGGTCGCGAAAGAGGCCGCGACGAGGCCGAGGCCCGCGATGCCGCCAACGACAAGATGGAAGGAGGAAAAGGCGTCGCAGGCGTCGTAACCCCAATTGGCCGGCGCGACGGTGGCAAGAAAGACGGCGAGCGCCGATCCGGCAATCGCGCCGCCAAAGGCGCGAAGTTCGGCCGGACGGGCAAAACCGAATGCGAAGCGCAGTGTCACATAGACACCGGCAAGCGCGACATAGGGCATGACTTCCATGCCGATGGCGATCATCAGCACCGCGACGAGGCCCGCGATACCGTGGGCGAGAACCGGGCGACTGCCCGGCAACAGGCAAACGAGCAGCCATAGCGACAAGGCGATCTGGATATTGTGATGATCGAGCGCGCCGGGGCTGAAAGCGCCGGTCGTCCACAGGGCGACCGCGCCGACCACGGCGACGGGCAGGCGTCCGGCAGCATTGCCGGTGCGCGCGCAGGCCGTCATCAGCGCGGCCATCGCGAAGAGCAGCGTCAGGGCCGGCCAGATGATCTTCGCGGCCGCTTCGGCCAGTGCGGCGTCGCCCGTGAGCGCGGTCACCACCATGACGATGGCGGCGATGGGGGCGTCGACGAGGCGCGACCAGTGCATCAGCGTGCCGCCTTCGAGGCCCAGGCGGTACTGGTGCAGATCGAACCAGCTCTGGCCGGCGAGAAGATCGCGCACTTCGACGAGGCGCATGAGATCATCCGAATTTGCGATGCCGGTCGCATCCGATCCGCGCAGGCCAACCAGCGTGACGAAAAGCGTCGCGAGCAGGGCGAGCAGAAGCGGCTCGAACCGGGCGCTCGCGGAAACCGCGCCGGGGGCCGCATCGGAGCGGGACTCGGAAAGAAAGGTCATTGCCGCAAACTCATTGGCGGGAAATCCGCGCGAAAAATTCAGCGCTAAACCTAGACTTAACCCGATCAAGAAATGGTAAAACGCAGACTGGCGGGCGATTGCCCGTGCGAAGGCAAGGGATTCCCGATGCGCGATATCGTCTCCAAGAACCGGATTCTGCGGCTGGCCAGCTTCGCCGTTGCCGGCGGGACGGGCTTTGTCGTGGACGCGACCGTGCTTCTATTGCTGATGCGCTTCACGCCGCTGGGGCCGTTTACGGCGCGCATTTTCTCGGTTGCCGCGGCCGTGGTGACGACATGGACAATCAATCGCACCGTGACCTTCGGCAGCAGCGGCCGACATATCGTTCACGAGGGAGCCCGCTACGGCTTCGTGGCGCTGATCGGCGCGACAATGAATTACGGGATCTATTCGGGCCTGTTGCTGGCCGCGCCAGACACCATCCCGCCTCTGGCGGCGCTTGTCATTGCGGTGGGGCTGGTGACCGTTTTTTCCTATCTCGGTTACTCGCGCTTCGTCTTCAAACGCGCGTGAAACGGGACTCCTACCCGCCTCATTCAATACCCATATAGCGGGGCATGGCACAGTCATTCCTTCATCCGGACACGCTGATCCACCGCCAGCACAAGGCGATGAACACGCTGCACACCTGGTTGTTGATCGGGGGCAGCCTCACTTTGCTGGCGGTGACGGCCTGGGCGATCGCCGGAACGACGGGGCTCGTCTATGCGGTCGGGTTCGGCGCGATCATGCTGACCGCCGCGCGGCGCGTCTCGCCCTCGATGGTGCTCAAGATGTACCGAGCCCATCCGGTGACGCCGCACAATTTTCCGGCCGGTTACCGGCTGATCCAGGAACTGGCGGCGCGGGCCGAATTGCCCGCCGCGCCGAAGCTTTATGTAGTGCCGTCCAAGATGATGAACGCCTTTGCGGTGGGACGACGCGAGGAAAGCGCCATCGCGGTGACCGACGCGCTGTTGCGGAACATGACGATGCGCGAGCTCTCCGGCGTTTTGGCGCATGAGATGACGCATATCGCCAATGAGGACATCAAGGTGATGTCGCTCGCCGACATGGTGTCGCGCATGACCTCGGCCCTGTCGATGGCGGGGATTTTTGCGATCCTGTTCAACATCTCCGGCTTTTTCGGCCAGATTTCCTGGCTGGGCATTATCGCGATGATCGCTTCGCCGACCATCGGCGGACTTCTGCAACTCGCGCTGTCGCGAACCCGCGAATTCGACGCGGATTACGGCGCGGCGCTGCTGACCG
>Ga0209692_10000929_pt1 | contig 48351 bp, 39 predicted proteins | sample tdDd472_FD_187129 | JGI IMG/M metagenome (GOLD analysis project Ga0209692, IMG submission 187129) | Marine sediment microbial communities from the Atlantic coast under amendment with organic carbon and nitrate - tdDd47.2 (SPAdes)... | ecosystem: Environmental > Aquatic > Marine > Coastal >... | reverse complement strand
TTGGACAATTGACTTTTTTACAAAAAAACTTAACTGGGCGAAAAATCCAAAAAGGGCAAATATAATTAGTTTAATGTCTTACATAATTTTTGGATTAATCTTTTGTCCACTTATACCCTATATCTATGATAGTACTTTGTGGAGTGATATTATTGGAGATGCCATTTTTTGGGATGTAATTATAAAGGGTTTAATGCTGTTTTCGTTTGATATGATTGTGATTTCTATTTTCTATTCAACTTATCTGACAAAATATTGGGTAGAATCCATTGAAAGAAATGAGGAATTAAAAAGAGAAAACTTGTTAGCTAAATATGAAGCCTTGAAAAACCAAGTAAATCCTCATTTTCTTTTTAATAGTTTAAATACACTTAGCGGAGTGGTAGAGCAAAAACCGGAATTGGCGACAGCTTTTATTAAGAAATTATCGGATATATATAGGTACGTATTAGAACAAAGTGATAAAGAAATAGTATCATTAAATGATGAAATGAAATTTGTTGATGATTATATTTTTCTATTAAAAATGAGATTTGGAGATGCATTAGTTTTTAATTCGAATTTACCAACTAATAATTCTATTCAAATACCCCCTTTAGGCCTACAGATGCTGGTTGAAAATGCCATTAAACATAATATAATATCTGATGATATGCCATTGAAAATTGAGATTGGGGTTGAAAAAGATTTTATAATAGTACAAAACAACTTTCAACAAAAAAATACAGTTATTTTAAAAAACGAACCATTAGGACTAGAGAACCTAAGAAAAAGATATCAATATCTTTCAAATTCTTCAATTGAGATTATTTCATCTAAGAATGAATTTATTGTAAAATTACCAATTATTGAAGCCTAAGAAACATGAACTGCCTAGTTATAGAAGATGAGAAAGTAGCGGCCGAAAGGCTCATAGGATTGATCAAGAATTATGATCCATTGATAGAAATTAGTGAGAAAATCCAGTCGATTAAGAAGGCTGTAGATTGGCTAAATACCAATGTTGCTCCCGATTTAATTTTTATGGATATTCAACTTGCCGATGGTTTAAGCTTTGAGATTTTTGAACAAACCATTGTTAAAACACCAGTAATTTTCACTACTGCTTATGATGAGTATGCACTTAAAGCATTTAAAGTAAATAGTATTGATTATTTATTAAAACCAATTGATCAGGACGAATTGAATAACGCTTTAAAGAAATTTGAAGAAAACAATACGGCAAAAGAAATACCTGTTCAAGTGTTTGATAATATATTGCATTCGCTCACAAAAAAATATAAAAATAAATTTGTAATTAAAGTAGGAGAACATATCAAAGTTTTTTCTACTGATGATGTGCAATGTTTTTATAGCATGGAAAAATACACCTTTCTTCAAAATAATTCGGGACGTGATTATGCGATCAATTATTCACTTGATCAATTGGAAGATTTATTAGAACCAACTAAGTTTTTCAGAATCAATCGTAAATTCGTTGTTTCCTTTTCGGCAATTTCAGATATTGTTAGCTTCTCTAATAGTCGTTTGCAAGTTAAGCTTAATTCAAACGAATCAGAAGATTTGATAGTAAGCCGTGAAAAGGTACAAGATTTTAAAAAGTGGTTGGAGAGTTAACAAAAATTTTTGTCTCAAGTATTTCTGTCATATTTTTTATTCTTGTTGAAATCTTCAGGATTTTTATTATTGGAAGACCTGTATGAAATTAAACTTTTTGGTGGCATAGCCGCTACAATATCTAATTGTAAGGATCGAAAAACCATAAATGCAGCCAGAAGCTGCAAAGTAATGTTTTTCTTATTATAACCTATTAAACCACCAAAAACCCCGCATTGAATTTAAACGCGTATTTTTTATTCAATTGCTAATAAATACATTAAAAAAAACATAACTATCCCTTTTATTTACGCTTCCTGACTTTTGATAGATAATAATTTAAATAGTTTTTAAGGTTTTAATGATCTACACATAGATATAAGTTACTTATTGTTTTTCCAATATGGTTTAATTATACGTCCTTTTTTGTGGCTTAGGATGAGAAGAATAACCGTCGCAGTTAAGCAGAATAGTGTTGCCTGTAATGAACCTTCCGGTCCAAATTCTCCACCCGTAAACCATTCTGCTCCTTCAATTTTAGAATTTATTAGTGTTTTCGAAATTGCATTTCCTGATACTCTTGCTCCAAAAATAGCAGATTGAGTAAAATTCCAGGCAAAGTGAATTGCAATAGGAAACCATAAATTTCTTGAATAGATGAAAGCGGCTGCAAGTAAAAGACCTGCTTGAATTGCCAAACCAATTCCTGCAGTTAAAGAACTATTTGGGTTGGCAAGATGCAAAGCACCAAATAAAGTAGCAGAAATTATGAGAGCAAAATAGCTTCCTAGTTTTTCTTCTGTAATTCTAAAAATTATTCCTCGTATTAGTGTTTCTTCAAAAATAGCAGATGTAAAAGCCATGGTTAAAGGAGGAATGATGAAAAAAATAGGATTTGTGGATATAACTGAATATCCGCCTTTTATGAAAATCACCAAAATTGTCAACGATTGCAGGATTGCTCCTAAAACAATTCCAATTGTTAGGTTTTTAATGATACCGTTTTTTGAGAATTCTGTAATTTTCCTTTTTTCATAAAATTTGAATAAATAAGTGTAAGAAATTATAGCAAGTATTGCGACAAATATTCCTCCAATTAGATTTTTCAAGTCTTTATCAATATTTGTTAATTCTAATGCTTTTTGAATTAAATTCTGTCCAAATCCAACAATTCCTGCGCAAACAATAAGCCCAATTATAATTTTTGTAAATGGAAAATGAAGCATTTTTTTTCCGATGTTTTTACTTTTTATTTTCATAATAATTTCTTATTTGTATGGTTTATAAAATGACTGCTATTGATTATTAATTTATGCTAGCAAGAGTTAAATGGCCAATGAATATATTCTTTTAAAATAGGAAGATCCTCCAAATAAGCTCTATTTACTGTTGTGTACATAACTTTTACTGGTTGCAAAATCAACTATTAAATCGATAAAAAAATCAGGTCTTTCTAATATTGCCATGTGTTTATAGCCATTTAAGACCTTAAATTCACTTCTGGGTATTTTTTTGTTCAGCCATTCTCCCCATTGTACAGGCGCAGTTTTATCGTCTGAAGCCCATAAAATTTGTGACGGCATGTCCAATTTGTTCAATTTTGTTTGCCACTTCTTTTGAGGAATCCCAACACATGAAATAATTTCAGCAAAATTAGATCGAACCGTTTTGTTTCCAACCAAATTATTAAACCATGAGATACAATTCTTACAAGCAGCACCATCATGATTTACAAAATCTTGTTTAGCCAATTTGTTCCGATTAACTTTATTTGCAAGGATTCCTTTAATCAGTGCTGGAAATACTTTTTTAATTAAAGGCAAGCTTAAAATAGGAGACATGTAACCAACTCCAATACTATCAATTAGTGTTAAAGAAGATATATGATTCTTTTCTCTTAATCCGTAATTTATAGCAGTTCTCCCCCCCATTGATATACCAACCACGTTCCATTTTTCAATATTTAGAAACTCTCGTACTTGAATTAAGAAATCAACATATAATCCATCGCTATAATCAATCTTACCATCTTCTATTAAAAATCCTGGAAATGTTGGAACTATTACCATAAATTTTTCTTTTAGTTTTTCCACTACTGGTGACCAAATTTTTGGCCCACCCATTCCGTGAACTAAAACAATTGGAATTCCTGTTCCTTCTATTTGGATTCTATTTTCCATATAATGTTTTTTTGTTACACCACACAACGACCGCTTCATGTGTAGAGCTAATTTATAAGTATTTCACTATCAATCTACCGCTAATTTTCTTTGCCTGTACAATTATAATTCATTCGCTGTATTAATTTTGTAACAGTTTCAGCACCTATATTATTTAAGTCCGCAGTATTTTGTTTAATTAATTCTATGCTTACTTTATTTATTTTTTGATAAGGTACTTTTTCCCACTTATTCATATCTGAAACAAATTCCTTGTTAAATATTCTTTTTGATAAGTCACATATAATACAATATTGTGCAAAGGGATGAGCAAGTTCTTTATTTTTTTCAGAACGTTTTATAAATACACTTATTAGCTTGTATATTGTTTCTTGTGCCGTACTTAATTCAGTTAATTTAGCTCTATATTCTAAATCTGTTTGCTCAAGTAACGGGAACGTTTTATAATCTGCAAAATGCTGTGCTTCATGTTTTAAATAACTCACATCAAAGCTCTCGCTTGAAATATCGTATGCCTTTTTTACACAATATAAGGCATCTTGAGTAGCCCAACCTGAGGCATAATACCTTCCAAAAGTTGCGTAATCAGCCCAACCATTTGACACAAAGTTCTCCATAAAATCAACTTGTACTTTTATATTTTTCTCAGGAAGTTTAATGTCGTATATCTGTTTATTCGTGCTTGCCCATAAAAACAAATCATAAATACCTTGAGTTTTACCCATTGCATTTGAATAGAACCCTTTTTGAGTAATCAAATCCATTAAATAGTCACTTAGATTTTCATAAACACTGTCTCTTGGGAATTCACTGCTGATATAATTGTTTTCGTATAATAAATCAACAAATTTGTTTTCAAGTTTGGTATTTTCATTTTCAATAGCATTGTTATCAACTAATACTTTATTCCAGTAATCATGAAATATTTCAACAACATCAATAATTAAAGTATCATTTGTTTTATACGTATATTCTTCATTTCGTTCCCTAAAACGTTTATAGTATTTATCTTTTAAACTTATTTGTTTATCTGTTAAGTTTTTGTCTGGGATAGAATCTAATAATTCAAGAATCGCATTCATATCTCCCTGAAGTCCAATTGTATATATAAGCTCAAAATCAAATTCTGTATTTTTCAATTTTTCTTGTTCAGTGCAAGAAAAAATACCTACAGTAAGAAATAAAGCAATAATAAATTTATTCGTGTTTTTCATGTTAATTTACTTTTTATGATTACTAAAATTGTGTAATAGCTTGTTGGTATGGTGTAAAGATATATGCGGTGGTGTACAATTACTCCTTTTTACACTTTACTGATTGCGCATATTCTGCAGAAATGACATTTGCGCCATCTGGCACGTTGTTTTTTAAAAAGTCCACATTCAAAACCACAGATTCGATTAGGTCAAAATTATCCTCAAAAGTAAGTTCATGAAAGCTTTTAGAACCTTTAATGTTTGTGGACATATCGACAAAAAGAGGAATGTTGTTACATGAAAAATCAAAAGCGTTCATAGCGATTTTTTGCAATGACGAATTCTGGCTTGACTTAAAATGTATTTCTCGATTGGTGATATCATAAACAATACTCCACTGCGTGCCTTTTTCCTGGGCAACACTATCCAAAATAAAGAAAGAATAATCAATAATATTTAGGTCATCATTATAATTTTCGATTAAGGACGCAGCCTTCAAAAACCTTCCTGAAGAATTCTCGGTCCAATCATTATATTGAATACTCACTTTATTATCCATATTCTCTTTATATTTTAAAGAATGCTCATAAGTACAATTGGCCAATACAGGATATGGTAAATCCTTTCCACGGTGCACTACCATTTCTCCATTTAAATATTCAATGGTTGCCACATTACCATTTGGATCGGAAATTAAGAAATGTAATGTCGCAATTGTTGTGAATGAAATCCTAATCAGAGAATCGCTGTTAATTACTTCCTCAACTGTGGCAGAATTATCCAAATGATATTGTATCCATTGTAATTCGCTTAATCCATATCTTTTATCCATTTTCGGATAAACGGCCTCCTGTAACCACATCTGCTCTATAACCAATCCTGCCTCATTCATTCCCCCATAAGGAAATTCCCTACCGCACTGGTTAAATGTAATGCTACCGTATTTTGAAATCCAGGAAATAGGATTTTCGGGTGCGAGGATAAAAGCGGTTTTATGCATATTCTTGTAATTAACTTGAATATGCCCCATTCCAACCGGGAAATCAAAGTTACGGCCAAAAACAATATTGCCTTTACTATCGGAGAAGGAAAATGTTGTGCAGCTAAATAACTTGAATGAAATTAATAGAGCTGCTAATGTGATAAGACTCTTTTTCATGATTTATGATTATTTGTTAATAAAATATTATTTTTTAAATTTTGCAATTCAGTTTACGCATGTTTTTCTTTTTGTGTCAACCTAATCTTGTTTTGCTAATTTATTTGTATTTAATTCGATAATAATTTTGTATTATATTTAATGTCAGTGATTTCCAAATCTAACCACGTCCAGTTGCCTTCATCGAGTTTCCAAGTAGCAGTCATTTTTACAGGAATTTTTACGCTATTCATTACCGCATGTTCGTTCACGTCAATAACCCATTCATAACGTTTTGTATCCGGTTCGTTCTCTTTGTATCGATAGGTACTGTATTGAACAAAGTCACCGTTTTCGTTAAAATGGAAAGTTCCTGAACCCTTTGTCCCCTTATAATCCAATGTTGCTTTTGCCGAAAAAGCATCAATACTCTCCCAAGTTATATGTGGGCTCAACGCGGCAGTCGGAAACCAAACAATTTCGCCTAAATAGCGTTGCAGTGTTCCTTCGTCCATTTTTACTCCTTGTTCATTTACAATATTTACAAGGGAAAACATTTTTATTTGCATTTCCCCTTTTCCGTCAATAAACTTATCGCGACCTGTTACTTTGATAAATGGAGGCATGTTCATTTTTACTTTCCAAACAAACGCAGGATTTTGGATGGCAAAATATTGTTCAGCAGTGGCATTATTCCATGATTCTTGTTCGGATTTCATTTTTATTTTGGCTTTTTGTTTTAGCCAAACAGAATGGATTTTTTCTTTACCTACAACTCCCGAAACGTTTAGCCATTTTGCAACAGGCGATGGCAGTTCAGCAAGTTGTTCTGTTGTAACTTTTGTAGTTTTAAAACCATCTGAGTGTCCAACAACTTGAGATATTTCATTTGATATTTTCTTGTTGAAAATAACTTGAGACAAGGAAAAACAGGCAACAACCAGAATGATTATGTTGGGAATAGTTGCAAATTTTGCGTCTTTCCAAACTAAAATAGTCAGAAATGTGGAAAGAATAATGGCTAGAAACGCCAGAATGCTCCACCACTGAAGTCTAGTGAGATAGGCAATAACGGAAATAACAAACAACACAAAGACCAAGAGCCAGATTAAACCAGCGTTTTTTGAAATATTTACTGAAAGTTGCTGAATATGAGCCAAATTAAATGCTTTTAAAAAACCCAGAAAATGTATTACCCCATGTAAGAATAGAAGTGTTGAAAATAGGTATTTCATATGTTTATAATTGTTTGTTTTTAAAGTTGTTATATGGAACATTTTTGTGTATAGTTTCGTTGCGAGAGAAGACGCAATGCAATTTACAAAATGTTGCAGCCAGTGTTATTCTAGTTTATTATCATCTCATAAAACTTATTTTTGTTATTTTCAGATTGCATTTTTTCACTTATCATGTCTGCATTTTTTTTATAATTTTTATTGTGGTACAGGTCTAACAATTTAATCTCGAACTCCTTTTTATTGAATTTACGAATTGATATTCCTTTAGGACCGAGCTGTAATTTAGCTATCGTTTTATCCCAGAAGAATTGATCAAGTACATGAGGAATAATTAAGCTTGGGCAGGCATATTTCAGGGCGGTGTGAGTAGTCCCTGAGCCTCCATGGTGAATTACGGCATATATTTTGGGAAATATCCAAGAATAAGGCAAGTCCTCAGTAAAAAAAATATTTTCGTGAAATTCATCAATCTTTTCAAGACCACCCCATGATATATTTATAATAGCCGGAATATTATTTCTCTTTAATACTTCAACAATACTTCGTGTTTTCTCTTTTGGACTTGGATTAGTCATACTGCCGAAAGTGATGAATATGATTTTTTCATGTTTCCGAATAAACAATAGCAATTTCTCATCGGGCTGCCAATCCGTGGCTGTGTCTCTTTCATAATATCCTACAATACTTGTGTTGAAAGGCCAATTAGCGGGTTTTGGAAATAATGAAGGAGAGATAGTATAAAAAGTTTTTTCGTTTTCTAGCATTGCTCGTTTAATTGATGAAACCGTAATTTTTCTTCCGCTAAAATCTTTTTTAAAACGTTTTGAAACCAATTTAAGCATCACTGCTTTCATAGTATTTACAAACCATCGGGTTATTTTATTTAGAAATTTTCCATAATTACCTCTCAGGTCAGTGAGCGGATCAAGGGTTGGATTTACCAATATTGTTTTTCTTGAGTTGCCTACTCCCCACACTACACTGTAATTGCATTTTGGGTGGTATAGAATTCTATCTGGTTTTTCCTCTGTTTGTATGCGATGTTGCAGGGCCACGCTGTCCTTTGATAGTTTTAAACTAACTCTTGCCATTTTAATCAGTATCCTAATTCGTTTAAGGATTGAACCTTGATTGCCAAAAATCATTTTCATTTCCTTTCCATTCATCAAATCGAGGATATCCTTACTGAAGCCTTTAAAAGAAAGCCCCATTCTCTCAACAATTTCGCGGTATTGTTCTGGAAAGACACAGATTATATCGCAATTCTGCTCTTTTAGCAATTGAGCAATTGCCAAAAACGGTTCAATATCTCCTCTTGTACCTATTGAAAATAAAATTACTTTCATTTTAGTTGTATATTTATTTTATGTTGGTTACAACTCCCGTATGATGAATGTTGGGAGTGAAAAATAATTTGCATGCTTTATCGAAAGATGGTAAATCGAATACATCATTTGGCGATATCTCTCTTCCAAATATTTGAATTGCATTAGTGGGACAAATTGCCACGCAATGCCCACAGCCTATACATCCAAATGCGGGATTGTCGCTAATTTTAACTTTATTATTCTTGAGGATTAAACTAAAATCTTTACAAACTTCAACACAATTGCCACAGCCAATGCACTTCTCTTCATTTATTATAATTTCACTTTTTTCTTTTGTTCTTGTTGTTGGAATTGCCATAGCTTTAAAAATATTTATTATTTTTTCTTAGAGATTTTTGTTTTTATGATCTTATCTATTTGATAAGATCATAAAAAACGAATGCAATTTATTTTAATTTTTTTAGCATCCAGTCGGCCAATTCAGGCAAAATTTCGGCATGATGACTTGAACAAACATGCTCGGCACCAGGAATTCTTAGTACTTTCTTTTCACCGGCAGGAAAATTTTCCAATTTGTCTTTTTCAGTCTCTTTAAGTAAGTGATCGGCCTCACCAATCACAATGTAGCTTGGACATAATAACTTGCCTTCAATATCATTTAATGAAATCAAAGATTTAAAATCTTCCATTGAATTTGCTTCAGGCAAATTATATTGCTCTTTCATGTCGGCAAGAACGATTGGTGGAACATACAAAAGATCGTATGAATAAGGCCCACTGAGGCTTATACAAGCTTTAAATCTTTTATCATGAGCAGCGGCTCGTGGAGCCAAGTATCCACCAAAGCTTACCCCAAAAACACCCAGCTTATCTTCATTGATTCCTTTTTCATTAATAAGATAATCAACTAAAACACTAACTGCCTCTTGATGATTGGTGCGCTGCATTGGGCATGATTTGCGAATTTCTCCTTGGCCGGGGCCATCAAATGCAACTACATTCATGCCTCGCATATAAAAATGGCGGGCAAATGTAGATAGTTCCACTTCTTTTGATGAATCCAATCCGTTGATGAAAATTACAGTTGGCGCATCGTCATGGAATTTATGTATATAAGCTGGAATACGATGTTCTCCATATTTTATCTGCATAAACTCAATTTTGGCTGGAGCATTTTTAGCCATTTCACGAAAATTGGCTCTGGATTTTCCTCGAAATTGTTCTTTTACCCTAACTGCCGGAATAAACAATTGTGCAAAATGATAGTAGCGGCTGGCCAAATCGAAAAAATGACATGCACTTTGTTTTAGTTCTGCCGATTCTGCATTTTTGCCTTTTTGCTCGTATTTTGCAGCAAGTTGTGCTAATTCCATGCTAAACTCCTGGAATTTTGGAGGTCTGTTTTCTAATCTTGTAAAATCACCAAAGGTAAATCCAAAATGCAATAATCTGTGAAACATTAAGTTTGCGTCTCCTGAAATTTCTCTTTCTTTTTTCATTGTTTTAATTATTATTAGTTATATTAAATCGGTATCGAATACCTCCTTTTATAAAACTTGAGCCTGGTATCTCAAATGTCTTCTGATTGTAATAATCTTCATAAATTTGTGAGCCACGGTAAACATTGATATAAAACCCTAATTTTTGGCCATTTTCAAATTTTACGGGATAAGCAGAAATTCCGAACAATCCTCCACCCGACAAGCTATTAATTGAATAATCGGGCAATGTTCCGGTACTGCGGACTGACACAAAATTTAATTGTCCTGTTAGTCCAAGTTTTAATTGAATTTCTGCTGTTGGTAAAACTGTTTGCAATACGTTAAAATTCCACGTAATAGGGACCATCCATTGATTTACATTCAATTCGCGAACGCCAACATACATATTTTCCTGATGGTCAAAACGGAATGTCTGAGCATTAAACATATAATCTAAGCCGCTTTCAATTTCGCCGTATTTGAGTGGTTTATTCACATGCACACCTGCATTTGCACCCAATTGAGTAGCTCCCGAATAAGCATCCACAAGGTTTTCATCTGGAAGATTTGATAAAACAGATAAATCGCTATTTTCTGTTATGCCCCCTTTGTTTATGCCTGCCTGAATGGAATATTTTATTGCACGTTGGTTTTTTACGGTGACGACGCAGGAGTTCAGTACGACTCCTATTAAAATTATTAGAACAACTTTTTTCATTTTGTATGAAGTTTAGATTTTATAAAATTTACATTCGCTTGAAAAACAAATTTTTATCTTTAACTAGCAAATAGATGGAAACGATTAAGAGTAATCCGGTTTGAATAACTTTACTAATGGGGTGAGTTGCAAAAATTTCGTTAAAAAAACCTGCAGTGATATGGAATACAATAGCTAACAGGATATTCCGATTTGTTTTATAGTACAGCCAGTTCATAATAAGAACAAAAGGTACCATACTAACTACAAAATTTAGTGAATATAACCAACCCGATTCTATTAGATTACTATGGTAATAACCATTAATAAATGATAACGGAAAATGCCAGAAAGCCCAATAAACTGCAAATATTAATGAGGCATTAAACAAATTGAAACGAGATACCAAACTGTCGGTTCCGTAGGAGTGCCATGCCAATTCTTCAAGCATTGGGGCAGCAATCAGTAAAAACCAAACAGGAAAAAGAGCAGAAGTAAATGAAAATGAGCCTCTCAATTCAAACTGGTTTGCACTGTATCCGAAAAACAGTGAAATTGCCTGAGCTGCCAGAATGCTAAGTAACATCAGAAAAAATGCAATAAGAATGTATTCCTGCTTTATGCTTTTGAAATTGAAAAAACGACCTAAAAAATCTTTTCTCAGTTCTTTATCAGGTAGAATAAAAAAAAGTGCAATAACTATTGGGGCAAGTAATCCTGCAAAACTGCATAATCCTGTAGCCCATTCAAGCATCTGGGTGTAGGGTGTTTGATGGCTTAAATAGGCACTAGTAAACCATAACCACCATGGTATTGTAATAGATAAAAAATAAAAAATAAAAGGACTTTTATACTTCTTTATGATTTGATTTTTTCGCTGTTCTGAGCACATAATTTATTAGTTTTTGAATTGATTTTTTTACAGCAACGATTCATTTAATTAAGCGAAGGACAAATTCACATTATTGAAGATTAATGAATTTATCCAAAACTTTTTTATCACTTTCTGAAAGCACTCCATTTCGTGATTTAATCGCAGTGAATGACGCACCTATAAGCCCGTTTAAGTGCATATGCATTTTCTTAAACATACTGCCAGTAAGTATTTTGTACGTAGTGAACAAAGCAATCTTGGGTTTTAAGGGATTAGGTAATTTTGTAGCGAAATCAATCCAAATCTTTTCTGGGTGTTGTAAAAAAAACATAAGACCACTTGTCCAACAACCTAATAATAAATAGTCTGCATGATTGAGTTTGTCATTAGTGTATTCTTCTATGGACAAAACAACTACTTCATTTCCATTATTTCTCAGGTACATTCCAATCTCATTAGAATATTTTTTGGTTGTACCGGTTTTACTGTTGTATATAATGATTACTTTTTTCATCATTTGATTTTCTGTCTCTTTTGAATTCATAATTTATTATTTTAATAGCATTAAGAATTAAAACGAATTATTAGGAACAAAGTAAAATCAAATACAAAAGGCAATCGCTCAATCTTACAGGAATAGACTATAAAGGAGTTTAAACCTGTACGTTTACACGACTAAAAGTAAGATTATTAATAAATTAAACGGATTTAGATTTTTTTTAGAAAAGAAGGTATAAATTATGTATTCGTACCTTCTTGTACCTGTTTTGATAAGTATTGGGATGGTGTTAGTCTTTTTTGTTTTTTAAAAATAGTATTGAAAGAGGATTTGGAATTGAACCCTGAATCAAATGCTAAGGCAAGTAAGCTAAAATTTTTGTTTTTCTTGGCTTTCTGTATAAATTCTTCAACGCGATAGTTATTTACAAAATCATGAAAATTAACCTGAGCTTCCTGGTTGATTATTTGTGAAAGCTGATTTGACGAAATTTCTAGTAGTTGAGCTAATCCTGATAAGCTAAGTTTGGCATCCAGATATGGTTTTTCTTCGGCCATAGTTTTGAGCAGTTTTTTATGTAACCCCGTGGCAACATCTTTTCCAATACCTGAATTTTTATATTTTTCGATCGGTTCGGTTTTTTCTGCGTCTGAGTTTTCGGACACTGGATTGTTTGTGAAGATATTTTCTTGTTTAATGCCAAAATATCCAATATAAAATACAAATCCAATGATTATTAAATAAATAATGTAATCGGCATTAAATGAAAACTGAACCCCAAAAGCATCACGCAGTATATAAATTATCGTTGCTGATAAAAATACCAGCCCTATACTTATAATACAGTTACGCAACCATTTTATATTTATCCCTTCACTATAAGAAAAATACTTGTCTATTTTGCGTTGGTGTTTGATCGTAAATTGATACGCAAGAACAGAATAGCTTATACCTGAAATTAGAATTACAATCAGCAAAACCAATGCGAAAATGCTGTAATCATTTATTTCTCCTCTATCTAACATCTTTTTTTCTTCTGCAGTGTAAAAGAGAAAGAAGTTAAACATATATAAATACGATGCTACCACAGGAGTAAAATGCAGATAATCTATCATCCTCATTTTCCGGTCGTTGCGCAAAGAATAGAGCGTGTATAAAAATAGCATTGGTCCATGAAGTAAAGGAAAAGGAGCAGTGGTTCCAATAAGATGTGGATAAATCTCCCAGTATCCTAACTGATTAAAATAATAACCTAACAGATGAATACCAATAATAGTAAGCCAAATAGCCAGAATCTTATCCGATAATGCTTTTTGCTTTTTTGTTAGGAGTAAAAAAACAATAAAGAACGACAAAAATATACCACTGATAAAGATTACTTCCATAATAGTTTACTGTATTTTAAATCAAAAGTACAAGTTACGTCTCACGTAAAGTTGTATGCCGTTTTGGCTAGACGCCCCTTTAAAGAGGAATATCTAATCCAAATATAATAATTAATTTAGTATACAACGATTTAAACATACCAGTAGTGCGGGTTTCCATTGCTCTACTTTGTCAGACCATTGAACGAAAACGAAGATAGCAAAACTTTGTCAAACCGCCAAAAACCACGCATTCTGGTTATGTTGTGATACAAATTGGGCACAAAGAGACTAAACTTGTCACTTTTAAGAAAGTATACTTTGAAAAACTAAAAAAATAATTTTTAAGGAGATTTTTTTATTGCTCAAAAGAATAAAAGCGGAATGTTTTAAATAATCAACTTTTTTGTTGAAAATAAAAGTTGGAATTCCAACTAATATTTTTATTTTTGCAGAATGATAAGTAATAAAATAGAACAACATCAGTCAGCTGGTAAAATAATTGGTGAATTATCTCGCGCGGCACATGTCTTTTTTCAACATCAATTTAAAGACTATTCAATTGGTCACGCTCAAGTAAGAACATTACATTTTCTATCACATAATAACGGAATTACCCAAGTCGAATTGACAGAATATTTAAAATTAGATAAGTCATCTGTAACATCACAACTTAGTAATCTTGAGAAGAATGGATATATATACAGGACTATTTCATCAAAAGATGCCAGAATCCGAACAATTAATATCACTGATCAAACAAAAAAAATTTTTGGTTCATTGATGAATGTTTTTTCATCGTGGACAGATATATTACTAAACAACTTTAGTGAAAAAGAAAAGACAGACATTTTTATCTTGCTTAATAAAATGCAAGAAAATGCACAAATTAAAATTAATGAGCTCAGGGTAAATGAAGAAAAGAAATAAAAACCTGATAGAAGGAAATATAAAAAAACAGCTTTTCAATTTGGCTTGGCCTATGTTATTGGGTATGATGGGAATGGTTATTTTTAACCTTGTTGACACTTACTTTGTTGGTAGACTTGGTGTTCAACAGCTTGCTGCCATGAGCTTTAGCTTTCCAATTATTATGTTTATCAACAGCTTATCACAAGGTATAGGAATAGGTACAAGTTCATTGATTTCAAGAAATATTATAGCTACAAGTAGAGAGAAAGTAAAAATGATGGCTAGTCGGGCCATTTTGCTTGGTGTAATTGTAGTAGTTATTTTCGTAATAGTTGGAGTGTTAACCATCCGACCTACTTTTACTGCATTAGGTGCAAATAAGGATATTTTAAATTATATTGTTGATTACATGTCTATTTGGTATCTTGGGGTACCTTTTGTTGTTATTCCAATGATTGGAAATAATATTGTTAGAGCAACTGGAGATACTTTCACGCCTGGAATGTTAATGGTTTCTTCAGGTATAGTAAATGTAATTCTTGACCCTTTGTTAATTTTTGGATATGGACCCTTTCCTGAAATGGGGATAAAAGGAGCTGCTCTTGCAACTGTAATTGCAAGGAGCACAAGTTTAGTTTTCATTCTGATTATTTTAATAAAAAGAGAAAAACTTTTAACCATTTATTTCGGACGATTAAAAGATATTTTATCAACATGGAAAGACGTTATATATATTGCAGGACCTGCATCGTTAGGAATGCTTATTCCACCGATTTCAATTGGTTTTATTACAAAAATAATAGCGGGTTTTGGAAAAGAAGCAGTCGCTGCTTTCGGAGTAGCTTCAAGAATAGAAATGTTTGTTCTTATGGTTATTGCATCTTTGGGTTCTGTATTAATTATCTTTATTGGTCAAAATATTAGTAAACTGAAATTCAAACGTATTTTTAAATCATTGAATTATGCTTTGAAATTTTCAATGATTTGGGGTGTTTTGGTATTTCTTCTTCTTCTATTTTTTGGTCAGGCAATTGCTTCTGTATTTACTGATGATTTAATTGTTATTGAAATTACAAAAAAATATTTTTATATTATTGGTGCAAGCTACGGATTTCAAGGCTTAGTTATGTTAAGTACGGCAAGTTTTAATGGGATAAATAAGCCTTATCCTTCGGCAATATTTTCCATTATTAGAATGCTCGTTTTATACGTTCCATTGGCGTGGCTTGGTTCCAGAATATTTGGTATTTACGGTATCTTTTGGGCAGGACTTATAGCGAATGTTATTATTGGAATACTATCCTTTTCTGTTTTGCACAGAACAATAAAAAAAGTTAGAGATAAATGACCTATTACATGCATTCATAAAAAGAATAGTACAAACCAATAATTTTATTTTATTAAGTTTTATCATATTTCAAAAAAATTATCGTTATCAGCTCAAAGTTAACAGTAGTGAGGGTTTTCATTGTCCTACTCTGTCAGACCACCTAAACTCTCACATTACTAGTTGAATATGTGTTAGCCACTGTTGTTTTTCTATTTCATTATTCTATCGTATCCTGTATATGGATTTAATTGCATTATCTCAAACTCAATTATACCATTCTTTACTAAAGGAAGAGAATTTAATAATTCATTTGCTTTTTCTATGCTTTCACATTCCAAAATGATTATTGCATTGTGAAATTCATTAAAATAAACCTCTCTGAAATATACAGATAGATTTAATTGATAAGCATGTTGCGCTTCATTTTTCAATATATCATTTTGGTTTTATAATTATTCATGACATATACAATACTGAAATATATTTTCCATTTTATTCTATTCTTTTCTTCTTTACGTATAATTATTTTGGATGGATACCGGTAATTTTCGATGTCTCATACCAAAATTGGTTAACCTATTTTAGTACGAGACATTTTTAAGAAAAAGCAAAATACATTTTTTTAAGGTGGGAGATTTTTTGATTTTGTATGATATTTTGTAATTTACAGAAAATGTTGACATTAACAGCATAATTGTTGTTTAGTGTTGTATTTAATCATGTTAATTATAAAAGAAGTATAATTATTGTTATCCAATCGATTTAACTGTATAACAATGAATATACACAATCATTGTGTGTTAATATAAACAGGAAAATTTAACACTTAAAAGTAACTATTCACACATAATATCGTCATACATAAAACTCAATTTATAACAATTAAAACAGACCAATGAAATTGTTCAGTTACTATAAAAAAGCAGTAATCTATCCTTTATTGTTTGTACTGTTTTTTTGTATCATTTATTCGTTTATTGATAACTATAAAAACGAGTGGGCAGTAGCCAAAACTGTAATTTTAATATCAATTGTATCTTCCTTAATTTTTTCTCTCTTGATGGGCATTCTATCGTTACCAATTTTCCTTAATAAATTTAAAAAGCTAAATAAAAATTTAATTTGGAATATATTGACTTGGTTTCTTCTTCCTTTTTCATATGCTATAGTAGTTATAATTCATGATTTAAAAATTAGAATTAAATATGAATTTGGGTTAGGGAATGATTTTTTTTACCTTTTAATTATGGTTATTCCCTTTGTTATAGGTTTATGTTGGTCTTTTATAAAGTTTAGACAAAAAATAACGACTACTAACACTGCATAAATTTTAATTTCAGACAAAACACAACTTAAGGTGAAAGTATGCTTAACAAAAAGAATATGAACCGACGGAAATTTATAAAGCTTTCAGCAGCCGGAGCAGCCGCAGCTGGCACAGCTGCTTTAATATTAAATTCTGGTAAGCTGTTTATTACATCGAATGCTTTGGAGAACAACATTCCTCTAGATGCTAAAAAAGTATTTTGGAAATATGGTGCTTGTTCTCATACATTCTGTCATCTATTAAACCACGAATTTGGCCATTTAAAAGAGGCTGAGGAGAATGCCTCGGATCCATTAGCTGGAGGACTAATGAACACGCAAAATCAATGTGGAATGCTTTGGGGTTCTACGCTGGCTGTGGGAGCAGAATCTTTTCGTAGGTTTAACGACCACAACCAGGCTACTGCAATGGCCATAACAGCAACACAACATGTTGTAGAATCGTTTTCAAGAAGGACAAAAACAGTTAATTGCAGTGATGTAATTGGATTTGATTTTTCAGAAAAACCTAAAACAGCGAAATTCATGTTGAAAAGCATCCCTGGAGGACCTTCAAACATTCTCTGTATGAATCTTGCAGAAAAATGGGCTCCTGAAGCTATTCAATCTGCAAAAGAAGGATTATCAGATAAACAAGCTGATTTACCTCAATTACCTATAAATTGTGCGTCAGAAGTGGTTAAAAACATTGGAGCTAATGAAGAAGAAATGGTTACGGTTGCCGGATTTGCCGGAGGAATGGGATTGAGTGGTAATGCCTGTGGTGCACTAGGTGCAGCCATATGGAAAAGTTCTCTCGACTGGTGTAGAAAACACCCTGGAGAATCTGGTTATTTGAATCCAAACGCAAATAAAATATTAAAAGCTTTCTATGATGCCACTGATTCTGAAATTTTATGTCCTAAAATATCAGGGCAGCGTTTTAAGACAATTGGCGATCACACAGAATTTATAAAAAACAGTGGCTGTGATAAACTTCTTAAAATACTTGCACAATAATAATGAAAGGAGGATTCTGGTGAGATAGAATATTACTGTACTTATAATTCTATAAACATTAGGTGATGTCGTTGAAATCCTGTGATAATAAGGAGAAGAACATGACTGAGAAAAAGTAATTATTACCGTGTGTTAAAAAATAAATAAAGGGCTAAAACTTAAATGCAGCCGAAGTATGCAAAAAGCGGGCAGGTAAAAAATATGTTTCTATCACACACCAAATCAATCTTATTGTTTACTGTGGTGTTCCTTATTCTGTGCGAAGGGTTGGAAGGCTCTTTTTTCATTTTGGGAATGAGGTTGCCTTGCACTATTTTAAAATGTACTTGACAACGAAGCGATGATGATATTTGAATTCATCAGGTCCTTTTTTTCATCAACTCAATAAAATCTTTTCTATAGTTTTTTCCAATCGGAATAGTCTTATCATCTAATTTTACTTGATAATTTTCAAATGATTTAATGTGATTTATAGAAATTATATACGATTTATGAATCCTTGTAAAGTTTTCTTTTGGTAATTTTTCGATGAAATCCTTTAGGCTAATATAAGTTGCAATTTTCTTTTCAGTTAGATACACATTCACGTAATTACCTAATCCTTCTATATATTTGATATCATCAATTTGTACTTGGAATGTTTCTGAGCCACTTTTTAGTTGAAGTTTATTATCAATAGGATTTAAAATTGCATGTTTATTTTCCTCCACAGAACTTTGTTTATATGTTTCCTTCGCTTTAATTACTGCTTTTAAAAATCGATCAAACTCAAAAGGCTTTAATAAATAATCAATAGCATCTAACTCATAACTTTCAATCGCATATTCAGAATATGCTGTTGTGAAAATTATCATTGGTTTCTGATTCATTATTTTCACGAATTCAGTTCCTGTAATATCAGGCATATTAATATCAAGAAAAATCAGATCAATTTCATTTTGCAGTAAAAAGTCTATTGCATCCAAAGGACTACGAAATTTTCCAACTAAATCAAGAAAGTCAATTTTACTAATAAAATTGTCAATTATTTCAAGTGCCCTGGGTTCATCATCAACAGCAATGCATTTCATGTTAATTTTGTAAATTTTTAATCTTTAATTTAACATTATATTTAGGTAACTTTGATATAGTTTTTAGTTCATAATTCCGATCATATATTAATTCAAGTCTCTTTTTTACATTTTCCAATCCAATTTGACTATTATCCTTTGTATTTTTTAATGCATGATTTGTATTCTCAACTGAAAATGTCATATCGTTTTCATTGACATCTAAACTAATATTTATCTCAGAAGACAATTTATAATCAACGCCATGTTTAAAAGCGTTTTCAACGAAATTAATCAGCAAGAATGGAGGTATGCTGAAATTATTAATATCTCCCTCTATTTTAAAGGTGACCACTAAGTCATCTTCATCTAAAAATCTTAACTTTTGAAGTTCAATATAACTATTTAAGTATTCAATTTCTTCAGATAATTTAACTGTTGTCTTATCTGTTTTATCAAGCATAAACCTCATTAAGGTTGATAACTTTGATAAGCCCGTAGCAGTTTCATTTTCATTATTTTTTATAGCAATTGAATAAAGATTGTTTAGAGTATTAAATAAAAAGTGTGGGCTGATTTGCGATTTTAAATAGTTCAATTCCAGTTTTAAGTTTTCTTCACTTAGTTTTCTTCTTATAACTTCATGTTTTATCCACGATCTAACAACAGCATATAAAAAGGAAAGTATTACAAAAGCTAAATTAATAAAACTTGTTGCTAATAACTCTTCAGACTGAATTACTACTTTTTCATTGGAGAAATGCATTACTGCATAGTAATAATCAAAAACATTCTCTATTACACTTAAAACAATTGTAAGTGTCAGAAGCCACATTACATAATGCACAGTATTGATTCTTTTTAATGTGTACTTTGGGAACAGGAAGAATAGATTAAAATAAAATAGCAGCATATTAATGAAGGTTCCTAACAAAAGAGGTATATCCATTAAGTCTCCCCTTAAATAGTGAAACGAAAGTGCATTATAATGGATAAACAGAAATGTTAAGACAATCCAACAAAATGCATGAATAATTAATTCGATGTATTTACCTTTTGTGTAATGCATATTTAATAAATATAAACTAAATAAAAGTAGTGAATATCATTTAAAAAAAAGAATTATATATATCAATCGAAATATATTTTATGTGAAAGGTTTAATTTTTTATTTGAACGGCATTTTACTATCTGGAGGTATGTTTGAATAAATCTCTTGATAGTTGAAATAATAAGATTGATCACCAAAAACAAGATTTGTTGATTTGTCAATAATTTCTTTACAAACTAAAAATTTTAATTATGGACGATGGAATAGTAGCTTCAATAATCCTTGGTATTTGCTTCTGGGGATTTGTCAGTATCATTAAAACAATTTTTGAGTATCGAACTCTTAATAAACTTGTTGAAAAAAGTAGATCAGAAATCAACATTGGTGATCTTGATCTGCCCGACTTCTCAGGTCCAATTCATAACCTAAAATGGGGCATCATTATACTATTAGGAGGTTTTGGATTGGTTTTAATTTATTTATTGGATTTAAGTTCAGATAGCCCTTTACCTTATGGTATTGAATCGATTTTTATTGCTTCTGGCTTTATTCTATATTTTTTTATTGAAAAAAACTCAAATGTAAAATCTAAAAATATACAATCATGAGAAAAATACTTTTATTATCCTTAATCGCAATCTTATCCATTGGTAAGTCTAATGTTGCTTTGGCTCAAAAAGATGATATTCAAAAGAAAGTTGATGAATACATCGATGCACATATGCAAATGAATCAGTTTAGTGGATCCATTCTAATTGCAAAAAACGAACAAATTCTCGTAAACAAAGGATACGGCTTTGCTAACTATGAGTTTGATATTAAAAATACTCCTGTAACCAAATTCAGAATTGGTTCACTAACAAAAGGATTTACTGCAGTAGCTATATTACAGCTTGAAGAAAAGGGTTTATTAACGCTTGATGATAATCTACAAAAATTCATTCCTGATTATCCTCGAGGAAATGAAATTACAATAAAAAACCTGTTAACACATACATCAGGAATTCCAAATCATACTGAACTTGAAGATTTCAATAAAGAAAGACGAGTTTATGAATACAGCATAATAGAAACTATAGAAACGTTTAAAAATAAAGCCTTAGAGTTTAATCCCGGAGAGGAATTTAATTACAGTAATTCAAACTACATTTTACTTGGATTAATTATCGAACAAGTTAGTTTAATGTCTTATGAAGAATATGTTAAGCATAACATTTTTGAACCACTAAATATGAAAAATTCAGGATTTGAATATCCTCAGAAAGTAATTAAAAATTTAACGCAAGGTTATTGTATAAATGACAATGAAATTGAAAAAGCAAAATTTAGAAATATGTCTAATGCCCATGCTTCAGGAGCTTTATATTCAACTACTGAAGATCTATATAAATGGGATCGGGCTTTATATTCGGAAAAATTAATAAGCAATGAATCAAAAGAAAAAATGTTTACTGAGTTTAAAGACAATTATGGATTTGGTTGGGGTATTGTGAATGTTTTCAATCATAAAATGATAGCACATTCTGGTGATATAGATGGATTCACTTCAAATATAAGTCGTTTTATAAACGATGATATATCAATTATTATCCTTTCAAATTTTGAACAAACTCCAATTAATCGAATAAACATAGATTTGATATCAATAGTATTTGATAAAAAATATACTATCCCAAAAATCATAAAATCTATTAAACTATCTAATAATATTTTACAATCTTTTGTAGGAGAATATGAGCTTCAGCCAGGCTTTGTTTTTAGTGTTTCATTCAATGATGATAAACTATTGTGTCAAGCAACAGGACAGCCAAAACTTGAATTAACACCAATTTCAGAATCAGAATTTATGGTAAAAGAGGCTAACGTTAAGATCTCATTTGAAAAAAATTCCAATCAAGAAATTGAGAAGTTAATTCTTCATCAAGGAGATAAACAATATCCTGCTCCTAAAATTGAGTAGATAACTCCGTCAGTCATATATTATGGATTTAAAAACAAGTATATGACTGGCCAAATATAAAATATGCATACAGAAAATGTAGTATGGATGTACAATAACCCAAAAATATATTGACATGAAATTACAAATTAGCAACTTAAATAAGCAATACAATAACGGTGTTATTGCACTTAACAAAGTTTCTTTGACCATTGAAAAAGGGATGTTCGGATTACTTGGTCCGAACGGAGCCGGAAAAACTTCACTAATGCGAACGATAGCTACTTTGCAGAATGCTGATAGTGGTTCAATAACATTTGGCGAAATTGATATACTCAAAAACAAAGATGCAATACGTAAATCATTGGGCTACTTGCCACAAGAATTTGGTGTATATCCACGTACCACTGCATTTGATTTAATGGATCATTTAGCATTACTCAAAGGCTTCGGTAATAGGGGTGAGCGAAAAGATTTGGTGAACTATTTAATCAAAAAAGTTAATCTTGAAGAACATCGCAATAAATCAGTGAGTACCTTTAGCGGAGGTATGCGTCAAAGGTTTGGAATAGCACAATGCTTAATAGGAAATCCAAAGCTAGTAATTGTTGATGAACCTACAGCAGGATTGGATCCAGGCGAACGAAATCGTTTCTATAATATTTTAAGTGAAATTGGAGATAACGTTATTGTAATATTATCTACACATATTGTGCAGGATGTGCAAGAGTTATGCACCAATATGGCAATTATGGATAAGGGCAAAGTGCTTTTCGCAGGTAGTACCAACAATGCACTTAATGAAATAAAAGGAAAGGTATGGGAGAGAAAAATTAATAAATCAGAATTGCAAGATTATAAGAATCAATACAAAATAATTTCAAACAAACGTGTGGCTGGTAATCCATTGATCCATTCTTTTGCCGAAAGTAAACCTTGCGAAGGTTTTAAGCCTGCTGAAGAAAATCTTGAAGATGTATTTTTTGCAAAAATAAATAATCTCATTTAACCTTTAATATAAAATCTGATATGTGGATATTTATAAGATACGAATTAAAATATTGGTTAAGTTCACCAATGGTTTGGATATTTTTAATCATTAATAGCCTGTTGATTTTTGGAGCTGTTTCAAGCGATGAAATTTCAATTGGAAGCGGTACAGGGAGCTTGCTCAAAAATGCACCATTCGTAGTTCAGAATTACTACGGTTTAATTTCTTTGGTTTCCCTATTGATGACCACAACATTTATGAACGCAACAGCTAACCGCGATTTCCATTTTAATATGCATCAATTGGTTTTTTCAACACCAATAAAAAAGAGAGATTACTTTTTTGGGAAATTTATCGGTGCGGGTATTGTTTCTATAATTCCACTTTTGGGTGTTTCCATAGGCAGTTTAATTGGCCCTTTAATGGCTTGGGTAGAACCTAGCCGATATGGAGAAGTTATTTGGTCAAGTCATTTAATGGGTTTGATTTCATTCGGAATTCCAAACGTTTTTATTGCAGGAGTCATGCTATTTACACTTGCTATTGTTTTTCGCAGTAGTACGATTTCTTTTATTGGTGCAATGCTTATTCTGGTGCTGTATGCAGTTGCTGCTGGATTTACATATGATATAGAAAAAGAATGGATTGCAAGTATTATAGATCCTTTTGGTTTCAGACCATTAGGAATTATGTCAAAATACTTGACTGTTGACGAAAAAAATACCCAAATAGTAGCATTATCCGGTCCATTTCTAATTAATCGCCTGATTTGGATTTCAATAAGCGTAATAATTTTAGTTGCTTCCTATTTTAGATTTTCTTTCAGCACCAAAAAAGTCAAAGTAAAGAAAGAGAATAAAACAAAAATAGTGGAAATCTTACAAGACACAGAAAATGTTGATGTTAACTCAAAGATTGTTCGTGTATCTTTATTTAAAACATTATGGTTTCTAACAAAATTTGAAATTAAAAGCATTATTAAAAGTCCAGTATTTATAATAATTGTAATTATCGGTTTATTAAACCTTGTTACCAATCTCACATCATTCACAGGTTGGTATGGAACAGATCAATATCCGGTAACCTATGATGTTATCCATTCTATTCGTGGTGCTTTTTATTTATTCATCATCGGTATTATTACATTTTATTCGGGAGTTTTAGTGTGGAAAGAACGAGATTATAAAGTTCACGAATTTAAAGATACTTATCCAGTAAAGACTGGCCTTTTGTTTACTTCAAAATTAGTAGCACTGTTTGTAACAATTGAATTGATACTTGCTCTTTGTTTGTTGACAGGAATGATTGTCCAAACTTTTTTCGGTTACACAAATTATCAGATTGATGTCTATGCCAAGTCACTACTTGTTCTTGACTTTTTATCTTTTTCTTATTTGGTAGTAATTGCCATGTTTTTTCATTATATCATCAACAACCGATATATTGCCTATTTTACCTTTGTAGTTTTTGTTATTCTTAATCAATTCATCTGGGAATTATTCGATGTAAGTTCGAATATGATCAAATTTGGAGGTATACCTGCTGTAACTTATTCCGATATGAACAGCTTTGGTCCATTTGTCATATCATCAGTTTGGTTTAATATTTACTGGATATTGGCCTGTGTCATAATCTGCTTCGTTGTTTTTGCTTTTTATATACGAGGCAATGAAACCAACTTCAAAACGCGAGTAAACAATGCTTATGTTTTAATAAGAAAAAACAAAGATTTGCTTGTGGGTCTAATTTTAATTTTTCTTTTATGTTCGAGCTTTGTTTATTATAATATAAAAGTTCTTAACACGTATGATTCATCAATAGAATCTGATAACAAGCAGGTTGATTACGAAAGAACGTACAAAAAGTATCAGAATCAGGTACAGCCAAGATACTATAAATTAAACTATACCATTGACTTAATGCCTTATGAGCGCAATATGAAAGTGCAAATTGAAGCTTGGGCAAAAAATACTTCATCGCAAATTATAAGTGAATTGCATTTTACTATGCCAGATGTATCTGATAGTATTGTACTTAATATTAAAAATAGTAAATTAAAGATTAAAGATAAGCGTTTGCGTTACCGTATTTATGAACTCAGTAAACCTCTAAACACAGGCGATTCTATTTTAATAAAAACTGATATTTGGCGAAATACAAAGGGTTTTGAAAATGAAGTGACCTTCACACAACTTACACAAAACGGTACTTTCTTTAACAATACTGATATTACACCATTTTTTGGATATCAGCAAGTTTTAGAAATTTCGGATAGGAACAAACGAATTGAACTTAATTTACCAAAACGAAATCGTTTACCCAAACTTGACGAAAACAATATGGAAGCACGACAAGACCAGTATTCAAAACTAAGTGCTGATTGGGTTAAGCTTACAACTACCATTAGCACAGCGCGAGACCAGATTGCTATAGCGCCTGGTTCTTTAGTAAAAACTTGGGAAAACAATGATCGCAAATATTTTACGTATCAACTTGATCATAAGTCAATGAATTTCTTTTCGTTTAGTTCAGCACGGTATGAAGTGGCACGAGAGAAATGGAACGGAATAGATATTGAAGTTTATTATACAAAGCAACATGCCTATAATGTTCCAAACATGGTCAAAAGTTTGGAAAAATCTCTTGAATATTATATCAAGAACTTTGGACCTTATTACCACAAACAAGCACGTATTATCGAATATCCACGCTATACTGGTTTTGCACAGTCTTTCCCAGGAACCATACCATATAGCGAAAGTTTAGGTTTTATTGCCGATTTACGCAAAGTTACTAAGGACGATATTGATCAAGTATTTTATATAGTTGCTCACGAGATGGCTCATCAGTACTGGGCACACCAGTTATGCGGTGCAAACATGCAAGGCAGTGAAATGATGAGCGAAAGTTTTGCCCAATATTCAGCCTTAATGGTAATGGAGAAGGAATATGGAAAAGATAAAATGAAAAAATTTCTTAAATACGAAATGGACGGCTATCTGCGGGGTAGAAGCAGAGAATATGAAGCAGAGAGACCTTTGATGCGCACTGAATCGCAAGGATACATTCATTATAGGAAAGGCAGTGTGGTTATGTATTATTTAAAAGAAATGATTGGGGAAGAAAAGTTAAATAAAGCTTTACATTCGCTTATTGACTCATTTGCATATAAACAAGCACCTTACCCTACCTCGTGGTCGGCCATACGTGCTTTTAGAGATGTTACACCTGATAGTTTGCAGTATTTAATTAGTGATATGTTTGAAAATATTACACTTTTCTCGAACAGTGTAATTGAAGCAAATTATAGAAATTCTGGTGATAAATATGAAGTTACCCTGAAAACAATCTCAGAAAAATTTCGTGCAGATACTTTAGGTACAGAAACACCTATACCTATGGCTGATTACATTGACATTGGAATATTTGCCAAATCAGAAAATGAAAATAATCTAGGAAAGATTATGATCTTGAAACGTTTTAAAATAACAAAGAAAGAAAATACTTTTACATTTTTAATCGACGAAAAGCCCTATGAAGCAGGTATTGATCCTTACAATTACTTGATTGACAGAATACCAGATGATAATCTGAAAACAGTAATAGAAATGAAAAAATAAATACAACAAACTGATTAGTAACTAATTTTTTGATTAAAAATTAAAAAAACTTAGTTTGAACCTGAAACCCATTATTTTCAATTGCTTAATATTTTGATAAGGCTTTGGAATATATCAAAAAAATTATCTTATTTGCACTCTATTATTATTGTAAATGATTATAATAGTTAAGCAATTTTTCGACCAAAATAGAAATGAAAGAAGACCAAAATATATTATTTAATCCTGGTATATTGAAAGATCTTGTATCAATTAAAATGCCTTTTGGAAAATACAAAGGAACATTTATATGTGACTTGCCTGAACCATATTTGGTTTGGTTTAATCAAAAAGGTTTTCCCAATGGTAAAATAGGTATCCTACTGGGAACAATATATGAGATAAAACTAAATGGATTGGAGTATTTACTTAAACCATTAAAAAAGTAATTTCATTTTAACATTAAAAAGGGTTGATATCGTAAATATCAACCCTTTTACTTTAGTAGTATTATTAGATCTTAGAATCTATATCCAATTCCAATTCCAATAACCTTGTTTCTTAAATCTTCGTCAATAACTGAAATATCATTTAAGCCCATTTCATATCTTAAATCAAGATAAAGTTCTCCTTTGCTAAATACTCTGGATACCTCGCCTCCGAAAATCATTCCGTAATCTGACTCGTTTGCATCATCTTCAATGTTAGTAACAGTAGTAGTGCCATTATTTTCTATTTCCGATTCAGACTTATTTAAATAACTATAATAAGGACCTCCGTAAAAGGAAACTAACCACGATTCACTTAAACCTAATTGATTATTTAAACGTGCTTTTAACAATAAAGGAACATTATAATAATCATAATTAATGTCTACTCCTTTTTTGCCACTTGATTCTCTTACCTCATAAGCAGAACCTTCAGTTTTGTAATTTAATTCAGTTTGTAATGAAATTACTGAATGAAATCGATAGTCAAACGTAGCTCCAATTGTAAAACCCGTTTTAATATCGTTGTTATCCCACAACAACCCTAATTCAGATTGAGTACTTAAATTAATACCTTCTTTAATACCAAATTTTATTTGTGCATTTAATGTAAATGTCACTAAAATTAATAACCCTGATAAAATAAACCCTTTTGTTTTCATAACTATTTATTTAAAAAATTAGAATATAGTAATAAATTATTCGACAAAAGTAAATAATTAAATTTGAATAATAGAACAAATCATATAATTATTCGAAAAAATATTTTAAATTCGCAATTATTATTATAATGGAATATCAAACACATTAAAACAAATTATAAACTCTTTACTCGAAACTGATAATAAATTGATAGAAATGAATATCTCTTTTTTTTTTTAATTAAATAATATAGCTTGCACATCAAATTAATTTATTGATAAATGATAAATCGAATAATACTTATTTTAATAGTAATGACTGCAGTATCCTGTAAAACAAAGGAAATTGTGACGTCTAAAAAAAATGAAGAAATTGACTCCTCTTTTAATATAGAATTTAAAAAAGAACTGACTTTTCAAGATTTATTTGTTTTTACTATATCTAATAATTCTGTTGATACATTGACAATTTTAAATCCAGCAATTGCATATATTGAAAAATTGGAAAATGAAACATGGAGAAGGGTAAGAATTATTTATTGTCCATGTGGCGCAAATTGTATTCCTCCACCAAAAGTAAAACAATTATTGAAAGGGCAAAATCATAAATATAAATGGAATTTAAAGGAATCATGGTGTGGTGAAAAACAGGAAAATGGCATACCTGAAACTATAGAAAAAGATTTTCAAGAAGGTATTTACAGAATAAAAATCGAATATGTTTTTAAACGCGAAACTAAAAAAATAGAGAAACAGTTTAAAATAAAAATGAATAATAATTAATATACTAAGATGAAAAAAACGAGCCTTTTATTAATATTTATACTTGCAGCCATAATAAGCAATGCAGTAAACGTTAAATTTCAGAAACATCAAATAACACAGCCAGACGGTACTGTTATTAATTGTTTTGTTTCTGGCGATGAATTTTTTAATTGGATTCACGATGAAAATGGTTATTCTATTATTAAGGGAAGTGACGGATATTACTGTTATGCAATAAAAGAAAACGAAAAAATTATTGCTTCTGATTATAGGGTTAATACTATTAATCCAGCTGACGTAGGAATTTCTAAGTGGATTAAAATATCTGAAAAAGAATACTCAAAAAAGCGTGATTCCTTTTTAGCTCCGATGAAAGCAGGACCTTCTAATGCTCCTCATACAGGTGCTTTAAATAATATAGTTATATATATCAGATTTCAGGGAGAAGATGATTTTAGTACAACAAGGAATGAATATGATAATAATCTTAATCCTACAACAGGGGAATCTTTAAAATCATATTTTAAAGAAGTTTCATACGATCAGTTAACAATTAATAGTACTCATTACCCTGATTGCGCTTTGCCAGCAACAACAAATGCTTCATATGAAGATTCTCATACGCGAGATTATTTTCAACCCTATGATGCCTCTACAAATCCAAACGGTTACCAAGGAAATGAAAGTATAACAAGAGAACACCAGCTACTTGTTGATGCAGTAAACTGGGTAAACGCAAATTATCCAATTGATGGAGGTTTAAATATTGACGGAGATGGAGATGGTGATGTGGATAATGTATGCTTTATGATTAGAGGTAATTCAGGAGATTGGGCTGAATTATTATGGGCACATCGCTGGGTATTATATTCTCAACCTGTTTATATTAATGGTAAAAGAGTTTACGATTATACTTTTCAGCCTGAAAATCAGGTCGAAGTAAGAACGTTGTGTCACGAGATGTTTCATGCCTTAGGTGCACCGGATTTATACCATTATTATGAAGGAACTTATCTTGATCCTGTTGGGACTTGGGACTTAATGGAAAGTGGATTTGTACATATGGGAGCATACATGAAATATAAATATGCTAATGGAAAATGGATTAGCAATATACCTGAAATTACAACTGAAGGGACATATACTTTAAACCCACTTACTTCTTCAACCAATAATTGCTATAAAATTGCATCTCCTAATTCAAGTGACGAATATTTTGTGTTGGAATATAGAAAACAAAGTGGTGATTTTGAGTCTAATATACATGGAGATGGATTGTTGGTTTACAGAATAAATACAAATTTTGAAGGAAATGCCGGATATAATGGAAGTTCAGTGTTTGATGAGGTATATATATATCGACCTGGAGGGACAATTTCTTCAAATGGAACTATAAGTAATGCTTATTTTAGTTCTGAAGCTGGTAGAATTGCTATAAATGATTTATCAAATCCTGCATCTTTCCTTTCGGATGATTCCGATGGGGGACTTCAAATAAGCAATATAACTTCAGCAAGTAGTACTATTTCGTTTGACATAGCATATAAACCATCGATTGAGATTACTTCAACTGAAGAGGTTAGTACTACATTGTATCCAATTCCGGTGAAAATTGAGTTTAGTGAAGATGTTACTGGATTTGAGTTGAATGATATATATATTGGAAATGGTAATCTTGAAAATTTTAATCAGGTAAGTAATTCGATATACACCCTTGATGTTACACCTTTAAAAGCAGGAAAAGTTTATGTAAGAATAGATGAAGGTGTAGCTGTTGATACTGATGATAATGCAAATTATGGAATTCAATGGACTATTACGTTCGACTGGCCTGCAGGTATTAATAAATTGTCGGATGCTGGCATTTCAATTTATCCAAATCCATCGAACGGAATTTTTAATTTAGAAATTAATGATGAATATAAAGAATGCAATATTCAACTTATTGATCTTGCTGGAAGAGTATTGTATGAAGAAGTTTTAAATAATATAAATCAACATCAGCTGAATTTAAATGAGTTTAAACAAGGACTTTATATTATTAAATTGAATATTGATAATAATCAATTTAATGAAAGACTTATTATAAAATAGAAAGATTAATTTTCATTAGAAAAGGGTTATTGTTCTAAAACAATAACCCTTCTTTTTTTTATAATTTTTTACCGATTCAAATATATTTTAAGAATTAGAATTATATTTGTTTGATTACCTAAAGAAAGAATATGCACTTAGTATCATCAAAAGATATATCCAAAGCAATACATTTAGAAAAATTTGGTGGAGAAGTAGTCGCCAAGTTTTTAATGCAATTACTTAAATTCAATAAGTTAAATAATCTATATTCAAAAACTTGTAAAAAAAACGGTATTGATTTTGTAAATTCTGTTATTGAACATTTACAGTTTAACTACGAGGTAAGTGATGAAGATTTAAAACGTATACCTAAAGATAAACCATTTATTGTTGTTGCAAATCATCCTTACGGTGGGATTGATGCCTTATTGCTGTCCAAATTGTTTTTAGAAATAAGACCGGATTTTAAAGCTATGGGTAATTTTCTGTTACAGAAAATTGATCCAATTAAAGATATGATCTTGCCAATAAATCCATTTGAAAAAAGGAAGGATGTTAAATCAAGTTTTGCAGGAATTAAGCATGCTTTAGTTCATTTAGAGAGCGGTAATCCTCTAGGAATATTTCCGGCAGGTGAAGTATCATCCTATCAATCGGAATCAAATATTATACAAGACCGTGAGTGGCAATCTTCAATTTTGAAATTTATTAAAAAGGCAGATGTACCAATAGTTCCTGTTTATTTTCAAGGTGCAAATAGTAGATTTTTCCATTTATTAGGGCAAGTTCATCCATTGTTGCGAACAGCAAAATTACCTTCAGAATTATTCAATAAAAAAAATAAAACAATCAAGATTCGTATTGGAAACCCAATACCAGTAAAAGAACAAAAAGAATTTACCGATGTTGCACATTTTGGCAGATACTTAAGAGCAAGAACATATGCTTTAGGCACTTCAGTTGAAGCAAAAAAGTTTTATATTCCATCTTTTTACCCTAGTACAAAAAAGATTGAGCAAATAGCAGAATCTATTGATCGAGATACTCTTGAGAAAGAAATAGACTGCTTGCAAGAGAACTACTTATTATTTGAGAATAGAAACTTTAAGGTTATTTGTGCTCCTTCAATTGAAATGCCAAATACAGTATTTGAAATAGGAAGGTTGCGAGAAATTACTTTTAGAGAGGTTGGCGAAGGTACCAATCGAAGTCAAGATATTGATGAGTATGATTTTTACTATAATCAAATGATTATATGGGATGATGAAGCAAAGAAACTAGTTGGAGCATATCGCATAGGTAAAGGAAAAGATATTCTTGCTCAGTATGGAATTAATGGTTTTTATATAACATCACTATTCAAGATTAAAAAAGGATTTTCACATTATTTAGACCAATCAATTGAACTTGGTCGATCGTTTATTATTAAGGAGTATCAGAAGCAACCATTACCCTTGTTTTTGCTTTGGAAAGGATTACTATTTTTTCTTCTAAAAAATGCAGAGTACCGTTATATGATAGGACCTGTAAGTATAAGTAATGATTTTTCGAAATTTTCAAAGTCGCTAATTGTTGAATTTGTAAAAAGATATCACTATCAGCTTAATTTAGCCGAATATATTAAACCTCGAAAGAAGTTTAAAGTTAAAGCCGATAAAATGGTTGATAGCGAATTGCTTACCGAAGCAGAAAATGGTGATATATCTAAAATTGATAAACTTATTTTAGATATTGAATCAACATATAAATTTCCAATTCTATTAAAAAAATATCTGCAGCTAAATGCTAAAATTATAGGTTTTAACATTGATCCTAAATTTAATGATGCTTTAGATGGTTTGTTAATTCTTGACATTTTCGATGTGCCAGAAAATTTCATAAAAGCCTTATCAAAAGAACTAAATGATGATTCTTTACTAGATAGATTTAATTTTGAACCATCAATAATTGAAGATAAAAATTAAGCAGTAAAATCTATTTAAAACTTTGTATAAATTCCTCTGTTGTTTTTATTTCAGCATAAGTTCCTTTTAAGGTACTTAACGTAGAATAATGTACATCTTTTGCATTTACAATTGTGTTCCCAAATTTCAAATCTCTTGTTGTACAGGCATCTTCAATTACCGTGCAATTAAAACCATAATCACTTGCTGCTCTGGCAGCAGCTTCAAGACACATGTGCGTTTGCATACCGCAAATTACCAAATTCTCAATTTTATTACCTTTCAAATAATCAAGTAAATCAGTTCCAACAAAAGAATTTGCTTTATCTTTTGAAATTACTTTTTCTCCATTAATAGGAGCAACTAAGTCATGAATTTCTGAACCTAATTTTGCATTGTGTCTTACATGAATAACTTTCATTTCATTATCACGAAAAGAGGCGAGAAGCAAAGCAGTTTTTTCAGCAGCCTTTTCAGGTTCAAAAAGGGGTAGCGACCCTTCAGGAAAATAAAAGTTTTGTATATCAATAATAATTAGAGCTGTATTGTCTTTTTCCATTGTACTTTCTTGAGCTATAACATTTTGTGGTAAAACTGCTCCTAGTAAGATACCAAAGCTTATTAAAACTATTCTTTTCATTATATATGGTTTATTATTTCATGCAATATAATAAATCAGAATGATTTATCCTTTTTCAGTTTTATAAACAGGCATCTTCGTAAAATGTTCGGGAATATGTAAGTTTTACTTATATTTGAGATTATGTAATATTTAATTTAGATCGTCGTAAAATATACTAAATGGAAATTGTAAAATGGACCGAACAATATTCGGTAGGAATAAAAGAAATTGATAATCAGCACAAAAGTTTAATTATTATAATTAATGAACTTTTTACATTAATGTCAGAAGGTAAGGCAAAGGATAACTTAAATAATATATTTGACCATTTAACGGAATACACAAAAAAGCATTTTCTTATAGAAGAAACGATGTTATATAAATATGCTTATCAAGATTTAGAACAACATAAATTGGAGCACGCAAAGTTTATTGAAAAATTAAATAACCTCAAATCGGATTTTAACCAAGGGAAAGTAACAATCTCTCTTGAGATACTAAATTTCTTAAAAGATTGGCTATTAAATCATATTAAAATTTCAGATAAAAAGTACAGTGTTCATATTTTAAAAATGGATAATAGTATAAGCTAACTTTGACATTAGCTTTTCTTGTAATCCTAATAAAATTTTATAAGTTTGAATTTATTCAAACAAATATAATATCAAGGATATAACAATTAATCAATATGAAAGCAGTTTTATCACCCTTGTTGGTAATGGAGAAAATGGTTGAAAAATTACAACAAAAATATCCATTGCATGAGAAAAAGGCAGAGGGCATAATTCAGTTTCATTTAAAACATCAAAATGAAAATATTGATTGTTATATAAAGTCAGATCTCGACACCTTAAGCTTTCATGAAGGAATAGATAGTAATCCTACGGTAAGCGTTAAATCGACATTTTATAATTGGCTCGACTTAGCTGGTGGTAAGCTAAATCCTGTTCTTGGTGTTTTAACCGGTAAGCTTAAATTTAAAGGCGATACATCTTTTTTTAAAATACTCCCGAAGAAATCCTTTATCGATGATTTAAATATTCCAGAAGACCCTGTTACACGATTCGAAAAAAATCCAGTAAAATATTGGACCAAGCCAACGAAAGTCATTGTTTTAAACGCTTCGCCAAGAGCAGAAAATGGTTATACCGATTTCTATCTAAATCCCTTTATTAAGGGGATGAGCAAAAAGACAGAAGTCGAACTTATTCATTTAAGTAAATATAATATTAATCCCTGCAAAGGATGTTTTTCCTGCTGGATGAATGTTCCCGGACAATGTGTTTATCACGAAAGTGACGATTTTAATAAACTGGCCGAGAAAATGTTCGAAGCAGACTTAACTGTATATGCTTTTCCTATTTACGCTGATAGTATGCCAGGTATTTTAAAAAACTATTTCGATCGCTCTGTTAGTCGTGCTTATCCATATATGATTGAAGGTTTACAAAGAGTTAGACATCCAAGAAGATATATCAATAAAAATCACTCTATGGTTGTTTTTTCAATTTGTGGTTTTTTTGAGAGCATAAATTTTGAGCCCATAAGGGCATACTTTAAAGCATTGGCTCATAACAGACACACTCCATTAATTGGAGAAATATATCGAACTACGGCAGTTGGAATATATGGAAATCCATTTGCTTATAAAATGATGAATAATATTGTTAAATCATTAGAGGACGCAGGTGAAGAAATTATAGACTCAGGGAAATTTAAACGAAAAACCTTAAAAGTAATAAATCAAAAGTTTAAAAATGATATTAAAGATTTAGTTAAAATCAACGAATGGTGGAACGAGAAAAAAGGTACCAAAGATTACAATTACTAAAATAATTATTAAGAAAATACGTCTTAGTGTTTTTCTTCTCTGTAACCTTTAGTTGTATCTATGTTCAGATATCTGGATAAATATTTTACACCAATATAAAACGGGATAGTATCAAGCAAAGCAGAAGTCATTTTAAAAAAGTAATTAGACAAAATAAGGATAGTAATGAAAGGAATTGCATGATCTCCTTCCTGTATCTCAATAGAACTAGTCATATAATATGTAATTAAAATAACTGCAATAGAATCTATAAGTTGACTGGTTAATGTTGATGCATTATTTCGTAACCAAAGATGTTTTCCTTTAGTAATTCTTTTTAAATAGTGAAAAACATGTACATCTACAAACTGAGCTGTTAAATATGAAATCATGGAAGCAACAGTTCCGCCAAATGTAAGTCCTCTAATAACAAAAAAAGCATTACTATCAACAGAAGTATCTCCAGGAAGTTTCCCTCCAACCCATAAAATAAATAATACCCATAAATTAAGCAGTAAACCTGTCCATACTACCATATTAGCTCTTTTTTTACCGTATAATTCACAAATAAAATCGGTGCAAAGGAATGTTATTGGATAAGGTAAAACACCAACAAATACAATAAATGGAATATTGTATTTACCTATATTAAATGATAAATCAATTAAACGTGAAAGCCCTAAAATATTTAACATTGCCAATGAACCAATAAACATTCCGGCTAATATTACAAATACAACTTCTCTACGTAAATCATATTTAGTTTCGTATGCGGTATTTCCGAACATTAGATAAAATTTAATTTACATAAAGATATATACAATTTAATTAATTATCAATTAGTAATTTGGAATAAACTACTTATTGATTGATTTAAGTAAGTTATGTAAGTAACATACGCAGCGATATATATGTTTTAATAAGTTATTCTAGTTTTCTATATTTTTATTAACAAAATGGTCTTAATAACTTAGTAACCCGAAAAATAGCGATTTTAGGGAATAATACTTATTTTTAAAGATTAGATATAAGTAAAGAAGTGTTTTGTAAGCCCATTTGGTGTTGATAATTAACTAATTAATTCTTAAATTAACAGATTCTAATTCAGGTTTTATGAGAAAGGACTTTTACTCTGTTTTTAATATAGAAAGTGACGAAAAAATTAGCGTTGTACTTTTTCTTATTCAATCTGTTTTTCTGGGTATATTTTATGGAGCTTTTGATGTGGGAGCACATGCTTTATTCCTTTCTGTATATCCGGCCTCAATGATTCCTAATGCATATGTTATTTCTGGTATTGTTGGTATTATTCTCACATCAATTTATGCGCGTGTACAGAGTAGATATAAATTTTCTACAGTAGCAATAATCAATTTAATTTTTATTTCGTTGTCAACTGCTCTATTAAGAGTTTTATTCCAGTTTACTGAAAGTTCTTGGTTAGTATTCCTAATTTTTGTAATGATGGGACCTCTCAATATTATTGCTTTATTAGGTTTTTGGGGCGCTGTAGGTCGAATGTTTTCATTAAGGCAGGGTAAAAGATTATTTGGTTTAATTGATAGTGGACAAATATTTGGTGCAATACTTAGTACTTTTGCAATTCCTGTGTTAATCTCAATTGGTTTCGCACAAAAAAATCTATTGTTTCTAAGTTCGGTTAGTGTGATGTGCGCATTTTTTATGCAAATTATAATTTCAATCAAATTTAACCTAAACATTAAAGTACAAACGAACACAAAAAAGAAAAAACGCTTACCAGAACTTCTAAAAAATAAATACGTCCGACTCATGTCTGTGTTTATTGTAATGTCAATGCTTGCTGCATTTTTTATTTCGTTCTCATTTCTTTCAGTTGCAAAAGATAATTACACCGATCATAACGACCTTGCTGAATTTTTAGGAGCATTTACAGGAACATTGTTATTATTTACCTTCTTATTTAAAACATTCTTGTATAGCAAGTTGATGAAAACCTATGGCTTAAAGATGAGTATCATCATATCATCTTTCTTAATAGGTATTTTTACATTGCTAGCTGTTGTTATTGGAACTTTTGCAGGTTACACTAGTGCTTCAGGAAGTTTTATATTTTTCTTTTTAATTATTTCACTTAGCAGACTATTCTCAAAAGTTTTAAAAGACGCTGTAGAAGTGCCGTCCTTTAAAATATTATATCAATCGCTAAAAGCAGAAATAAGACACGATGTACAGGCGTATGTCGATGGTACAATTAATGAAATCGCTGCACTTGCTGCGGGTTTATTGCTTGCAGTACTTAGTTTCTTTGATTTTTTTAAATTATTGCACTTTTCGTACAGTACGTTAATAATACTTGGAATTTGGTTTTTTGTTGCCCGCAAATTATATACGGAATATAAAATTTCGTTACAGAAAACACTAGCCGAACATAAGGGTGTAAAAGACGATACAGAAAGTATCTCAAACTTTGTAGGAGAAAATTTAGAAAAAGAATCTTTGATTAATCAAGATGGATTAATTTCTGGAATGGAAATCAACTATGAATTAAGTCCATTACAATTTGAAAATAATATTCGTAAAATCATAGATCATAATAATGAGGATATAAAACAATATGCTATAAGTAAGGTGATCGATTCTAAGTTAATTGAACCTTTTTCTAAACTTCCTAAAAAAATAGTTCAAAAAGAAATTGAAGAAAATAAAATTTCAGAAGTCTGGCAAAGTGAAGATTTAAAAGTAAATAAATCTCCAGGAGTAGAAAGGCTTATTGTACTTTCTAAGTCTAAAGGAACTGATGAAAGGATTCTTGCTGCATGGTTAATAGGTCAGTATTATGAACCACAGCTTTTTGTTTATCTAAAAGCATTATTAAGAGACCTACAATTAACAGTAAAAATAGCAGGTATAAAAGCTGCAGTTAATTCTAAGAATAAAGAGTTTTGCTCTTTAATATCTGAATATTTAGATACGCCAGGTATTATTACCCATGCATACGACGCTTTATTGCAGTTTGGGGTGCCGGCATTAACAAGTATCGATCTCCTATTTTATAAAACAGGAGCTAGTCATAGAGTATTGCTAAGAATTATTAAGCTTATTGGAGAAATAGGCGGAGATAAAGCAGTAGAATTATTAATTAAGAAACTTGATCATCCAAATGAGGAAATCCTAAATCAGGTTTTAATAACCTTAGGTAAATCTAAATTTGAAGTAAAGGAGAGTCATCTTATTCTATTACAACAGATTATTGAAAAACACATAGGGATTATGGGCTGGAATATAGCTGCTAAATCTACTATGGATGAGGTTAAAGGTCAGGAATTCTTAAAAGAAGCTATAGAAGAAGAGTTAAAGGCAAATTATATTCTTTTATATCAATTGTTATCATTAACATATGACTCAAAGTCGGTTATGCATGTTAAGGAAAATATTGAAAGCGGAACAGCAGAAGGAGCCAGTTATGCTCTTGAGTTATTAGAATTATTTATTGATGAGGAAATTAAGCCTAAATTATTCCCTGTAGTTGAGGATATATCGCTTTTGGAGAAAATAAAACAATTGCAAAATTTTTATCCGGTAGAAAAACTAAGCTTTGAGGATTTACTAATTGCTATTATAAACAGAGATATAAATTTCATTAACGTATGGACTAAAGCTTGTGCGATAAATGCTTTTAGTGAAAATGAGAATAAAGAAATTCCAAAAGACCTTATTGCTCATATTTTTAATCCAAAAGATATACTTCGCGAAACAGCTGGAGTAGTTATAAATTCACTTAATTCTGATAATTACAATTCTGTAAGTAGTAGATTGAGTGATAATTACAAAGAGGACCTTGACAATTCAATAGAATTTTTATCAACAACACATAATCATTTGTATGTTGAAAAAACAGCCTTTTTAAAGTCCATAGAATATTTCAAAAATGTAGATGGACGCTATTTGTATGAACTAGCTCAAAACTTACATACTTTAAAATTTGAAACATATGATCCAGAAGATATAATCATTTCCGATATAAAAGATAAGATTTTATTATTAAAAGGAGCACCATCTCAGTTGTTTCTCGATGATATAAAGCTTGAATTAGTGGAAGGTGAATTATATGATATGAATGAGATTTTAAAGAATTCAAAAAAGAAAATATCATTAATACAAAATGAGAATTGCTGGATCTATTATATTGAGAAAAGAGATTTAATTTATACTATGTTTGATTTCTATAAAATTGAAAGTTCAGTTATTAAGTGGCTAACAAAAAAGATTGAAGCAGAAAAAATATATTAAAAGAAATCAAAAGTTAAAATTCGGTGCTATATGTTAATAAGACTAATAAATAAAATAAAATATTACTATATGCGAAAGACTACTATTTTTAAGCAACTTATTTTAAATGTAGTAATTCCGGCAGTATTGGCATTACTCATTTTAGGAGCTTTTAATTATACTCAGACAAAATCAATTTTAAGAAATTCCATTGACACAAAGAATACTATTATTTCTCAGGAAATAGTTAATATTATGGAATATATGGAGGTTGCTCTTGAGGTTGTAGAACAAAATTTGAATCCAATCATGGAATCTTATAGTAATAAATTGGTTCATGATTATTTTAAAGATACAAAGAATATAGAGTTTGCCGATCTTGATAAAATTAGAGAAGAATTGGGAATGGATCCAGATATGGAAGATATCTATATTATTAATCAAGAAGGATTGATTGTTAATACAACATTCAAAGCCGATTTGGGTATTAATTTGTTTAATTTTGGAGAAGAACATGAACATCTAATTAATGGAATATTTGAAAAGGGAAAATTTGTAATTGAAAGATTTACTATTGAAAATAGTACAAAGAGCTTAAAAAAATATACTTATCATCCTACCTCAGATGGTAAGTACATAGTTGAATTGGGAATATATTCAAGAAGTGCAGATCGAATTATTAGCTTCGCGAAAAGTACTATTAACAAACTATCACAAGATGAATCCTCAATTGACGATGCTGATATATTTATTAGTAAAGATAATCCTCTATCATTAACAAAAGATATAGAGCTTTCTAAAGAAGAAATTCTCATTATGAAGGATCGCTTTGAAAAGCAAGACTCAACCAAAATCTTTAGAAAACAAAGAAAAAGAAAACTGTATTATACATATTTATATATCCATAGAGCGAATTCTGATCTATATAAAGGTGCGGTTATACGTATAATTGCAGACAGAACACCTGAAGATTTATTACTGAGAAAAGAACTATTTAAGTTTATAGTCATTTTTGGCTTAACCATTATTGTAGTAATAATTCTATTATATAAAAAGACACGTGTTATTACGCATCCAATTAAAAAGCTTGTTGACAAAGTAAATCGCGTAACAGATGGACATCTAAATGAACGCGCTGATGTTGTTGGGAATAATGAAATTACTACACTTTCCCAAAAGTTCAATTCTATGATTGAAGAGCTGGAGAGCTATTATAATGAGCTGGAACAAAAAGTTAAGGATCGTACTGCTGAAGTAGTTCAACAGAAAGAAGTAATTGAAATTAAAAATAAGCATATTATGGATAGTATTCGTTATGCAAAACGAATACAGAATGCCATTTTGCCACCAGATAAATATGTAAAAGAATTATTGCCAAAATCATTTATTCTTTATAAACCAAAGGATATAGTTAGTGGTGATTTCTACTGGATGACTAAGAAAAATAATCTAACCATTTATGCAGCGGTTGATTGTACCGGACATGGAGTTCCAGGAGCATTTATGTCTATTGTAGGTAATAATCAATTAAACTATGCTATTGATGTTAAAAAAGCACGAGATGCTTCAAAAATTCTTGATTGTCTGAATCAAGGAGTTGTCGACACATTAAGAGAAAAGGGAAATGAGAAACTTGGTTTAAGTGGTGTTAAAGACGGCATGGATCTGGCGTTGGTTGTTATTGATCATAAAAATATGAAAGCACAATTTGCAGGAGCTAACAATCCATTATGTTTGGTGCGCGATAATGAGATGATCCAGATAAAAGGAAATAAAATGGCAATTGGAGGTAATTTTGATGATAAGTTACCAAAATTTACAAATCATGAAATTGATCTTAAGAAAGGAGATGTATTGTATACATTCTCAGATGGTTATCCTGATCAGTTTGGTGGAGATGATGGTCGTAAGTTCATGGTTAAAAAGTTTAGACAGTTATTGCTTGAAATACATGCAAATCCAATAGAAGATCAAGAAAAAATACTTGAAGATCATTTAGAAAAATGGAGAGGGAAAGAAGAACAGGTTGATGATATTATTATAATAGGTGTAAAAATTGAATAAAACTATGTCTGAAAAAGCCGAGAAAATTATTGTCTATATTCCTAATAATAAAGAATCCCTAACAGAAAAGGATATATCTTGGATTGAAAAATTCCAAACAATTATTAGTATTGGTTTAAAACAAATAGTAAAAACTAATTTTAACCTGAATCTTGAATTTGAAGATTTTTTAAAGAAAAAAAACACTGAAGAATTAATTATTGTTCAGGTTTTTGTAAATAGTAATTTTACAGATGTATCTGTAATAAATAAAAACTCTGAACTTAAGGTATCCTGTATACTTAATATTTATTGTGATCCTGAAATTGATCAAAGTATAAATTCTGGCTTTTCAATTAAACTATACGATGAGATTACAGAAAAAAAACTTGATCTATCAGAGGGAATAAATGAACTTAAGAATGATGTATGGCTTAAATTTTTAGATATATCTTATAAAATCAAGGAAGAATTATATCATTTAAGTAAGAGCTCAGAAGAAGCCATGCAGAATATATATGTGGCACAAACAAGTAAAGATCAGGATCGTAACCGAAAAATTGTAATTCGTGAACTTGAACATTTAGGCTTTAATGTTTTACCGCATACAAGTTTCCCCGAAGATTTAATTTCATACGGAGATATGGTTCACGAAAACATTAAGAAATCTATTCTTTCAGTACATATATTAGGAAATAATTATACTCCAATAAACAAGAATATTGAAATATCTGGTGTTGAACTTCAAAACGATGTTTTTATTGAAGTAGCTGAGGAGCTTATTGTCCAAAATAAAAACATTCACAGATTAGTATGGATACCACCAGATTTAAAGCCAAAGTCGGAAAAACAGAGATTATATGTTGAGAGCTTTAAACGGAATATTGAGCTGTTGAAAAATACAGAAATAATTCAAGCTCCTGTTGAAGTTTTCAAAAATATTATTAAAGACAAGATCAAAGGATTAACTTCAGTTAAGGAAGAAATAGCCCCATCTGAAGATAATAAAGCAAATTCAGTTTATGTTATAAGTAATAATCAGGATGATAAATACTTAGAAACAATTAGAGAGGAGTTAACAAAAAATAAAATTTCAGTTTTAGAAATAGCAAAGAGTCAAGAAAAAATTGATTTATTAAGAGAACATTATCATAATCTAATTAATTGCGATGGACTCTTAATTGTTTATCCAAATGATAATAAACAGTGGTTAAACAGTAAACTTAGCGATATTTTAAAGGCTCCAGGTTTTGGACGAAAAAAGCAGTTTTTGTTTAAAGCAATATTGCACGATTCAGGAAATAAACCTGAAATGAATATTAAAATAAATGATTTGGAAATATTATTGGCAAACGAAAAGAGCCCAAATGATTTATTAAAACCAATCATTGAAAAATTCAAATAAGATGGCAGCTACAAGCAATACAAATAATGGCAATAGCCTTTTTAATCCTTTTCCAGGACTGCGTCCGTTTAAGGTTGAAGAAAGTCATTTGTTCTTTGGTCGAGAAGGTCAGAGTGAAGATATCCTTAGTAAACTTTCAGATAATCAATTTGTTGCTGTGATTGGTGCATCTGGAAGTGGTAAATCTTCTTTAATTTATTGTGGACTTGTTCCTACCTTATATGGTGGATTTATTGGAGAATCAAAATCAAAATGGAATATTATTGCTTCTCGTCCGGGTAATTCACCAATAGACAATTTAGCAACAGCAATTTTAGAAAAAAAACAAGAATCTGGTGAAAAAGATATTCAAATAAAACAAAAAATTGATTCCTCAATACTACGAAGTAGCTCTAATGGATTGGTTGAATTATTAGATCAGTCATTTAATTTCGAAGAAGAAAATGTATTGGTTATAATTGACCAGTTTGAAGAATTATTCAGATATAAATCAAGCAAAGACGATCAGTCTACCTACAACGAATCTGAAGCATTTGTAAAACTATTAGTAACTGCAAATAAAACTTCAGATGTGCCGGTTTACGTGGTGCTTACAATGAGATCTGATTTTATTGGAGAGTGCTCACAGTTTCATGAGCTTACAGAACTCATAAACGATTCTAATTATCTGGTTCCTCAAATGACCAGAGACGATTTTAAAATGGCAATTGAAGGCCCTATTGCTGTTGGTGGAGCTAATATTGAAACACAACTTGTACAGCAATTATTAAACGAAGTAGGCGATAATCCAGACCAGTTACCCATATTACAACACGCTTTAATGCGAACATGGGATTACTGGATGGAGCATTCTGATAGAGAGAAACCTATTAATATTAGCGATTATGAGGCCATTGGACGTATGGAAATGGCATTGTCTGAACACGCAAACGAAGCATTTGATGAGCTTAAAGAGAATGAAAAATGGATTTGTGAAAGCTTGTTCAAAACCATTACTGAAAAAGGTAACGACAATAGAGGTATTAGACATCCTACTAGTATAAATGATATAGCATCTATATCTAAATCTGATGTCGAAGATGTAATTAAAGTAATAAATCCATTCCGAGCAGCTGGTAGATCATTTATTTCTCCAGCATCTGATATTGAAATTAATGGAGATAGTATTATAGACTTATCACATGAAAGTCTAATGAGAATATGGAACAAGCTTAAAGTGTGGGTAGAGGAAGAATGGGATGCTGTACAAATGTATATGCGATTATCTGAGGCCTCCGAGCTATATCAACTTGGTAAAACAGGACTATGGAGACCACCTGATTTACAACTTGCACTAAACTGGAACGATAAACAAAAACCTACCTTATCTTGGGCAAAAAGATATAATCCTGCATTCGAAAGAACCATTGTTTATTTAGAAACAAGTGACAAAGAATATAAAGCAGAAGAAGAAAATAAAATTAAATTGCAAAAACGACAATTACGTCGTTCAAAAATATTTGCTGTAGTTCTGGGTACCGCTGCAATTTTAGGGATGGGATTAACCATATATTCTCAAATGCTTAAGACAAAGGCTGTTAGGCAGGAGAAAATTGCCACTGAACAGAGAATAGAAGCAGATAAACAGAAGAAAATTGCAGAAGAACAAACATTAATTGCTCAGGAAAAAGAACAAGAGGCTCTATTAAGAAAAGAAGAGGCAGATCAACAGAGGCAAATAGCGGTTGAGAAAGAAAGAGAAGCTACGCAAAATTTCGAAAGAGCTGAACAACAAACAAAATTAGCAGTAAGAAGAGAAAAAGAAGCGAATGAGCAACGATCATTAGCTGAAAAAAATGCGGAAGAAGCTAGAAAACAAACCATAGAAGCTGAGTCGCAACGACAGTTAGCATACCGAAGAAGAATGCTTTCGATTTCTCAAAGCATGGCTGTTAAATCACAGCAAATATCAGATAATACACAACTTAAAGCGCTAGTAGCATATCAGGCTTATCTATTTAATGAAAATTATGAAGGTAATAAACATAATCCCGATGTATATCTCGGATTATATTATGCATTGAAAGGACTTAAAGGCCAGTTCTACAATGCTCTTAATGGTCACGAAGGATCTGTAAAAGATATAGCTTTTATACCAGAGACAAATACAATGTATAGTACCGGTGGAGATGGAAAAATTTTAAAATGGGATATTAGTGATCTTTTGGTACCAGCAGATACAATTGTGAAAGATGAATTTGGACACAGAGCAATGGAAATCTCACCTGATAGTAAATGGTTAATTTATGGAACCGACGAAGGAAAAATTAATTTATTGAATCTTTCAAATAGCGTTGAAACAGATCAAGAGTTGCCAGGACATAATATGAAACCTGAAGACCCTGAATCTGTTGCTCCAATAATTAATGGTATCGCTGTAGCTCCAAATAATAAATACTTTATTTCTGCAGGAAATGATAAAAAAATATTTAAATGGGATTTCAGAACTCTGGAGAAAAAAGTTTTATTGGAAAGTGAAACAAAAATAAATTCAATTAACATATCACCTGATTCAAAATATATTATTGTTGGTTTGCAAGACGGTAATGTTCAAATTATTGACTCAGAAAATATGGCATTAATAAAACTAATCGAAAGTAAAGAACAAATTGCAGTTACTGCAGCTACGTGGAATAAAAAAGGAAATTGGATTGTAATTGGAAATTCTAAGGGAGATGTGATTGTATTGGATGCAATGAGTTATGAAGAATTAGATAATTTGGAAGGACATAAGTCTAAAATATACGATATAGATTTTAGCCCTTCCGATGATATAATGGCTACATCAAGTCTGGACGGAACAGTACGAATGTGGGATTGTATTAACTTAAATAATCAACCAGTAGAATTAAGAGATCACGAGTCTTGGGTTCTTTCTATTGCTTTTAGCCCCGATGGTAAAAGCCTTGTTACATCAAGTAACCAAAAAGATAGATTATTAATTTGGTCAACAAATATAGAACTTCTTGCAAGCGACCTAAAAGGGCGTATTAGTAGAAATATGACTGATGAAGAATGGGATACTTATGTAGCAATAGATGTAAATTATGAAAAAACATTTTCTGAAATAGATAATTAAAATAAGATGAACTCAAAAACAATAATTAGTATTATAGGCTTACTGCTTTTGTTCGCATTTTCAGGGTATTCGCAACAAAGTGATTGCGCATTTAAACTCGAAGAAGCTGAAAGTATGTACGAATCTGGAGTTTTAGATTCAATTCCTGCTTTATTAAGAGAATGTACAAAAGAAGGATTCGATAATGACGAAATGGCTCGAGCATATAAGTTACTCATCTTAACATATCTTTTTGAAGATTATCAAGAAATGGCTGAGTTTACTATGCTTAAGTTTTTAAAGAAATTTCCAGAATATGAATTAAAAGCAAACGACCAAGTAGAGTTTACCTACCTCTATAATTCATATCAAACGGTGCCAGTTTTCTCAATTGGAGTTGTAGGAGGGTTGAACTATTCTTATGTTAGAATTATTAACCCATATTATTCAGGAAGCTCCGATGAGTACAAAGGAGATTACTCTGTTTCAGGAGCGGGTTTTCAAGTTGGTTTGCAATTCGAGAAATATATAAATGAAAAAATAAATATTGACTTAGGCGTATCTTATGTTGATAGAAAATTCAATTATCAGATTACTCAACAAGATTTTACAACTATCAATTATAATGAAAGCCAAACTATGATATCTGTACCGCTAACAGGCACGTATGAATTCAACCTTAATTTTTTCAATCCATATGTAAGAGCGGGATTTGGAGTTGACTATTTAATAACTGCAAGCTCTGGAGTAACAAGAACCTTTAGTGATGGAAATCAAGATGATTTAACTGGACCTGACCTGGATGTTTTAGATGATAGAACCGCTTTAAATTATTCTTTAATAATTGGAGGAGGAATAAAATACAAAATTAAAAATGCATACATTTTACTTGACTTAAAATACACACAAGGTCTGAATAATATTGTCAGTGGTGATAATAGATATGCTGATAGTGAAAAAGTTTTTTATTATAATTATACCGATGACGATTTTTCACTTAACAACTTTTATTTATCAGTTGGATATGTATTTTCATTCTACAAAACAAAAGATAGTATGAAAAAGTAGAATCATGATAATCTTTAAAACTATGAATAAATTAAAATATATATTATGTGTTGTGTTGGCTATTACTATTAATAGTTGCAGTAATACTGATTTTTCATCTGATCAGGATAAATCTTTTGTAAAGTTTTTGGGATCTTACAATAAGGATATTGGTAAAGACGTAAAACCCTTTAATAATGGATATCTTTTATTAGCAACAGTAACCTCTGTAAATGAATCCAATACAGATATTGTGCTTATTACCTTAGATAAATTCGGTAACAGCTTAAGTGTTGATACAATAAAACATAGTGGAGGAAACAATACTGCAGGTAAATTATTAATGACCGATGACGGAGGTTTCCTATTAACAGGTACTTATTCAGACACAACTATAGTTACAGAAGAGGATGAAGATGAAGATGAAGATATCCTATTAGTTAAATTTGATTCTGGAATGAGTCAAGAATGGGAGAGCATTATTGGATCCGATGAAGATAAGGAGCAAGGCAAATCAATTTGCAAAGCAACCAGTGGATATATTATTGCAGGAAGTACAGATGCAGAAGGTGTTGCAAATAATAATCCTAAAGGAAAATGGGATATATTATTAGTAAAGGTATATGATTCCGGAGAAGTAGAATGGATGAAAAACCATGGAGGTGACGGAGATGATGAAGCTAATGATGTAATTTTAATAAATGGAGGATATGCTGTTGTGGGTACTTCCGAAAGTTTTTTCGAACCTGATCAGGCAGCTAAAAACATAATTCTTATTAAAACCAACAATTCCGGTAACGAAACTGATAAAATGACTTATGGAGGTTCAAACGATGATTACGGGAATTCAATTATTAAAAGTAACGAAGCATTTTTAATTGCAGGCTCTGTTGAAGATATTGGGGGCAATTCAGATGCATATATTATTAAAGTTCATGAAGATTCCATACATACTCCTGAAAAATCAGATTCAACAATATGGAATAAACCTTTTGGCACTACCCTAAATGGTAAAGCTTATGATGTGATTAAAACACAAACAGGTTATATTGTAGTTGGAGAAAAAGAACTAACAACAGGAATAGCTGCATATTTTATAAATATAGATTTTGACGGAAATTTAATGTACGAAAATGTGTTGGGTGGTTATGGACAAGCTATGTATTCTATTGAATTAGCTGCAGACGGAGGTTATATAATGACTGGTTGTTCTGGTATTGAAGAAAATGAGATGATATGTTTAATAAAGGTAAACTCTGATGGTGAGTTGTAAAACGTTTTTGCACTCTTATGTTTGAAATGTTTTAAAGAGAAAAATGAAAAGGAAATTATTATGAAAAAGTTGCTCAAATTATTAGGATTGCTTTTTATAGCAA
>Ga0209692_10000928_pt1 | contig 48396 bp, 37 predicted proteins | sample tdDd472_FD_187129 | JGI IMG/M metagenome (GOLD analysis project Ga0209692, IMG submission 187129) | Marine sediment microbial communities from the Atlantic coast under amendment with organic carbon and nitrate - tdDd47.2 (SPAdes)... | ecosystem: Environmental > Aquatic > Marine > Coastal >... | reverse complement strand
TTGATATGTGATAGTCAAAAAATCAACAAACGAGGTGTTTATGGCAGCAGAACTGATCGATGGAAAGCTCTTGGCCCGGGAAATGAAAGCCGAGCTAAAGGAACAGGTTTCTAAATTAATAGAACAAGGTGTTACTCCCGGTCTCGGTGTGATTCTGGTTGGAGATAATCCTGCCAGTAAGAGTTATGTCACTTCAAAAGAGAAAGCCTGTGAACGAATTGGCATTTTTTCTGATGATGTGCGTCTTCCCGAAGATGTTTCCGAAGAAGAATTGTTACAGCATGTTGAGCGGATGAACAATGATACTAAAATCCACGGGATTCTGGTTCAATTACCTTTACCAAAGCATATTGATGAGAATGAAATTATCAATGCAATCACCCCTGAAAAAGATGTCGATGGATTTCATCCAGTCAGTGTAGGAAAAATGGTCCTGGGTCAGGAGACGTTTCTCCCCTGTACTCCTCACGGTGTTCTGAAACTACTCGAAAGATATGATGTTCAAACTGAAGGTGCAGAAGTTCTGGTTATAGGTAGGAGCAATATTGTAGGTAAACCTGTAGCTAACCTGCTTATGAGGAAAGATAAACCTGGAAATTCTACAGTAACAGTCTGCCATACAAGGACAAAAGATCTACTGTCTCATTCAAAAACTGCAGATATAATTATCGTAGCATCGGGCTATCCCAATACTCTTACAGCTGACATGGTCAAAGAAGATGCTGTTGTTATCGATGTCGGTATCAATCGCATTGAAGATTCAAGCCGCGAAAGAGGTTACAGATTAGTCGGAGATGCAGACTTTGATTCACTCAAGGATAAGGTTAAAAAAATAACTCCAGTTCCCGGTGGTGTAGGTCCAATGACAATAACTATGCTGTTATTCAATACAGTTAAGTCAGCAGGAACAACAATCAGATAGTAAACAATAAGACGGGTTTCGACTCGCAAAAAACTATATATATCTCAGGAGAAAAAAAATTGGCTCTCAATATCGTTAGTAAAATAGACGAAGATATCAAAATCAATAATGTTCTAATCAGTTTATCAAATAAAGATGGTCTGGAAAAACTCGTAAAATCTCTAATAGAAATTAATAGCGATGTTAAATTCTATTCGACAGGCGGTACATATGCCGCAATAAAAGAGATAGTAGGCACTGAAAATCTCATTGCAGTCTCTGCTTATACAGGTCAACCTGAAATGCAGGGTGGTTTGGTAAAGACTCTTGATTTTAAGATTTATATGGGTCTGCTCAGTGAAACTTACAACGAAGCACATCAGGAAGACCTTAAAAGGATTGAAGGAATTAATTTCGACCTGGTCGCTGTGAATCTCTATCCCTTCAATGAATCAGTCAGCTCTCCAGGATGTACTGTGGAAATGGGCCGTACCAATATCGATATCGGCGGTCCCTGTATGCTGAGAGCATCAGCAAAAAACTTTCTGAGAGTACTCTCTCTCTGTAATCCTTCTGATTATGAAAGCATAATAAAAGAGCTCAAAAATAACGACGGTAAAATATCTCTGGAAACAAGATTCAATATGGCTCAGAAAACATTTAGTCATACTGCAGAATACGATAGAAATATTTCTGAATTCCTCAAAAAATCATCATTTGAAATGATGGCTGATTGCTATAATGAAGGAGATAAATAATGGCAGATCTGAAAAAATCATATAGTACTATAGTTGAAGATAGCTTTACTCCTCATATGGAGATTTCCTTTGTTGATGAAGGAAAGAAGCAGACTCTGGTTTATGAAAAAGTGAATTGGGAAATTGAAGGTGAGAAAAAAGGCCTGAGATACGGTGAGAATCCGGGACAGCCGGCAGCTCTTTATCGTCCGGTAAACGGCAACATCATTCTCGGAGAAGTTCAAATACTGAAAACCGGCAATTATCTGGCTTCCGATATTGAACTGATTCAATCGGGGAAACATCCGGGGAAAACCAACATCGCCGATGCCGATGCAGCATTGAATATAATGAAATATTTTTCTGATACTCCCTGTTGTGTCATAATTAAACACAATAATCCCTGTGGAGTTGCAAAGTCCGCCAATATCAGCAGCGCTTACACAAGAGCTCTGCTGGCTGACCGCATTGCGGCTTTCGGTGGAGCTGTCGCAATAAATCGAAAAATCGATGGTGAAACAGCTGCAAAAATTATTGAAAACTATCATGAAGTAATTATAGCTCCTGATTTTGATAAGGATGCGTTGGAACTTTTTGCCACCAGGAAAAATCTCCGGGTTATGAAAATTGAGAATATGAAAAGACTTGAAACATTTATTGGAGAACCGGTCCTCGATTTCAAATCAATGATGGATGGAGGAGTTATTGTTCAATGGTCCTATATTCCTGAAACAATGAAAAAAGAAGATTTTCTGAAAGCCGAATCCCTTCGAAAAGGCGTTAATTATAAAGTAGACAGAGTTCCTACTGATAAAGAATACAATGATATGCTTTTCGGATGGCTTGTTGAAGCCGGAGTTACATCTAACTCTGTTTTGTATGTAAAAGACGGTGTTACAGTTGCTATTGGAACGGGAGAGCAGGATAGAGTCGGTGTGGCAACAATTGCCCGTGATAAGGCATATCGCAATATGAAAGATAGAATATCCTGGACAAAATACAATACCCCGTGGACATCGATGACAGATCCTGATTTAATTAGGGAAATCGAAGATGAAGTCAGCAAGGAGAATGGCGGATTAAAAGGCAGTGTAATGGTCTCAGATGCTTTTTTCCCTTTTCGTGATGGAATTGATATCGGTTTAAAAGAAGGTGTTACAGCTGTTGTACAGCCCGGCGGATCAATTCGTGATTTTGAATGTATCGAAGCCTGTAATGAAGTCAACGCTGCTATGGTTTTCACCGGACAACGGAGTTTTAAACATTGATAAAAGGTAAAATATTCATTATCTCTGCAGCAACTGCTGCATTATCTCTCATTGCAGTCATTGTCATTCTCGGCTTTAGAATTTCAGCTTTATCAGATCAGTTAAATGAAAACCAATTGATGTATAACAGTGAACTTGATAATAATAAGTTGCTAATTGATGAGATTTCACAAAATCTTCATATAATTTCTACCAGTAATAATGAAGTTCGTCGGACTCTTCATCTTCCTGCCAAACAGTTGATTCAAAGCAATAATGAAGAATCTGAAAATGAGTCATATGATGCTGCAGTTTCCTTTTTTGATGCCTTCAGGTTTCTTGTTGAAAATGAAGATCTTGAGAATGGCGCAGCTGAGTTTTCTGCTTTTATTGATGAATTGGGAATAGATGAATATTTTACCGAAAAAGAATATACATTTCAAAGAGTTGAACTTCTTGAAGCCACTGTAATTAAAAACGATATTTTGTATTTAACTCTCTTTTACGACGGATCGACTAAAACTGTACAGTTCAGTGATGTTATTGGTAATTCTTTTGAAGTTGTTATGGGTGATTCCACTGTAATATCGACTCTTGATAGAGAGATCCAAATTCTCAAAGATTATGAACGCAATATTCATAATATGTCGGTATTTCTGGAAGAGGCCGGTTCTAAAGAAGATATCCAGTCTATTCTCGATGACAGAGGTTTATCTATAAGACTGTCTGAAAACAATAGGTATAATATTTACAATGATAAAGATGATTCTATTATAGGTTTCTTTAAACAGAGAAATGATAAAATATATCTGAATTCCATCGAGTATTCCGATTCCGGTGAGTTTTCCGGGTCTCTTAAAGAATATCTGACAACAGTTTCGAATAGGACTGAATTTGAGCAGATTGATGATCTGGTCCAGATAAAAATGGAAGAGGTTTTTGCAGATGAAGGATTTAAGGTATTACTGGAATCCAATAATTGTCTTCCAGAACTGACTGAAAGAGAAGACGAAGAGTTCATTTATTATGATGTTTTTAATCTCAGCGGTACTGTAAAAGGATCATTTGCCTTACAAAAAGAATTCGGTGAAGTTCTCCTTTTGACAGGTGATGGAAAATACCTGAAATCGTTAAATATGTTCACTCCAGATAATAATTTTAAATCACTCATAGTGAATTCTGAAGATGAAAATACTTATATACCTTTTCTCTTTGATGATTCTTCAGAGAATTTCCTTGTAGTGGGAACTCATGAACACAATGCAGACACAATGATCATTGTCAATGCGAATAATAAAACCGGTAAATTGAATATGATCAGTTTCCCAAGGGATCTCTATTACAAAGGTAAAAAAATAAATAATATTTACAAAGTATACGGTGCGGATCGACTCTGTGCAGAGTTATCCGAAATTACCGGTCTCGATATTAAAAAATACATATCAATCGATATGTTTGCATTTGTCGACGTAGTGAATATTCTCGGCGGCCTTGATGTCACCCTGGAAGAAGATCTTATTGATCCGACATATAAAGTGAAAAACAACGGTGTCTGGTCCACTTTATATTATAGAAAAGGTACTCATCATCTCGATGGGGTTGCAGCACTGCGTATAGCAAGATCCAGGCATGGCTCAGTAGCCTATGACCGATCGAGAAGGCAACAGCTGATTATTAAGGCAATTGTCGACTCAATGAAGTCCCTCGATGCAGGGGACATGGATAAAATCTATGATTTCGTTTCCAAAGTTTCCAGTTACATTGATACGAATTTGACCATCGCTGATATTGTCAAAAACTTTTTAATGTATAAAGATAACGAGATTGGTGAACCTAATATTATTAATACAGATAATATCCTGGATGCAAAATGGACAAATACCTATCTGCTATCTGCAGAAGATGAAGATAAAGCCCTTAATGACGATGATTTCTATCGGGGATTATGGATTGTCCTGCCAAAGAATAATAATTGGAATCTGATTAAAAAACATATTGAAAATATCTTGAATGATGGAATATAAGATGTCTGAAAATAAAAAATACTGGCTTGAAAATTATGGATGCCAGATGAATAAAGCTGAGGCAACAGCTATAGAACTGGAATTACAGGAAGTGGGCTGGACTCAGGCAGAAAAGGACAGTGAAGCTGATCTGGTAATCATCAATACGTGCACTGTACGAAAAACTGCGGAAAATAGAATTTGGGGCCGTATAGGTCATTATAAGCATTTAAAAAAGACAAAAGACCTTAAACTTGCAGTAATCGGGTGTATGGCTGAAAACTGGAAAGAGCAGATGAAAAAAGATGCGCCTGCAGTCGATATAATTGCCGGTACAAAAGGTCAGAAACTGCTCATACGTAAGTTGACGGGAGAATATACAGGACAGGAAGATTTTCTTGAAGAAAACCGTTATTCATTCCATAGTTCTCATGGAGTTCAGAATTCTATAAATGCTCTGGTGCCGATTATGCACGGTTGTAATAATTTCTGCAGTTACTGTATTGTCCCTTATGTCCGTGGAAGAGAAGTCTCCAGAGATTCTATTGAAATACTTGATGAAGTCAGACAGCTAGCAGAATCCGGTGTAAAAGATGTCACATTGCTCGGGCAAAATGTGAATTCATATAATGACGTGGAAAATTCTGTAAATTTCGCTCAACTCCTGAAAATGGTTGCCAGAGAGACAAAAATCCCCCGAATAAGATTTTTATCATCTCATCCAAAAGATCTAACTGACGATATTATCGATATTATGGCATCAGAAAAAAATATCTGTGATCATCTACACCTCCCTATTCAACATGGATCTACAAAAGTCCTCCAGGATATGAACAGAAAGTATACAAAAGAGGATTATCTCAAACTCGTTGATAAATTGAAAAGTAAAATCCCCGGTATCTCACTAACAACAGATATAATGGTTGGCTTTCCAGGAGAGACAGTGGCTGATCTCAATGAATTGAAAGATCTATTGGAAGAAATCAGGTTTACTGAAGCATATACTTATTTCTACAATCCGAGAGAAGGAACAAAATCTTTTGATAGAGAAGATAGTCTTCCTGAGGAATTAAAAAAGAGCCGTTTGGCAGAGATCATTGAAATACAGCGTAGAATTTCAAAAGAGGTTTCACTGGAAAAAATCGGATCAATTGTTGAAGTGGTTGTTGAATCGGTCTCAAAAAAGTCCGATAAAGAACTACTGGGTAAAACTGATAGGAATGAAAATGTTCTGTTCCACGGAACAAAAGATTTGGTCGGTAGTGTTTTATCTGTTAAAATAACAGATTCTAGAGGACAGACTTTTTTTGGAGAGGAGGTATTATGCCCTGGAGAATGATACGTTTTTTATTGATTATTTCTATAGTAATATTATTTATTGGTTTAAATGCCGGAAATAGTTCAGATATATCTTTCTGGTTTAGTGATAAAGCAAAATTCCAGAATGTACCTATTTACGTCAGCTTGTTCGGTGCTTATATTTTAGGTGCTATTTCGGTAATTCCATTTGCCCTGAATAGTACAATTAATAAATATAAGAAAAGAAGATTGAATAACAAACTGGACAAAAAGCTAAAAAAGGAAAAAATTGAAAAGGAATCAAAGATTTAAAATCTTCATTTCACTTTTATTATTCCTTGGGCAGACCATTGTTGCCGACACACTCTATGATGCTTCGATTCTTGAGAGAGAAGGCAGAATCGATGAAGCTCTTGTTTTGTATGAAAAATGGTTGTCTGAAAGTACAAAAGATCCGGAATTCACTGATATACTGATTTACAGCGCTTCTCTAATTAATTCCGTTTCTGATTCGCTTGATTATTTATTCAAATATGAAAGTCTGGTAGATATTGAGAAAAGACAGATTTTTTATCTGAGAATCGCCCGGACATATGAATTAATTTTTCAGAATTACAGAGCCGCTGAATATTATAAAAAAGCATCCCGCAATAGAGACGGTTCGTTAAATAATAAATATTACCTGAAATATCTCTCAATGGATTATCAACATGGAAATATTCCCTCTATGGATATAGTAAATAATATTCTCTTGAGTGAAACTGATGAAGTTGTTCATATCAAAGCTCTTATTTTTAAAGCAGAATTACTGAAATATGATGGCAAAATCAATGAAGCTATTGCCATTCTCCACCAATCTGAGTATCTGAATACATATCCGGAATTACAACTTGCTCTCTGGGAAGCTCATTTGCTCGATAATAATTTTCCCGCTGCAGCATTCATCATCAAGGAAATGAAAGACCAATTCCCCGATTCAATTGAATTAAAAATCATGGAAGGAAAAATCCAAAAGACTGCCCGTATTTCTGATTTTTTTCTGGAATTCTCTAATCCGGCACCAGACAATGAGCCGGATAAAGCATATGTTCAAGTCGGTTCATTCAGCAATATTGAGAATGCATCGGACTTATCTGAAGACTTAAAGAAATATAATTTTGAATATTTTCTTTTTACGGTCGGGAACATTACAAAGGTAATCGTTGTAGACAGCACTTCACCTGAATTCCTTCTCTCAAGATTGAGAGAGAAGGGGTTTGATGGATTCAAGATTGATTATCAGTAGCTTCCTGTATTATTTTTTCTATCTGTTCGAAATGAAGTTCAGAATTGCTTTCCAGAACAATACCTCGTGATTTCAACATACCTTTGTTTAACGTAATTGTTCTGATTATTCTCATATCATCTGATGTTTCCACATAGTTAATTTTGTATGTTTTTATCTGAGTTGTCAGCCCATTGGCATTCAATTCTTTCATTTCCAGAATCTGATCTCCATTAAGACTGAATATCGTGTATATTCCCTTTGATTCCACACCATCTTCTTTTAAAATATATTCCGGATTATCAAAAATAATTTCTGTATTGAGGTTGGATTTGTACAAACCTTTTACATCGAGATCTGATATTAGAAAATTTTCTTTGCTTGTATCAGTAAGAACATTCTGCAGATTTTCTGTAAGCTGTGTATAAGTTCCTCCCCATCTTTTGTTTCCAATAATTCTTATACGGATTGATTCAAATGAATCAATGTAGATATATATTGAGAAATACATACTTTTCAGAAAATTATTTCTTACATCATAAAAAGATAATACATTGCGAAATTTAATTGGTTTTTTTTCATCGGCCCATGTAAAACTTTCCTGAATATCGTTTGAATAAAAGGTCAGTGTATTTTCATCAGAAATCATCTGAAAAATCTCATTCATATTATGTGTCGGATTTCCATCGAGATCTTCAGTTTTAAACCATGGTCCTTCAACAAATGCCAGAAAGTCTTCACTTGTACCTTTGTAAAAGTTCAGTAAATTTTCATTTGAAACAGATGATATTTTGACTTTGTTAGAGCTGCTCAAATCAAAAAGGGAAGTTGTATTATTCCATTTGTATTTTTCTACTATGTAACTTTTTTCATCATCGGGATTTTTTTTCTGCAATTCGAGAGTGAAACTCTCCCCATTCAGTTTATCAATTTTATAATCATTTCCCCGATCCACTTTGTTTATTTCAAAATCTCCATCAGCAGACTGCGAAAAAACTTTGACAAAAGTCAGATCACCGGTTTCTTTGATTTCAATTATTTTATAAATTTCAAATACCTGAAATCCCTTTGTATCAATTCCTCTGATCAAGACTTCCTGAAAATGGTCTCCTGTAATATCACCACTTTGTATTGAGGCAATATTGAGGTTATTTTCTGAAATCTCATCGTTATATATCTCGGAATAATCATCATGAGCCGGATCATAATCGGCAACATATATTTTGAAAGGCTTCTTTTCATCATTTACAGGACTGGCAATAATTACCTGCTCCTCTTCTTCATCTGCATCTATATTGATATTCTGTATTTCAAATATAGAATAATCTCTATCTATTAGAATCTGAGCAGAAAACAAAGTATTATCATCTGCGATTTCGATACTGCTGTCTGTATCAGTAAAAATCTTTTCGTCTTCTGAACCGGGTACGATATTCTCAGGTATGACCAGCTCTTCCTTTTGCACTCTATTGCTGCAGGAGGCAAGTAAAAAAAATAATAGAAGCGTTAAAGAGTGATAATTATTGGTTTTTTTCATAAATGATATTATGTAAAATATTCGCTTAGGATATCAAGCACTCTTTTAAGAATAATATCAAAAGGTTCGTGACATTTAAAACCAGCTGCAGTCTTGTGACCTCCACCGTTAAACATTCTGGCTATTTTTGTACAATCAACATCACCTTTTGATCTTATAGAACATCTCAACAGTCCACTGGCATTTTCTTTGAAAAAGACAGAAGCTCTAACTATTTGACTCTGAAGTGGAAAGTTTACAATTTCCTGAGCTTCATCATATTGAGCACCGGAGTCAAGCAGAGTTTTTTTACTCATATATTGAACCGCCACCTGTTTGTTAAAGTGTAATTTCATATTCTGATTGACTAAAGTCTGCAATATTATCGATTCAATAGATTTACTTTCACTGAGTCTTGAGTATATTTTATTGGGATTAACACCAATATTGACCAGGTGCTCGGCAATATGAAAAGCCATAGCATTCGTCTTCGGATAGGCAAAAGAACCAGTGTCATAAACTATACCTGTATAAATGGCAATTGCCATATCGAGAGTGATTTCAATGTTCATTTTCATTAGTATTTCATATATTATTTCACAGGAAGAACCGGCATCGGGATTCAGGAAAATATAGGGATTGCTAACTTCTCCATAGTTGTGATGATCTATCACAATGATATTTTTGACTTTGTTCACTAAAATATCATGGATCGAACCGATATTGTTCAATTCTGTGTCTACGATAACCAGAGTCCAGTTTTCGATATCTTCCGGTAAATCATCTTCTGATTCATATTGAAATATTAAATCTGTAGGATCAACAAATTTGAATTTATCAGGAGTAGAATCACTATTCAGGATTTTTATCTCTTTATTGATATTCTTCAGCCCTTTACCTAAAGAATATTCTGCTGCCAATGCATCACCATCAGGCGATTCATGGCAGGTAATAATGAATTTATCATTTCTGCTTAAATAATCGATAATATCTTCAATTTTGGCCATATCTAGAGTATAGGACTAGTTTATTTCAGAATCAAATAATACAGTTTATAATATGAAATATGACTGTATTTTACTCGCTGCCGGTCTCTCTTCCAGAATGGAACAATGGAAGCTAGAGCTACAATATAATGGGAAAACATTGATTGAAAATGCAATTGATAATGCCAGCAGGCAAACTGAAAATATCATTGTATCCGGAGGATTTAATTATCTTCACTTAAACAAGATACTACATGATTATAATAGGATTCATCTGGTAAATAACCCTGATTATGAAAAGGGAATGATTACATCTATTAAAGCAGCGTTACCTTTTGTAAAAACGGATAAATTTTTTATTGCACTTAGCGATATGCCACTAATATCACCCGAAATATATCTTCAGATGAGCAGCATTGAGTTTGATCAGGCTCTTTTTCCTGTATATGAGGGAAGTAGGGGGCACCCTGTATTAATTGATACATCTTTAATTGATTCAATTCTTTCTATCCCCGATTCGGGCAGGATGAAGGATTTTCTCAATACATGTTCCGTCTCAGAAATGAAAGTAAAGGACAACGGAGTATTATTTGATGTTGATACTATGTCTGATTACAGGAAATTATTAGACCTGTAAACTATAATTTATAATGGTATGAAGAAAGAAATACCTCTGGAAAAACTGGAAAAAATTCTCAGTCAGTACGATTGCAGTAAAGAGGATGCAATTCAGGCATATCTATACGCAGAAGTAAAATCCGGTGAGACTTTTGAAAGTGAATTGAATCAGTTGTTGGGTTCTAAAAAAGAGGGCGTTCCTCAGATTCCAATTTTGACACCTGTGGAAATCAAAACTTACCTTGATAAGTATGTTATCGGTCAGGAACAGTACAAAAAAAGACTGGCAATTGCCGCAGCCTATCACTTTTCAATGGTCAAATATATTACTGAGCATCCTTATGAGAATATCGTAAAAAGATTCAGGAAGAAAAATACTTTAACAGCAGGTCCATCGGGAAGTGGAAAGACTTACTCTGTAGAAGTTCTTGGAGATTTACTCCAGGTGCCGACACTTCTCGTTGATGCTACTGATTATACCGAAGCCGGATTTGTCGGGAAAAGTGCTGATGATATGATCAGGGAATTGATAGATCTTGCTCCGGGGAATGACAGAATAGCCAAGGCAAAATATATAACCCGTTGTGGTGGTTTGATATTTATAGATGAATTTGATAAAAAAGCTAGCGAACCTGGTTATATAGGACATGATATTTCACGAGTCGGTTTTCAACGTTCTGTATTGAAGCTAATAGAGAGAAAACAAATATCTATTGAATATCCCAATTCTCCTGCAGCACAGATAAAAGAAATTATGGGTAAAAATCCCCAATCTAAAAATACTGATAATATGATTTCAACAGAGAATATTCTATTCATTCTCGGAGGATCCTTTGATCGCATTCAAAACAATCTGGAATCAATTATTGAAAATCGAGTGATTCATAAAAATAACCTATCAAAAGACAATGTTCCTACAGTAAGGGGATTTTCCGCTGTTTCAGATGATAATCACGATAAAAAAAAGTCAAAGAATTATATAAAAGAAGCTATAGGTGACGACTATATCAGGTTTGGATTAATTCCGGAGATTGTCGGCCGATTCCCTGTAAGGACATATGTTAACAGGTTATCGAAGAATAACCTTGTGAGGATAATGAAAGATACGGAAGACTCTATTTTAGATCAGTATAAGCTTGAATTCAAACTTTTCGGAATCGAGATCCTTTTTACAGATGAGGCAATTTCCTATGTAGCAGAAAGTGCTGAAAATTCTAAAATAGGGGCAAGAGCTCTTGTGAATATCTGGGAGGATATATTGACGGAATTCCAATATGAACTGCCGGGAAAAGATATTAAACATCTGCCTATTACAGAGAAACTTTGCCGGGAATCTAAAGATGAATTACTCAAAATGTTAAAGATAAGCCCTTTTGAAGATTATATTGATTATTTCCACAGAGAATACGGCATAATTCTTCAATTTGAAAATGATGCTATAGATTATATCCTGAGTCTTTCCAGGAAAGATAATCAACAGGTTACTGAAACTCTTAACAAATTGTTATCGGGAGCTCACGCTTTGACATATATGCATATTGAAGGGGAATTTTCAGTAACTGAAGAAATGCTTGAAAATAGTAAATATTTTGATGATCTGTTCTCAAAATGGTTTCTAAATAAAAAAACTAACTGATATCCGGTTCATCTTCATTACCGATAAATAGATTAATCCAGTTCAGATCTTTTCTTCTATTTATCATTCTTCTATTCACATTTTTTGTTAATTTATATTTTATATGACGCCGTTTTTTTCTTCTCTTATCTACTATTGGCCACATAATACCCTCTATATTAATAATTCTATCACAATAGTAGACAGAATAACTTTTTTTGCGCAGCTGAGATTGAAAAAAAAGTTGAAAATTACTAATATGGGGCACGGTTGCTTTTCAGCAACCGTATTTTTGTTTCTGAGTAGGTGGATTATGAAGCTTGTTGTTATCGGAGCCCAGTGGGGTGACGAAGGTAAAGGAAAAATTGTTGACTATATGTCAGAAGAATCGTCTATCGTTATCCGTTTTTCAGGCGGTGCCAATGCGGGGCACACTATTGTCGTTGGAGATAAAGTATATAAACTTCATCTAATTCCCTCTGGAATAGTTAATCCCGATAAAATCGCAGTTTTAGGATCGGGAATGGTTATTGATCCCGAAGCTATGTTTAAGGAACTGTCTTCAATCAAAGAGCAGGGGCTTGAATGGGAAAATAGAATTCTCGTTTCAGATAGAGCTCATCTTGTATTACCCCGTTATAGAAAAATGGATCTGGATATGGATTCCAAAAGAAGAAATCCCATTGGAACAACAGGGCGTGGCATCGGTGTGACATACTCACTAAAATCTTCCCGTGATGGTTTCAGAGTTGGCGATATGTATGACGAAGAGCGTTATTCTCTGCTCGAAGAGGAAGATCGCCAATTTCTCGATCAGTATAAAGACAAAATGAAAGGAATGGTTTGTAACATCTCACAATTCCTATATGAAAATAAAGATAAAAATATGCTATTTGAAGGTGCTCAAGGGGTTCTACTTGATTTGGATAGCGGATCGTATCCATATGTATCCTCTGGGTATTCATGTAGTGCCGGTGCTGCTATTGGAAGCGGAATCGGACCAAAGCAATTGGATAAAATATACGGTATCTGCAAAGCCTATACAACCAGAGTTGGTAATGGACCGTTTCCATCTGAATACAAAGAAGAATCAGACGGAGACCTGGGGCATCAGATAATGACCATCGGAAAAGAGTACGGTGTTACAACGGGCAGGGCTAGAAGATGTGGATCTCTTGATCTGGTAGCTCTTAAGTATGCCTGCTGGTCAAACTCTATTGACAGTCTTGTTCTCACTAAACTGGATATTTTTGATACATTTGATGAAATTAAAGTTTGCATCGGTTATGAAATTGATGGGAAAGTTGTCGATGTATTTCCAGCACGTATAGATCATTTATCAAAAGCAAAACCTGTGACTAAGAGTTTTAAAGGCTGGAATACAGATCTTTCAGAGTGTTCATCATATGAAGAACTTCCTGTGGAAGCTAAAGAATATATTGCATTTATTGAAAAATATGTGGAGACACCAATTGGAACCGTTTCTGTAGGACCAGATAGGAATGCAACTTTTAATAGAGTTGACCCCTGGAAATAATCCGTTAAAATGAGTATTGAAGCTGCATCTTTCGGTGCAGCTTTTTTTTAAGTAATCCGGAGGTCTGTATGTCTTATGATTTAACAAATAAACTGGTAATCGGTATCTCCTCGAGAGCTTTGTTTGATCTGGAAGATGAAAATAAACTTTTCGAAAAATCCGGTGTTGATGAATACTCCCGTTATCAGATTGATCATGAAAACAGCACTTTAAAACCGGGAACTGCATATCCTCTCATTGAAGCTCTGCTTAAAATAAATGAGAAAATTGGTGAAGATCTCATTGAAGTAATCATTTTGTCCAGGAATTCTCCCGAGACGGGTTTGAGAATATTGAATTCTATAGAGAACTGTTCATTGGAAATCACAAGGGCGGGATTTACAGGGGGGAAGTCGATATCACCGTACCTGAAAGCTTTTGAAGTTGATCTCTTTCTATCTAAAGATGAGACAGATGTACAAGTGGCAATTGATAATTCTATTGCCTCTGCCATTATCTATGATCCCCCGGAAAAATTTAATTCAGAAATTGATGAAATTCGAATAGCCTTTGATGCTGATTCTGTTATTTTTTCAGATGAATCGGAACAAATTTACAAAGAAAAAGGGCTTGATGCTTTTATAGAAAATGAAAAACTAAATGCTGAGAAACCATTGCCCGAAGGACCATTTGGTAAACTTCTGAAGACTCTCTCTCTTATCAAGGATAAACAGCCTGAAGAAACTAATTTTGTTCGTATTGCAATTGTCACAGCTCGTAATAGCCCTGCACATAAAAGGGTAATACTCACATTGAGGACCTGGGGTGTTCATGTTGATGAGGCATTTTTTCTCGGAGGCGTTTCCAAAGATCAGATATTAAAAGCATATAATGCCCATATATTTTTTGATGATCAGGATGCCCATATAGAACCGGCTTCGCATATTGTCCCCTCTGGAAGAGTTCCCTATAAATCGGATTCTCCTTTGAATAATACGTAGGGGAGGATTGCGACCCTCCCGTGTGTATTATTTAAAAAACTCTGCATATTTTATTCAAATGCCTCTCTGTATTCTTCATACAAATCTTCAAAGGGTTCCAAAGCCCTGGGTAGAAGTCCATTAATCCAACCGAGAAATAATCCGTAGTTAGTAATAAATACTCCCTTATTTCGAATTCTTTCCAACCGGTCCATCATTTTCCCTCTATTTATCATACATCCCGCACAATGAATAACCATATAATATTGTTCAAGTTCTTCATCGGAAGGCAATGTTCTTGTGAATTCGAACTCAACATTAGGCTGTACCAGCTGCCTGAATAATCTGGGAATTTTTACAGTACCAATATCATCTGCCTGCCTGTGATGAGAACAGGATTCCATTACAAGGATTTTTACACCTTCCGGTGTATTTTTTAAATTGACGATTCCCCTGATAAATTCTTCCAGATCTCCTTTTTTTCTTGCAAATAATATTGAAAATGAAGTCAGGAGCTGATCTTCGGGGATATCGGCGGCAACTTTATGAAATACCTGACTATCAGTGATAACAAGTTTTGGTTTATTTATCAGGTTATTGTAGAACGGAAACAATTCTCTTTCTTTCACGACCAGAGAAGCACAATCCTTATCGAGCAAATCACGGATGGTTTGTACTTGAGGCATTATTAAACGGCCTTTAGGTGCAGCCAGATCAATAGGGGTCACCAGCACCACAAGATCACCTTCAGTAACCAGACCTTCAACAGGACTGATTTCTACAGTTATTTTTTCCTTCTGTCTGATCAGTAATTCTCTGAGCTCAAGGGATCCCTCTCCGGTGATATTATTGACTTTGACTTTCGGAGCCGGTGCCACAAGTTCCAGCTTCTTATTGTTTTCTATTTTATCACTGTGTGTTAAGACACATATGAAAGGCACTTCATTATTATTTATTACCAGTTTTTTAAAGATTTCAATTTCTGCTTCAGTAGGGGCACTATCAATAGGAGTCACAAAAATATTGATGCTTGATGATGTAGAGGATTCCAGAGTCTTCAATACTCTCATTTTTCCAAGATCGCCTTCATCATCGAGTCCCGCTGTATCTGTAACGGCAACTGCACCTAGAGCACCCATTTCCATCTGTCTGGTAACGGGATCTGTAGTCGTTCCCGGTGTTGAGGAAATGATTGAGATATCCTTTTCAAAAAGATTATTCATCAATGATGATTTTCCGGCATTCCTGATACCTATGAGTACAATTCTAATTGACTCAGCTAGAGCTGTTGCCATATTATTCTCCATTTTCCATATTTGAATAAGTTGTCAGATTTGAAGGATCAAACCATTTATCCAGAAATTCTTCAGTTAAAGATGTGTGCTTGGCGATCAACTTCTTAATTGAATGAAATGAATCAGGATTTTTCTCTCTGAGAATAGGCATCAGTTTCTTAACATTTTCATAACCGATCACCTGACGAAGGGTATTGATCAATGCTGGAGACGCTATCAGATTCTTCTCAATTCGGAGTTTGTTAATGGACATATTCGGGAAGAAATTTTCTGTGAGAGACATAAGAGCTCTTTCAGTCATTTCACTGATTCTTATAAAAGACTCTCCAATCTGTGGAATAAACGGATTGAGTTGAAGTTGTCCTTCTGTTGCGTAATCATCAATCTTTGAACTCTCATGTTTGATGGAAATGCTCAAACCTTTAATAAATTCCAGAATAACAGGATTTGTTTTAAATGGCATGATTGTTGAACCGTACTGAACTTCGTGATGAACCAGCTCGCCGCACATTGATGAAGTATACAGCAAAAGGTCATTGATCATTTTTCTGAGGTTCAGGGAAATCAACCTATATCCGGAGGCTACTTCTGAGAGAATATCTTTGTTGCTGATTTCATCTATCAGATTCTGACTTCTGCATAAGGGAATTCCCGTTATCTGCCTTAGGTTTTTCTCGGCTTTGAATACATATTTTCTGGGAGCACTGAAGCAGGTTCCCATTGCAGTACCACCCAGAGCTATTGTTCTCAGCCTCTCTTTGAGTTTGTGAAGCCTCCAGCGGTCTCTCTCAATAGAACCGGCCCATCCACCGAATATCTGTCCGAGAGTGATGGGGAGGGCATCCTGCAATTCTGTTCTGCCGGTCATCAATATATCGTCATACTTGCTTTCATATTGTACAAGAGTTTCCTGCAGGTCAATAATCCTGTTTTCTGTTGACTCGATAAATCGATAAACCATTATGGTTATTGCTGTCGATAGAGTATCATTCGTCGATTGAAAACGGGCTAAATCTTCGAGAGGATCGATATGCAGATCAGTAGAACTGCATTTTTCATTTGTCACATTGGCGATCACTTCATTGATATTCATATGCAGGCTCGTACCAGCTCCTCCCTGTTGAAGAGGGAGGAGGAATTGATCAATGTGAATTCCTGAAATTATTTCATCAATTGATTCTAGCAATCTGGAATAGAGATAATCGTCATAAAGTGAAAAGCACTCTTGCTGTGCCATTATCGCCGCTTTTTTTACTTCTCCATAAGCCTTAACAAGTAAATGAGGAGTATTTCCATTTCCAAATGTATTGAGAGCATTTAAGGTTTCTCTACCATAGTATTTCTTCATATCTTTAGAGATAGATATCTCTGACACCGTCTTTAACTTCATTGATTGATTTTTTGATCATTTCCTTTACTGATTCAGATTCAACATTTTTAGTAATTTTTTCTATCAATTCAAAACCTTTCTCCGCAAGTTCTTCCGGAGCAAAATCCGAAAGATATTCAGCATAGGAAACCAATCCGTTGGGCATACAGAATTTTTTTATCAATCCCGGTTTGGCCAGATCCATAAAATCATTACCAACTCTCCCTTTTCGATAACATCCCGTACAGAATGAAGGGATGAATCCCCCATCTGTCAGATCATTTATCACTTCTTCCAGAGACCGGTGATCTCCGAGAGAAAACTGTTTATTTTCTTTCTCACCCGATAATGAATAACCGCCCGGTGTTGTTCGTGAACCTGCAGATACCTGGCTGATTCCATATTGAAACAATTCATTTCTTATCTCGACAGATTCTCTTGTTGAGAGAATTATTCCTGTGTAAGGCATGGCGATTCTGATTACTGATATTATTTTTCTGAAATCATCATCAGAAACCGGAAAGGGAACTTCTTCTGAAATAGCTGATCCCGGAGCCGGCTCCAATCTCGGAACGCTGACGGTATGAGGCCCGCAACCGTATTTCTTTTCAAGATCCGCTGCATGCTCCATCAATGAGATAACTTCGTATTTATAGTCAGCCAGTCCGAAAAGAACACCGACACCGACATCATCAATACCGGCTTCCATCGCCCTGTGCATGACATTCAGCCTGTAATCGTAATCGCTTTTTTTACCTGTGGGGTGGTAAACTTTATATAATTCGGGATCATAAGTTTCCTGGAAACAGGTATAGGTCCCGATATTGGCTGTTTTAAGTGTTTTGAATTCATCTACTTCCAACGGGGCAATCTCAACATTGATTCTTCTAATTTTTGCACCGTTGACATTTGCACTGTATACAGCTTTGATGGCATCCATAGTATAGGATAGGGGATAATGACCTGATTCTCCGGAGAGAAGAAGAACCCGTTTATGCCCTTCCCTAATCAAAGATTCTGCATCCTCTCTGATCTGATCCATATTCAACTTGATTCTGTGAATATCTTTATTGGCCGCTCTGAAACCGCAATAAAGACAGTTATTAGTACAGTGATTTCCCGCATAAAGAGGAGCAAAAAGAACCATTCTTTTACCGTAAATTTCATTTTTAACTTTTGCTGCTGTATCCAGTAGGCGCTGAACACTTTCCTCGTCATCAAGAGCTAATAATTCAGCTGCTTCATCAGTTGTCAATCCATCGAGTTTCTCTGCTTTATCGAGTATTTCATTCAGCCGTGAAAGAGATGGTTTCGAAACTTTGGCCAGTTTCTCTATTTTATCATAATCAAGAAAGTTTTTAGTAATTGTTGCCGCTTTCATTGTCATTCTCCCTGTATTTCGTCAACATGGATTTAACTTTGAGACCCGGTAATCTTCCGAGTTTTCCCGTTAGTGCTCCAATTTGATCAGTAGAACCTTCTACGATAAGAGAGATGATATGAATATTTTTGTCTGAAAATGGTAAACCCTGCCGTGCTCTGATAATCTCGTGAAATTCCGAAGCAATTTTATTCATTTCGGGAATGGATTCCCTGTCGTCGGCAAGAATAGCTACTATTCCGATTCTCTTTTCCATAAGTAATACCTTTGGATCAGTTGTGATTTAGATTTCCTTGAAATTGATAAATCAGTTTCTCAGATTAAAAACAATATAAATAATTTTTTATCTATTGTCAATAGACAAAAAAAAAGAGGCTGAAACAGCCTCCTCTTTAAATTAACCGGGATCCCGGGCGATAAGCCAGATCGCTGATAAAATGACCAGTTGAGGTGAAACTCTTGATAACCAGACTATGAAATCGGGTTTTGCAAAACCATCGAGGAAAAAATTCATTACAATAGTTATAGCCCAGAAAATAAAAATGATAAGCAGGGCAATCGATAGGAATCTTCCAGGTAATACATTTGTAAACATAGACAGAAGCAATAATACTCCGGCAATAAGTTCAAGTACTGCAAATAAAACAGGAATCAGATCATTGTTTTTACCGAAAAGATTATTTACCGAACGACCGAATTGTGCCCATTCTGAATTGTGATTAGTAATACCGACAATTCCCAGTGCAATAAACATAAGAGCTAAACTTAGTTGTATAAAGAAAACCGAATTTACGCCTTTTCTCAAATAGATACCCTCCAAAAAATTATTATATTAGTAATCATAAACTATTAATATCTCAAAAATCAAACATCTAAATTCTCAGTCCATAAAGTTGGCGATAATAGAATCAATATCATCCTGATCGGCATCAGATTTTCTCTCATAAGCAAGTTCCTGGTTAACTTCTTTCAATTTCTTAAGAAGGCTGTAAATAATAAGCATCAGAATCTTATTTCCGCTGCGGGGATGATCTTTTATAAAGTTGATCATGGCATTTCTTGTGACCATTAAAACTATGGAGTCAGTTAGGCAGATAACGTTTGCCGTGCGTTTAACTTCCATAAAAATACCAGCTTCGCCAAAAATCTCTCCATTTCCAATTGTACAGATGTAAGCTTCTTTTTGAGGATTTTCACTGACAGTCACTTTCACACTGCCTTCTATGATGGCATAAAAGGATTGATTGACATCACCTTGACTGATGATTTTTTCCCCTTCTCCATAATTCTGTATAACGGAAATCTTCATCAATTTTTCAAGTTCGTTCTCTGTGAGAAATCTAAAAGTGAGAATATTTTTGATTTTTTCTATTAAGGCTGTTTCTAATTTCATTGTAACCATACATATATTGTAAGATATAAATATATATTTTCCATTGATTCTAATAGTTAGATAGATTATTTTTGACAAATGAATTTAATAAAAACAAATAAACAAATAAAGCAGATCAGAGATCTTGCTCAACTAATATCTTCGATACTCGAAGAATCTTTGCAATCGATAAAACCGGGAATGACAACAAAAGAACTCGATATGATCATAGAAAATATAATGAAAAAAGAAGGTGTCAGGGGACCCTGTAAAGGTTATGACGGCTTTCCCAGCGTTAGCTGCCTTTCTGTTAATGATTGTATCACTCATGGTGTGCCGGGAAGCAGAATTCTGAACAATGGAGATATTATTGATGTTGATATAGTCATCGAGCGCAAAGGATATTTTGCTGACGTTTCCAAAACTGTAGGAATAGGAAAAATATCAGATAATGCTGAGAAAATACTGAAAACTGCCGAATTGTGTTTAACCGAAGGAATTAAACAGGTCAGGCCCGGTGCTTACCTCGGAGATATCGGCTTTGCCATACAGAGCTGTGCCCAGACAAAAGGTTATTCCGTTGTCAGGGAATATTGTGGACATTTTATCGGTAATGCTATGCACGAAGGCCCACAGGTCACTAATTACGGGAATCCCCACAGTGGTTTCCAAATTAAAGAGGGAATGATTCTCTGCATTGAACCAATGATTAATGAGGGCCGGCGATCTTTAAGCCACGATTCTGACGGATGGACTGCAAGAACAAGAGACGGGAAACTATCTTCACGTTGTGAGCATATGGTGCTGGTAACAAAAAATGGAAATGAAATACTGACCTCTCATCCTGACTATATAACTGTATAGATTAGAGTTTACTCATCATTTTTGTTACAACAGGTTTTAAAACAGGGATATTTACCAGGATTTCTGAACTTTTTAGAAGAACGGGACCAGTGTATAACATCGAATAGCCGAACTTCATTTTTATTCCGAATTCTTTTTTTAACTGCTTTTCATACCATTTAGATGTCTGTGCCCAGTTCAGATTATTTCTTTTCCCATAATGAATAGCCTTTACAGCATTTTTACCACTGATTAGTGCATATGAAATACCCTCTCCTGTATAGGCATTGATAAAGCGACCGGCGTCTCCTGTTAAAAGAGTTCCTTCAATAGCATTATTTTTAACTTTCCACGAGGGAAGTATAGGATGTACAAGGGGGCTTTCTAATTGAATAGCCTCTTTTAATCTGCTTCCCAAGTGTCGATTCAGGAAATCACTATATACGTCTAAAATAGATTCACCGCGGATATTTTTCTTTAAGACACATAAACCGATGTTGCATTTATCATCAGATTCGGGAAATAACCAGCCGTAATGAGGTGACAGTTTTTTATCAAAAAACATTTCAAGCTGATGAGGATTTATATCTACTCCCTTAAACCACGATGTACATGTTGTAATATGTGTTTTCCGTCGATGATCATTGTGGAATTTATTAGAAGCACCTGATGATATTATTATAGAATCTGAAAAAAAATCATCTACAGAACCAGTTCTTACATTTTGGGCATTTACTTTTAAAACATTATCATTCTCTTTTTCAACATTGACTACTTTGTATCCACTTTTTAACTGGACACCGGAATTGATAACTTCCTGTTGAAGAAAATAATCAAAATCTCTTCTATTAGAAACTGAAGCTGTTTCATCACCTTTCAGAATTAGTTCTTTTCCTGAAGGATAGGTTATTCTGGCGCTATCAATAGGCTGAATCAGATGGCTCATCTTTTCCCAGAGATTCATTTCTTTTAGAGCCTGTTCAGCTTTTGACGATATCCCGCCGGCACAGGATTTTAGTCTTGGAATGGAACTCTGCTCCAGGATAAGTATATTTTCCATACCTGCCCGGGCTGCTTCCAGTGCGGCAGAAGATCCTGAAGGACCAGCACCGATTATGATTAAGTCGAAAAGTTTCATTAGTGGTTTCCTATTGAAATGTCTTACAGAATTCCAGTTGTTCTCCTTCTCCGGGATTTGATCCGGCATCTTGAACAAGCTTGAGTGATTCAGAGAAATCATAACCTATTTTCTGCAATAATATTGTGGCAAAGGTGCCTGTTCGTCCTACTCCTCCGGCACAATGAATCAGAATATTTCCAATTTGCAGAGTTTCGAGAGCTTCTTTCAGACCTGTTCGATAATTTATTTTATCTTTTTCTTCTTTAGGCACACTAAAGTCAGGGGTCGGTGTATATGTGATATAAATATCATCATAATGACCATAATAGACCGCTTCCAGATAATGAGGCGACTTCTTTTCAAGTTCTGACTTATCTGTCAGACAGATGATGCGGTGTATGTTCAGATTTTTCAGTTTTTCCATGAAAAGTGCCAGATCTTCATTTTTCCCTGGCATTGAATGGAGAAATATGTCTCCTTTGATTTCCGACTGTTCTATTTTTCTCGGTAATTCCATCAGTGTTCCTCCTCTTAATGGATTATGATTAAAAACTCTGGCTTTTACCAGAAGAACTGTAAAATAGGGAATTTTTGAACTTCATGAAAGCAACCGAAGTCCAAATGATCTAGGTGAAAAAATGCATATGGTATACAGGATCGATAAAAAGGGATTTTTATATCTCGGTTGGAAAGATTTATTCGGAAGCGGCAGTCATTTTTCGAATGGATTGTATATAAAATTAGAAAGAATCAATTAAGATATTTCTGATATAAATAATTATAGGTATTAAATACCATAGAATCAGTGAAAACTACCATAAGCAGAGCAATATAACCGTGTTTCATTATATAAATTCAGATGGCATAATATTTGCATTTATATTTGCAGAGGGAAATCATGTATATATTTCAAAAAGAGCAAAATGATTTAGTACTTATAAATAGTGACAATAATTCTATCCGCTTTTTAAGAAAGGAAGAAAAAGATCTTGTATATAGCAGCTATCCTCGTTTCTTCTGTGAAGAGACAAGATCAATTGCTGTTTATGATCTACCTATTGGATTTATTGTGGAGAATAGATTACAACTATGATTCCTATATTGGAAAAGCTTTTTCAACAGCGTCGACAAGTTTCTTTTTTTTCGTTTCATTATTAAAATATCGTTTTATCTTTTTGGGCTGAAAATCATCAGATATAGATTCACCAATAAGATTCTCCGCTTCTGATCGGACAAAATTAATATCACTTTTTCTGTCAGGTTCAATCTCTTTATATTTTTCACTGTAAATACTAATCATTTTTCTGAAAAGAAGAATATCAATCATTGCTGTTTCATATAATTGCTTATCCACTTTTGATTTGTATAGTTTATTAATAATAATTATACCGGAAATGGATGGAATCAGTGTAGATAATAAAATAAAAGCTCCTGAGATTAATTCGTTTAAAGTTGTTGTGTCCATTTTCCCTCCTGTTATGCAAATAATGATGTAATGAAGAATATCATAAAATGGTAAAAATTAAACAACAATATATTGATCTCAGACAGGTTTTAATTGCCAATCACATAAAATAGAAGTATTTTCAAAAAAACAGGAGAGTGATACTAGGTTAATGAAAATATTAATTATATTCCTATTTTTCCTGATCTCTTTTGTAAAAGCTGAACAAGTAAATGATCTGCCACTGCCCATGGATTATGAGCGGCTGGAGTTTTCCGAAAAGAGTTTCAGCCGGTGGGTACAGAATATGCCCCTGAAAGATGATAAATCAATCAAATCTTATGTCGGGCAAGAACTGCAATCTTTCTACAATGTTTTTGCGGTAATTGACCTGCCTTTACTATTTACTTCCGATTTGGAACAATGTGCCGATTACGCAATGAGACTTTGGGCTGAATACCACAAAAGTACTGAAAAGGAAGAAGATTTATACCTATTTAACTACAATGGAAGCAAAAAGATGTTCTCTTCTGGTGATTTCGAATCATTTCTTCGACAGGCAATGGCTAGTTCCAACTCATACTCTTTGAAAATGGGATGTACTATTATTACCTATGAACAGGATCTTATTCCCGGGGATATGCTGGTTCAAAATGAAACAGGAGGGATTGGACATGTTAGTGTGATTCTGGATATCTGTGAAAACAGCGCAGGTAAAAGACTTTACCTGATCGGTTACAGTTTTATGCCTGCTCAGGAGATGCATATAGAGAGAGCTCTGCAGGGGATGGGGGAAAATGGTTGGTTTACTTTGGAAGGATACAACAAATACCTTGATTTAATCCTTCCTTTCGGAACTCCTGTGTTCAGAAGGTTTTGACTTTTATTGATTAGAATAGCTGAAAACATATAGTATCCCGGTTATGATATCATTAAGAATCGTATACTGTTCTGCTGAAATAAAGCTCCCAAAATCACCGATTGGAGTCAAAATATGAAAAAGTTATCAAAAATTCTCATCCCTTCATATGCAGAAGATTTTATTTGTATCGGAGGTGAATGCGAAGACAGCTGCTGCATTGGATGGGATATAGATATAGACAAAAAAACCTTTCGAAAATATTGCCGGACAAAAGATACCCATATTAAAGAGAAGTTTCCAAAGCATATTTACAGAAATAAAGAGAGTTATAGCAATGATGTAGATTATGGAAGAATCGCTATCGAATCCTCAAGATGGTGTCCTTTTTTAGATGAGGACAAGTTATGTGAAATTTACCGGATGCTCGGGGAAGATTCATTGTCCAATGTCTGTTACTCCTTTCCAAGAGTCTACAATATTTTAAACGGAAATTATGAATACTCTCTATATATGTCCTGCCCCGAGGCTGTGAGGAAATTGCTGTCCGATAAGAACCCGATCAAATTTATTCAACGGGACATGCTACCTGTTAAACACATAGTCAATGGCTCTATCGACACTGGGGATAAATACTGGAAAAATTCACCTGTTCGAAAACTGCCTGAGCTGCGATCTCTTTCTATTGAGATTATTCAAAACAGATCCCGGGGGATAAATGAAAGATTGTTGGACCTTGGTTCCAGTTTGGAAAAAAATACTCATAGAGAAGCAATCAGTACTAAGAGTAAATACACATTCCAATTAGAATTTTTCAGGTATGCCATTGAATCATTAGGGGTTTTTGATGAAATAGAAAGTCCTGTTTTTGCATGTTATACCAGTCTGGTTATGGAAGGATTTGAATTGGATAAGACAGCCGTATACAAAGAGGCTGTAGAGACTGTCGTCAAACCTTTTGTCGAAGAAAATGCATATTTATTCGAACATTATCTGGCTAACTCCATTTTTCAGGATAATTTCCCCTTTTCAGAGAATCAGGATATGTTTGATGGGTATCTACTGCTGGTCGTACGTTATGCATTGATAAAATTCTATTTGGCGGGCATTGCTGCCAAGAATAGAAAACTGATAATCGACGATGTCGCTCTGATGATTCAGGTCCATACGAAAATAATCAATCACCATAAAACGTTCATACTCAATTTATTGCAGGAGATCAAGCGAAAGGAATTTGACAATATGGAATTTATTTCGCTGTTGTTGGAATAACTGGTACTTCCATAGACAATCTAAAAATCCTCTGTAACTGGATATGCCGGGAACTGATCGTAAAAGAAAGAAGCTGGTTATCAATCAGGGAAGAATTGAATCTGAACGATGATAATTTTCTCGAACCATTTTTTTATAAAACAACGGGACTCAATCCTCAGGAGTTTGCAGATTATTGGAAGAAGAGAATCAACTCACTTCCCTTACCATTTGCCAGAGATGCAGCCCTGTACCGGAAAAATCCCTTTCTCCTATCAGTTTAAAACCGTAGTGACTGTACATCCTGAAGTTCTCTTCCGTCTCGGTTTCCAGATATAAAGGTACATTTTTCCGGGTAGAAATTTCAAAGATGTGCTTTAGAATTTGTCCCCCATATCCTTTTCCCTGAAGCTGCGGCTCTACGCCAAGGCAGTTCAGATACAAATAATCTCTCCCTTTCATAAGTCGCTTTCTGTCTTTGCTTACGATTTTCATTTCTTTCTGAATATGTTTCATATCTTTACTGTATTTCTTCAAAATATCACCGATTTTGAATATCAAACCACTAAATACCAGCCTGATTAGCCCTACATCGGCATATTTTCTGGAGAAAAGGACCGCAATACCTTCCAGGTTTTCACTGGGAGACAGGACATCACCAAATCTGTTTCCCATATACAGAAGGAATTGAAACATTTGCGGAAGAATTTCCGCTCGTTTGACCGGATCTTTAATATGACCGGTCCATATAGGATCATCCTTAAAGGCTCGCCCCAGCACCTGACCGCCTTTGTTCATATCAGTTTCAATTAATCTATACATGGAAGCCTCCCTTTACTTAAATATAATAGAAAAATCTCCATGCAGTTCTTAAGGTTTGTTTATTATTCACAATTTAAAAGGCTGCATCGGTACTTTTTTATTAAAAATAAGCAGATCATTTTTTTCTTGCCGATATTTTATATTATCGTGTTAAAAAAATGTAATGGCTCGAGGAGAAAATTTTGGACATAATCGATATACCCTTCGGTAAAAAAGTGGGGATACAAAGAACTGCTGAAGGAACTCTCGAATTACCCTTCAATAAAGACGTTCACAACCATTTGGAGACCTTTCACGCAAGTGCTCAGTTTGTTCTTGCAGAAACATCCAGTGGTGACATATTGCAGAACCTATTTCCCGAACTGATTGGAAAAGTAATTCCTGTACTTCGAAAGTCAAAAATCAAATTCAGGAATGCTATTAAACAGAATCTTTGTGCCTATCCGTCAATTTCTGATGAAACCCGCAATAAATTTAATGAAGAGCTTACTAAAAACAACAGGGCTTTCATCCCCGTAGACGTCGAACTAAGGAATCGTGAAGGTGCTGTTGCATGTTCTGCTGTATTTACCTGGTTTGTTCAAAAAATAATCTAAAATATTACGCAATGAAAGGGAGCTATATGACAATGAAAAATGCAATCCTAACAAAGACCAAACTTCAAGAGCACGCAAATCGGGCATTTTCCATTCTCATGATTACTGTGGGAATTATTCTTATATCTCTTCCAGTACTGTTTTGGGACTTTCTGGTCTACGAGCAATTTAAGCCGACTGTTAGGCCCTATTATCCTGTTTTCTACGGCGCTATTGCCATCGCGGGAATCATCATTGCCATTTGGGGTATTCTCGGATTTGTTACAAAGAAGAACAACAATATGAGTCATGGTAATTTCGTCAGCAACTTTGTTATTCCTCTATTTGGAATTGTTGTTGGAGTGGGATTTTTTGTTGTCTCATTTGAACTTTATAATACAACTGAGTATCTGGCGGCTGACGGTCTCTTCTATATGATTCTTATGGCCCCGATAATGGGAACACTGCTGCTATTGCTTCTGGTTTCTGCAGGAATTTCCATAATAGTCAATTCACTACTGAAAAGGGCTGTATCAGAGGTTAGCAGACGGGCGAGTGCCTCTGCTATTGTGGTTGTTCTGATGGCCGCGATACTTGGCGGGATTCTTACTTTACCGCCCGATGCCGAGCTCAAACCCTTTCCGGAAGATGTGCCATTCGTGACCTCCCTTTACGCACAAGGTCAATCGGGTTACAACACCTTCAAGATTCCCACCATGATAACGGCTCCTAACGGTACGATTCTCTCTTTCGCCGAGGCTCGAACAGATCATAAAGATGATTGGTCCAAAACTGACCTTGTAATGCGTAAGAGTTATGATTTAGGCGAAACATGGTCACCTCTAGAGGTTTTGATTGAAGAGGAAAAACTGGTCATAGGAAATGCCTGTCCTGTTGTAGATGAAAATACAGGAATCATCTGGCTTATTTTCTGCAAGGATAACGATAGGGCATTTAAGATGCACAGCAAGGATAATGGCGAAACCTGGTCGGAACCCATTGAGATAACTCAGGATGTAAAGCTGGATTACTGGACCTGGTATGCAACCGGACCCAGTCACGGTATCCAATTGAAAGACGGAACTCTTGTCATTCCTGCCGATCATATCGAAGGTCGCAAGATGATGGCTCATGTTATATATAGTAAAGACGGCGGCAATACATGGCAGTTGGGCGGAACAGTTCCCGGTGGGGAAGAGGCGACACTTGTCGAGCTGGACAACGGAGATTTGTATATCAATATCCGTCCAGTAAGACCTGGCTACCGTTTAACGGCCATAAGCCACGATAAAGGGATTACCTGGACAGAAATCTCCCATGATGAATCACTTCCCGATCCAGCATGTCAGGGGAATCTTATAGAAATCGAAAAGCCTGAAGGAAGCCTCTACCTGTTTACCAATCCCGCTGATTCTCTTCATCGGGAAATGATGACTGTGCGATTGAGTGATGATGAATGCAAGACATGGTCAAAATCCAAGACGCTGTATGAGGGCATGGCATCCTATTCCGCGCTTTCACTAATTGACTCTGAAAACGACATAATTGGATGCATATTTGAGAGAGGTGCCAATTATTATGCCGAAGAGATTGTTTTTATGCGTTTTCCCCATAGTTATCTGGATAACTGAGTGAAGTTGAGTCTAAATAAGCTTTTTATTAATAGGAGAGTCCATTTCTGAATGGATAGAATGGGACAATTCGTCGTTTTTGTCTTATGGAAAATGCCTTCTGTTTGATATTCCATTGTTAATACGATGATTCTTTTTTTTGTGTGTATACTGTTGTATCATTTTAGATTATTAGAAAACTTAAAAATCAACTTATCAAGTGTCTTTTAAATCGTGTGATATCCACAAATCAGAATTGAAACTATTACGACAATTAAAATGGCGTTGTCATTCTTATAGATACCTTTGAATGTTCGCTTTTTAAGAACTTTTAATTGACTTACGGTTCGTTTTATGCGAACTTATATGTATGGAGCATCAATGCACATCATCAAGAAAAAAACTTTAGAATCATACTATGCAGTATATCCTTCAGTGGAGACCGCATGTAGTGAGTGGTACAGATTAATGAAAGCAAATCAATATTCAGATATCGTGAGCCTTAGAAAAACCTTCCCAACAGCTGATGCTGTTGCTAACAACACATTGATTTGCTTTAACATTAAAGGAAATAGTTACCGATTGATTGTGCATATTGTTTGGGGAAAGACAGTATTTATCAGAGAGTTATTAACTCATGCAGACTATACAAAGAAATATATAAAAGGAAAGGGGAAGAAGAAATGAGTGAAATATTGGAAAGACACACAAAGAAAGTTAAAACTAGTAAGTCAGATATCCATATTGCTAATTTCTTAAAAAACACACAGATACATAATGATACTGACCTGGACAGAGTTACAGAGTATGCGGAACAGTTAGCTGCTTTATTTGAAGCTGGAAATAAAGAGATTGAACCTCTCTTTGATTATGTTGTGAACGTGATCGAAATATATGAAGATGTACATTACCCTGTAGGGAAGTCATCTCCAGTAGAAATGCTTAAATTTCTTATGGATCAGCATGAACACAAACAGAAAGATTTAATTGATATAGCTCCAAAATCTACTATCAGTGAGATTTTAAGCGGTAAAAAAGAAATGAGTAAATCTGTAATAAGAAAACTTGCTGAGAAGTACCACACTAATCCTTCAGTATTCTTTTAAGGTAATCATTATTCTAAATATACAAAAACTGTAAACTATTTATAAAAGTACAAATCGTAATTCCTTACTGTGTAAAGATTTACAATTTTATTTCGTGGAGGTGGCGGGACTCCCTTCCAGTCGAAATCATCCTGATTTCTCCTTCCAGGCCGACTTTGTTACTAAAATGTCATCCATGACATTTTGCACTCACCGGTTCGTGCCGTAACTCCGTTTTCGATTCCCGTTATTAATAAAAAAAGAGAATAACAACAAATTGCTATTCTCTCTTAATTGGAGGTGGCGGGAATCGAACCCGGCTGCAGTCTTCATATGTAGCTATTTCTTCTTATTTCTTTTTATACCTAATTAAAAAGTTAAAATGTTGTATGGTAAAGATATATTTGCATTTTCTTTAGTTCTTTTTATATGGTGTTATACTGAGTGATTTCTGTTAATTTGGGCTAATAATTTATTTTTTGGTTACATTTTTACCTACACGAAATTCTCTATAAGAGGTGGCAGGAACGTTCCCGCCACCTCTTTTATTATTACTCCCGGAACAGTTTGGAGGGAAATATTCATAGATTGGGTTGGCAAAATTATATGGAATATTTTGTCTTATATGATTGTTCTACTGCATCAAAGTATTAATATGTGATTTAGCAACAATGGCTTCTAAAACATTTCCAACAACTGAAAGCATATAGTGTTATAAGAGTGTCATCTTATACTTAGAAATTTATTTTTCAAACTATGTTAGATATTGTTCTCAAGTGGAAATAGTTATCAAGAAAAGTCCACACTTTACTTGATACCTTCTCAACGAGGTAAATGAAACATGACTTAAACATCCTGTTGCATCATCTAGAAGTCCCCAATCTCTTATACAGTTTATATTGACTAAAATTCATTCATTATAATCTTGACTAATTTGTCTGGTGGTAAATAATTATAAGTTATTGATCACCACATTGCTTAGGACATATTTATTCAAAGGTGTTGAAGGTGAGTAATAAATCAGGTGTTTCATCACAAATAATCTCTCTTCCTTCAGGTGGAGGTGCTCAGAGTGGAATGGGGGAAAAGTTCTCTCCTGATTTATTCACAGGAACTGGAAATTTCACTATCCCAATAGCTCTCCCTCCTGGGCGAAATGGCTTTCAACCCGAGATTAGTCTGGCTTACAGCACAGGAAACGGGAATGGTCCTTTTGGTTTAGGATGGAACCTGAGCGTTCCTGGTGTATCCCGTAAAAGCTCCATGGGAATTCCCATCTATGATGATGGCAAAGATGTTTTTATTCTCTCGGGTACTGAAGATCTTGTACCAGTTAATGTACATGGCAATCGCACACAATACCGTCCCCGAACTGAAGGACTTTATGCGATCATAGAAAGAGTTCTGGATGTGAATAATGACTACTGGGAAGTAAAGAGTAAGGATGGATTGGTAAGTATTTATGGTACTCCAAACTCCAAAGGGGCAGATCCAGGAAGTATCTATGACCCTGAAGTGACTCACAATATTTCCTCTTGGAAACAAACTGAAACGAAAGACCCTTTCGGCAACCGAATTATTTATACATATGATCGTGACTTACAGCAGAAAGATAGTCGACATTGGAATCAGCTTTATCTTTCTAGCATCAAATATGTCGATTATCAGGATACTGACGGCAATGAAAGATTCCTTGTTAACATAAGGTTTGAACTTGAAGACCGCCCAGATCCATTTTCAAATTTTCGGAACGGTTTTGAAGTACGAACAACCCGACGGTGTATTCGTATCTTTGTCGAAACCGTAACTGAAACGAATGTACTAATATCAAAATCTGTCGATCTCCAATATATAGAAAGCCCTCTCAATGGGATCTCATTATTAAAAGAGATACAAGTCATAGGGCATGACGGAGCTAACACACAGCCCCTTTCTCCGGTTTTTTTCGAGTACACAGATTTTAGTATTGAGAAACGGGATTTCATCCCCATAGAGGGTAGCGAGTTACCTACACACACCCTCGCTAATCCGGACATCGAGGTTGTGGACCTCTTCGGCAATGGCTTGCCAGACATTATTCAGATGAACGGAACAATTCGCTACTGGCGTAACCTGGGCGAAGGTCGATTTGATATTCCACGGTTGATGAAAAACTCGCCAGGTGGATTAACACTTGAAGACTCCGATGTTCAGATGCTGGATGCAAATGGTGAAGGTAAGGCAGATCTTATGGTCAACAAGGTTGGTCTATCGGGGTATTATCCGCTGAAATATAACGGTGAATGGGATCGTCGATCATTTCAAAAATATAATGTCTCGCCCAGCTTTAGTTTGCAGGATCCGGAAGTAAGATTGTTTGATCTAGACGGTGATGGCGTTACAGATGCCCTCCGGACGAGTACCCGCTTCGAGTGCTTTTTCCAGGATTCACATGAAGGATGGAACCGAACTCTAAAGGTAGAGCGTAAACGTATTGATGCTTTTCCAAACGTTAGTTTTTCTGATCCGAGGGTAAAATTGGCTGATATTACAGGTGATGGCTTACAGGACATTGTTCTGGTGCATGATGGTAACATCGAGTATTGGCCATATATGGGACATGGCAAATGGGGTAAACGCATTCACATGACCAATAGTCCTCGTTTTCCGAATGGCTATGATACCAAAAGAATCTTATTCGGTGATGTTGACGGGGATGGGTTGGCAGATATCGTTTATGTAGATCACGGCAATGTATTTCTTTGGATAAATCAAGGTGGTAATAGCTGGAGCAATCAGATAGAAATTGATGGAACGCCGCCAGTATCAGATGCAGATGCCATTAGGCTAATAGATCTTCATGGCAACGGTGTTAAAGGTGTATTGTGGAGTACGAATGCTACTAATTTCTCCCGCCATCATATGTATTTTCTCGACTTCACCGGTGGTACAAAACCTTATTTGCTCCACCAGATGGACAATAACATCGGAGCAATTACCCGGGTAGACTACAAACCATCAACAGATTATTACCTAATCGACCAGCAGAACAGATCCACTCAATGGAAAACGACATTGCCATTTCCATCTCAGGTCGTATCGAAGGTTGAGATAATTGATGTCTTTTCCGGGGGTAAACTTACTACGGAATACCAATACCATCACGGCCATTGGGATGGGGCTGAAAGGGAATTTCGTGGATTTGGGTGTGTAGATCAATATGACACTGAATCGTTTTCAGATTATAACGCGGAAGGTTTGCATGGCGAAAGAAGGGAGTTTCTTCGGGTTAATACTAAATTTTTTTCCCCTCCCACGCTCACAAAACACTGGTTTCATCAGGGTCCGTTAGGTGAAGAGTTTGGGGATTGGCATGAAGCTGATTACAGCGACGAATACTGGATAGGTGATACTCAAAAACTGGAACATCCTTTGGTAATGAGCACTTTTCTCAATGGTCTGGAGAGACGGATTAAAAGAGATGCATTGCGCACATTACGCGGACGTTCGCTGCGCACCGAACTTTATGCGCTGGATGGTAGTGAATGGGAAAACTATCCCTATACGGTAACTGAACATCTGCACGGGGTACGGGAAGATTTTGTTCCAGATCCAGAATCAATACCGGATCGCCAGCATATCTTTTTTTCACATGTTCTGGGACAGCGGTCTACCCAATGGGAGCGAGGTAATGACCCCCTAACAATGTTTAGTTTCACGGAAGATTATAATGAATTCGGTCAGCCGAGGAAGCAAACCCAAATTGCTTGCCCTCGTGGTTGGAAAGAGCTATCGGATACCGCAGCAGAACCGTTCCTAGCCACACATTCTGTTTTGGAATACGCAAACCCTGTAGATCCATCAATTTATATCAGAGATTTAATAGCCAATACCACAGAATATGAAATCATTAATGATGGGACGATACCACTACTGCAACTTAAGGATACGCCAGATAATAGCGGTACATTATCCATCATTGGCCAACAAATCCACTTTTATGATGGCCCCGCTTTTACCGGGTTGAGTTATGGTGAGGTTGGAAGTCGTGGTGCCCTAATGCGAACCGAAACACTTGTTCTGACGGAAGATATTTTGCTTGAAGCTTATCGCAGCAGAGATTCTATCCTAGCAGTACCGGAAATACCACCCTTCCTGGATACCAGTGAACCGCCCCCCTGGAGTAGCGAATACCCGCAGGGGTTCAGGGATCAGACACCTATATTTGCAGGGTACACTTTTCAAACCAGAAGCGCAGGTTCTCCTTTTGCTCGGGGGTACTTCTCGGCCACAGTTCGGAGAAGCTACGATTTTCATACCGACCCCGTCGGCAAAGGCTTGATTCGCATTATCCGTGATCCACTGGGGAATGATACGACGATTCAATATGGCGACAACGATGATTACCACCTATTACCAAGCCGGGTGACAGATGCCAATGACCTTGAAACCCAGGCAAACTATGACTACCGTGTACTTCAGGTTAAGCAAGTCACTGACCCAAATTGTAATCGAACAGCTTACACTTATACACCCAACGGGCTCCTAAGTAGTGTCTCTGTGATGGGTAAATCCAGTGAAAGTGTTGGAGATACATTGGCCGAACCCAGCCTAAAGTATGAGTATGATTTTTTGGCTTTTGTAAATACCGCTCAGCCCGTATCAGTGCACACAGTCAAGCGAGAGTCTCATATCAATGATACCGATATCTCCCTGCCAAAACGGAATGACACCATCGAATCGGTTGAATATTCCGACGGCTTTGGGCGTCGCCTTCAAGCCCGCGGCCAGGCTGAAGACTTGATCTTTGGTGATTCCACATTCGGCGATGGCGGATTCGACCCAGATCAATCACAACCTGTCGGTGATGCCATTGGCCAGCTTCGAGATCAGGCTAATCCCTCTCGTGTAATCGTTTCCGGTTGGCAAGTCTACAATAATAAGGGATTGGTAGTGGAAAAATACGAATCCTTCTTTTCGGAAGGATGGGGGTATTTACCGCCAACAGATGTGCAATGCGGACAGAAAATTATCAATTATTACGCCCCACGAGGCCAACAGATTCGCACAGTATTCCCAAATCAGTCAGAACAACTCATTGTCCAGGGGGTGCCAACCGATATAAATGATCCTTTGAGTTATGAACCCACTCCCTGGGAGGTTTACACATACGATCCCAATGATAATGCTGGACGTTCTCATTCGGCAGTAAGCACAGCCTACCAAACTCACTGGAATACTCCTACAAGCGTTAAAGTCGATGCTCTGGGGCGAATTATAGGAACAGTTCAACGCAACGGGGATGATCCTATAACACAATGGTATCGAACGGAATCGACTTACGATATTCGCGGGAATCTACTGAGCGTCACCGATTCATTAAACCGTCTTGCTTTCGAATACGTTTACGACCTGCTGGATAATGCTTTAAGAATTCAAAACCTCGATTTAGGAGTCCGGCGGCGTTTTCAGAATGCAGCGGGTAATCTAGTAGAACAACGGGACAGCAAAGGCGCATTGATTCTGAACAGCTACGACAATCTCAATCGCCCAATTCGAAAGTGGGCACGGGATAAGAGCGACGAATCCGTCACACTTCGAGAGTGTTTGATCTATGGTGACAGTGCGGATTCAGGTCTGACCGTTGCTCAAGCCCTAAATAATAATCTGTTGGGGAACCTCTATCATCACTACGATGATGCAGGGTTGCTGGAAATATCCAGATACGATTTCAAGGGCAAAATATTAGAACAGTCACGCAGGACCATTCGTGATGATGTTGTTCTTGGGGTTTTTCCGTCGGCTTCAGTCAACTGGCAGATAAACACTTTTCGGGTAGATTGGCAGCATCCTTCTGGTTCAGATCTGAACACACACGCAGCTACTCTGCTGGACACTACAGCATTTCAGACTAGTCTGCAATACGATGCCCTCAATCGTGTCAAGCGTATGCACTACCCAGAAGATGTAGACGGAGAACAGAAAGAACTGTTGCCTGACTATAATCGGGCTGGTGCGCTGGAAAGCGTGATCATGGATGGGGATAACTACGTCCGGCACATCGCCTACAATGCAAAAGGGCAGCGCACTCTGATCGCCTACGGTAATGGCATCATGACCCGCCATGCCTATGATCCTCTGACCTTCCGATTGATGCGGATGTGTACTGAACATTTCACCCAACCCGATCCGCTGACCTATCATTCATATGGTCAGACTTTGCAGGATATGGGCTATGAATACGACCTGCACGGCAATATGTTGTCTTTGCATGACCGGGCCCAAGGCTGTGGTATTACTCCTCAACCCGACCAGCTTGACCGGGAATTTACCTATGATCCAATTTACCGTTTAATGTCAGCCACGGGCCGTGAATGTGATCTGCCAAGCAGCACGCCGCCATGGCAAGATTCACCCCGCTGTACGGATATGACAAAAACCCGTTCCTACACAGAGCGCTATCAATATGATGCTGTGGGCAACATGGGACAGCTTAAGCATCAGATCAACGGCGGTGGATTTGTCCGCATATTCAGTTTAAATGCTGGTACGGATCAACTCGACATATTACAGATAGGTGCTAATATCTTCAAATACAAGTATGATAGCAATGGCAATCTGATCCAGGAAAATGCCTCTCGATTCTTTGAATGGGATCATAGTGATCGGCTGCGTAGTTTTCGCATCCAGGCAGGAAACTCAGAACCTTCAATATATACACATTATCTATACGATGCCGCAGGGCAGCTCGTTAAGAGAATTACGCGTAAATCTGGAATGACCGTCAACTGTACAGTCTATATCAATGACTTGTTCGAATACCATCAGGAACAGTCAGGCGGCATCACTCTAAGCAATAATATTCTCCACATTATGGATAATGAGAAACGGATTGCTATGAGACGAATAGGTAATCCATTTTCGGGCGATACAGGACCAGCATTTCAATATCTTCTAGGAGATCATCTGGGCAGTAGTCATTTGGTTATTGATCAAATTGGTGCTTGGACAAATCGTGAGGATTATACACCGTTTGGCGAAACCAGTTTTGGAAGCTTTGCTAAGAAGCGGTATCGGTTTACAGGGAAGGAACGGGATGATCATAGTGGACTTTATTACTATGGAGCACGGCACTACTCACCGAGTTTGGCAAGATGGCTGAGTTGTGATCCCGCACTAATTCAGTTTGAAAAGTTCAGCAAAAGCAATAATACCATTATGAAACAAAGACACAATGAGAGTTCTCAAAACAGGCTAACTGATCAAATGAACCCGTTAGAAAATACAATGGTAGAACCTGTAATTTTCAGTCCACAAAAGGACTCGCTACCTATTTCACCGTACATATATGCTTCAAATAATCCTATCTACTATATAGATCCATCTGGAGATGTCCCTGTTGAAACCATCGCTGATATAGCTGATGTTGGCGCTTCAGCTTATGATTTGTGGGAAAAACCAAGTTGGTCAAATGCTGGTTTTTTAATCTGGTCTATTGCTGCAGTGTTCGTTCCATATGTACCAGGGGCATGGACAGCAAAACTTGGCAAAACTGCTGTCCGTGGTCTTCGATATGCCGGTCGTTTAGCAGATCTCTCAGGTTTTGAAAAAAGAATAGCTTCTTTAATCGGAAGACGAGGCGATGAAATTGTTGGGTTAGGTGATAAAGGAGTTAAACAAGCATTAGGATTATCTAAATCAGATCGTGCTGCAGATATCCTTTCCGTTACGAAGTCCGGAAAGTTTAACATTACTGAAGTTAAAGAATCGGTTGGTCGAGGGGGAGCTGATATTGGCCATGCACTGAGTCAGCTCGAATCCACCGTAAGTGCTTTAAAAAGAAAAGTTAGTGGTTCTAAAATCGGACAACTGGAAATAGCTTTGCCGAAGGGAGCGAAGCTAAGTGGAAACTATGCAGTGTCTGGAAGTCAACTCGTGCGTATTACAGACCAAGGAACTGAAGTCGTAAGGATTCAAGGCAATGTTGTTCAAGTATCTAAGGTGGCGAAATGAGTACAACAATAACAATTTCTGTTTATCCATACTCAAATAATTTCGAGGTAGCCTCGGACACTCTCATAAAAGAATTATCGTCAAGGGCATTACTGAATCAGGTGAGATTCCATAAAGGATATTGGAGCCGAGAAACTCAGGATTTGCCAATAACAAAAAACTTTCTTGACATTTCATCACAGGTCGATATACATAACATTTTCCAATCTATGAATGCTTTCGAAATTGATTTTGATTATAAGCTGCAATGTGGGGATTGGGTCAATATTGCACTGTATTTCATTGGAGGGAAATTTGAAAACGGAATTGAGGCGAAACTTAATAGCCAAATTAAGATATGTGTAAATCACAATCAAATAGATCAACCATTGCGTGAAGCCATCTCAGCATCAAGGAAAGTTGTCACGTTCGAAGATGTTGCGAGAGCTGGTACTGGAGTTCTAAAAGATTGGGAAGAGCTATTTATGCGGACTTGCTGTATACCGAAGCAGGAGCATGAAACAAGTGTAATTCAACACGCTGCAATGTACAAAGAATCAGGTTGGCCATCAGCTATAGCTTCCGCAATGCTGTATCATGCTGAGCATACTGAATTTGCTCAAGATTTTTCCAGGATCTATTCTGAATATTGTTTTGGATATACTATGCCAGAAGTATTTCATTATGTTCGGTGGAAAGAAGGTTTAGATAAATCCATTCTTAGTCCAGGTAAAGACAACCTAAGATTTTATGAGAAATATGATGAAAAAGGGGCAACTCTATTAGTTGGATTCTTAGCAAACCTAAGTAACAAAAAAGCAGAAGAATTAATGGAAATCTCCATCAGTGATATTAGAAGTCTACTAAGAAGGGCAGTCAGCATTCTACCCGAAGTTGAATATATCGATCTTGGTAAACATGGCGGGGCACTTATTTCTGATCCTCTTTCAAGTGTCTGGCGCTCATATAAGATAATTGATGAAATATTGAGCAACCAATAAGCATTATGTGGAACGATTAGAGGGCATAATCAAAAATAGGAGGTCGTTATGATAAAAGACAAAAACTACATTATCACCGGTCAAGTATTACATGAAAAAACAAAGAAGGGACTCGGTGGCTTTCAAGTTGAAGCCTACGACAAAGACTACATCAGAAAGGACGATTATCTCGGCAGTGTGCAAACAGACGATGAAGGCCGTTTCACCATTCGTTTTACTTCAGAGAAGTCCCGGGAATGGATTTTTGACAAAAAACCGAATCTCTATTTTCGGGTATATGATGGCAACACTCTAATCAAAGACACCATTGACAAAGTCTGCTGGAATGTTTCACAACCGGAGATAGAAATAGTTATTCCTGTAGATATCCCTATTGAGCCGGGAGAAGAAGAACCTCCTACACCTGAACCGGTTAACGAACACCATTTCTATGGTCGCCTGATAGATAAAGAAACTAAAGAGCCCATCACGGGCTACCTTGTTAAAGCCTATGATCTAGAGGCAGGAGAAAAGCCGCTTCCCTTGGGCTATGCCTTCAGCAATGAGCAGGGTCTTTACTCTCTGTCATTTACGATACCAAAAAAAAACAAAACTCCTGAGAGTAGAAGACTAAAGCAGATCGTTTGCATACCGAAGGGAGATCAAGTCCATGAGGAAGAGATCGTGGCCATAATCAATAGTATGGAGGTAGTCGATATTACCGTCACCTCGCCTGAAAAGGTGGAGCCGCCTTCTTCTACAATTGACGAAATAAGCGATCAGCTAGAACTGAAGATCCCCGACAAACTCACCAAGTACTTTAAAAAACAAAAAATAACCACGCTAGCAGAACTCCGACGAGCGGGTGGTTTAAGTCGCATGAAAGATTTGCCCATTGCCGCTGATGATCCAGTAGTCGTTACCCTGGAAGCCCACGCTAACTTGAGTGCCATCTCACGTGATGTTGTATCCAATGCTTCAATGATTAACAATGGATTTGACAGTACTTATGCTGTGGCTCACTCAAAACGTTCAAAATTAGTTTCTGCCGCGCAACCTGTCCTTGGTGATTTTAAAGCGGCCCAGATGCAGGTTGTAGCCCGTGTTCAGACGCAACTGGCCACCCAGATGATGACGGGCATAGCCACTAATGTTGTTAATGGTTTTGCAACTAGTAGTAATGGTGAAACTGTTGAAATTCCTGATTGGACTGAACAGAAATGTGGGTGCAAAGACTGCGAATCAGCCGTCAGCCCTCTGGCTTACTTGTCAGATCTCCTAGATTACGCCATCTCACACTTGGACAACGCGGGCGCTGATATCGATTTCGATTTTTTGATGGATAATTTTCACCAGCCTTTTGCCACGCTACCGGCATCTTGTGAACAGATGGATGCGCGGGTGTGTCAGGTGCGTATCTGTATCGAGGTGCTTCGATCTTATATGAAAGTGAATCCACCTACGGCAGGACGACAAACTATATTGAATCAGTTTGAAGCCAATTATCGGTTAACCGCTTACACGACGATCCTAGATAAATTAGGTGTTTCTTTTGAGGAAATTCGTCTCGCCCGTACAGCGGATACCGATTCTAGAACTGCACTCGCCGAACGAATTGGCGTTACCCTAAGCGCCGCTAGACCGGATTATCTGGATGAACTTTTCCTCGATTCTTCTTCGGGAACAATTACTGAAGCCAAACTTGAACAACTCTTTGGATTTATAGATACCACCCGAGATCCACTGTTAGCTGGCCTCACGCTCAATCTGCAGACCTGGAAGCTTGAGCACTTGCGTAATCTCTGGCTTCAACAGGATTGGCCAGAAAATCCTTTCACAGTCGGTGACCTCCCCTTGATTGATCCTGACGTTATCACTGATGGTAATCTCCGTAATCCACAAACAGGTGAGGCAGCATTCGATCTGTGGCAGGAAAGGCGGACATGGGTGGATAATATACTAGCTGCATTTAAAGCTGACTGTGAAGCTAATGACTTCGAGCATATTCTCAAGCAGGTGCTCGGAGATCCATTGCTCGATATAGCTACCCTTTACCAGAACATCAATAATGGGGTGAATTTAGAAAATACGGTTAATACCATTGAAGGATTCCATCTGACTACAGAGGGCTTCAGGCGTCTTGTGGAAATCAAGACAAATGATGACGATACAGCGAAAAACGTGGAGTACGCAGAGTGGGATGAGGTCTACGCTATTCTCACCCAAGCGCGCAAGAAGGCTGAATATCCGAACTGGATAGCTGCAGAACAGTCAGCGGCACTGAAGCTTGGTCCGAAGGTCTTTGTTCCCTCACTGAGAGAACCGGCATTAACAAAATGGCTCGCAACCCAGGAACAACGACAGTTTTGGGTGAACACACTTAACCGCCGGAGCAGCGTCTCAATCATTGATCCGGATTTGATCGATGCCGCTGATATTAAAAATTCCTCTGCTGGTGACCCTTCTTTTGACTTGTGGCAGGCCAGGTGGAATTGGATTACGAACAGTTTGGATAATCGTAAGACCACACGGGAAACCGCAGTAGATGAGCAGACTGGTTTCGCCAATATTGTTGAAGGCACTCTCGGTATCAGCATGGCCAATATTGACCTGATTGTAGCGGACCAGGAATCAGGAATTGATATCGATCCACGTCTGGCACAACTCAATATCAACCGGGACGCATTCACCTATCTGTTGCGCATCCGCAAATTGATTCAAGATGGCGCACCAGTGCTTGATTGCGAATGGGAAGCTGTCTATTCTATTTTGGTACAGGTTGAAAAACGCCGACAATTCGCTGACTGGCGGGATGATGAGCAGGCTCAAAAGATTACACTTGGTCCTGACTGTTTTCAGATTCCCAATCCTGCTCCGATTCAATTCCCGTTAATCACTCCCGATCCTCTCCCCGAGTGGCGAGCGACATTTTCTGACAGGCGCGATTGGCAGGGTAGGCTCGAAGCACGTATTGAACAAAAGAAAAAAGCTATTAATTCGTTGAAAGAGGCGGTTAGTGAAGCAGAAGCAATCGTTTTGCCGGTATTGCGTGATGCTCTAATCACAGCTTCCAGACCCGGCGTCATTTTTGAACACAAAACCAAATGGCTTACAGACAACCTGCTTATCGATTGCAAGGCAGCCGGCTGTCAGACAACATCCCGTATAAGTCAGGCAATAAATACACTTCAGGGGCTGCTGTTCTCGGTTAGAACAAGTCAGCTTAACGATAGTTATCCCAACCTTGAGCTGGATACCGATGCCTTTGATGAAGAGTGGGAGTGGATCGGTTCATATGCTACATGGCGCTCTGCCATGTTTGCCTATCTATACCCTGAAAATATCCTTATTCCATCACTGCGTCGCTGGCAAACACCTGCATTCCGCAAGCTGGTAAATGACACACGTCGCAACCGGCGTCTAAACCCGGAGTATGCCTGTAAAGCTGTTCAGGAATACACGGACTATTTTCATGATGTAGCAACGCTGCGTATCGAAGCATCTTGCCAGACACGCACCAGATTGAAAGAAGGGAACTGCCGCAGTCATGGGGTGCAGGGTTGGCGCTGCCTATTTTACATGTTTGCCCGAGGCGAACATACTCAATCTGCCTATTGGTCAGTCTATGACCCTGAGAATAGTACCGGGTACGCGCAATCATTCTGGAACCCGATTCCGGGAATGGACGATGTCATCGATCTCATAGGTGCGGCCCCTTATGAAATTGAAGATGATGAGAGGTATATTTTCCTTTTTGGGCGGCGAAGTGTAAAAGGAGCTCAGGAGCTCATTTTTACAAAATATGATCTTGAACAGCGTAAATGGGATGACGAGCCGCAGGTGCTTGAAGTGCCAGACGAAGAGACATCATTTACTGCTGTAGTCAAGCAAAACATTCGTGAAATTCAACCGCCTCATCTTGCCATCCGCACACCTAACGGGGCTATTTATGAACGCAAACTCAATCGGGATGGTTCGGATTGGGAGGATATAGACTCAGGCGATGATGACGATTCGGAAAGTGATGAGTGGATTCCCACAATCAGTCACCTGCTGGGCCGTAAATATAGCCAGCTTTGCGCGATGGTCGAAGTTACCTCTGGTAAATATTATTTAGTAGTACGGAAACCAAATGGCTCAATTCGCTACAGACTTTTTGGCAGTCGTGATGATGGCTACTGGAGGTCTATTGGTTACGGGCAATTCAGAGGGGCTTTTTCCTGGCCAGGCACAGCCAATATGTACGTGTTTTATGGAACTGGGGCAAGGACTTCTTATCGAGTAATTAAGCCTTCATCTGCTAGTGTGGGAACCGTTAATAAATCGAGCGTGTTGTTGTTTAACTCTTGGCTGCGAGATGCTGCAGGTGTTGATTTTAAGCAATGGGTAATTAATGATAGTTCGCGTTTTTCAGGACTCACATTTTATGATTTTTACACCTTAGATGACGATGATAATCCATATCGCTCTGGATGGCTCGCGGAATATTTCTATCATATCAAGGCAAAGGCCTACATCCGTCATATATATGGACAGATTGAGAGCAGCGATGGGCGGCGCGAATGGAGAATTGCCGACAAAATGGTAAGACGCTTTGCCGGAGGCAGAAGTTTAGTCGGTGTTCTCTGGCGAGCATTCAAGGGTTACGATACTGCTTTTGATTCTAGGGATTCTTCCGGTGAACTTGGAACATCTTATTCAGGGATGACAGGATTGTGGCTCATTGCTCCAACATCTGGAAAAATACAAGGAAAATCCGCATCTATAAGAAAGCAGTTTGCCTACCGGAACAGTAGTGGTCATATAGGGATTTTCCATACGACTTTCACTCGCGATGGTGATGAGCTTTCAGAAATGACACCATGTCGCATTTCACCTCATATCACCGGTCCCTATGACATTTCTGAGCATTATAGTGAGGGGGAGCTTCAGCTTAGAAAGAACCAGATCGAATCAGTCTATACCGAAAACGAAGGTGGTCCGGCATCCAATCTTGAATATATTAAAGAAGCATATTATTTCACTCCTGTTTATGTTGCCTTGCAGTTGCAGCGTCGATCTCACTTCACAGAAGCACTCGATTGGTTGAGGACGGTTTATGACTACAGCATGCCAAAGGCCGATCGTAAAATTTATTACGGATTAATCAAGGAAAAAAGTTTAACCAACTCTTATGAACGTGCGGAGGATTGGTTGCTCGACCCTCTTAATCCCCACTCAATTGCAGCAACACGGATAAACACATATACACGTTTTACTCTGCTGGCGACGGTGCGTTGTTTTATTGAGTATGCCGATGCTGAATTTACTCGTGATACAGCTGAATCGGTTCCCCGTGCACGTATCCTATACATGACGGCTTTGGAGTTATTGGCAAGCGAGGATTTGAAGCTGCAGTTAGGCATTTGTAGCGATTTGGCTGGCAGCCTGGAGATTGAAATTGGCGATCCCAAATGGGAGAGAGTTTGGATTGCCATTAAAGCTGAATTGGCAACCATTATAAATTCAGAACAGCTAAAACTGACAACGAATAAAATCAAAGCTATCTGGGTAGAGGATAGCAGCATCGAGGAGCGATTTACCAAAATCCGGGATGAGATAAAGAAAGTTAAAGAAGTTCAACCCCAGACTAAGTCTTTGGGAACAGTCGTCGCGGAGAAATCACAGTATCTCGCACAAAGCCATGTGGTTGCTCAATCTTCACTTGTATTCGCTCAAACGATTGATAAAATAGGACAAGTAGTCGCTCAAACATATGGGAATGCGGTATCCATGGTTACCGGTACCCCGATTCAAACCTTGGAGAAGAAAGAGACAGAGTTACTCTGGATGCGAGAGCCAATCAAGTATCAGACAAAAACCACAGAGGAACATGCCCTTGCTACTCGCAGAGACTATCTTGAGGTAACTGCGAAAAACCCAGTTTCCAAATCCTACATTACCAAAGTTGCGGAGTATGCTAAAGCAAATCCAGTGTCTGCTGTGAAGGCTGCGGGTAAGTGGCTATGGCAGTATGTACCGGCACCATCATTCAATTTCTGTATTCCAACCAATCCTATCATTGAGGCCTTGCAACTCCGGGGCGAGCTTAATCTATATAAAATTCGTACGTGCCGGAATATCGCAGGGGTTGAGCGTGAGCTGGATCTGTATGCAGCTCCAACCGATACAATAAGCGGTCTGCCGGTTATCGGCGCTGGTGGACAATTGAGCCTGCCGGGGACGGTCACCTTTATGCCGACCCCACACCGCTATGCAGTTATCATTGAGCGAACAAAACAATTAGTCAGTCTTGCTCAACAAGTTGAAGCAGCATTCTTGTCATCGATAGAGAAACGTGACGCCGAATTTTACAACCTGATGAAGGCTAGACAGGATATCCGTACCACACGAGCAGGAATCAGATTGCAGGATCTACGTATAAAAACTGCAGAAGGGGAAGTGAAACTCTCGGAATTACAAAAAGATCGGTCACAACTTCAGGCGGATAATTATAAGAAGTTGTTGGATGTGGGTCTAATTGGGTATGAAATCGCTGGTTTAGCTAGACAGCAAGTTGCAGTTGCATTGTATGTAACATCTGCTATCATGTCTGCCATACCTAATATTGTTGCTGGAGCTGCTAATGGTTCAATTATTGATTGGCGTGGTATCGTAGGGGGATTAGCCCAGGCAGCTAGCACGGAGTCAAATTTCTTCTCTACAATGGCAAGTTATGAACGAAGAACACAAGAATGGGAATTTCAGCGAAGTGTCTCTTTACAAGACGTAAAAATCGGGACTCAACAGGTAAAATTATCTCAAAGTCGGTTGAGAGTTGTTGGTCAAGAACGCTATATTGCAAATTTACAATCGGAACACGCTCAACAAACAGCAGAATTCCTTGCAACAAAGTTTACTAATGTCGATTTGTATGACTGGATGAGCGATATTCTAGAAGGTGTATATGGATTTTTCCTCCAGCAAGCGACCTCCATGGCGCAATTGGCAACAAGCCAACTTGCCTTCGAGCGACAAGAGTTACCACCTCCCTTCATTCAGGAAGACTACTGGGAAGTTAAAGAAGATGCCGTATCAGGAGGAGGAGCAGGTGAAAACTCAGTTGATAGAAGGGGACTAACCGGATCAGCACGCCTACTACAAGATATTTATCAGCTTGATCAATTTGCATTTGAAACAGATACAAGAAAGAACCAACTTACAAAGAATATTTCTCTGGTCAGTTTGGCTCCAGCAGAATTTCAGCAGTTCAAAGAGACTGGTGTTATGAATTTTGCCACGCCTATGGAACTATTTGACTGGGATTTCCCCGGTGATTATCTCCGTTTAATAAAGCGTATCCGGGTTTCTGTCATTGCTTTGATTCCTGCAATTGATAGCATCAAAGCGACTCTCACTACCACTGGCTCTTCACGAGTAATAGTTGGTAGAGATATTTTCCAGACAGTTAATGTAAATAGAGGAACCGAAGCGGTGGCTTTGAGTTCTCCACGTGATGCTACTGGCCTGTTTGAGTTAGAACCACAGATATCTGATAAATTAAATCCCTTTGAAGGTATGGGCGTGGATATGCAATGGCAAATTATGCTTCCCAAGGCAGCCAACCGTTTTGATTTCAATTCCATAGCAGATGTGATTATTACGATTGAGTACACATCTTTAAGCAGCTTTACCTACCGGCAGCAAGTAATCCAACAACTGAACAACAAGGTTAGTGCTGAACGTCCCTTCAGTTTCCGTCACCAGTTTGCTGATCAATGGTATGACCTGAACAATCCCAATCTTACGAACCATCCAATGATCGTCAATTTTGATACCCTTGAACGAGACTTTCCGCCAAACATCGACAACCTTAAGATAAAGCATGTCGTGCTTTACTTCGTGCGAACAGATGGTGTGGAAATAGAAGTTCCGGTATCTCACCTGCGATTTACCGAAAACGGCGGCATAGGGACCATTGGTGGAGCCGCAACGTCAATTGATGGCGTAATAAGTACCCGAAGGGGTAATGCCAGCAGTTGGGTTTCTATGATTGGAAAGACTCCTTATGGTCGATGGGAAATTTCTTTAAACGATAATTTATCTGATGGACGTGCTCCAGAAGAATCGCTGAAAAATGAAGAAATAACTGATATATTGTTTGTTATTACTTATTCTGGAAATACTCCAGAATGGCCTGAATGAGATGTTAGTCCATGTGAACTTGGTTCGGTAGGAGGTTGATCGATGAGCAGTTTCAGACCTAACAGTAGCGATAAGTCAAAGGCTCTTGCAGCGAAATATAAATGGACAGGGATTGTAATAGTTGTTTTAGCTATTCTTGGTTATTCAATCTTCACTGATTCACCTATAAAAAAAATAATAATCGGTGAAGTTAAGGTAGAGTTTGCTGTGAAACCAGGACCTACGATATACTATACAACATCTGAAGCGTCAGTAGACTCAGGAGGATCTGATTACCTAATCCCAGTTCCTGATGAAGATCCGATTTACCTAAGTCTAATAAATTACATAATTATTGAACCAGGTGAAGATGATCCTCAGAACTTTCATTCTGAGCTTGTAGGAACAGCTCTTGGTAGAGGTCAATTGGATGTTAAGTATGAAGAATCTGATCAGTCGGGCAGATTCGCGATCTGGTTGACTTCTTCAAAGATCGAAGAAGGTCGTGAAATATTCATCTATACAACAAGGTATATCCGAAATGATGGGACGATCGAAATTGCATGGCGAGAAGCATACCTTGATGGAGATACTTGGTTCTCCCAAATATCTCCTGATCTGATAGAAATGGTAGGACATGAAGGTATAACAAATGATTCAGTAGGAATTGGCCAACCACAAATAAAGAGTGTTAATGAGGTTCTACAGTCTCTGAATAACGAAAAGTATAGACTGATCCGTGGCCAAATAAGTGCATTGGCATTATTAAATAATTGTTTTGTTAATGGACAAATAATGGAGGATGATTTAACTAGGTATATCTCTACTGAAATTGCACTAGCAAGAGAAATAGGTCTTACATTTGAAGCATCTCGAGTAATCGCGGAATTTGGTTATAGTCTTTATTTGGAAAAAGAATATCTAGGTTCAAAAATATTCTGGGAGGCAATGATATTACTTAATCCTTGGGATTCTTACTCTTACAATGTTCTTGGAGTATGCCTTGAAGGAATAAATCGGTATGAATCAGCACTTCAAGCATATGAAAAAGCATTATTGCTTGACCCGGAATATGAAGATGCAATAAAAAATTTTCAGCAACTAAGCTCCTATTTAGAAGGAACTTATTAAATACTTAAATTGTACTTTACCTAATCATAATGATAAATAGATATCGATATGTTTCTGATTAGGTTGAAAATATATTTGATTGTAATTTAGTCATAATTAAACTTATGATGTAAAAAATAAGCCTTTTATAATCCTTCAAACCGGTTTATAATTTTAATTATAAATTCGGTATGAGGAATAAAAATGGAACTGGTAAAAAAAAGAGATTTTAATTTAAAAGAACTTGAAAGCTCAATTGATACATATCTCAATATTTACAGCCCCAATACTAAACTTTCATACAAAAGGGATGTAAAAGATTTCCTGGATACAATGAATATTGGACGTCCCCCGATATTGTAGACACTTCTTCATGCCAATATCTTAGCTTCAAATGCAACTGGGGATAAGTATCCTAAATATCCATGTCTTCTTTTGGGATTGTAGAACATTTCAATATAATT
>Ga0209692_10000922_pt1 | contig 48699 bp, 37 predicted proteins | sample tdDd472_FD_187129 | JGI IMG/M metagenome (GOLD analysis project Ga0209692, IMG submission 187129) | Marine sediment microbial communities from the Atlantic coast under amendment with organic carbon and nitrate - tdDd47.2 (SPAdes)... | ecosystem: Environmental > Aquatic > Marine > Coastal >... | reverse complement strand
GACAAGGGCTGCTGCATCATGTTTAAATTCTGTCGAAAAGGTACGACGCTGTCTTTTCATTGAACACCTCTCTGATGGTGGGTATTTTACCACCTAAGTTGGTGTCCGGGATTATTAGACCACTACACCGGGAGCAATTTTAAACATGCTTGCATGAACCAAAGGGTGGAGGGCAGGACGCCCGGAATAACGCTCCACAAAAATCACTCGCTCATCATATTAAACTGATGGGCTTGCGACAACCTTCCCTGTCGCTTGCCGAAAATGCTTTCTACGCAGGGGCAAAATCACAGGACGTGATTTTGAGTGCTGATGTGCCTGGACGGCACTCCAGCACGACCCGGCAACGAAGGCAATGACACCAATAAATTAAACCAAAGCCAGGTACCTTCTCATAGCATTTTCGGGAACCCGCGTTTTTTGCGGTCAAGCGACCGGGAACGGCATTTTCTTGCTTACTTCTTTTCTGCTGGAGGAAAAGAAGTAAGTCGCCAGAAAGGCGAAACAGTACAGTTCACAATGTCGTGTAGGTAAACATGGAATACGGCATTAATGTTGATTAACTGAATACTTTAAAGCATGTCATATTTCAGTGCTGTAGGTTGGGGTAAGGAACGAACCCCAACATCCATCAATCCATCCGGGGCGTTGGGGTTCCTGCGTCACCCCAACCTACAAAACGGGCATGTATTTTTTGCATAACTAATTTGCGTTTATTTATTCCGCACATCCTGTGCTCCACCCTTCGGGTCGTGCATGCGCACGTTCAAAGCGCTCCTGCACTTTAGTATTCCGCACATCCTGTGCTCCACCCTTCGGGTCGTGCATGCGCACGTTCAAAGCGCTCCTGCACTTTAGTATTCCGCACATCCTGTGCTCCACCCTTCGGGCCGAGCATTCGCCCGTTCAAAGTGCTCCTGCACTTTAGTGCGTTCATTTGCGGACTTGTATCATAATCTTCACGCCATAAATCTAAATCGACTGCCGATGCCCGCCGGGTTTCCATGAAGGTGCAATCACATTGGGCATTTCGGATTTATTAATCAGACGTCCCGGGCCGACGGTGCTTTCACCATAGCGCTGGTTGATGCTGTCCATTACTGCATTGACTTTGCTTTGTTGCTGGTTGTATTCGCTGTCGATAAACAGATCCAGCTGGCAGTTTTCACGGCGCGGATTAAGTGCGGTGATCTGCACCTGGTACACCGGCTGGCCGTTGTGGATATCATTCAGCACATACTTGCATAGATGAATCAGGGTCTGCGTATCGTTGGTGGGAGACGAGGTTTTTACCCGCCGCCCCAGCCATTGCCTGTTAATCAGCAGGCCGATATAAAATTCCGACGCTTCAAACTGGTGACGTCGCAGGCGTGCGCACACCCTTACCGCCATATGAATCAGGTAGGTTAGCAGCACCTCCTTATCAACAGTTTTCGGTGGTAGCACCTTGCCGTGGCCCAGGGTTTTCGGGTCGGCCACGTCAAGGTGTAGCGGGTCAGGGTCCAGCCCCTGTGCCATATACCAGATGCGTCGCCCGCTGTTACCAAAACGTCGTGCCAGCTCGCCGATGGGCAGGTGCTGCATATCGCCGCACACATGCACGCCGCGTTCGGCGAGAAAACGACCAATGCCACCGGCAATGCCGCAGAGTTCGGTGACAGCGGCACCGGCCAGGCGCTGGCGGGCCTCCCATGGCGGAATAATGGTAAAGCCATCCGGTTTGTTCAGCTTGGCGGCATACTTGGCGGTGGTCTTGTCACCGCTGATGCCAATTGAGCAGGGGAGACCGGTGGCGTCAAACACCGCCTGTTTCAGCAGGCGGCCGATGTAGCCGGGTGAACCGTACAGCGACTGGCAGGGGGTCATATCTATAAAGGCTTCATCCACCGAGAAAATTTCCATGTCGGGGCAGACATCGTGTAGCGCTCGCATAATCCGTGCTGACATCTCTGCATACACATGGGGGCGGGTGGGACGCTGCAATAGCTCGGGACAGAGCTTGCGTGCCTCTTTCAGGCGCATGCCAGTTTTAATGCCATAGGCGCGGGCCTCGTAGGAGCAGGTGATAATGCAGGTGCCCAGGCTGCCGTTGGTAATCGCCAGCGGTTCGCCGCGCAGCTCGGGAAAGTCCAGTGCCTCCACCGCGGCAAAGAAGCAGTTCATATCAACCAGGGCAATCGCCCGTTCCCAGTGAACCGGGCAGCTGTTTGTATCGTATTGCATAATGGCTTAGTAAGTGCGCAGTGTGCCCACCAGCACGCCCTGTATCTGCACGCGATCTGCCTGGTACACCATCGGTTGCAGGCTGGCATTGGCGGGAATCAGCTTGATGCGATTATGGGACAGCGGGTGGTAGATTTTCAGGGTGACTTCATAGTTATCAATCAGCGCCACCACCACCGCGTCCTTGCGCGCCTCATTACAGGCTTCGATAATTACCGTATCCCCATGCAGAATGCCCAGTTCGATCATCGAGTCGCCTTCCACCTGCAGCGCAAAGCGGTTCTCTCCACCAAACATCTGGTTGAGGTTAACGCTGTCATAGCCGCTGATCGCCTCAATCGGCAAACCGGCGGCGATTTTACCCAGCAGTGGAATGCTCATGCCCTGTTCCGCCACCTCATCCGGCAGGCGCAGCCCGCGGTGGGTGCCTTCTTCATGGCGCAGGTAGCCCATCTCCAGCAGTGCCTTTACATAGCGGTGCGCCGTGCCCTGGGATTGAATGCCGATACCCCGGGCAATTTCCGGGTAGGTGGGGCTGTGGCCGCAGCGCAGAATATAGGCCTGTATAAAATCCAGTGTGCGTTGCTGGCTGTCGGTTAACATAAACATTCTCTTAATGTTCTCGATAGAGAAAGAATAGAGAATATTTGTGGCAAAGGCAATAACACCCTGCCGGTTTTTTTACTGAATTTATGAATTTCCATAAAATTTTAATAAATGGTATTGCGAATCACTATCATTTGCATTAGCATGCCTCCCCATGAGCTACAGCAAGCCGCATACAGTTAACAGCAAGCCTAAGCAGATCATGGCCGGCGTCCTGAGCCTGGGTTTGCACCTGTTAGTTGTTGTGACAGTGGTGGCCCGGGCCGAGCCGGAAGAGATGGAGCAGCGCACCGTGGTGATGGTGTCGATGGTGGAGGTGGCAAAGCCGGTGCCGGAATTGCCGACAGAACCGAAGCCGGAACCGAAGCCAGAACCGAAGCCAGAGCCTAAGCCAGAACCGAAGCCAGAACCGAAGCCAGAACCGAAGCCAGAACCGAAGCCAGAACCGAAGCCAGAACCGAAGCCAGAGCCTAAGCCAGAGCCAGAGCCGGAAAATAAACCTGTAGCAGATGAGCAGGTGCCAGAAGAGGCGCAAGCCGAGGTCGAGTTGCCGCAGTACCAGGCGGATTATCTGCAGAATCCGCCACCGGTTTATCCGCGACTGTCGCAACGCCTGAAAGAGCAGGGTGAAGTCCTGCTGCGGGTACGGGTGGGTCTGGACGGCCAGCCGCTGGAAATCCGTTTACAGCAGAGCAGTGGCCATGCGCGGCTGGATCAGGCGGCGCAGAAAGCGGTGATGCAATGGCGTTTTGAGCCGGCGCAACGCAACGGAAAATCGGTGGTTGCCTGGGTGGTGGTGCCGTTTGAATTCTCCTTAGGAGGTTAAGGTAACTATGAACACACCTGTAAGCCAGAGAGTTGTCATCATTATTCAGAGGTACCTTAAATGAATCTTGCAATTGTTTTTCAGGAAGGCGACAGCGTTTTAATCGGCGTGTTTCTCAGCCTGCTGTTGATGTCGGTACTCACCTGGTATCTGATTCTGTCGAAGTCGGCAGCCGCCTATCAGTGGCGTCGCCATAACCGCCAGTTTTTACAGCGCTTCTGGGACGCACAGACACCGCGCGAAGCCTGGCAGCAGGCAAGGCAGAACCTGCAGGCACCGCTGGCGCGTCTGGCCGATGGGGCATTTAACGGCGTGCAACAGTTTCAGCAGCGGCCGCGACTGGGTAACCAGGATGAGTTCCTGGTGCGCAATCTGCGTAACGGCATAAACCGTGAAACCTCACGCACCGCCGCAGGCATGACATTGCTGGCATCCATCGGCAGCACCGCGCCCTTTATTGGTCTGTTCGGCACCGTATGGGGTATTTACCATGCGCTGATTACCATCGCGCAGTCCGGTAATGCCAGTATGGAGGTGGTAGCGGGCCCGTTGGGGGAGGCACTGGTGGCTACGGCGGCGGGTCTGGCGGCGGCGATTCCGGCGGTGCTGGCCTATAACGCCTTTCAACGGGCCAATCGCACACTGCAGGAAGAGCTGGATGGTTTTGCCCATGACCTGCATGCATTTTTAATGAGCACTGAGGTCAGTGATGATCTGCTCGACGCGGCTAACCTGGTTGACGATGTAGCCGATAAAATCACGCAGGAACGGGAGGCCGCCTGATGGCATTTGGTGGATTTGAAACCTCGCGGGATGCGCCCATGGCAGAGATGAATATGATTCCGCTGGTGGACATTATGCTGGTGCTGCTGGTGATTTTTATTATTACCGCGCCGGTGATTACACACTCGGTAAAAGTGGAAATGCCCCAGGCATCGAGCCAGCCAACGCCGGCTAATGAGCAGGCATTGCAACTCAGTATTCGCGCCGATCAACAGATTTTTCTGGGTGATACCCCACTGAGTTTAGCCGAGCTGGAAACACAGCTACGTGAACTGGCAGCGCGTAATCCGCAGCAGGAAATCCATTTACAGGCGGATCGCAACGCGACCTATGATCTGGTGGCGCGCAGCATGGCCGCGGCACAACGTGCCGGCATTGTGCGCATTGGTTTTATCACCCAGGCCGAGAGCACGACACATGAGTGAGAAAAAAAATATGAAATTTTCTTCGAGCAATTCGCCCGGCACACCGCCACGTATCAACAGTGAAACTCTGCTTGCCGGTGCCCAGGCGCTGCATATTGAACATGCAGGCGAGCTGTATATTTTGCGTCGCACAAGTAACGGCAAACTGATTTTAACCAAGTAACAATTTACCAGTAACAATTTAGAAAAAACGCCCGGTTTATAAACCGGAAAAAAATCCGCAAGCCAGCCCCATAGCATCACTATGTAGCCAGCCAGCCCAGACATTATTGTAAACGTATCACAATATAAACGGAGACTGGCATGAAGTGCACCTCGAAATACCCTGTAAATCTTAACCGCAAAAAACGGTTTCAACCCGGCTTGCTGGCGACGGCCGTTACCCTGGCATTTAGCCCTGTGCTATTACAGGCGCAGGAAGTTACTCTCGATAAGATGGTTATTATTGGCAGCAGTGAAGATGCCAGACAACTGGCCGGTTCCGGCGCAGTGGTTGATAGTGAGCAGATGGAAACCGAAGTCGCCAGTGATATTAACCAGGTATTGAAAACAGTTCCCGGTGTGTATATCCGCGAAGAAGAAGGCAGTGGCCTGCGTCCCAATATCGGCATCCGTGGTGCAACCAGTGAGCGCAGTGCGAAAATAACTCTGCTGGAAGACGGTGTGATGATTGCACCGGCACCGTATTCTGCACCCGCTGCATATTATTTCCCCACTACTCTGCGTATGTCATCCGTTGAAGTGCTGAAGGGTGCACCGTTGTTGCGTTATGGTCCACAAACCACCGGCGGTGTAATAAATATGCTATCGACTCCGATTCCGCAGGAAACCGGTGGTGAGGCAACTTTCAGTGCCGGTTCACATAACAGCAGTGATCTGCATGCATATTACGGCGGCACCGAAGGTCAGTGGGGCTGGTTATTTGAAGCGGTAGAACGCAACAGTGATGGTTTCAAGACGATTGATCGCAGTAATCGCGACACCGGTTACAATATTTCTGACTATGTGGCCAAGCTGCGCTGGGAATCGGATCAGGGGCCGAAACAGACGGCGCAATTAAAACTGCAACGCTCGGAAGAAATTTCCAATAACAGTTACCTGGGTTTAACTGATAATGATTTTGCCGCGGATCCGAATCGTCGTTACGGTTTGTCGAGCATTGATCAGATGGTGAATGACCACAGCGGTATTCAGTTTGTCTATAGCCGCGAGTTGACAGACAGTGTGACTGCCAGCGCCACGCTTTACCACAATGAATTTAACCGTAACTGGTTCAAGCTTTCCGGTGGTGGCAATCTGGTTGATGATGCCAATAACGGTGATGCAACCGCACAGGGCATTCTGGATGGTGATATTGATACCACAGGTCTGAATTACAAAAACAATGATCGTGCCTATGAGTCCAGCGGTATTGAAGTGAACTTTGATGTGGATATGGGATTGCATCGCCTGGCGATTGGCGGTCGTTTGCATGATGACGAGGTGAGTCGTTATCAGCCGGTGGAAGTGTATGACCAGGTGAATGGCTCACTTGTATTCCAGTCAATTATTGACCCCTCCAGTGGTGATAACCGTCTGGAAAAAGTTGACGCCACCAGCTTATGGATTACCGATGACTGGCAGGTCAGCGAAAAGCTGAATGTAAACCTGAGTTTACGTTATGAAGATATGCAAGCGAATGGTGTTCGTTATGCAGATCTAGCACGCACCACCGAGGCTTCATCCAGTTCCAACCAGAGCAGTGAAGTGCTGCCCGGTGCATCATTTACCTATAACCTGAATAACAGCTGGCAAGTACTCGCCGGTGTGCACAAGGGTTTCTCACCCCTGGGTGGTGGTGCCAGCGAGCAGGAAGAGCCGGAAACCAGTACTAACTGGGAATTTGGTGGTCGTTACACAGGTGCGGATGTGTTTGTAGAAGCGATTGCGTTTTACAGTGACTTCTCCGATAAGACTGAAAACTGTTCCGTGGGATCGCCCTGCAGTGATGGTGCAACCTCTGGCACATTCAAGAACGGTGAAGCGGTGATCAGTGGTCTGGAAACACAGTTGGGCACTGAATGGCAGAGTAATGGGTTTAATGTTCCATTGAATATTGCCTACACCCATACTCAGGCTGAAATCAGCAGTGATAACGTGACCAATGGCCTGGTTGATGGTGATCAGCTTAAAGATGTACCGGAAAATACTTTCAGTGCCCGAATCGGCTTGGAACACAGTAGTGGCTGGAATAACTATGCCGTTGCCAAATACATCGATGAAATGTGTGTTGAAGTGGGATGTAACCGTAGCAGCTCTGCATTTGATAAAACCGAGTCACTGTTTGTTGTGGACTACATCAGCCGATACAGCCTGGATAAAAATGCCGAAGTATTTTTCAAGGTTGAAAACCTGTTCGACGAACAGAAAATTGTTGCCCGTAGTCCGGACGGTGCACGTCCCAATAAACCACGCAGTGTGATGCTGGGTATGAAGGTCGGTTTCTAGCCGAGCAGGTCATAGCGAGTATTAAGCATGAGTACAAACGGGAAGACTTTACGGGCCACGACAGGGACGTCGTTACAAAATTTACCCTGGTTCTCCGTAGTGGGTAAATACCAGTAGATTAGACTCCTGCTGGTTATGGTCAGGGCCGGTGCAATGCACCGGCCTTTTTTTATGCACAGGACGTGCGGTATTTCGCGAGAGACAGGAGGTCGGTAGCGATTATGTACAGGACGTGCGGTATTTCGCGAGAGACAGGAGGTCGGTAGCGATTATGCACAGGAAGTACGGTATTTCGCGAGAGACAGGAGATTCGTCTTTAGTCGTTCCCACGCGGGAGCGTGGGAATGCAGATTGGTACCAGCTGGGTTCACGGCACTTGACGTTACCGTGGTCGGATGCTTCAGGTTAAAAAATTCATTGAATAGTAACAATTCTCATTTGCGTTTTTGATTGCAACTGGTATCATTCACCCATTCTTTATCCATGCGAGGTTGTTATGTTTATCAAGCGTTTTACTCTCGGATTATTACTCACATCCAGCCTGTTACTTGCCAGCATCCCGGTTGCCCAGGCCGCCGACGACAAGCTGGTTCATCTCTACTCGGCGCGCAATGAAGCGCTGATCAAACCCGTGCTGGACAAGTTTACTGAACAGACTGGCATTGAAGTGAAACTGATTACCTCCAAGGCCGATGCGCTGTTGAAGCGCCTGCAAACCGAAGGCCGCAATAGCCCGGCGGATGTGCTGCTCACCACAGATGCCGGGCGTCTGCACCGTGCCCGTGAGGCGGGCGTGTTGCAGCCGATCCAGTCGGATGTTCTGGCCAAGGCCGTGCCTGAAAGTTACCGTGATGAGGATGGTTACTGGTATGGCCTGTCGCTGCGTGCACGGCCAATTGTGTATGCCAAAGACCGGGTCAAGCCAGAGCAGCTGTCCACCTACGAGGCACTGGCTGAACCGGCAATGAAAGGCCGGGTGTGCATTCGCTCCTCGAATAATATCTATAACCAGTCGCTGGTGGCCTCAATGATCAGCACCCGTGGCGAGGCAGCTACCGAAGCCTGGGCTAAAGACCTTGTGAAAAACTTTGCCCGTCCACCCCGTGGTGGCGACCGTGACCAGATCAAGGCGGTCGCCGCTGGCCAGTGTGATGTGGCGGTGGTAAACACCTATTACCTGGGCGTAATGCTGAGCGGTAATGATGCGGATGAGCGTGCCGCTGCGGAGAAGGTGGCGATATTCTGGCCCAACCAGGATGACCGTGGCACCCATGTGAATGTATCCGGTGCCGGTGTTACTGCCCATGCCAGACACCGCGAGAATGCGATTAAACTGATCGAGTTTATGGCATCACCGGAGGTGCAAAGCTGGTATGCGCGGGTGAATCACGAATACCCGGTGGTGGATGGCGTTGAGTCCAGTGAGCTGCTGAAAAACTGGGGCGAGTTCAAAGCTGACAATATCAATCTCACCGAGCTGGGACGCCTGAATGCCGATGCATTACGTTTAATGGATCGTGCCGGATGGCGTTAATATTGCGTATAATGGCGCGATGTTTGTAGCCCCGTTATCCTCGATTCGCCGATGGTGTAATCCGTTCAGTCGCCAGTGGCCCCTTTGGGACCCCTGGCGACTTGGCGTTATGCTGGTGGCGCTGGTATTTGCTGTGCCGGTGCTCACCGTTTTCGGTTTTATTTTTTATGGCGACACCGAGGTGATGTCGCACCTGGCAGACACCGTGCTGCTGAATTACATCTCCAATACCATCTGGCTGGTGCTGGGGGTGAGTTATGGCACCCTGAGTATCGGTATTGTCTGCGCCTGGCTGGTGAGTGTGTGCGAGTTTCCCGGCCGCCGCTGGTTCCAGTGGATGCTGCTGCTGCCGATGGCCATGCCGGCCTATATCATTGCCTACACCTACACCGGTATGCTGGATTTCGCCGGCCCCGTGCAGACCAGCCTGCGGGAATGGTTTGGCTGGGGCTATGGCGATTACTGGTTCCCGGAAATCCGTTCACTGTGGGGCGCCATGGCGATGCTCTCGCTGGTGCTCTATCCCTATGTTTATCTATTGGCCCGCGCTGCCTTTATGCAGCAGTCGGTGGCGGCGCTGGAAGCCAGCCGCATACTCGGTGCCGGCCCCTGGCAGAGTTTTTTCAAGGTGGCGCTGCCGATGGCGCGACCGGCGATTATTGCCGGTTTAACCCTGGCGTTGATGGAAACCCTGGCGGACTATGGCACGGTGCAGTACTTTGGCGTGGACACCTTTACCACCGGCATTTTCCGCACCTGGTACGGGCTGGGTGACAGTGCCGCGGCGGCGCAGCTGTCGGCGATGCTGCTGGTGATGGTGTTTGCGCTGGTGGCGATCGAGCGCTATTCACGGCGCCGCGTACGCTACCACCATCATTCCTTGCAACGTGCGCGCCAGCCCCGTTACCAGCTGAGCCGTCGTCAGGCAGGGCTGGCGGTCGTGGCCTGCCTGCTGCCACTGCTGTTCGGCTTTCTGTTGCCGTTTGTACAGCTGCTGGTATGGGCGCTGGAAACCGCCGCCGAGATGGTGGATGCCGCCTACCTTCAGCTGGTTTTCAATAGTTTAATATTGGCCAGTATGGCGGCACTGCTGGCCTTAATACTGGCGCTGTTTATGGCCTATGGGCAGCGCCTGCGCCCGGTGCTGGCGGTACAGATTGCGGTGCGCGTGGCCTCCATGGGCTATGCCATTCCCGGTACGGTAATCGCGGTGGGGGTGATGATTCCGCTGGCGATGCTGGACCAGTCACTGGACAGCTGGCTGCGCGCCAACTGGGGCATTTCCTCCGGCCTGCTGTTTTCCGGCACCCTGGTGGCACTGATGTTTGCCTATATCGTGCGCTTCCTGGCGGTGTCGATCGGTACAGTGGAGGCGGCACTCACCAAAATTCGCCCGTCGATGGATGATGCGGCCCGCTCGCTGGGTTACAGCCCCGGGCAGGTGCTGCGCCGGGTGCATATCCCGATTATGCGGGTGTCCCTGCTCACCGCAGTACTGATGGTGTTTGTGGATGTGCTGAAAGAACTGCCCGCCACCCTGATACTGCGACCCTTTGATTTTAATACCCTGGCGGTACGCGCCTATGAACTCGCCTCGGATGAGCGCCTGGCCGATGCCTCGACGGCAGCGGTGGCGATTGTGCTGGCGGGCATTATTCCGGTGCTGTTACTGAGCCGTTCGATCTCCAGAAGTGGAAACTCCGATGAATGAACTGCTGAAAATTGAACATATTTCTGTCGCCTACGGCAAAAACACCGTGGTCCGTGATGTCAGCTTTAGCCTGAATGAGGGCGATATCGGCTGCCTGCTCGGCCCCAGTGGCTGCGGTAAAACCACCCTGTTGCGCACCATTGCCGGTTTTGAAGTGCCCACCAACGGCACCATCAGTATCAGCGGCATGCAGTTCAGCGGGGCCGGCCATGTGCTGGCCCCGGAAAAGCGCCGCATTGGCATGGTGTTCCAGGACTTCGCGTTGTTTCCCCATTTGTCGGTGTTCGACAATGTGGCGTTTGGCCTGCACAAGTCGATGGGCAAGGTGGCGATTGCCCAGCGTACCAATGAGCTGCTGCAACTGATCGGCCTGCCCGACAGTGGCGAGAAATACCCGCACCAGTTATCCGGTGGCCAGCAGCAGCGGGTGGCACTGGCCCGTGCGCTGGCACCACGCCCCGATCTGCTGCTGATGGATGAACCCTTTTCCTCGCTGGATGTGGAGCTGCGCCAGCAGCTGTCCCGCGAAGTGCGGCGCATTCTCAAGCAGGAAGGCATCACCGCCATGCTGGTCACCCATGACCAGCAGGAAGCTTTTGCCATGGCGGATTACGTGGGGCTGATTCTAAACGGCGAGCTGGTGCAGTGGGACAGCGGTTATAACCTGTATCACCGTCCGGCGAACCGCGATGTGGCGGATTTTATCGGTGACGGTGTGCTGATTCCCGGTGAAGTGATGTGTGATTACAGCATCAAGACCGAGCTGGGGCTGATTCACGGCAAGGTGCCCGAGGGCTGTCGTGAAGGCTGTTTTGTGGATGTGCTGATTCGCCCGGACGACCTGATTCATACCGACAACAGCCCGATTGCGCTGGAAGTAACCGAGAAGTTTTTCCGCGGTTCGGATTTTATCTATACCCTTAAACTACCCAGTGGCCAGGAAGTGCTGTGCATCGCGCCCAGTCACCATAACCACGCGCTGGGCGCGCCCCTGGGAATTACTCTGGATGTGGATCACCTGGTGGTGTTCAAGCGCGAAGCCGGATCAGCGGCATCGGCATAGGTCAAACGGTGGATCCGCTATCGCTTGATGCCACCCTACAAAAACCGTATTTACTTTACCGTAGGGTGGATCAAGCGAAGCGGATCCACCTGTCACCCGTTAAAGTCCGCCAATGCACGCGAATAAACGTACGAATTATGGCTGGTTCCCATGCTCCTGCGTGGGAACCCCTTGCTATGCTATATGGCTTATATTTGTCTCGGTGCATATGCATTCCCACGCGGGAGCGTGGGAACGAGTACAGCGTTGTAGGTTGGGGTGACGCAGGAACCCCAACGACATCATTTTGAGCAGACTATGTTGGGGTTCGTTCCTTACCCCAACCTACAAGTTGAATCCGACATCTTTCGTACGGAACAGGTAAAGCGGTACCAGCTGATACCTGCTCACGTATCACTTGATCAGTGTCTGTGCCTTCTCCAGGTACACCTTGCCCCGTGTGCTGACCGTGTCGCCATCAGCTCGCTCCGAGGCCTTGTGCACTTCTTCCAGTACCTCTTCCAGTGCTTCCACCTCATCCTCGATTTTTCCCAGGGCATTTTCCAGGGTGTAGGTGAGGTTGTGAACCCTGTATAGATCTTCTGCACTCAGCTGATTCTGTTTAAGCATGCCGGCCAGTTTCTGGTTGTACTCGGAAAAATTACGCACGGCCTGTTCAAGGGTTTCTGAGGGCTCACCTTTAAAATGATCGGGTCGGTCATCGTCGCTGGCAAGCAACACACCCGGTGTAGCAAACGCCAGACTGGCACTGAGTATTACGGCAGAAAATTTCATATTAGGTCCTGTAGGGTTAAGTAACTGGGTGGAGCCGGAGGCCGGACTCAGCAGGGTAAAACTGGGTGTACAATAATGTCATTGATAAGCATTCACAATAGTGGCCAGTCATTAACCACTGTTTATGCGGCAATCCAGGCGTCACAGGTTACAGAATAAATGAGACAGATTTGTGACAAATCATTTGTGGTGGGGTTCGGTCGGCGTAGGATAAAAACGATGTACCTCAGCAGGCGTTTTAGCAAATGACACAAATTCAGGAGGATGAATTATGCAACAGGCATTTGAAAACAAAGTGGCACTGGTTACCGGTGGCAGTCTGGGCATTGGCTTTGCCACCGCAATAGCCTTTGCAGAGCAGGGTGCAAAGGTGGTGATTGCCGATATACTGCAGCAGGAAGGTGATGATGCGGTGGCAAAAATAAAACAGATGGGGGGTGATGCACTGTTTATTAAGGCCGATGTGTCGAACAGTGCCGAGGTTGAGGCCATGCTGGCTAAAACCGTGGCGCATTACGGTCGGCTCGATTGTGCGGTGAACAATGCCGGCATTGACGGTGAGCATGCGCCCACCGCCGAGTGCAGCGAGGATAACTGGGATCGCACCATTGCCATCAATCTGAAAGGCGTCTGGCTGTGTATGAAATATGAAATCCAGCAGATGCTCAAGCAGGGCAGTGGCGCGATTGTGAACCTGGCCTCGGTGGCGGGGGTGATCGGTTTCCAGGGTTTGCCCGCCTATTGCGCCTCCAAGGGTGGGGTGATTCAGCTGACCCGTACCGCTGCGCTGGAATATGCAAAACAGGGTATCCGGGTGAATGCAGTCTGCCCCGGGGTGATTCGCACGCCGATGGTGGAAAACATGCTGAAAGATGCACCGGACCTGGAGCCGGTACTGTTGCAGAACGAACCGGTGGGACGCATGGGTACACCGGAGGAAATCGCCGACGCCATTCTCTGGCTGTGTTCCGAGCAATCCAGTTTTGTTACCGGCCATCCCTTGCTGGCCGATGGCGGCTGGACGGCCCAGTAAGCTGTCTTAGCCTGTCACCATTTACGCAGGCTTTATATCAGCATCAGTAAACAGGTGACTTCTTCGCGGTCGTGGTACAGGTGCTTGATGCGCAGGCGGTAGTGCAGCTGCTGTTCGTCCAGCGCATCCTGTATAAACTGCTTGCACTCCATCACCATGTCGTAGCGTTTTTTCATTGGCAGCTTGAGGTTAAACAGCGCGTATTTGCAGTCACCGTCAAGCAGCCAGCGGCAGATCAGGCGGGTGATGTGCATCGGCCGTTCCACCATGTCGCACACCAGCCAGTCCACCGGTTTGTCGGGGCGGTATTTAAAGCCATCCGCCTTGATTTCTTCCACCATGCCGCTGGCCATCAGCTTGCTGTCCATGGGGCCGTTGTCCACCGCATTCACGCGGATATCCCGTTTCACCAGCTGCCAGGTCCAGCCACCGGGGCAGGCACCCAGATCCACCGCGGTCATACCATTGGCCAGGTAGCGCGCCTGTTCCGTCTCGCTGAGCAGGGTTTTAATCGCTTCTTCCAGCTTCAGGGTGGAGCGGCTGGGTGCAGCGCCGGGCATGCGTAAACGCAGTATGCCCATGGGCCAGGGCGCACTGTTATCGATATGCGTGAGTCCGATATACACATGGGATGAATCCAGAAAAAACAGGTGCAAGCGCCATGGGCTTTGTGGATCAATCAGCCCGGCTTTTTCCAGCTCGCGATTGAGTGGCGTGGCAAATTTCTTACAGAAACTGCTGAGCTGTTTGCCATCGTTGGTGTCGGGGGGTTCCAGCCAGACATCGCAGAAGGCCAGTTGCAGTGACTCAATCACCTGCAGCAGCGGTGACACGCGGTTCTGCTGTGGCAGATCCTGGATAATCTGGCACACCTGTACGCATTGTCGTGCAAACATCAGTTTACTGAAGTCTATTGCCTGATTCAGTGCCTGCAGGCTCTGGCCGTCGGTGGGATAAAAGCCCACGTATCCTGTATCGGCGCGGGCCTTGATATAGCCGTTAATGCCGCGCGTCTGCGTCAGTTGCATGATTTCCGATGCGGTTTCCTTTTCAAAACCGGGGCGGCAATAAAGCAGGCTGCAAACAGGGGTAATCGAGGCATCGCGGCTGGAGTTGTGCATGGGCAGTGGCTTAAGTACCTTAAGTGAAAACGAGGGGGGCTAATGCTAACGTGAATTGTCGCGCTTGTCGCCCGTGTTACCAGGGTGCCGTGCATTATTGTGGAGAGGTGGTTAACGGATTGCCCAATTCCACAGGGAATGGCGGTTGAAAATCGGTGCTGGCGGTGTAACATTCAGTTTCTGTTAATTATTACTCGAGAAACCCATGTCCCCGGAAGATGTAAAAAAGCTGATAGAAGACGGTGTTGAAGGCGCGGAAGCGATTATCTCAGGCGAAGGTTGCAACCTGGAAGCGACGGTTATCAGTGATGCCTTTGAGGGAAAAAGCATGCTGGCGGAACAGAAAATGGTATATGCCACGGTGAATCACCTGATCCAGACCGGTGAACTGCATGCGCTGGGTATTAAGGCGTTTACCAAAGCGGAATGGGCGGAAAAGCAGGCGTAAGCTGGTTTGCGTCGTAAGCTGTTAGTGTCGGAGTCCGACGATTCATACCATCAGGTGTAGGGTGCGATCAAGCGAAGCGGATTCGCTATTCTAAATTATGCTGGTTCCCATGCTCCTGCGTGGGAATCCTTTTCAAAGGGCGCAACCCTTTATCTCTATATTTGGTATGCGTTCCCACGCGGGAGCGTGGGAACGAGCACAAACCGACTAACAAACTACGATACTTACCTGCACGATAAAATTAGCTGTGCTGTTTCGCCTTTCTGGCGACTCACTTCTTTTTCTACAGCAAAAAAGAAGTAAGCAAGAAAATGCCGTTCCCGGTCACTTGCCCGCAAAAAGCGCGGGTTCCCGAAAATGCTTCGTGAATTTATTTAGGTTTAACAAGTTATCTGATGATATTGGCCTCGTCGCCGGGTCGTGCTGGAGTGCCGTCCAGGCACATCAGCACTCAAAATCACGTCCTGTGATTTTGCCCCTGCGTAGATAGCATTTTCGGCAAGTGACAGGGAAGGTTGTCGCAAGCCCATCGTTTAAAAAGTAATTTGACCGTGGGTACGCAGCTGTTTCCCCTTCACACTAGCTGATGAGCGAGTGATTTTTGTGGAGCTTTATTCCGGGCGTCTTGCCCTCCAGCCTTCGGCCTAGGTAGAGCTTGTTTAAATTTGATCCAGTCAAATTTATCTCTTGCTTACACCTTGTTGCTGTTGACACTAAAACGCCGGGAGCATTTTAGAACAGGCTTTGCCTGGCCCGAAGGGTGAAAGCCAGGGATGGCTTTCATAAAGAAGTGAGTCGCCAGAGGGGCGAAACAGCACAAGTCAGTGCCTCATGAAGGTAAATTGTGATAAAAAATTAAAGTTGATTATTACGGAGTGCTTTTAAAGTAAGCATGTCGTATGATTTGCAAAGGAGCTTTCGTAGCTACCACCGAAGCATATTCACTGTGCCCAATGTAATTCCGGCAACTCATCCAGCGCGCCCAGTCTGGACAGCGGGCTGGCACAGAGCCAGGATTCAAGTTTGCTGGTTAGCGAAGCATTGCCCATCACCTTGATTTCACCCTGGCTCACGGTACCATTAATGGATGTCCGTTGCATCGGCGATGCTGTAGCGCCCTGTAAAAAATCTAATTAGCAGGGTGCAACAGGTGTTAGTGTTAACCGTTTAGCCGTTAAACCAGGGTTAAATTTTGCGTGCCTGCTCTACCGCATTGCCGATGTAATTCATCGGTGTCATATTAATTAACAGCTCCTTGCCTTCCTGGGGCATGTCCAGGTTTTCAACAAACTCGCGCATGATCTGCTGGTTTACTTTCTTACCGCGGGTGAGTTCCTTGAGTTTTTCGTAGGGTTTCTCGATGCCGTAACGGCGCATCACGGTCTGGATCGGCTCCGCCAGCACTTCCCAGTTGGCATCCAGTTCTGCTTCAAGTGCAGCGGGGTTGATTTCCAGTTTATTCAGGCCGCGCAGCATCGAGTTATAGGCAATGCTGGAATGGGCAAAGCCCACACCCAGTGTGCGTAATACGGTGGAGTCGGTGAGGTCACGTTGCCAGCGGGAAATCGGCAGTTTCATACTGAGATGACCAAACAGGGCATTGGCAATGCCCAGGTTGCCTTCGGCATTTTCAAAGTCGATAGGGTTGACCTTGTGGGGCATGGTGGATGAACCAATCTCGCCGGCCACGGTTTTCTGCTTGAAATAGCCCACCGAGATATAGCCCCAGATGTCACGGCTGATATCAATCAGAATGGTATTAAAGCGGGAGATCGCATCAAACAGCTCCGCCATATAGTCATGTGGCTCGATCTGGATGGTGTAGGGGTTAAAATCAATGCCCAGGGATTCAATAAACTTCTGCGAGAAAGTTGCCCAGTCCAGCTTCGGGTAGGCAGACAGGTGTGCGTTGTAATTGCCCACCGCGCCATTGGCCTTGCCCAGTAACTTGACCTCTGCAACTGCGCTACGCTGTTTCTGTAAACGGTACACCACATTGGCCAGTTCCTTGCCCATGGTGGTGGGGGAAGCGGGCTGGCCGTGGGTTTTGCTGAGCATGGGCTGCTCGGCATATTCCAGCGCCAGCGCTTTCATCTTTTCGATGATTTCGTCCATCTGCTTCAGCAGTACCTGGTCTCGACCCGCTTTTAACATCAGCGCATGGGACAGGTTATTGATGTCTTCCGAGGTGCAGGCAAAATGAATGAACTCGGAGACCGCTTCCAGCTCGGCATTGCCGGCGATTTTTTCCTTGAGGAAATACTCCACTGCTTTCACATCGTGGTTGGTGGTGCGTTCGATGTCCTTAACCCGCTGTGCATCGTCCACACTGAAGCCGGTTTCGATGCCATCCAGCAACTCACTGGCCTCGGCGCTGAGGGCGGGCACTTCAGCAATCGCCGCTTCACTGGCCAGCGCCTTGAGCCAGCGGATTTCTACCAGTACGCGATGGCGAATCAAACCGTATTCGCTAAAGATGGGCTGGTATTCGGTGGTCTTGCTGCCGTAGCGGCCATCAACCGGAGAAATTGCGGTGAGTTCAGTGAGTTGCATAAAATTCAGTCTTTGTCGTCTTTATATTTAGGAAAAATCGTCGGCTAAATCGGGTAAAATCTGCTGTTGGTTATGTCCATTGCGGCTATTTTCTGCCCAGTTGATATACAACCGGCAACATAAACCGCAGGCCTAAGCCGGGCAATTATACAGTCACAGCGGATATTGAGCCAACGGCACAGCCGTTATTTTACAGCGGGCTTTGATTACGGGAGTTAAGCATGAGCGAATTTCGCATCGAGAAAGACAGCATGGGCGAGCTGGAGGTGCCTGCCAGTGCCCTCTACGGGGCGCAGACACAGCGCGCGATTAATAACTTTCCGGTGAGCGGGCTGGTGGTGCCACGGGGGTTTATTCAGGCACTGGGGCAGATCAAGGCGGCCTGTGCCCAGGTTAACTGTGATCTGGGGGAGATGCCCAGGGATCAGGCAGATGCGATTATTGCCGCGGCGAAGCGGGTCAGCGATGGCGAGTTTGATGCGCACTTTCCCATCGACATCTTCCAGACCGGCTCGGGCACCAGCACCAATATGAATGCCAACGAGGTGATCGCGCACCTGGCTAGCGAGGTGTCGGGCTTAAACATTCACCCCAATGACCACGTCAATATGGGGCAGAGCTCGAATGACGTGATCCCCACCGCAATCCACGTCAGTGCCAGCCTGCAGCTGGTGAACCACCTGTTACCAGCGCTGAACCAGCTCAAACAGAGCATCGATCACCGCGCGGCGGAGCTGAAACAGGTGATCAAGACCGGGCGTACCCATTTAATGGATGCCATGCCGGTGAGCCTGGGGCAGGAGCTGGGCGGCTGGTCGGCGCAGATCGGGCTGGGTATCGAGCGTCTGAATGACTGCCTGCCACGCATCTCGGCGCTGGTGCAGGGGGGCACGGCGGTGGGTACCGGCATTAATGCCCATGCGGAGTTCGCGCAGCGCTTTGCCAAGCAGATCAGCAAGCAGACCGGCCATGCCTTCAGCAGCAACCCGGACAAGTTTGAAGGCCTGAGCACACAGGATGCAGCGGTTGAACTGAGCGGCCAGTTAAAAACCGTGGCGGTGAGCCTGATGAAAATCTCCAATGACCTGCGCTGGATGAACTCCGGCCCGCTGGCGGGGCTGGGTGAAATCGCGCTGCCCGCACTGCAGCCGGGCAGCAGTATTATGCCGGGCAAGGTGAATCCGGTGATTCCCGAATCCATGGCCATGGTGTGCGCACAGGTGATTGGCAATGACACCACCATTACCATCGGCGGCCAGTCGGGTAATTTCCAGCTGAATGTGATGCTGCCGGTGATCGCCTATAACCTGCTGCAGAGCCTGGAAATCCTCGCCAATGGCGCGCAGATGCTGGCGGAAAAAGCCATCGACGGCTTTAGCGTGAACCAGCAGAATATCGAACGGGCGCTGGGTAAAAACCCGATTCTGGTGACTGCACTCAACCCGGTAATTGGTTACGAGCTGGGGGCGAAAATCGCCAAAACCGCCTACGCCGAAGGCCGTGCGGTGCTGGATGTGGCGGAAGAAATGACCGAGCTTTCCCGTGATGAATTACAGGCATTACTGGATCCTGCCAGGCTTACCGAAGGTGGCATCACTAAATGAGTGTGCTGCGTAATGTGCTGGCCGTTATCGGCCTGCTGAGTTTAGTGGTGGTGCTGGTGATGGTGCTGAAAATCCAGTCGGTGATTAATGAAATTGAAAGTTTTGATGATCGAGCGGTAGATATCTACACCGATTTTATCAAGCAAGCCTACCAGTCGGGCTCGGCGATTGATGCGATGGTGTACAAGGTGCAGGTGCTGCAGGGGGTAAGTGCTGCTGATCTGGATAATTCCATCAAAAGTATAGCCACCGAGCTGAATATAAAAAATGTTGGTGAGATGTTTCTCTCCGAACAGGTGGAAATGCTCTCCGGTAATGGCTACCGCCATGTGAAAATCTATCAGCTGTGTAATGCCATGACCGCCGCCAGTATTCTGAACTACAACGACGCCATTTCCAGTTTTCTTCCATGCCGAATTTCGGTGGTGGAAAATACCGAAGGTGAGTTGTGGATGTATACGCTGGATCTGGATTTGCTGATTCACGGTGGTAAATCGATTCCGCCTGCGTTGAAAAATGAAATTATAAAAGTGCGGGATACGATTACGCAGATTATGCAGCGGGCAGCGATTGGGGATTTTTAAAAAGCTTTTTGTGTAAATTAGCCTTCGTTTCTTATGAAAAACTCATCGCCATAGCATACTGAACTGTATTTTTTCGCCTTTCTGGCGACTCACTTCTTTTTCTACAGCAAAAAAGAAGTAAGCAAGAAAATGCCGTTCCCGGTCACTTGCCCGCAGAAAGCGCGGGTTCCCAAAAATGCTATGAGAATGTGTTTGTTCTTAGAAAAGTTTATTGATGGCATTATCTTCGTTGCCGGGTCGTGCTGGAGTGCCGTCCGGGCACATCAGCACTCAAAATCACGTCCTGTGATTTTGCCCCTGTGTAGAAAGCATTTTCGGCAAGTGACAGGGAAGGTTGTCACAAGCCCATCGTTTAAAAAGTAATTTGACCGTTGGGTACGGAACTGTTTCCCCTTCACGCAAGCTGATGAGCGAGTGATTTTTGTGGGAGCTTTCTGCGAGGATGTCTGAGCGAATCATGCTGTTTATGATTCGTGAGTGCGTAGGTTGGGGTAAGGAACGCACCCCAACACATACATCACCGCCCATAACACCGTTGGGGTTCCTGCGTCACCCCAACCTACCAACTACTGGAGAGAAAAAAGAAGACAGTCGCCAGAAAGGCGAAATAGCACAGCTCAGAATATCGTGCAGGTGTATGAGAAGTGAAACATTAAATAAAGGGTTCCCACGCAGGAGCATGGGAACCAGATGGTTAAGTCCGCTGATACAGTTGGGTTGCGCTTAACTCTCACCCGCCTGACGGGTAACATCCACATACAGCTTCAGCATCTGTCCTGGCTGCAGGTATTTACCGGTAAACTGGTTCCAGCGTTTCAGGTCGTTGACCGCCACCCTGAACTTGGAAGCGATCAGGTACAGTGAATCACCGTTGCGCACCCGGTAGGAAATGCGCTGGATGGTATTGGCCTGGCCCCGGCTGGTTGAGGTTGAAATCAGGCCAGGACTGGATTTGGTCCAGATCACCAGTTTCTGTCCGGTGCGCAGCGGGTCGCGCACGGCCATGCCGTTCCAGCGGGCAATCTTGTGGGTGCTCACCTTGTACTTACGCGACAGGTCCCAGAAAGTGTCACCTGGCTGCACGATGTGGGTGACCTTGTGTCCCTGGCGGTTGATATTCTGCAGGGTCTTTTTGCGCTGGTAGGCGGTCAGGTTGTAGTCCGACAGGTTACGGCTGGCGACCGGAATTACCAGGTGGCGGCCGGCGCGGATGATTTGTGAATCCAGGTTATTGTGGCGCTTCAGGCTGGCCACCGAAACCGAGTAGCGGTCGGCTATGTGACTCAGGGTTTCGCCTTCACGGATGCGGTGGCGTTTCCACTTAATGCGCTCATCTTCGGGAATCATTGCCAGGTTGGTTTTGAACACATCCGCATGGTTCACCGGAATCAGCAGGTGGTGTGGGCCGAAGGGGTCGGTTGCCCAGTGGTTAAACGCCGGGTTCAGCCGGTAGAGCTCGTCCAGCTCCAGCCCGGCCATTTCCGCGGCCATGGCCAGGTCCAGCTGGGATTCAGTATCCACCACTTCAAAGTAGGGGATGTCCGCCACGCAGTTAAGGGTGATGCCGTATTCCTCGGGTGTATCCACCAGGCGTTTCAGCGCCAGCAGCTTGGGTACATAGGCGCGGGTTTCCCTGGGCAGGTCCAGGTTCCAGAAATCGGTGGGCTTGCCGCGTTTCTGGTTATTGCGAATCGCGCGACGCACGGTACCGGAGCCGGAGTTATAGGCCGCCAGCGCATGCAACCAGTCGCCCTTGAATTCCCGGTGCAGGCTTTCCAGGTAATCGAACGCCGCCATGGTGGAGGCATAGATGTCACGGCGACCGTCATACCACCAGTTCTGTTTCAGCCCGTAGATTTTGCCGGTGGAGGGAATAAACTGCCAGATGCCGGCAGCGCGGCCGTGGGAATAGGCAAAGGCCTGGAAGGCGCTTTCCACCACCGGCAGCAGTACCAGTTCGGTGGGCAGATTGCGCTTTTCAGCCTCGTTCAGAATAAAGTGCATAAACGGCTCGGCGCGTTCCACCACGCGATCAAGGTAGTTCTGGTGTTTAGCATACCAGTTCAGCTCGGAAATCAGTCGTGGGTTATCGGTGATATCCTCAATTGCGAAGCCGGCGCGCAGGCGGGGCCAGATATCGGTGATGTCGCTGCGGTAATCATCGGGGTTGATGGCAAACAGCAGATCGTCATTCGGTTCTGCCGCCTGTAGCGGTTTCACTGTTTCGGTCGCTTCCTCTGCATCGGCCCTGTGGCTCAGGCTGGCAGAGCAGGCGAGCAGTGAACTACCCAGCAGGGCAATGCCCAGGGTGCTGGAAACGGCTTTAAAAATGGCGGGTAGATTTGGCGAAATAGGTATAGTAAACAATGGCCTGGCTTCTTTATCTAAATTCATGATGAGCAAGTTTAATAGACCAGCAAGTGTAAATCATCATCTCCGCTTTTGCTTGATTAATTTCTCAAACTGCGAGCTGATCGGTTACTATGCAACCCATGAAAAATACTACTGACAAAGTCGAGCTATACACCGATGGCGCCTGCCGAGGCAATCCGGGCCCCGGCGGCTGGGGTGTGTGGATGCGCTACGGTGAGCATGAGAAAGAATTATGCGGAGGTGAGGCGGAAACCACCAATAACCGCATGGAACTGATGGCGGCCATTATGGCGCTGGAATCGCTGAATCGCAGCTGCAAGGCGGTGATTTATACCGACTCCAAATACGTGATGCAGGGTATAACCGAGTGGATGGATAACTGGAAGGCGCGGGGCTGGAAAACCGCAGCGAAAAAGCCGGTAAAAAACGTCGATTTATGGCAACGCCTCGACAAGGCGCGGTTGGAGCACCAGGTAGAGTGGCAGTGGGTAAAAGGCCATTCCGGGCATAATGGCAATGACAAGGCGGATGAACTGGCCAACCGGGGCATTGACCAGATGCTGGCGGGGAGCTAGTACAGGCTCTATAGTCGTTGGTCGTTGGTCATTGGTCATTGGTCATTGGCCGGATTAAAATTGCCGTAGGTTGGGGTGACGAAGGAACCCCAGCGATCATGGCCGTGTTGATGTTGTTGGGGTTCGTTCCTCACCCCAACCTACATCGTTATTACGTTTATTCGCGTTGACGTGCATGGATGCACTAATTCAGCGAGCGCATGGATGCGCAGGAGCTGTCATTTATTCCGCACATCCTGTGCTCCACCCTTCGGGCCGAGCATTCGCTCGTTCAAAGTGCTCCTGCACTTTAGTGCGTTTTCGTTTTATGCGTGCATTTGCGGACTGTAGCCATTGCCGACAATGCTTTAGACTTATACCAACACCGAGATAAAGAATAAATATGCGACAGATAGTACTGGATACTGAAACCACCGGCCTTGAACCCAAGCAGGGGCACCGGATTATTGAAATCGGTTGCGTCGAGATCATCAACCGCCGCCTCACCGAGAACACCTACCACCAGTATATTCAGCCCGACCGTGAAATCGACGAGGGGGCGTATGAGGTGCATGGTATCAGCAACGAGTTTCTGGCGGACAAGCCCCGCTTTGTTGATGTTGTGGAAGACTTTATTGCCTTCGTCAACGGTGCCGAGCTGATAATTCACAACGCGCCTTTCGATATTGGCTTCCTTGATCACGAGCTGGCAATGCTGGACCCGGTGTGGGGCAAGATGAGTGACCATTGCCGCATTACCGACAGCCTGGTGATGGCGCGCAAAAAACACCCGGGGCAGAAGAACAACCTGGATGCACTGTGTAAACGCTATGAAGTGAATAATGCGCGTCGCGAGCTGCACGGCGCACTGCTGGATGCGGAACTGCTGGCGGAAGTGTACCTGAGCATGACCGGCGGGCAGGAAGCACTGGCGCTGTCAGCGGAGGGCAGTGAGTCCCATGAAGGGGTGGTGAGCCCGGTGCGCCGTATCGACAGCAACCGTCCGCCGCTGAGTGTGATTCGTGCCACGGTCGAGGAGCTGGAAGCGCACCAGAAACGCCTTGGCAAACTCGGTGAGGCCTGTATCTGGAAACGTGAGGAAACGGGACAGGCCTGAGCCGTGCCTGTGAGGTCGAACTCCGTCTGGCTGCTCTGGTCTACCAGACTATGAATTGCATTATTAATACAGGCGGATAGCAAAGTGAGCATGCTGATTAGACATAAAAACAAACAGGGTATCAAGCCGTCCGAGATTACCCCAGAAGCTGATTTTCTTAATCGGCGTGAATTTATCAAACAGTCCGGCCTGTTTGCCACTGCCCTGTGTACCAGCAGCCTGTTGTCATCCCCCGCATCTGCCAGTAGTGAATATGCCAATGACTTCAGCGATGTGATTAAAACCCCCTACGGCCAGGGTGAAAAACTCAACAGCTTCCGCGATGCCACCACCTACAATAATTTTTACGAATTTGGCACTTCAAAAACAGACCCCTTCGAGAATGCACAGGACTTTGTCACCGACCCCTGGTCTGTCGAGATTACAGGTGAAGCGGCGAAAACCGGCACCTATCATCTGGAAGATATACTTGGCAAAGTGCAGCTGGAAGAACGTATTTACCGTTTCCGCTGTGTTGAAGGCTGGTCGATGGTGGTGCCCTGGACCGGCTTTTCACTGGCAGATCTGTTGAAGCGTTTTGAGCCGAACAGCCGCGCTAAGTATGTCGCCTTCGAAACCCTGTATGACCCGCAGCAGATGCCGGGACAGAAACGCCGCGTGCTCGACTGGCCTTACCGTGAAGGTCTGCGTATGGACGAGGCGATGAACCCCTTGAGTTTTATGGCAGTGGGCCTGTATGGCCATGAAATGCCCAACCAGAATGGCGCACCGATTCGTTTGCTGGTGCCCTGGAAATACGGCTTTAAAAGCATCAAGTCGATTGTAAAAATCAGTTTTACTGAACAGCAACCGGTATCTACCTGGAATGTCTCCGCACCCCATGAGTACGGTTTTTATTCCAATGTTAATCCAGATGTAGATCACCCGCGCTGGAGCCAGGCAACCGAGCGCAGGCTGGGCGCAAATTTCTGGGAACCGAAAATCGATACCCAGCTGTTTAACGGCTATGCCGAGCAGGTAGCGCATCTGTACAAGGGTATGGATTTAAAGAAGTATTTTTAAAATGTTGTCTTTGGTCGTAGGGTGGATCAAGCGAAGCGGATACACCTTATTGCTCGTTTCCACGCTCCTGCGTGGGAATGCATGCACAGCAGAGGCGTTAATAAAATAACCTGCATAGCAACGGGTTCCCACGCAGGAGCATGGGAACCAGCTCAGTCTTTTATTAATATCTCAATCTGCAGAGTTATGTGAAAGGTTTCTAGTCGGGCTGCTTTGAAGATTGTTCTTCGGCCAGGTGCCAGCGCTTTTTACAGTTTTAGCATTCATGCTGCGGGTAAAATGCCGGACTACCACATTAAAATATTTGCGTTTATTTATTCCGCACATCCTGTGCTCCACCCTTCGGGCCGAGCATTCGCTCGTTCAAAGTGCTCCAGCACTTTAGTGCGTTCATTGGCGGACTTTACTGAAATCAAGTGGATCCGCTTCGCTTGATTCACCCTACGGTTTTATTATTTGAAGATGACATCCAATTCCATATCATCCAGATTTTCATTCAGCACATGGATGATGCCTAAATACATTAAACCGCTGTTATTCATATTGTGTCTGACTCCGTTTATCTCGCTGTTACACGCAGCAATCACCCAGCAGCTCGGTCCCAACCCGGCAGAGGCACTGATTCGTGGTTTTGGTGACTGGGCGCTTTATTTTCTGCTGTTTGGGCTGGCGATTACCCCGGCGCGGCAGTTGCTGAAACTGTCTTCACTGCTTAGCTATCGACGCATGCTGGGGTTGTTCGCGTTTTTTTATGTGTGCCTGCATTTTTTAAGTTATATCTGGTTTGATATGTTTTTCGACTGGTCGGAAATTGTGCGGGACATTATTAAACGTCCGTTTATTACCATCGGCTTTATCTGTTTTTTATTATTGTGGCCACTGGCACTGACCTCGACCAATAAAATGATGCGACGCCTGAAGAAAAACTGGGGGCGCTTGCATAAACTGGTGTACCCGGTTTCGCTGCTGGCCATGCTGCATTATTTTATGATGACCCGAGCGGATTACCTGCAGCCCAGTTTATTGCTGCTGGTGCTGTTGTTATTACTGGGCTATCGCCTTTACAAACGACAGACTGGTAAGGCAGCGCAATGAAATTTGACTCACCCCTGATGGAAGGGCGTCTGCTCAAACGTTACAAACGCTTCCTTGCGGATATTCGACTGCCGGATGGACGCGAACTGACCGCCCACTGTGCCAATACCGGTGCCATGACCGGCTGTGCCCCCGAGGGTGCCAGGGTGTGGCTGAGCCGTTCTGATAATGCCAAACGCAAATACCCCTACAGCTGGCAGCTGGTAGAAGTGGAGAGTGGCGTCAGCCGTGGCGTGCTGGCCTGTATCAATACGGCACTCACCAATAAACTGGTGGCGGAAGCACTGGCTGAAGGCAAAATAGCGGAACTGGCCGGTTATGATGTGTGCCAGAGTGAAGTGCGCTATGGTGACGAGCGAAGCCGCATTGATTTTTTGCTCAGTCACAGTGAGCCACATCATCAGCCCTCCAGCCCGCCGGCCTATGTCGAAGTCAAACATGTCACCCTGAGTTTGCAGCCGGGGGTGGGCAGTTTTCCCGATGCGGTGACCAAACGTGGCCAGAAGCATCTACGGGAGCTGATGCAACAGGTGCAGCTGGGTTACCGCGCGGTATTAGTGTTTATAATCATGCGCACTGATGTTACTCTTGTGAAGCCGGAAGACGCCATTGACAGGGACTATGGCCAGTTACTCAGGCAGGCCGTTGCGCAGGGGGTGGAGGTTATCGCCTATGCTACCGATATCAGCCCGCAGCAAATTCGCCTGAGCCATGCCATACCGGTTGTACTCTGATTTCTATACATATCAGGTAAATTTAACTAACGTGAACCGCCTAACCGAGATGAACCCCCTGGACCATGTTTAGACCCAAAGAGCTTTTTATTGGCCTCAGATACACCCGCGCCAAACGCCGTAACGGTTTCGTTTCCTTTATTGCATTGCTTTCCATGATCGGCATCGCCCTCGGTGTGGCGGCCTTGATAGTGGTGTTGTCGGTAATGAATGGCTTTGGTAAGGAACTGCGTGAGCGCACCCTGGGGATGACCGCCCATGCCACGGTCACCGGCCAGGACGGCACCCTGTCCGACTGGCAGGCTATCGAACGCCGGGTGCGGGCGCACCGTAGTGTGATCAATGCCGCGCCCTATACCCAGAACGAGGCCATGCTGAGTAATCGCAGCCGGGTGAGTGGCGCGATTATTCGCGGTGTCTACCCGAAACTTGAACCCCGTGTATCGGATATTGATACCAAGATGGTGTCGGGCGCACTGGCGGATCTGCAGCCGGGGGAGTTCGGTATTATTCTGGGACGGGAGCTGGCCAATGCCATGGGTGTGTTTGAAGGTGAAAAAATCACCGTGATCACGCCCCAGGCGAATGTTACCCCGGTGGGGGTAATGCCACGGCTCAAACGCTTTACCGTGGTAGGGGTGTTCGAAGCCGGTATGCATCAGTTTGATCGTTCGATGGCACTGATGCACATCGAGGATGCACAGACCCTGTTCAGTAAAGCGGATAAGGTGGATGGGCTGCGTCTCAAACTGGACGATATGCTCAATTCCTATAAAGTCACTGGCGAACTGAATCAACTGGTGGGTGAAGACTACTGGGTTCGCGACTGGACCAAAATGCACAGCAACCTGTTCAAGGCCTTGCAAACTGAAAAGGTGGTGATGTTTATTATCCTGTTGCTGATCGTCGCTGTGGCGGCCTTCAATATTATTTCCACCCTGGTGATGACGGTAAATGAAAAACAGGCGGACATCGCTATTCTGCGTACCATTGGCATGACCCCCAACAGTTTAATGTGGGTGTTTATTGTGCAGGGCGTGGTGATCGGCCTGATTGGCACCCTGCTTGGAGTCGCCATTGGTGTGCCGATGGCATTGAACGTTAACGAGATTGTGGTGTTTTTTGAAACCCTGCTGCACACCAAGTTCCTGCCGGCGGATGTGTATTACATCTCCGATATAAAATCCGATTTACATGCCAGTGATGTGCTGGTGTATGCCGCAGCGGCGTTTGGTTTGTCGGTGCTGGCCACTATTTACCCGGCATGGCGTGCGGCCCGTGTGCAACCCGCCGATGCGCTGCGTTATGAATAAGTTTAAGTGAGTTTATTGATGGTATCCCAGAACCGCTTTACCGAAACCAGTATTTTCCCCAGCAGCGCGGCCCAGCCGGTTGTGCTGGAGGCAGAGAACCTGTGTAAATCCTATGCAGAAGCCGGTGGTGGCCGCCTGGATGTGCTGGTTGATGTGAATCTGACCGTGCGCAGTGGCGAGAAGGTGGCCATTGTGGGTGCGTCTGGCTCCGGCAAAAGCAGTTTGCTGCATCTGCTGGGCGGACTGGATACACCGACGTCGGGGCAGGTGTATATCGATGACAAAAATCTTAATCGCATGAAGGAAAAAGAGCGCTGCCGTATCCGCAATAATTACCTGGGTTTCGTCTATCAGTTCCATCACCTGTTACCGGAGTTCAGCGCCCAGGAAAATGTTGCCATGCCGGCACTGGTGCGGGGCACGGCACCGTCACAGGCACTGAGTAAGGCTGCCATGTTACTGGACAAAGTGGGTATGACACGACGGGTGCATCATAAACCATCGGAGTTATCTGGCGGTGAACGGCAACGTGCGGCCATTGCCCGTGCGGTGATTAACGAACCCCGTTGTATCTGTGCCGATGAACCCACCGGTAACCTGGATCGGGCCACTGCCAACCAGGTGGTGCAGGTGTTGATGCGGCTGAATAATGAATTCGGCACCAGCCTGATTGTGGTTACCCATGACATGGAGCTGGCGAGAAAAATGGATACAATTTACACGATTGAAAACGGGCAGCTGAAACGGCTGTAATCTTTTACGATTTTCAGAGTCTGTTAAAGATGTCACAACCCCGCGCCAACAAAGCACTGAATGAACGTGCGCAATACCTGCTGAAAACCCTGATCAACTGCTACGTGGAAGAGGGCGTGCCGGTAGGGTCAAAAACCCTGGCAGAAAGTGCCGGCCTGAATATTTCCACCGCCACCATTCGCAATGTAATGGCCAACCTTGATTCCATGGGGCTGGTTACCTCACCCCATACTTCCGCTGGCCGAGTGCCCACCAATAAAGGCTTTCGTGTCTATGTCGACTCGATGCTGGAGCTAAGCCCGATTGAAGCGGCAATTAAAGAGCGCATTAAACAGCAACTGCATGGTGATCAGGACAAGGATCGGCTGATTAATATTGCCAACAATCTGCTCACCGATATTACCCAGATGGCAGGGGTGATTACCCTGCCCAAGGCCGGGCAGCTGAACCTCCGCCGCATTGAATTTCTGCCCCTGCCGGATAAAAAAATACTCGCCATACTGGTGGTGAATGAGCGGGATGTGCAGAATCGCATTGTGCATGTCGAGCGCGAATACAGTCAGAATGAGTTGCTGAAAATCTCCAATTACCTGAACCAGCATTTTATGGGTACGGATATTTTCCAGATCCGCAACAAGCTGATGCAGGAACTGCAAACCGCGCGCAACCAGGTGGACGAAATGATGGCCGCAGCGGTAGCGCTGGCAGACCAGGCAATGCAGCCAGCGGAAGAAGATGAACCCTATCGCGTACAGGGGCAGGCGAACCTGATTCGTTTTGACGAAACCAATAACGCCAACCAGCTGCAGCAGCTGTTCCAGGTGTTTCAAAGCAAGCGGGATATGCTGGGTTTGCTGGATCGATGCATACAGTCCGATGATATGCAGGTGTTTATCGGTTCGGAAGCGGGCATTGAAGGCGTAGAGGATTTTTCCATAATCTCCGCACCCTACGGCAGCAAGGGGAATACACTGGGTGTGCTCGGCGTTATCGGTCCGACGCGTATGGAATATAGCAAGGTGATTGCTACCGTGGATATTACTGCCAGATTGCTGAGTCTGGCGTTGGGGTCGGATCAGAAATAGTATATTCAGGTTTATCGCCTGGTGCATATGGACTGCTGTTGTAGGGTGGATCAAGCGAAGCGGATCCACCGATTGACGTGCAGGAAAGTGTACTGGTGATAGTTTTCTGTGCTAATTAACCTTACTGTCTTATGAAGATTTACTTTCGTTATGTATTGAGTTTGATTTGAATAATTCCGCTGTCGGAGTTGTATTTCTTCATTAATTTTACGTCAGTCGCTGCACGGTTTCGCTGCTATGGATTTTATATTTACACTAACCATAATGGATAGCAGCTACGAAAAATGGCATATTAAAAAAATTCTATAACCGAAGACTTGATATTGACAGAATGAAATAGTAGGTTATTGTCTACAAAAAGGAATCCATTGTTAAAGGAACTAACATGGCACAGGAACGCCGCTTCTCCGTATTTATCTCTGCACTACTGCTGATTTTATTTCTCGCCAGTTGCCTGCCTCTCGAACGAGAGTCCTCATCAGAACCAAACCCAGAACACATGTCAGCCCTGTGGTCGATGGGTCATGGTGGGATTGTCCGCCTGTCCGGTGATACCGGCGAGCCGGTTCTGATCCTGCCAGATACCCACAGGGCCCGCGCTTTTGCCGTGGATGAGGCAGGTGAAAATATCTGGGTTTTGCTGCCACGCAAGTTGCAGGCCTGGCGTTTCAACGGCGAACTGGTACACGACGTCCCCTTACCCCATGCAGCACAGGATAGTGCTGTCTTGAGCGTCGATGAATCCCGTGGCCTGATCTGGCTGGGTCGACATGCCAGCCTGCATCAATATAATCGCCAGGGCGTTCACCAGCACACGGTGAACCTGGACGATGCGATCATTGGCATGGACGTGGAGCCAGATACCGGCACCCTCTGGGTACTGACCCGCCATGACCTGCATCGCTTTGACAGACATGCCAATACCTTGCCTGCTCATGCCGAGCAAATGCTGGAACCTGATGATCAGGGCCGCGCCCTGGCGTGGGATCCGTCACTGGAGAGTGTGTGGGTGGCCAGTGAGCAGGTTCTTGCCCGTTATGATCGACAGGGCGCCCGAACCTTCCTGCAGGCACGCCAGGGTTCGCGCCATCTGGTACCGGACGGGCAGGGCATGCTCTGGTACAGCGACGGCACCTCCCTGCAACGACTTGACGCCCAGGGCCAGACGCAATTAAGGCTCGATGCGACCAGCGCCACTGGCAGTCCACCGGTCGCTGCCCTTGCTAGGGTGCAAGCTAGTGATCAGCATGCCACTGATGTCTGGGTAGCTGGCAAGCGCCGTATCAGCCAGATCGACACCAGTGGCACGGTATTGCGCCGCTTTGATATGAGCCGCATTCGTGGCTTCGGGCCAATCCTTGCGATTGCCCATTATGCGGATATTATCCCGCCCGAAATTAGTATCGACAGCCCGCATGAGGGTGGCTATCTTAACAACCCATTGCCGTTGTTGGGTCTGAGTTATAGCGATAGCGGCATAGGCATTAACCCGGACAGTCTGCGTCTATTACTCAATCAGAGTGAACTGGCGGTGGATTGCGAACACGGCCCGAGTGGGGTCGAATGCTATCCTCAGGATTCCCTGCCTGACGGTGAGTACCGTCTCGACGCCGAGATTCAGGATCATGCAGGCAATTCCGCCGAGGCCGAATCCGTTATCTTCAGCATTGATACTGCCGTGCCGAACGGTATCGAAACGGGGCGCATCTATTTTGAATACCAGAAAGACGGTATCGTTAATCTCTATGGTGAGCCAGGTGCCGCCGAGCCCCATGGGATGCTGCAGATTACCAATCTGCGTAGCGGCGAAACCATCACCGTCACAGTCAGTGCCAACGGCAGCTTCAGCGCCGAATTGGCGGCGATGCCGGAAGATACGATCCAGATTCAGGTGGTCGATCGCGCCGGTAATCAAAGCCCGTCCGTAGAGGTTGCCGTCCCGGACTCGGATAGCATTATCCCGCCTGATCCCGCTACTCTGTCGTCACCACTGGATCCCACGCGCAGCACCTCTCTGGCCGAGGCCACAGCATTTCTTTACACGGGTGCCAATCCTGTTCAGCGCGGTGTCGCACCTGGCACCATCGATGTACGTCGTGCCGCTGTTATCCGCGGGCGCATACAGACCCGCGACGGCCAGCCCCTGCATGGTGTTACTGTCAGCCTGCATGGTCACCCCGAGCTGGGCCATACTGTCAGCCGACGCGATGGTCTGTTTGATCTGGTGGTTAACGGTGGCGGGGTCTTCACCCTCAACTATGAAAAAGAAGGTTTCCTCCCTGCCCAACGCAAGGTAGATAGCCCATGGCGGGATTACGTCTGGGCCGAGGATGTTGCACTCATTCAACTGGATCCCAACACCACCGAAATAACTCTGGGAGCAGGGAATTTGCAAGTAGCCCGCGGCAGCATCGAGCAGGATGAAGACGGCCAGCGTCAGGCCACTCTGCTGTTTTCGCCCGGCACACAGGCTGAACTGGTGATGCCCGATGGTAGTCGGCAGTCGCTCAGCCGTGCTACGGTGCGTGCCACTGAATACACCGTCGGCCCTAACGGGCCCAGAGCCATGCCAGGAGAGCTGCCTCCCACCAGTGCATACACCTATGCCGTAGAGCTTTCTCTGGATCAAGCGATTGCTGCCGGCGCTAAAGAGGTGCGTTTTGATCGCCCGGTTCACCTCTATGTGGATAACTTTCTCGACTTTCCTCTCGGTAGCATTGTACCTGCGGGCTGGTACGACCGTGACAGAACCGCCTGGATACCCTCTGACAACGGTAAAGTGATTAGTATTCTTGCCATAGAGCAAGGCCTTGCGATTCTGGATGTGGACGGCAGTGGTAATCCCGCAAGCGCCCAGGCCCTGGCAGAGCTCCAGATCACGCTTGAAGAGCGTAGTCAGCTGGCCGAACTGTACCCCGAAGGCAAAAGCCTGTGGCGCACTCCGGTTCTGCATTTCACACCCTGGGACTGCAACTGGCCTTACGGGCCGCCGGAAGATGCCGACCCACCGCCAGGTGATCAACCGGATAGCCGTGATGACGATCCTTCACAGCAAGATGACTGTGCAGCGACTGGCTGTGTTATCAACGTTCAGGCACAGGTTCTGGGAGAAGATATAGCGGTAAGCGGTACGCCATTTACCCTGCATTACCGTAGTAACCGTGTTCCAGGCGGGGCTGGTAACCGGTTGCATGTGCGGGTACGCGGAGGCAACACACCTGCGTCCCTACGTGCAGTTTCTGTTGATGTCAGTATTGCCGGACGTCGACTTAGCCCGATTGATTCTTCCGGCGACATATGGACGTATGAGTGGGATGGTCGTGATGGCTTTGGCCGCAAGTTGAATGGCAGTCACCGTGCCCAGGTGAAGCTCAACTATGAGTATCCGGCGGTATATTATGCCCCCGGCACCTGGTGGACCAGAACCTTCGCCCGCGCAGGTGATTCTCGAATCAGTCCAGCCCGTGCAGCAATGGGAGTCATTTATACCAGATCCTGGTCATCATACCTGTCAGCGCCTGTTCCGGGCCTGGCTCTCAATGCCTGGTCACTGGATGTGCACCATACCTATGAACCGGATGCAAGACGGCTCCATCTGGGTGATGGCGACCAATTGGATGCGCGTCGATTTGGCAGTGTGCTGCGGCGAGTAACATCAGGCAACTTTGCCAGTGTGATTGTCGCCCCTGACGGAGGGTGGTTGATGGCTCAGGAAAACCGTATTGATCATCTATCGAATGCGGGTGAGCTGCGAACCGTGGCAGGTGGAACGAGTCCAGGCTCGGCTGGCGATAATGGCCCAGCCACGGCGGCTTATTTGAATTCGCCACAGGGTCTGGCGCTGGATGGTGCCGGTGGGTTTTTCATTGCAGATACCGGCAATCATCGGATCAGACATGTGGATGCAGAGGGCATTATTAATACCGTGGCCGGCACAGGTGAAGCCGGGTTTGCTGGCGATAACCAGCCTGCCAGTGGGGCACAGCTTGATTCCCCTCGAAACCTGGCCTTTTATCAGGGACTGGGCCTGTATATTGCCGATCGCAATAACCATCGTATCCGGCATATCGGTATGGATGGTGTGATTACTACTGTTGCAGGCACAGGTGTCGCAGGCTACTCCGGCGATCACGGCCCGGGTGTATCAGCGGCGCTGCGCTTTCCGGAAGGAGTTGCAGTGGATAAACTGGGAAGACTGTACATTGCCGATACAGCTAATCACCGGCTGAGGCGTCTGGATGTGGATGGCGTCATTGTGACGGTAGCTGGGACAGGTTTGGCTGGCTCTACCGGTGATGGTGGCCCGGCCTTATCAGCAAGGCTGTCCATGCCAGGTCATCTGGCGCTGGGTAAGGAAAATACGATCTACGTTGGAACTACAACCGGTGTGCGTCGTATTATGCAGAACGGTAATATAGAAACTGAGTTGGGGGGTGGTGATGAGGACTACCGGGACGGTATTGATGTGCAAAGCCTGCGGCTCACACAATCATCAGCCATTGCTGTCAATGGGGAAGGGACTTTATATGTGGCGATAAGAAGTCAGGGCTTGAATCAGCAGGCAGCTGCTCTGCCCGGTGTTGGAGAAAGTGAATACCTGATTCCGTCTTCCGATCGTGGGCAATTGTACCACTTCGACCGACATGGTCGTCATCTACGTACTATCGAGGCCTATACAGGGGCTGTGTTGTACCGTTTTGATTACGATGCGCAAGGCTATTTGACAGGCATTTCTGACCGTGCCAACCGGCTTACCCGCATTGAACGCAGTGGAGAGGGCGTCCCAGTTGCTATTGTTTCCCCAGATGGGCATCGCACCTCACTGACTATTAATACCTATGGCTGGCTGGGTGAACTGAGTGATCCGGCGAATAACATCCATAGCATGGCCTACACCGTGGATGGTTTGTTGACCAGCTACACCAACCCCCGTGGTCAGAGTGATCGGTTCGAATACGATGTCAACGGCAGACTGGTTCGCAATATCACCCCTAATGGAGGCGGTTGGCAACTGGATAGAAGCCGGGCTGGTAATACCACGACGACCAGCCTGCAAAGTGGTGGTGGGCGCACTAGCCAGTTCGTGCGCACACAGCAGTTTAGAGGTTATCACCTGGTGCATATCCTGGCCAATGGCAGTGAGCGCAAATCTACAACAAGCACTAACAGGTCAACTCAAAGTCGCAGTGATGGAACGACAATACAGCGATGGGACAGAGCAGATCCCATCTATGGTATGGCAGTGCCCGTGAAGGGAACACAAATTCGTACCTCTGAAGGGCTTATATCGCAACAATTCACCGCGCGTGAAATCATACTCCAGCCCGATGGACTGTTACCGGAAGTATTTGAAGAGCGCATCAACCAAAATGGTCAGATCAGCAGAATGCGTTATACAGCGGCGGATCAACGCTGGAAGTTTATCAGCCCAGAAGGGCGTACAGTGTCGTGGCACCTGAATGAGTTGGCGCAAACGGTGCAGACAAATCAGCCAGGACAGGTGGACATCCATATTGCCTATAATCCCGAAGGGCGTTTACAGTCGATTGTGCAACAAGATGACGGCCAGTTGCGACAGACACAGTTCAATTACCATGGCGATGGTCATCAGCGCGGTTACCTGGCGTCGATCATTGATCCTCTGGGACGACAAATCAGCCTCGAATACGATCCCGCAGGTCATGTCATCCAGCAGCGCTTACCTGATGGGCGTGCAATTCAGTACAATTACGACCCCAACGGTAATCTTACCCGGCTGATACCTCCTGATGGTAATCCGCACGTGTTCGAATACGATGCGGTCGATCAGGAAGCTGGCTACCATCCACCAGAGTTGAGTGGTCAACCCACCCCGACTCGTTATCGCTATAATATCGACAAGGATCTCACCGAGGTCATGCGCCCTGACGGCCAGATAGTTAACCTGGGCTACACCGCTGGTGGCGAGCTCGACAGCCTTGATATTGCCCGGGGTCAGTACCGCTACAGTTATCACCCCGATACCCGTCAACTGGAAAGCATTACCGCGCCAGATGGTGGCGCATTAGGCTTCACCTGGGACAGTTTTCTGCCACTCGCCACAAGCTGGAGCGGGGAAATCAGCGGCACATATCGCCGCAGTTATGATAGTTATTTCCGAATATCGAGTGATCAGGTTAATGATACCGAGATCATTTCAAGGGAATATGACGAGGATGGTCTGGTGACGCGCATCGGCACACTGGATCTGGTCCGGGACATGCATAACGGCCTGCTGCGTACAAGTCGGCTGGGCAATGTGGAAGCAGTGCATGACTACAATGCGTTTGCTGAGCTACAGCACTACCGCGTCATGGATACCACGCCTGTCCAGCCCTGGCTGGCATTGATGCAAGGCATCGATGAAGTCACCGATCCCGTGGTCAGTATCGAAGCAGAACTTGAGGGGGCGGTAGAGGTGCGGGTTAACCAGCAAGCTCTGGCTGACATGGGTGATGGTCGTTTTGTTGGCACATATACCCTGCCATCCACAGGGCAACATTGGGTTAATGTCAGTTTGCACGATATGGATGGTATACAACTTGTCAGCCAGGGTGTGTACATCCACTATCTGGCTGAACCCGGCTTGACGGCAGATGAACTGCTGGGCGTAAGTCCCGGGCAGGATATCTACTATCGAGACAGCCAGGACGGCCAAAGCAAAGTATGGCGGGCGGGGCAGACCGAGCCGGAAATGGTTGCCTGGCTGGACGGAGTGGATAAGGTACACTTTGGGCCAGAGAGTGGCTTGCCCTATTATGTGCGCAATGCACGAGTATGGCGGTACGCAAACGGCCAGCAGGAAATGATTGCCGATCTGGGTGCGCAGGGGCTGGGTTATTCATCCCTGGCTATCGGCCCCGGGGATGAAGTCTATTTGTCTGACTGGAATGGTGTTTACCACCTGGATGCAGCTGGGCAATTCCAGTGGCTGGGCCAGCAAGCGCCGGGAGCCGAATTGCTGGGTTCCGCATGGGGCGTGGTGGCAAACTGGTCGAGCGTCGCGCAATCGGAAAGAAAATCTGATCCCATCTGGCATCGCGTTGGTCAATCTGTTCTGGACTACCTGCTTCCGGCCGCTCATGCCCTGGTGCTACCGGGTAGTAGCGACGTCTATCATGTTACTCCGGGCGGACTGGAGCACCTCTACAGCCTTACGGAACAATACTGGGGACAAAGCGCTATGCGTGATGATGGCACCGTATGTTTTACCGATGCTACAGAATTAATCTGCTACACACCGGATGGCATGGCTCAGGTCACAGTGCTGAGTCGGAATTATTTCAGTGGTCTGGCCTTTGGTGGCATGATTCTGTATGGCTTGAGTGAGAATGGCGTGTACCGGATAGAAGGTAGCACGGAGACCCTGATGGGGGAATTGGATCCGGACGAGTTAACAGCCGCCACCCTGCATGTGGAAGGTGGCGTGCCGACTCAGGAATACTATCACGAAGCCAGTTATAACCGGGATGCGCTGGGGCGCATCACGCAAAAAACCGAAGTCACCGTAGGTGAAACCCTCAACGATAGCTACGAGTATGACCTGGCCGGTCGTCTCATCAGTGCCAGCAGAAATGGTATCACCACCACCTGGGGTTATGATGACAATGGCAACCGCAGTCACGAAAATGGCCAGCTTGTTGCTGGCTATGACGAGCAGGATCGCCTGGTAAGCTACCGGGGAGCCAGTTACGCCTACACTGAAAATGGTGAGCTGGCATCCAAAACCGAAAGCGGCACCACAATAAGCTATGACTACGACGAGCTGGGTAACCTGCTGAGGGTCACTCTCCCGGGAGACATGACTATCGACTACCATGTTGATGGCCAGAACCGCCGCATAGGCAAAAAGGTCAACGGCAGCCTGACTCAGGGCTTTCTGTATCAGGATCAACTCAACCCGGTGGCTGAGCTGGATGCCAGTGGAGCTGTCATTAACCGCTTCGTCTATGCCGATAAAATCAATGTGCCGGCATACATGATAAAAGATGGGCGAACATACCGCATTATCAGCGACCACCTAGGTAGTCCAAGGCTGGTGGTTGATAGCGAGAGCGGAGAAATTGCCCAGCGCATCAGCTACGATGTGTGGGGTAACATCACTGAAGACACCAACCCCGGCTTCCAGCCGTTTGGTTTTGCAGGTGGGATATATGATCAGCATACGGGGCTTGTCAGGTTCGGTGCCAGAGACTATGACCCGGTAACTGCAAGATGGACGAGTAAGGATCCGATTCGCTTTGCGGGTGGCGATGTTAATCTTTATGGGTATGTGTTGGGGGATCCGGTTAATGCGATTGATCCGGATGGACGCAGGTTCTTTAGCCTTGGATTCGGTGGCTCCTTCCAGTTTGGTGGTGCAGGCGCTTCTGCTTCTGGTTCGATCGGTTTTGACTCAAGTGGTCAGATTTGCGTTCAATTTACGACATGCGGTCGTGTTGGTCCTGGTACATCGGCTGGCGCAAGCTTTAACGCGTCTGCTGGCCAAGATAATTTTTGTGAGGGTAATTCTTTGTCTGGTGGCGTGTTCGCGGAAGGTGGCGCAGGTGCATTTGGTGGCGGAAGTGCCGATATAGGTACTGGTGGTGCTTCTGGTACGATAGGTTTCAAAGGCGGTATTGGTGGAGGGGCTTCAGGTGGAGCACAAGCATGTATCACGAGAACAAAGTGTTCTTAGGCGCTGGGTATCATTGTGCCGTTAATTAAATTGTCCGTCATTGTCGGTTTTTCGATCGGTGCTGTAGGTGTCCTAGTTGCGTTTTCAGCCGAAGATCGCTCGTTTGGTTTCGGGCTTTTTATGGTTGGCTTTATAATCGCGACTTTAGGCATTATTGCTAACATGTTTTCCATGCCATCGTCTAGCAAATCACAATCTGTTATGCCGGGCCTGAAAGTTTCGGCAATAGGATTCGGTATTGCTGCGATAGGTGGGGGTATAAGCTCAGTCTTGGGTAAAGAAGAGTTAGCGGATGTGTTTTTTTATATTGGGTTCGGTGTGTTGATAATCGGAATATTTTTCGGAATTCTTGGTGTCTCGCGATCAAAGTAGATAATAAAGAGAAAACTGGTATCCGAAATAAACCCGGGTCAAATAAACCCGTAAACCCGGGTTTTCGGGTTTTTTGCGTTTGCCTGATAGCATCTTGCGCGTGTTGCACGAGATGCAGTGTGTTCAGAATCCAGAAACTCGCTTCATTCAAACCTTATGCATATCCCGCGTTTCAAACGGATCGGTATGAATATCCTGCATCGCCACGCCTGCAAGGTACACCCGTTGCTGTAATGATTTCACCATCGCCGGTGCGCCGCAGAGATACACTTTCCAGCCTTTCAAATCCGGGCTATCACTGAGCGCCTGATCGCAGCCTTTTCCCTTGAGCACAATTTCTTCCGGCATTTCACCGGTAATAATGCTGTGGTATTCAATATTCGGTACCTGCGCGGCCAGTTCGTTGAGCTGTTGGTGCAGATACAGTTCCTGCTGGTTAAACGCGCCGTGGTAAATCTTGATCGGGCCGGTGTGCTGTTTGTGTAATGCGTCGCGCACAACGCCGATCAGTGGCGCGAGTCCGGTGCTGGAACCGACCAGTAAAATCGGTTGCTCGGTGTTTTCACATGAATAAAAGCAGTCGCCCACCGGGCCTTCGATGTCGATGTTGTCATTCACTTCAAAGTGGTCCGCCAGCCAGTTGCTGAGATCACCACCGGGCATGCGTTTGACATGTAACTCAAGAAACGCGTCTTCACTGGGCAGGCTGGCCAGTGAGTAGCTGCGAATCACGCCGTCATCGCGTTTCAGGTTGATAAACTGCCCGGCATGGTAATACATGGGGGTGGCGGTTTGCAGGCGCAGCCGGGTGACTGTCGGTGAGAGGGCGGTTTTTTCCAGCAGTCGGGCGCTCACATACAGCTGCTTGCTGTCTGGCAGTTCGACATGCATGTCGCTTTGCGGCTTGCACTGGCAGGAGAGGAAATAACCCAGGGTTCGCAGATTGGGTTTCAATTCGCTTTGTGCATCTGCGGGAATCTCGCCTTCACTGCAGCGCAGCATGCAAGTCTGGCAGATGCCGGCCTGGCAGGAATAGGGTGCATCGATTTTATGGCGAATCAGTGCATCCAGCACTGATTCGTTTTCTGCACACTCGACTGCCTGTTCATTAAAAAAAATGGTTGGCATGTCGGGAATCCTAGCGATTGAGTACGTCGTCTTTGGTGCTGCCGGCAATGTTCATTACCTCGGCAATCAGCTCATCTGCCACCTTCAGCTCCTGCAGGGTGGATTGCAGATGACCGGCAACCGCATTGAAGTGGTCTTCGTTGAGGCCTTTGGCCACCAGTGGTGCGTGGGCTGTGCGCATGTCGTCGCCGCTGTAGTTATTGGGGCCGCCGAAAGCCATGGTCAGAAAGGATTTCTGCTTGGCATGTTGTGCCGCCATATCAGTGGTTTCGAAAAAGTGGTTGATGCTGTCATCGGCCAGCACCTTGCGGTAAAAGATATCCACGGCGGCGTTTACGGCGGCTTCTCCACCAATTTGGTCAAACAATGAGCTCATGTTTTGTCCTGTGTCATTAAAGGGTTAAATTTATTAATATGTATTCTATATACATATTAAGATGCGGTAGTATAGGGAAGTCGAATTAATTTACAAGTTGTAGTGAGTTTTTATGCAGTTAACACGTCACACCGATTACGCCCTGCGGGTATTGATGTTTCTTGGCGCGGAGCCTGGGCGTAAGGCCAGCGTGGCGCAAATCGCCAGTTATTTTCGCATCTCGCGCAATCACCTGGTGAAGGTGGTGCAGGGGCTGACCGAGCACGGCTTTGTCAGCACCGTGCGTGGCAAGCACGGTGGTATGGTGCTGGCACGGGATCCGGCGGATATCACCATCGGTGAAGTGGTGCGGCGTATGGAAAACCATTTCAACCTGGTGAGCTGTCTGGAGTCATCCAGCGAAATCTGTATGGTGGATAAAACCTGTCCATTGAAGAATATCCTGCGGCATGCCACCGAAACCTTTCTGCTCGAGCTGGACGCCATTACCCTGGCGGAGGTACTACAGGATGACCTGCGCCGGCAACTGGTAAAAGTCCCGGTTAATTTCTGAGCCGGCTCCACAGCTTATCTTTTCCATTCGTTTTTTACTCTGCAGTTGCCGGGGCTGATTCAGGGTCCCGACCGCACTCGATGCCTGGATGCGCGGTTCGGCGGCGGTTGAAGCCCTGTTCATAATCTCCCGGCCGAGCAGTCTATAGCCCGCCGATAAAATTCCCGCACTTTTTTACTTGAATCTCGGATACCTGCCCCCATATGCGCTTCAGTAGTCACATATTTGGAGAGTCTGTAATGTCAAACGAGGAAACCCTCGATAAAAATCAACAAGATACGCAAGGCGGTGTGAACCCTGAGGCGACCGACGAGATTCTTGAATCGGTTGACGAAACAGAGGCACAGGCGCTGTCTCCTGAAGAGCTGATTGACCGACTGGACCAGGCAGAGAAGAAAGCTTCGGAAAACTGGGATCAGCTGCTGCGCACCAAGGCGGAGATGGATAATATCCGTCGCCGCACCCAGAAAGACCTGGAAAATGCCCATAAGTATGCACTGGAAAAGTTTATTGGCGAGCTGCTGGCGGTTAAGGATAGCCTGGAGCTGGGTGTAAACGCGGCGCAACAGGAGAATGTCACGGTTGACAGTTTACGTGAGGGTAGCGAGATGACACTGAGCATGCTGGCCAATGTGTTCGAAAAATTTAATGTGGTTGAGCTGAACCCTGAAGGCGAGAAGTTCAACCCGGACCATCACCAGGCGATGTCGATGCAGCCAACGGCTGAAATGGAACCGAATACGGTGATGGCAGTGATGCAGAAAGGCTATTTATTAAACGACCGGCTGGTACGTCCGGCGATGGTGATGGTGTCAAAAGCGGCTGAATAGCCTGTTGAAATATAAAAACCCGCCCCTATCTAGGGGTTAAGTTACGAATTTACGTTTTTTACTGGAGTTAAAAATGGGAAAAATTATCGGTATAGATCTGGGTACGACCAACTCTTGTGTCGCAATTATGGATGGTGACAAGCCACGCGTAATTGAAAACTCGGAAGGTGATCGCACCACCCCGTCTATCATTGCTTTTGGTGACGGTGAAGAAGTGATGGTTGGCCAGTCTGCCAAGCGCCAGGCGGTGACCAACCCTGAAAACACCCTGTTCGCCATCAAGCGCCTGATCGGTCGTCGTTTTGACGAAGACGTGGTGCAGCGCGACATCAAGCTGGTGCCTTATAAAATTATCAAGGCAGACAACGGTGATGCATGGGTTGAGGTCAAGGGCCAGAAGATGGCACCACCGGAAATTTCTGCCCGTGTACTGCAGAAGATGAAGAAAACCGCGGAAGAATACCTGGGTGAAGAAGTCACCGAAGCGGTGGTGACCGTACCGGCCTACTTCAATGACTCACAGCGTCAGGCAACCAAGGACGCAGGCAAGATCGCGGGTCTTGATGTTAAGCGTATCATTAACGAGCCAACCGCGGCGGCGCTGGCCTATGGTATGGACAAGAAACTCAAGGGTGATAACACCATTGCGGTTTACGACCTGGGCGGCGGTACCTTCGACGTATCGATTATTGAAATTGCCGATATCGACGGCGAGCACCAGTTTGAAGTACTGGCCACCAACGGTGACACCTTCCTGGGTGGTGAAGACTTCGATATGCGCCTGATCGATTACCTGGCGGAAGAGTTCAAGAAAGACACCGGCATGGATTTACACAATGATCCACTGGCACTGCAGCGTCTGAAAGAAGCAGCGGAAAAAGCCAAGATCGAACTGTCATCCAGCCAGCAAACCGATGTCAACCTGCCGTACATCACAGCGGATGCATCGGGCCCTAAACACCTGAACATCAAACTGTCACGTGCCAAGCTGGAATCACTGGTTGATGACCTGGTACAGCGCACCATCGAGCCCTGTAAGGTGGCACTGAAAGATGCCGGCCTGAGTGTGGGCGACATCAACGATGTTATCCTGGTGGGCGGCCAGAGCCGTATGCCTAAAGTGCAGGAAGCGGTTAAGAACTTCTTTGGCAAAGAGCCACGTAAGGACGTAAACCCGGATGAAGCGGTTGCACTGGGTGCATCGATTCAGGGCGGCGTACTGGGTGGCGATGTCAATGACATCCTGCTGCTGGACGTAACCCCGCTGTCACTGGGTATCGAAACCATGGGTGGCGTAATGACCAAGCTGGTCGAGAAAAACACCACGATTCCAACCAAGGCATCACAGGTGTTCTCGACTGCCGATGATAACCAGGGTGCGGTAACCGTGCATGTACTGCAGGGTGAGCGTGAAATCGCCTCAGGTAACAAGTCACTGGGTCGTTTTGACCTGGCAGACATTCCACCGGCACCACGTGGTGTACCGCAGATTGAAGTGTCCTTCGACATCGATGCCAACGGTATTCTGAATGTATCGGCGAAAGACAAGGCAACCGGCAAGGAACAGTCAATTGTAATCAAGGCCTCTTCCGGTCTGTCCGATGAAGAAGTGGAAAAAATGGTGAAGGATGCCGAAGCCCATGCGGACGAAGACCGTAAGCAGAAGGCACTGGTTGAAGCGCGCAACACCGCTGAAAACCTGATTCACGCCACAGAAAAATCACTCAAGGATCTGGGTGACAAGGTGGAAGACGGTGAGAAAACCGCGATTGAAGGCGCGATTGCCGAGCTGCGTGAAGCCATGGCAGGTGATGACAAGGACCTGATCGAGCAGAAGACCACGGCGCTGACCGAAGCGGCGGGCAAGATTGCCGAGAAGGCCTATGCTCAGTCACAGCAGAAAGAAGGCGCGGCAGATGCATCTGCTGATCAGGCTTCATCTGCCGATGACGAAGTGGTTGATGCCGAGTTTGAAGAAGTTAAAGACGACAACAAGTAAGGCCGTCTTTTGCCGAAGGGCATTTACCACACCGAAATGCCCGGTTTTTTAAGCCGGGCATTTTGTGTGTCTAATAGTGTTTAAAAATGAAGTCCGCAAATGAACGCAAATGAACGCAAATGAACGCAAATAAAAGCGAATCTTTTTAGTTATTTTTAGCGCCTGCGGCGCTAAAAACTATAAAATTTGCGTTTATTAGCGTTCATTTGCGGACTTAAAAAGTCATAAAAGAGACAGTAGAGCATGTCAAAACGAGATTATTACGAAGTTCTGGGTGTCGCCAGGGATGCCAATGACGCGGCGATTAAAAAGGCCTTCAAGCGTCTGGCAATGAAATACCACCCCGACCGCAACCAGGATAACCCGGAAGCAATCGACAAGTTCAAGGAAGCCAGGGAAGCCTACGATATCCTCTCGGATGCACAGAAACGTGCGGCCTATGATCAATACGGCCATGCCGGTGTGGATGGCTCGGCCGGTGCCGGTTTCGGTGGCGGTGGTGCCAATTTCAGTGATATTTTCGGTGATGTATTCGGCGATATCTTTGGTGGTGGCGGTGGTCGCAGCCGCTCATTCCGCGGCTCCGACCTGCGTTACAATATGGAACTGGGGCTGGAAGATGCAGTGGCGGGAACCACGGTGCAGATCAAGATTCCAACCCTGGTGGCCTGTAAAACCTGTGATGGCAGTGGCGCCAAAAAAGGCTCGTCGCCGGTCACCTGCAGCACCTGTGGCGGAACCGGCCAAGTGCGTATCCAGCAGGGCTTTTTCTCGGTACAGCAAACCTGTCCCCACTGTCATGGCCAGGGCAAGACCATTACCGACCCCTGTGGTGACTGCCACGGCCAGGGCCGCATAGAAGAACGCAAGACCCTGTCAGTTAAAGTACCGCCCGGTGTGGATAACGGCGACCGTATTCGCCTGTCCGGCGAAGGCGAGGCAGGGGAGAACGGTGGGCCTCCGGGGGATCTGTATGTGCAGATTCATGTGATGCCGCATCCGATTTTCGAGCGGGATGGCAGCAATTTGTTATGCCAGGTGCCTATTAGTGTGGCTACTGCTGCGCTGGGCGGTGAGCTGGAAGTGCCAACCCTTAACGGTCGTGTTAAGCTGAAGATTCCCGCAGAAACCCAGACCGGGCGTATGTTCCGTCTGAAGGGCAAGGGGGTTAAGCCAGTACGTGGTGGTATTGTTGGTGATCTGATCTGCAAGGTGGTGATTGAAACCCCGGTCAAGCTCACCGCAAAACAGAAAGAACTGTTACGCGAGTTTGATGAAAGCGTACACGGTGATAACAAGAACCATAACCCGCAGGGCAGCTCCTGGATGGACGGGGTAAAAAAATTCTTTGACGACATGAAGCTTTGATTATGACAACACGCAGAAAATTACTCGCCGCACTGGCGGGTCTCGCCGGTGGCGCCTTACTCAGCCGTAAGGCTGCAGCACAGCAGGATTCAGCCGAAACGCTGCGCTTTCCCGGTGACCCCACCGAACATAATGTGATCTACCAGCTGAATAAAAGCAGCGAGCAGTACCATGATGCGGTACTGTTTTCGGTGGGGGAGATGCTGCGCAAATACGGTGACAATATCACCATCGTAGTGACCGCGTTTGGCCCTGGTATTCACCTGCTGGGTAAAAAGCCTGAGCGCATGGTCACAGAAAAAAACAAACAAACGGTAAAAAGTCTGGCGGCCTATGGTGTAAAATTCCACGCCTGCGGCAACACCATGGATACGCTTGGCTGGAATCAGTCTAATCTGTATGACTTCGCCGAAGTCGTTCAGGTAGGAGCAGCGGATCTGCTGGAGCATCAGGAAAAAGGCTTTGCCTATATCAGCCTGTAGCCTGCTGCAGGTTCGGATGCTATCTGGCCGTTGACGCTTAGGTGCGTGGCGATCAGACGTTATTCCCGCATCACCCGTAAAAAATAATAGAGACAGAGTTAATGTTACGAATTGCAATCACAGGCGCGGCCGGGCGCATGGGGAAAACCCTGATTGAAGCCTGCCAGCAGGCAGATGACTGCATGCTGAGTGCGGCGATTGAGCGTCCCGGTATCAGCCTGATCGGTGCCGATGCCGGCGAGCTCTCCGGTGTCGGGCGTCTCGATGTGCAGCTGGTGGATGACATTACCAGCGTACTCAATGACTTTGACGTACTGATCGACTTCACCTCCATCGAATCCACTCTGCATAATCTGCAGGTCTGTAAGGACAATCAAAAACACATTATTATCGGCACCACCGGCTTCAGCGATCAACAGAAAGCGCTGATTCGAGACGCGGCGCAACAAACTGCGGTGGTGTTTGCGCCGAATATGAGCGTAGGTGTGAACCTGTGTCTCAAGCTGCTGGAAATGGCCGCCTCGGTACTCAATGACGATTACGACATTGAAGTGATTGAAGCCCACCATCGCCACAAGGTGGATGCGCCCTCAGGCACCGCACTGCGCATGGGTGAAGTGGTGGCACAAACCCTGGGGCGTGATCTGAAAGACTGTGCGGTCTACGGCCGTGAAGGTCACACCGGCCCCCGTGATCCACAGAGCATCGGTTTCGAAACCATTCGTGCTGGTGATGTGGTGGGAGAACACACCGTGATGTTTGCTACCGAAGGGGAGCGAGTGGAAATTACCCATAAGGCCTCCAGCCGCATGACCTTTGCCAAAGGCGCGATCCGTGCCGCCAGATGGCTTAAAGGCAAGGATAAAGGGCTGTATGATATGCGCGATGTGCTGGGGTTATAAAGTACAAAAGCACAGGAAAACGCATAAGAAAAAGCACAAGAAAACGCGAATGAACGCAAATGCACGCAAATAAAAAGCAGAAGCATTTAGAGTTCAATGTCAATGTGTTGTAACGCTATATAAAATAATATTTGCATTCATTCGCGTTAATTAGCGTTCATTCGCGTTTTCTTTTAAAGTTAAAAAAATAACTATTAAATTAAGGTAAATATATGAAATTTGCATGCGTGTTTCCCGGTCAGGGATCACAGTCCATTGGCATGATGGCAGAGCTGGCGGAAGCCTACCCGGTGGTCAACGAGCTGTTTGACAAGGCCTCCGAAGTACTGGGATACGATTTATGGAAGATAGTGCAGGAAGGTCCGGCGGAAGAGCTGAATAAAACCGAAGTCACCCAGCCGGCGATGCTCACCTCCGGGGTGGCAGTGTATGAAATTCTCAAGTCAAAAATCGATGTGGAGCCGGAGCTGTTTGCCGGCCACAGCCTGGGTGAATACACCGCGCTGGTGTGTGCCGGTGCAATTGATTTTGCCGATGCGGTGAAGCTGGTGTCACAGCGGGGCAAGCTGATGCAGGAAGCGGTGCCGCCGGGTATCGGTGCCATGGCCGCAATCCTGGGGCTGGAAGATGCGGTGATCAAGGACATCTGCAAAACCGCCAGCGATGATAATTTCTCCGTGCAGGCGGTCAACTTCAACTCTCCGGGCCAGGTGGTGATTGCCGGTAACAAGCAGGCGGTTGAAATGGCAATGGCGCTGGCCAAGGAAGCGGGTGCCAAGCGCGCACTGAAACTGCCGGTGAGCGTACCATCCCATTCCAGCCTGATGGAAGGGGCGGCCCAGCAGCTGGCCGAGTTTATCAAGGCGGAAATCAAAATTAGCAAGCCGGCTAAACCGGTGTTACAGAATGTCAGCGCCAAAGCCTACACGCGCCCCTCCGACATCAGCAAAAACCTGGTGAAACAGTTACATAACCCCGTACTCTGGGTCGACACGGTGAACAACCTGCTGGCCGAAGGCATCGAGGGCATTATCGAGTGTGGCCCCGGCAAGGTGCTGGTGGGGCTGAATAAACGCATTAACAAAGACGTCGCGCATCACACGGTGTGTGATCTGGCCAGTCTGGACGAAACCGTGCAGGCGCTGGCATAAGCTGCGATCAGTTGAGGAATGAATATGAATCTGGAAAATGAAATTGCACTGGTCACCGGTGCGAGTCGCGGCATTGGTAAGGCCATTGCGGAAACCCTGGCCGCAGCAGGCGCGAAAGTGATTGGTACCGCCACCTCGGACAGCGGTGCGGAAAAAATATCCGGCTACCTGGCGGCGTCTGGCGGCAAGGGCATGTGCCTGAATGTCACCGATGATGCATCCATCAAGCAGGTGCTGAAAGATATCACCGATGAATTCGGTGCGATCAGTGTACTGGTGAATAATGCAGGTATTACCCGTGATAACCTGCTAATGATGATGAAAGACGAGCAGTGGGACGAGATTATCCAGACCAATCTGACTTCGGTATTCAAGTTATCGAAGAGCGTGATTCGCCCGATGATGAAGGCGCGCCACGGCCGCATTATCAATATCGGTTCGGTGGTGGGTCTCACCGGTAACCCGGGTCAGACCAACTATTCAGCCGCCAAGGCGGGCCTGCTTGGCTTTACCAAATCACTGGCGCGGGAAATCGGTTCGCGTAATATCACGGTGAATACCGTGGCGCCGGGCTTTATCGACACCGACATGACACGGGAGTTGCCCGAGGAGCAGCGTGAGGCTTTGACCAAACAGATTCCGCTGAACAAACTGGGTGATCCACAGGATATTGCCAACGCGGTTGCTTTCCTGGCATCGCCACTGGCAGCCTATATTACCGGTGAAACCATCAATGTGAATGGCGGCATGTACATGCCATAGGGTGATATTTTGCTTTTAAAATATCGTTTAATTAATTGAAATATATGATTTTTTTAGCCTCCCAAATCGCTTAAAAAATAGCTGGTAGTCTGTGGCGTTATTCTCTAAAATACCGCGCAGCTCACATATATTCGAAATCAAGAGGAAAACTACATGAGCAGTGTTGAAGAACGCGTTCGCAAAATTGTTATTGAACAGCTAGGTGTTAAAGAAGATCAGG